>Ga0210390_10000477_pt1 | contig 43907 bp, 37 predicted proteins | sample IncBWH11OmetaG_FD_161050 | JGI IMG/M metagenome (GOLD analysis project Ga0210390, IMG submission 161050) | Forest soil microbial communities from Barre Woods Harvard Forest LTER site, Petersham, Massachusetts, United States - Inc-BW-H-11-O ... | reverse complement strand
TATCGACTACCTGGACGAGAGCCGCGATCCGATCCACCCGGTCAAGCTGATCGACGACCTGGAAGCCGGCGCCATCGATTCCGAAAAGGCGATGACCTACCTCGAGCTGATCTACGAAACCATCGTCGACAAGTTCGATCGCTACGTGGAATACAACACGACGACGACCCATTCCGACTACGGGGAGAAGTTCTACTGCCTGCTCGATTTTCTGCGGGCCGAGTCGGCTTACGAGCGGGATGCCTGGAACCTCAGCCCGATCAGCCTGTGCCACGAGCTGTTTTCGGAGTGCGGCCGGCCGGCGGCCGCGCGGGCCTGGGAACAGGATTTCCGCGCCCGCTCCGGATCGGTCGCCAACAAGCACCTGATTCGGCTGCGCTCGCTCGAGAAGAAATACGGCATGCGGCTGCCTTCGATCTCCGATCGGCTGGCGGAGCGATTCGTCAAGCCGCTCGCCGTCCACCGCATGCGGGCGCTCTTGCCGCAGGCGCTGCGCGACGCGCGGCAGCAGCGGGAAACGTCGGCCGCGTTCGACGCCTTGCGGGCCGAGATCGACGAGTACCTGCAGACGACCAACGGCTCGGGCATCGACGTCCCAATTTGGCTGCGAACGCTCGAACGAGACCTGATCCACCTGATGGACGAATCCTCGAGCGTGCTCGAAACGCTGGAGACGCCGCGGCTGCACGCCGCCACGCTTTTGACGTGGAACCGGCTGCAACTGGAACTGCAGCGCTGGGACGATACGCCGACGAAACGCCCCGAGCGGTGAACTGCGGGGACGTAACCGATCGTGCCCCGCAGCAGCGAACTGCGTTTAGCGCACGTGCTTTTCGGGCACGCACGTCGTGCCGTCGATCGTGCCGTCGGAATGGATCGTGAACGTGACCGCGCGATGGCTCAACTGGGCCCGCTTCCTTGGATTCGCGTTGACTTAGCGAACGATTTCGCTAAGATGACTAGCGAATTCTTTCGCTATCCACGATAGCAGGAAGTAAGGAGCGGATCTCATGGCGCGGCCGCCCGCCTCGCAGCCAACCGACGTCGAGCTGCAAATCCTGGCCATTCTCTGGGAGCTGGGCCCCAGCCCAGTGCGCGAGATCCACGGGCGGCTGGGCGCGGCCAAAGGGACCAACTACTCAACCACGGTCAAAATGCTCGCCGTCATGCTCGAGAAGGGGCTCGTCAAACGGGACGAATCGGCCCGACCGCATGTCTATCGCGTGGCCGAGGCGCGGCAGCGAACGCAGAAGCGGATGCTTGCCGCTCTGATCGACCGAGTGTTCGACGGGTCGTCGATGAGTCTCGTGCTGCAAGCGCTCTCCTCGCGGCCGGCGTCCAAATCCGACCTCGACGAAATTCGCCGGCTGATCGACCGGCTGGAAGGAAAGACGTGATGATCTGGCAACTGTCCACCGCTGCCGGTTCCGTGCCGGGTCTTCCGGATTTGATCGATTGCGTCGGCCGGTTGCTGATCGGCTCGCTATGGCAGTTCGCGATCGTCGCCGCCGTTCTTGGGCTCGCGCTGCGATTAATGCGCCGGGCCTCGCCGCGAGCGCGCTACGCGGCGTCTGTGATTGCGCTGGCTGCTGTCGTGGCGCTGCCGGCAATCACTTGGTTCTGGGTTTCTGGCCTCGCTGAGCGAGAGCGCGAGACGCGGGCGATCGCGGAAGCACGCGATCTGCTGAATGGGGGCGCGAGCGCGATGGCGGAGAACCGTCAATGGATGAGGATCTCTCGGTCTGCAAGCCCCCGCCCCGACGAGCGGCTGGGTGGTCTGTCGCCTGCGGCGATCGTCCGTCGTTTCCCGCCTGCGCCGCGGGCCGCGGATGCGTGGTTGCTGACGATTGTGGCCGCCTGGCTACTGGGCGTCGCGATCTGCTCGTTACGGCCCTTCTTCAGTTGGCGCACCGTGCAGCGGCTGCGCGTCTTGGAGACTTCGCCTCCTCCCGACGCGCTGCGGCAGATTTTCGATGGGGCCGCCGCAAAGATTGGTCTTCAGAGGAAGGTCAGCGCGCTGCAGTCGGGTTTGATCCGGATCCCTGCGGTCGTTGGGTATTTTCGGCCCCTCGTGCTGATCCCGCTTTCGGTCGCGACGGCGTTGCCGACCGATCAGCTCGAGGCGCTGATCGTCCACGAGCTGGCGCATATTCGCCGGCACGATTATCTCGTGAACCTGGTGCAGACCGCCCTCGAGACAGTGTTCTTCTATCACCCGGGCGTTTGGTGGATTTCCTATCAGCTTCGCCGAGAGCGCGAAGCCTGCTGCGACGAGGTCGTGCTCGGTGTCTGCGGCAATCGGTTCGAGTATGCCAGAGCACTGATCGCGCTGGAGGAACTGCGAGCCAGTTCGCCCGCCTTGGCCCTCGCCGCCGCCGGCGGGTCGCTCCTGGAACGAATCCGCCGTATCGTCGGCGCGCCTGAGGAGCCGAAGCCGGGGCCGGGCGCCCTTCTATGGGCGGGGGCATTGGTCGCAGCGGCACTTGTCGGTTTCTCAATCGGAAGCGGCAAGCACGCGGCCGGTTCGGGCCTCAGCGCGGAGCAGATGATTCGCATCGCGTCGATCATGCCGACCGCGGCGCCGCGGGGGCCGTTTCGCGTGACTCTGCCCGACGGGGCCGAGTTTGAACTCGTGGGCGTCTGCGAGCATCCCGCGAATGGCCGGGCGTGGTGGCGGGCCGATGGCTCGCCGCTCCCCATTGCTCCGAATGAACCCTTCAATTCGCGGGTCAATGATGGCCCGCAATCGATCCATCGCGAATTCGTCGTCGATGCGCTGCACGATGCCGGGGCGACCGTGCAAGCACACATCGAGGGTGGGGGAAGCGCGGCCGCTTCGTCTTCGGAAAAAAAGGAAGGTGGCAAGCTTCGCGACCGCCAGCGGTTTGCCATGGCATTCCCAAAGAATGCCCACACGGCGAAGGTTGGCATCGACTATTCCGGCGCTCCGTGGACGACGATCGCCCAGCGCGATCGGAGTGACGGTTCACCGGTCGGCATTGGGTTTGCGGAGGGCGGTGTCGTGTTTGGCGAAGCCGTCGAGACTCAAGGGACCGTGCGAATTCCCATTTCCTACGATCTCAAAGCCCCCGATATCGGCGACGTGCGGCTGATCGCCGTCGACGGCCGCGGACACGAGCACGCGCCGGAACACGCGAACTTTGTTTCGGCCCGCAATGCCAACCTGATGAGCGTGGAATTTCGAGAGATCCCGCTGGCGGAGATCAAGGAGTTCCGGCTGCAAACCCGCCGCACGCAGCGAATCGAGTTCCGCAACATCTCGCTGAATCCCGGCCAGACGTCCCACGTCGAAATCTTCATCGACGGCAAGCCCTATCCACTCGCGGCTGCCGAAGCGAAGCCACGACCCGTCGACAGTCCGCCGGCAGCCCTCGAATGGGTGCCTGCACCAATGAACGCGGGCGCTGCCGTGGCGCCCCCCGCGATGCGCGTCCAAGAAAGCGCGGAGGAGAGTGACCCGCGGTCCTTGATTGGACAGAACGCCTATCGAGCAGTGCTTCCCAACGGATCGACGATCGCGCTCGTCGGTGTGGGAGCGAATCGGGGCACACACGAACAATGGTGGACTCCCGACGGTCGGCCGGGAATCAATGTCGATCACCAGTTTGGCTGGCAAGTCCCGTTCGATAGCGAAAATAAGGTTCTTCGTACATTTCTGCTCGAATCGTTCAGTCCGGAAGGAACGTTCTCGATCTCCGCCAACGGCACAACCACGCAATCCGAGCGGCAGCACTTTTCCGGACACGGCATCTACAACCAACACCAAATGATCGCAGCCATCTCTGAAACCTCACCGATGACGCTCTTCGTGCGATACTTCCCCAAGCCTTGGAGAACAGTCGCCACGCGGCCCGCGAACTGCCCCCCGGGTATGCGGCAGGCAACATTTCCGGAGGGGAGCGCGGATATCACGGATCCCACGCAAAAGAACAGCGGCACACAGATCGTCGTCGCGTACGGCGTGAAAGACCGCGAGTCCCGGATCGTCGCCGTCGATCGAAACAACACAGAGCACGCGCCACAGGGCGTGTGGGGCGACGGCAAGAACCACATGCAACAAGTGGAATTCCAGCTGCCCCTGTCCCAAATCCGCGAATTCCGTTTTCAGGTTCGCGAATACGAAGCCATCGAGTTTCGCAATGTGGCGCGCGTGCCGGAGCAAAAGACCAATGTCGAAATCTACATCAACGGCAAGCGGTTTCTTCCAAACGCCGTGAAGGCCGACCTGTTGCCCTTGTCCGTCCCGTATACCTATTACATTGGGGCGACGCACTGACCCGGCGGCTAACGCCTGACTGCGAGGCACTGTCGATTCGGTCCGCAGGCGACTGGGACGAGGCACCGACGAAACGCCCGAATCGGTGAACGGCTGGGACACCACCGATCGTGCCTCGTCGCGGCGGATTGCCCTTAGCGCACATGCTTTTCGGCTACGCACGTCGCGCGGTCGATCGTGCCGTCGGGATGGATCGTGAACGTGACGGCGCCCGCGTCGTCGGTCGACGTGATTCGCGTCTCGGCAGCGTATGCCGCGCGGAGCGACTTGAAGTCGACGCGGCGGTCGGCGCTCACCACCAGTTCGCGCGGATGGGCCCAGTCGGCGAGCGCCGCCGGATTGGCGCGGCGGCTGCCGTGGTGCGGTGAGAGCAACACGTCGACCGGCAACGGCGGGCGGCTCAACAGCGTTTGCTGACCCTGCCCGTCGAGATCGCCCGTGAGCAGAATCCGCCGGCCGGCGAACTCGATTGCCAGTACGATCGAGTTCGCGTTGTCGTCTGAATGCGGGCGGCCGAAGCCGGGATGCAACAAGCGAATTTCGACCCGCTCGTCGAGCCGCAGTCGATCTTCGTCGCGGACCAGGCGAATCGGCACGCCGGCCTCCGCCGTCTCATCGCAGAGCGCGGCCACGGCCGGCTGCTTGAAATCGAGAAATTGCTGCGAGACCAAGAGCGAGCCGACCGGCATCGCGTGCATCAGCTCGGCCGCACCGTTGAAGTGATCCATGTCGGCGTGCGAGACGACGAGCGCGTCCAGCCCCTGGCGGCGGCGTTCCCACAGCGTTTGCTGCACGGCCCGCTGGGCGATGCGACCGTCCTGCATCGAGCCGGCGTCGTAAAGCAGCGTGCGGCCGTTGGGGCACTCGATCAGGATCGCCCCGCCGTGGCCGACCGACAGAAACGTGCAACGCAGGGCGTCGTCCTCGGCCGTGCGCAGGCCCCAGCCCAAGCCGACGATCAGCCAGGCCAAGAGCAGGCACCAGCCGCGGCCGCCCCAGCGTCGTACGGGCCGCACGAAGGCTAGCGCGAACAGCACCGCGTAGTAGCCGGCCAGCCACCACTCAGAAGGGCCGGCAACATAAAAGTGCGACATCCGCACATGAGCGGCCCGCTCCACCAGGTACAACAGCATCCCGAGGCCCCATTCGAACGGCACGGCGGCGATCCACGAAACGTCCGGAGCCAGCAGCCCGACGCCCAGGTGGATGTAGCCGGCCCAGAGAACGCAGAGCGAGACCGGCGCCATCACCACGTTGATCAGAATGCCGACCGGCGAAATGATGTGAAACCGCGCCGCCACCAATGGCAGCGTGAAGAGCGCGGCGGCGATGGCGATCGTCCAGTCGTCGCGCAGCTGCTCGCGCAGCGATCGGACCCACGCGTGGATCGTCGCGACGAAGCGCGAGGCCGGTTCGCTGTCGGCGAGCGCCGGTTCAGTCGGCCTTCTCCACCGCCCGCAGGCCCAGGCGATCCCCAAGACGGCCAAGAACGACAGTTGCGTCCCCGTATTGAAGAGGTCGGTCGGGTTCCACAGCAGGATCACAAGGGCGGCCAGCGCCAGGCAGTTCGTCAGCGAAGGCCGCCGCATGATCAAACGCGCGAGCGAATAAAGGCAGATCATCACGGCCGCGCGAATCACCGGCGGATTGCCATCGGTGAGGAGCGCATAGCCCACGACGCCGACGATCGTGAGCAGGCTCGTCCCTCGCACGGAAAGCCCGGCGAGCCGGCCCACGCCCCACAGCAAGAGCCCGAGAATCGCCACGTGCATTCCGGAGATCGCCAGCACGTGCAACAACCCGCTCTTGGTGAAGGCGTCGCGAATCTCCTCATCCATCTGCATGCGGCCGCCGAACAGCAACGCGTCGGCCACCGGCGCGGTCCGCGGCGAAAGATCGCGGGCGAACACCGCTTCCCCCTCCGCCCGCAGCCGGGCCGCCCATTGCCAGAGCGAGACTGCCGAGCCCACCTTTAGCAGCCGCACGGCGTCCGGATGGTCGGCCGTCAGCAAACAACGGATCCCTTTGCCCCGATAGAAGCCGGCCGGATCGAAACCGCCCGGATTCTTCGCCGGTGCGGGCAAGCTCAGCCAGCCGCAGACCTCGACCCGGTCCTCCACGTCGCAATGCACCAGATGGCCGCTGACGTGGACCAGAGCCCGGCCGCTCACCGCGCACTCGTCCCCGCCGTCGAGGAGACTTTCGACTGCCAGGACGGCGGTCGAGGCATCGGGCCTTGGCCAGGCATAGCGTGCGCTGGGCGTATCGTGCGAGATTAAATCGGGCCGGGCAAGCAGCGTGCCGACCACGCGCACCAGCCGCGGCTCGTCCGAAGCGAAGAGCGACAAATCGTTGTCGCGGGCGACCGACCAGGCCAGATGATGCCGCGCACCGCCCAGACAAACGACGCCCAATAGCAGCGCGACGGCCGATTCTTTGGCGAACCGCGTCGGAGACAGCGCGGCCCACGCGGCAGCCAGCAACACGGCGCCGAACAGCCAGACGTCGAGCGGCGCCGGCCGAAAATGATCGCAGCATATACCGCCGCCCAGCGCCAGCGCGATCGCCACGGCCGGATGCCGAATGGGGGATCCGTCTTTCATCGGCGGAACCAACGGGTGCTTCGTGGTCGGCGGCGAGCGGCACACGGCTCCCCAAAGAGACCCTGGACACGGGCCTCGCCGGGTGGGGCCGCCGACGGAAATCGCCGCCAGTGTACACCGATCGGCGGCATCTCGCGCCACAGGAGCGATGGCAGCGGCGGAGGTTCAGGGCGTGGCGAAAAGCCACTGCGGACGGCGGACGCTGAGCCACGGACGTTAAGATTTGTGAAGGACGTAGGTGTTTGCCCGCGCCCCGGGCGGTCGAGTATTGTAGATTGGCAGGGTTCCCGCCGCTTGGGCCTGTCGGTTTGGGGCACTTCTCCGATTTCGAGTCCGTCCGTTCGAGTACGAGCCTCCGCCATGAGCCAGAGTCCCACTGTCGGTTTTCGCGACGCGATCGCCGCCCTGGAGCAGTTGGGCGCCGCGTTCTCCCGCTACGATGAAGCGGGCGGGCGGGTCATCGTCTTTACCGGCTCCAAGATCGACGACCGCACCCTCGAGCTGGTCCGCCACGTTCCCGGCATCAAGCGGCTCGACCTCCGCGGCACGACCATCACCGACGCGGGTCTCGAACATCTCAAGGACATGACCGACCTCGAGCAGGTCTGGCTCACCGGAACGCGGATCACCGGCGCCGGCCTGGCCCGGTTGCAGAAACTCAAAAATCTCAAGTCGCTGCTCGTGGGCGAATCGCGGGTCGACAATGGCGGCCTCGCGCATGTCCGCGGGCTCCGCAGCCTGGTCACGCTCGGCCTTTCCGGCACCCGGATCACCGATGCCGGGCTCGTCCACCTCAAGGAACAGACCAAGCTGCAGATGCTCGATCTGCGCAACACGCGCACGACCGACGTGGGCCTCAATCATCTCGTCGGACTCTCGAACCTGGCGGAATTCTTCCTGGCCCGCACCAAGATCACCGACGCCGGCATGGACGTCGTCGGCAAGCTGACGAAGCTCACGAACCTGTCGCTGGCTAAAACGCCCATCTCCGACGCCGGCATCGCCAAGCTCGAATCGCTCGTCAATCTGCGGCAGCTCGGCCTGGCGAACACGGCCGTCACCGACGCCGGCATGGAGTCGATCGGCAAGCTGACGGCGATCGAAAAGCTGACGCTGGTCAGCGTCCGCATCACCGACGAAGGGCTGGCGCCGCTCGCCGCGCTCAAGAATCTGGAAACGCTCTTTTTAAGCGGCACGCGCGTCGGCAACGAGGGCATGCAGTTTCTCTCCAAGCTGACCCGCCTCGACGACCTGGGCCTGGCTTTTACGGCCGTGGGCGATGCGGGCCTCGCGCGGCTCAAGGGCTTGGTCAATCTGAACCGCCTCTCACTCGAAAGCACGCGTGTCACCGATGCCGGGCTGCCGGCACTCGTTGGCATGAAGAACTTGCAGGTCCTGTTCCTCAGCGGCACCGGCGTGGGGGATGAGGGGCTGGCACACCTGGGCCGCCTGACCAACCTCAGAAGCCTGGGACTGGCTTTCACCCGCATCACCGACGTCGGCTGCGAACACCTCGCACGGCTGTCGCGCTTGGAAAGCCTCTCGATCACCAGCACCCCCATTACCAATGCCGGGCTGGGTCACCTTGTCGGCCTGTCGCGGCTGCGGAACTTGTCGATCGTCGGCACGAAAATCACTGAGGGCGGCATTAGCAAGCTCAGCCGGGCCGTTCCCAAGTGCGTGATCAAGACCGACGCGGGCACGGCCGACCACGTCGATTCGGAACTCAAAGCCCGGGCCGAGCTCGAGCGGATCGGCGCGCGAATCCGCCTCGACGAAAAAGGCGAAGCGCTCGCCGTCAGCTTCGTTAAGGGGGCCGTCTTCGCCGACAAAGAGCTCGCCCACCTGAAATGGATGATCGACCTCCGGCAGCTGAGCCTCACCGGGGCCAACATCTCGGACGAAGGCCTCGTCCACCTGTCCGGCCTGACCAAGCTCGAGGTCCTCGATCTCAGCAACACCAAGATCACCGACTCCTGGCGCGAGGCCATGCCCGAGCTGCCGCGACTGACCTGGCTCGACGTGCGGGGGACCAAGATCACCGACATCGGCCTCCGCCGCATGAGCGACCTGCCGAGCCTCAAGAACCTGTTTGTCAGCGGCCCGAAGATCACCAACTCAGGGTTGGAGCACCTGGGCAAGATGACGTCGCTCGAGCACCTCAGCCTCACGCTCTGCCGCGGCGTCTCGAACTCCGGCCTGCTCTACCTTCGCGGCCTCTACCGCCTCAAACGCTTGGATCTCCGCGGCACCAGCGTGCTGGAAGACGGAGCCAACCAGCTGCAGCGGTTCCTGCCCAACTGCGCGATGCTCCGCGACTGAGGTTGGCCGCGGCGGCCGCCTAAGTCCGAGCGTTATTCGGCAGCAGGGTCGTCCACTCGGCGACGTAGGGGCAAACCGTGTCGAGGTCGTAGCGGGTCAGCGTTCGGACGAGATCACATTCATCGTTTGCCCAAAGCTCGATATTGGATACGACCTCAAGAACCGCGCCTTGGCCGTCTGCCCGCTCAACAACGTACCAATGGACCCAATCGGAGCCTGGCGTGCCTTGCTGCACGGCGGACGCGGCTGCCCAGCGACCGGACATCAGCGACTCGCGGACTTTCGCGCCCGTGGTTTCGTAATCGACCAAATCGATCGAAGCGAGAGTGCCCATTTTGATGACATCGCTAATGTCCCCGAGCCCCTCGCAGTGACTGATCAGTGTTCTCATGACCCACGCCCCATCGGTTGTGGGCTCCTCGTCGCGCACTGCTGACCCATAGCGGGCCAACGCCTCGCGCAGGATATCGATCTCGTCGGAATCGAGGTCCGGCAGCATCCCGCCGCCGCCCATCAGTCGCTCGAGTCGCGTGGCCAGCCCCGATCGATCGTCAACGGATTTCACGAACTTGAGTGTCTGCACGACCCTCATTCCGGGGACGCCCCATCGGGACGGGACGAGGTCCCAGCCGACGGCGGCAATCTCGCTCCAACGATAATGCCACGTCCTCAACAGCGTCTGGACCTCGACGCCAGAACTATCGAACGTCACCATGCGGCCCGTTCCGACGGCGCGACTGAACAAAATCGAGGCGAAAAAGAAGAATCCGAGCGCCACGGCCGGATCGCGAGTCGCGATCGTAACGACTGCAGCCGGGACCATGAGGAGGCTGTACAGGACCAAAATCAGTAGCCGCAATCTCCATTCACCGCGCGCGCGACGCCCCAGAACCTGGCGATCAGAACTGGCCGCGGGCTGGGCCATTTTCCAGTATCCCCTGCCGTTTTCGACCGACGGTCACCATCTTGAAAACGCGGGATCTTACTGATCGGATCACGAAGCCAGCGCAGGGTGCCATGGCGAGCGGCCGAGTCGATCCACGATTATTCGCGTTGCTCGGGATGGCGGCTCGGAAGGTCCGCTCCCAAGTCCTGCCGCCGCCACGTCTGCGGTCTGAACATTCGATCAACCGCGTGCGCGGGCCGGAAAAAAACTTCGCTAACAGTTCCCCCAAGCCGATAAGACGGCTCCGGCGTTGCCATCACGATGATGAAGCTCATGACGGGTTGGTCGCGGTCAATCGAAAATGACTGCGTGACGAGCCCGTAGTAGGCGGCCAGATAGATCCCACTCACGGTGACGCCGACGGCCACGAGGGTGATAAAGGAAAGCCGCGTTTGCCTTCGGTCCATCGTGAAGTCGGCTCCGAGTTCGCATTTTCCTATTATTGCGGCGCCAGGGCAGTCACCACCCGTGTCCCCATCTCTTCCGTGCCGATGCTCGGACCGCCCGCGGCGATGTCCTTCGTGCGGTGGCCCTGGTCGAGGACCGTGTTGACCGCTGCCTCAATGGCGGCCGCTTCTGTTTCCAAACCGAGCGAGTGCCGCAGCAGCATCGCCGCCGCAAGAATTGTCGCCAGGGGGTTGGCGAGGCCTTTGCCCGCGATGTCGGGGGCAGAACCGTGGATCGGTTCGTAAAGTCCCGGGCCGCCGGAGCCGAGTGAGGCAGAAGGCAACAGACCCAGCGAGCCGGGCAGCATCGAGCCTTCGTCGGTGAGAATGTCGCCGAACATGTTTTCCGTCACCACGACGTCGAAGTCGCGCGGCCGCGAAATCAGGTGCATGGCCATCGCGTCGACGAGCACCACGTCGTACGCGATCTCCGGGAATTCACTCTTCATCACGCGGGCGGCAACCTCCCGCCACAACCGCGAGACTTCGAGCACGTTGGCCTTATCGACCGAGGTGACTTTTTTCCGGCGGCCGCGGGCCAGTTGTCCGGCGAGCCGCACCACCCGCTCGATCTCGCCTGTGGAATAAATCATCGTGTTCCAGGCCTGCTCGCCGCTCGGGTGCGGCTGCCGCACGGCTTCGCCGAAGTAGAGGCCGCCGGTCAGCTCGCGGATGAACAAGATGTCGACCCCCTCGATGATGCTCCGCTTGAGCGGCGAGGCGTCGACGAGTTGCCGATGAGCGGTGATCGGCCGCAGGTTGGCGAAGAGGCCCAACTCCTTGCGAATCTTGAGCAGCCCGGCCTCGGGCCGCGTTCTGGCCCGCGGATCATCCCACTTGGGCCCGCCGACCGCTCCGAGCAGCACAGCCTGCGACGAACGACACTCGGCCAGCGTCCGCTCGGGCAGCGGATCGCCAAATTCATCGATGGCACAGCCGCCGATCGGACAGGTCACAAACTGAAAGACATTCCTAAACCGCTCGGCCACGCGCCGCAGCACGCGCTCGGCCTGCGCGACAACCTCCGGACCGATCCCGTCGCCGGGAAGTAACACAATCTTGGCATTCATCGGCTTGTTGTCTCACGAAAACCAGAATCGAAAACCTCGCAGCGCCAGCTTATGCTGCAACGCGCCTGGCATCCATCGTGCCCCGGTGCGCAGCAAGACCCGGCGAGCGTCGGGCGTGAGCCCGATGGTGCTGAGATCGTTTTATCTGCCGTTTTGCTTTTCCGGCTGGAGCGAATATCCGGCCGCCGGAATCACGCGTACTGCCGGAGTCACCGATCTGAGGGTGATATGCGTGTTGCGCTCGTTGTCGTGAATTTGCGAGCCGGCTGGAAGATCGCTCGCAAACGCCGCCTGAATCTGCTCGGAGCCGCGCGGGAACTGCACGCGAATTGTCCGCAACTCATCGGTAAAAAAGAGTTCCCGGTGCTTGGTGCCCCGATAGCTCTCCAGCTTTGCTGCGAAGGGAAACGCCCGTCCATCACTGAAGGTCACCAGTTTCGAGATGCGCAATCGATGGAAGAGCTTGTCCTCCAAAAAGGTGTCGTGCCCAAGATGCCTGGCATCGGGTTCGCGGACGAAAAGGTGGGCGTATCCATGTCGCACGTTCACGCGAAGCACTCTCGTTAAGGGGGGAGTGTCGGCATCGCTATCCACCAGGGATACGTCGGCGTTGGCCATACTGAACCACGACGAACCGCCGAAAAGAAAGTAAAAGCTCGCGGGACGAAAAGAGGCCGGATCTTTCGGCTTGGAAATGTTGTAATTCAGTGGCGCCATCGCCTGCAGCAAGGCCGTCCGCGTCGAAAGGAAATGCTCGAACACATTGCTTTCTGGAAGCCCCTCGAGCATTTCGCGATCGGGCTCCCATGACCACCGGCAACGAAGCAGGCGATTCCGCTGGGGCATACCTTTACCCCAGCCGGGCATAGAGGTTCGTTTGATCTCGAATTCGCCCGTGACTGGTGCGTCGTCTTTGAGGCGGTCCAAGAAACGGTGGAACAACCGTTTTGCCTCGTCGGCGCTGACCTTCGCGTCGGCTCCCCCTCGAACCGAGGTCAGGGTCAGGAACAGCGTGATCAGGCAAACTGTTGAGCGAGCGCAGCGGGTTCGCATGAATCCTGCCCTCCCGAGTAGCCGAGCAGCACGGCCTGCGACGACCGGCACTCGGCCAGCGTCCGTTCGGGCAGCGGATCGCCGAATTCATCGATCGCACAGCCGCCAATCGGACAGTTCACGAAGTTGAACGTGTGATGAAACCGTTCACCGACGCGCCGCAATACGCGCTCGGCTTCTGCAACGACCTCGGGTCCGATTCCGTCGCCGGGGAGCAAAACGATCTTGGCGTTCATCAGCCCTCGCTGTTCTTTCGCACTGTTTAGGAGCGCGGGCAGTGAAGTTTGCGTCACCGCTCCGAGAGGCGCCCGCACCTCCGGTCACGCACTCCAGAGATCGAATGAATATTCCCAAACAGCGTCTGAGAACGACTGCCCGAGCAGGATCTCCGCGACGCCGTCAACAATATCGGTGTCGGGCAAGCCTTCTTGCCTTAGTCTATCTTCGATTTCGAGCGGATTGCCGCTTGGCGCAGTGTTGAAGTCGCGGGACGCGAAGGAACGAATGACCTTTCCGCTTTCCCAAAGAAAGTACAGCGCACTACTAACGCGGCTGTCGAGGTAAAGGACCAAGGCCATTTGACAATTGACATGTGTGCAGAGGGCGAGAAACTCCGGCTCCGATCCGACCCAATCTCCGCAGCGATTTGAGACAAGAATCACACGATCGTCAGTGACGCTAATGGCTGCCCTGTTGACCGACTTACGAAAGAGGCGAGTGCCCACTCCCGTCGGAAACACCTCGTCGAGACATTCATCGAACTCGATATCGCGTTCTTGCAACGAGGCGCGATCCCCCAAAACGATCCGTGCGACCGTGTGGCTGATTTCTGGACTCGATTCCGCGCCGCTTTTTGGCCCTCGGGCGAAGACGGCCGCGCAAAACATCAGGCTCATTGTTTGAATCTCACAAGGCCGGCGAATCCTCAGCTTATGCTGCGGGGCGGACGCCATCCATCCTTGAGACGTTGACGTGCCAATTGACGCTGGATTGAAGAGGTCTGCTGGTTCAAACTGGCCGGTGACACGCGGACCAAAGAGGCAGTCATGCGGCCGATCACCTTTAGGTGTGAAGAAACCGTCTCCATCACCCCGGGCGACATCCTGCGACAGATCCTCGATCCGGCCTGCTGGCCGGATTTCACGGGCTTTGGCGTGATCCCGGGAATCCGGGCGGCCCAACTCGAAGTCCAGACGCCGGGCATCGTGGGCACTCGCTTTCGAGTGACGAACACGGATGGATCGAGCCACGTCGAGGAGATTATCGAGTGGCAACCCGATCGCCGCTTGAAAACCCGCATGCACGATTTTTCCGCTCCTCTTTCCCACCTCGCCACGCATTTTGAAGAAACGTGGGAGTTCCAAAGCGTCGGCGACAAGACCCGAGTCACCCGCTTGTTCCAGTTGCACGCCAAATCGGCGTTGACCCGGCCATTGCTGTGGGTGATTTCACTCTTCCTCAAGCGGGCCATCGCTCGCAATCTGCGACAAATGTCAGCGGCCCCGAGATTGCGGGCCTGAAACGAATCTCCGCCGGGCGCCATCCCGAGAAACACGCCGCCCGGAGCTGAATTCACTCACAAAAAGCCCTTGCCGCGGCGTCAGTATGCTGGTCGACTTCCGAAAGAGCGAAGTTGAGAGGAGCCGGCACATGAATCTGCGAATCGGGATCACAATGCTCGTCCTCGGGTCGGCACTGACTGCCGAGGCGAGCACGATCGTGCGGGTCACCGGGCAGGTTGTCGACGCTGCGGGGAAGCCGGTCGCCGGGGCTCGTGTTGGTGAATATTGGATTAGCGAGCAGGGCGGGCCGCTGAAGTCGGAGCGGCCGGCCGTTTCTGGGGCGGACGGGAGATTCTCGCTCGAGATCGAGCTCTTTCGTTTCGATCAGGCCTTGATGGCCTTCGACCCGACGGGGCAATTGGGGGGCGTGGCGACGATCGGAATCAAGTCCCCGCAACAGCCGATTTCACTGAAGCTGCTTCCTCTCGGCCGGATCCGCACACAGTTCACGTCGGAAAAATCAGACGTGCCCCTGTCGGAGTCGTTCCTGACCCTGCTCCTGCCGCCGAACAAGCTTCAGCTGGGGTACGCCCGGTCGCGCGCCTCGGCCTTTGATCTGCAACTGCCGCCCGGCCGGTATACCCTGCAGGTAGAGGGGGGCGGCGACAACCACGAGATGGACTCCCGCGATGTGACTGTCGAGCCTGGGAAATTGGTCGATCTCGGCGAAATCAAGTTGACCCTCTCGCCAAGAGCGCGGCTCTACGGCAAGCCGGCGCCGGCGTGGCACTATGCGGACGCGCGGGGCGTTGCCAAAAACACCCATCCCAAGGACTTCAAGGGCAAGTGGGTCGCGCTGGAATTCTGGGGCTACTGGTGCGGGCCCTGCACGGGCCGCGGTTTGCCCGGCTGGATGGATTTCGCCGACGACCACGCGATCGACCGCGACAAGTTCGCGATCGTGACGGTGCACGAGCGAAACGTGACCGACTTCGCCGACCTCGACAAGAAGCTGAAACCGATCGTCGCCCGCGTGTGGCGCGGCCGTCCGTTCCCGTTTCCGATCCTGCTCGACACGAGCGGCTCGATGGCCCGGGACTACGGCGTGCGCGGCTATCCGACCGTGGTGCTGATCGACCCAGAGGGCCGCGTGGTTGACTTCGGTCGAAAGCCGACAGAGTTCGGCAGCCAGGTCTGCGAAGAATTCCTCGCGTCGAAGCTGACGCCTCTGCCACCGAGCAAACAGCTCGAGCGGGCCCTCGACCGTGGGCAGGCCCTCGGCGTCGATGATGAGCCGCTGGCCGGGCTGATGGATTTTTATGCGCGCGTGAGTCGGATCGCGATTCGCATCGATCGGGACGAGCTCAAAGCCGCGGGGCTCGACGTGAACGTCATTGTGCCCCTCAGGGTGAACGGCCGCATCACGCTGCGCTCGTGGCTCAACCTGACGCTCGATCCCCTCGGGCTCACGTACGTCGCGGAGGGCGCCGGGCTGCGGATCGTGCGGCGCTCGCCCGGCAATCTCCGGCTGTCACAACCCTCGCAGCGCCAGGAGGAAGAGAACGCCCTCGTCGCCGCGGCCCTCAAGAAGAAAGTGACGCTCGAATTCCACGGCGAATCGCTCAAGCAGGCGATCTCCATGCTCGAAACGAAGAGCGGAGACGAGACCTTCTTGCTCAACCCGGCGGCGCGAATCTCGAGGGCGCTTAGTCCCGAGACGAAGGTGAATGGCTCCGCCGTCGACGAGCCGCTGGCGTCCGCCCTCGAGCATCTTCTCGCTCCGCTCGGCATGACGTACGTCATCCGCGACGAGTGCGTGATTCTCATCAAGGGTCGCTAGGACGACCAATGCGGCTCGGCTGGCACTCCTTATCCCGCGCGCCGGTCATCGGTTCATTTGCCGGTCATCGGTTCATTTGGAAGTACAACGCCAGCCAGATGCAGATCGTCAGCTGCATCGCCAGCGGCACGAGGAAATGAACCGGCGTGAACAGCAGCGCGATCGATCCGCCCGCAAGCAGAACGGCGACCGACTTGGCGACGCGGCCGAAGTCGTCGTTGATAAGAATGAAAATCGCGTCGAAGAATGCAAACGCCAACGGGAAGAGAAAGATCACTTGCATTGACCCACCGCGCATGGTCGCTGTTCACCGAGTTTGCGTGTAACGCCACGGCGTGATTGCCAATTGCCAGCTTATTCTTCTCCGCGACCCGCATCCATACCTCGCGTACGAAAGCACCGCCCGGTTGATCCGCCGGTGGCGGACCGGCTCGCCTGGACTATACTCCTGGTTCGCCGTCCAGAGGGGTGAAGCTGGATCGCGTCAGCAGGACGGCAGTGGAAGGCGGCCGCCGAACGAGCGCGCGACCGCGCCATCGTCACGAACGACGCCCGCTGAATTCGTGCGCCGCTGCGGAATTCGAGCGCCTGCTTGACGTCCCGACTGTATTCGATAGATTCGGTACGTTCGCGCGGAATTTCTAGCACTGCCACTCAAGGAACGCAGCGAATGCCGAGCCTCCGATTGGCCGCCTCTTGTCTGGTCGTCGCCAATTTCCTGCTGGCCGCGACGACGCTGGCGTTCGCAGAGTCCGATGCAGAAGACGCACGGCTCAGCCCCTATCTCGAGGTTCTGAGGCGCGACGGCGTCGAGCCAGTGCGCTTCGTGTCACGGGCGCTCGACCAGCACGACCTCGTGATTTTCGACGACGCGGTGCATCCCGCCGTCGAACCGTTTGATTTCTACCGCCAGTTGATCAACGACCAGACCTTCCAGCGGCACGCGCCGATCATCTTTCTGGAACTGATTCCGAGCAACAAGCAGCGGCACATCGAGGCCTATCTGAGTGCGCCGAGCGACGATCCGCGGCTCTTGTATCCCGCCTTTCAAGACAATGCCAACGGCCAGGGCTTCAATTTCAAGACGTATTTCGACTTCTTGAAAGCCGTTCGCGAAACGAATCAGTCGCTTCCCGCCGATCGGCGTCTCCAAGTCGTTGGAGCCGGGGGCGAGACCTATTGGTCCGAAATCCAGACGCCGCGCGATCTGGCGCTCTACTACCAGTCGACGTACGGCTACGACCATCACATGTATGTCATTGTCCTCGAAGTGATGGAACACTTCAAAGCCGGGAAGAAGGGCATCCTGCTGACGAACACGCGGCATGCCTACAAAGGCATCAAGCAAAAGAACGGACAGTATTTTTGGGATACCGGCACGTTCTTCGCGCAGTGGCATCCGGGAAAGACGTATTCGATTCGATTGCACAATGTGGCCCTATCGATTCGGGCCATCAAACCCGTGGATCCTAAGACGTCACAGACTCTGCAAGGGATGGAGCGTCTCGACTACAAGTTTGTGCGGATGGCTCGTGGGCTGTGGGACACCGCGTTTCGCGCGAACGGCGACCGGCCCGTCGCGATTCCGCTCGCTCACAATGTCTTTGGACAGGAGCCTTACATCGGCAACCATCAACCCGAGGCTTTGCCCAATCAGAAAATCGAGGATGCGTACGATGCGCTGATCTTTCTGGCTCCGCTGGAGAAACTGCGGCAAACCGCCCAAGTTGATTTCATTTACACGCCCACTTTTCGCCAGGAGCTGAAGCGCCGCTTTCGACTCGAACATTCCGAGGCCGAGTTAGCCGAAATGCTCAAGGGCGCGCACGAGGCGAACCTCGACGACTGGTTTGCCAAGGCGCTCGTCACCGCGCCGGAACAGCCGTTGGAACTGGCCAAAACGCTCGGCCCGATCGACGAGTGGAAGCAGCCGGTGCGGCAATAAAGCCGGTCGACGAGCATCCCCTCGGGCTCCCTGGCGTCATGTCGCTCGCTGAACGCGACTCACCGCGACGTGCCGTCCGCGGACAACCGCCGACTCGTTAGCTGGTTCGCGCCGGCGGCTCGACAGGGCTATACTTGCCGTCTCGCGGTCCGCACCGGGCGAGGGCCGGCCGCGTTAGGGAAAGGCAACGCAAACTCGATGGCGTCACAGTCTGAATCCGAACGGTGGAAATCCGAGCTGACGGTCGCGCTGGATGCCGTGCGGGCCGCGTCGCGGATTTGTCGCGACGTGCAGTCCAAAATTGCGGCCGACGTGTTTGAAAAAGAAGATCGCAGCCCCGTCACCGTCGCCGACTTCGCCAGCCAGGCCGCGATCTGCCGGCTGATCGGCGATGCGTTTCCGCACGATCCGATCATCGGCGAGGAAGAATCGGGAGCCCTCCGCCACGAAGAAAACGGCCCATTCCTCGAGCGCGTGATCGAAGAGCTGCGGGCGATCGGCGTCGAGGCCACCGGCGAACAGGCGTGCGACTGGATCGACCGCGGCTGCGAAAAGAAATACGCCTCGCGCTTCTGGACCCTCGACCCCATCGACGGCACGAAAGGCTTCCTGCGGCAGGAACAGTACGCCGTATCGCTCGCGCTAATCATCGACGGCCGAATCGAAGTCGCCCTGCTCGGCTGCCCGAATCTGACTGCGACTGCTGAGGCCGACGACCCGGCAATTGAATCAGCGGACCCAACCGCGTCAACCGGCGCGATCTTTTACGCCACGCGCGGTGGCGGAGCGTGGGTCGTGCCGCTCGACGATCTGACGGCGACGCCGACCGCCGTTCACTGCAGCCATCTGGCTGACCCCGTCGAGGCCCGCTTCTGCGAGTCGGTCGAATCGAGCCACACGTCGACGAGCTTGTCGTCGCGGGTGGCCGAAGCCCTCGGCATGCACCGCGCCCCCTTGCGAATGGACAGCCAGGCCAAGTACGCGATCGTCGCCCGCGGCGATGCCGAAATTTACATGCGGCTCCCCGCCAAGTACGGCTACAAAGAAAAAATCTGGGACCACGCCGGCGGCGTCCTCGTGGTCGAAGAGGCCGGCGGAATCGTCTCCGACGTGATGGGCCGCCCGCTCGAGTTCAACCACGGCTACGAACTCTTGGCGAACCGCGGCATCGTCGCCGCCAACCGCGAGCTGCACGGCCGAGTCATCGCCGCCCTCGACGAAATCTACAAAACCTTCCCCGCCCCCCAAGGCCCGCTGCCGGCCCCCGGTTGGAAACCAACCTGAACGCCAGCTGAATTGGCGTTTGGCCGCGAATTGGCGTAGAAATCAAGGGGCCCGGCCACTCGCCGACACGTCGCGGCATCCACGTTCGTCACGTCGTGCCAATTGCCCCTTTCGCCGCTGGCGATGGGCAACGCGATTTGTTTAAATCGAAGTGCCTTGGTGCCCGGCCCGCGTAACTAAGTCATTGGGCTCGGTCGCGAGGACGAAACGGTGCCCGGCCCCCGTGGCCGGTCATTGGAAACGGGGCCCCGGCTCCCGCCGAGCCTCGAGCTCGCACGTCTGGCTCGAGCGCGGGGCGAGTCGTGCGTCGCACTCCCAAGAAACTGAATCCCCTCCGAATCATTCCTGGATGACTCACATGCGTTCTACTCGTCTTGCCGCTCGCTCGATCGTCTTCGTGGCCGCGGGCCTTCTGATCATCGTCGCCGCGACTGTCCGCGTGCCGGCCGACACGCCCGTCGAGAGCCAGTCCCACCTGCTCAACGACATCAAGTACCTCGCCTCCGACGAGCTTGAAGGTCGCGGCATCGGCACCAAGGGCCTCAACAAAGCCGCCGACTACATCAAAGAGCAATTCAAAGAAGCCGGGCTCGACGTCACCCAGGTCAAGGGCGACGCCTTCCAATACTTCAAGATGACCACCAAGGCCATCCTCGGAAAGCCCAACACGCTCAAGTTCGTCGGCCCCGGCGGCAAGACGATCGAGCTTAAGCGCGACGTTGACTTCGTCCCCTGCTCCTTCGGCGGCGGCGGCAAGATCAGCGGCGACCTCGTCTTCGCCAGCTACGGCCTCGACGAACACGACTTCCGCGACTTCAAGGGCATCGACGTCAAAGGCAAAGTCGTCATCGTCATGCGACGCAACCCCGGCCAGGTTGACGAAGAGCCGCAAGAAGGACCCGCCCCGGGCCCCCCCGGCCGCCGCCGTGCGAGCGCCGCCGACCTCCGCTCCAAGCTCAGTAACGCCATCGCCGCCGGCGCGAGCGCGATCATCTTCCTCAACGATCCGTTCAGCGTGCGAAAGAACGCCAAGGACGCCGAGTCCCGCGTCCGCCGCGCCAATAACCACCTCATCGACGCGGCCGTCGCGCTCGACACGGCCGAAGAAAAAGGCGCCAACTCCCCCGCCGTCGCCGAGGCCCTCAAAGAACTCCGCGAAGACGTCACCAAGCTCAAAAAGGCCAAGGCCGAGGTCAAGAATCCCGAGAACGATCCGTTCATGAAGTTCGGCTACGGCGGCACCGGCAGCGACACCAGCATCCCCGTCGTGCAGCTCAGCCTCGACGCCGTCAATCGCGTCCTCGAGCCGGCCCTCGGCAAATCGATCACCCAGCTCGAAACGGCCATCGACAACGACATGAAGCCGCACAGCGCTCCGCTCGCCGGCTGGAAGGCCGAAGGCGTCACCACCATCGACCGCTCGCCCACGCAGGTCAAAAACGTCATCGGCGTGCTCGAAGGCGAAGGCCCGAAGAAGGACGAAATCGTCGTCGTCGGCGCCCACTACGATCACCTGGGCCGCGGCGGCATGGGCTCGCTCATGCCCGGCTCCGCCGAAATCCATAACGGCGCCGACGACAACGCCTCCGGCACCGTCAGCGTGCTCGAGCTGGCTCGACGCTTCGGCCAGCGCGGCAAGAAGCCCCCCCGCAAGCTCGTCTTCATGACCTTCTCGGGCGAGGAAGAGGGTTTGATCGGCTCAGCCTACTACGTCAAAAACCCCGTCTTCCCGCTCAATAAGACGATCGCCATGATCAACCTCGACATGGTCGGCCGCCTCAAGGACGACAAGCTCACCGTCTACGGCATCGGCACCGCCCCGCACTGGGAAAAGCTCCTGAAAAAGCTCGCCCCCACGCACCAGCTCCACCTCATCCTCAAGCCGGAAGGCTTTGGGCCGAGCGACCAGTCGTCGTTCTACGGCAAGAAAATCCCCGTGCTGCACTTCTTCACGGGCACGCACCCCGACTACCACCGCCCGACCGATAAGTGGCCCAAGATCAACATCACGGGCATGGACCGCGTCGTCGACCTGGTCGAGCAAATCGTGGCCGACACCGACGAAAGCCCGACCCCGCCGCAATACGTCGAAGTGAAAGGCAACGCCCGCGTCGAACGCCAAGGCAGCCGCCCCTACTTCGGCAGCATCCCCGACTTCGGCAGCGAGGTGAAAGGTTATGCCATCCAAGGCGTCAGCCCCGGCAGCCCGTCCGACAAAGCCGGCCTCAAAGGCGGCGACGTGATCATCGAAATCGGCGGCCGAAAAATCACCGGCCTCGACGACTTTGATCTGGCCCTCCGCCGCTTCAGCGCCGGCGACACGATCGACGTCACGGCCACCCGCGCCGGCAAGGAAGTGAAGCTGAAAGTAACGCTGGGCGTGCCCCGCTGACGCATTGCGTCTTCGTCTTCGCCCTCTCCCGGGCTGCCGGGAGAGGGTTGGCGGTGAGGGTGTACCCGAGCTTTCCCTAGCGGCGCGCACGGCCTAGCGCATTTTTGCTTGCGACGGCGAAGAAAAGCATGTGCTCCTGCTCAATCACGCCCTTGTGCCCGAGCCGCTTTGGCGGCACACGTCGATCCCTAATAGCATCAACGACATGATCTTTCAATTGGAACCCATGATCCATTGCAATCTCGATAAACCACTTGTGGACGGGTAGCCGGTTGCCGCAAATTGTGGAATCGCCGACCACGAAGACGCATCGTCCGCTCGGTTTGAGAAGTCTAACTAGTTGACCAAAAACCTTGCTCATGTCCTCGATATAGAGCCGTGCGACAGCCGCGGCCCGTGCATTCCTTGTTCGCAACTCTTCGAGTCCATCCAAGTCCTTCGCAAACGAGTTTGGCGTTCCTACAGGCACCCGTCCTCGCCCGGAGCCGATAATACTGGGTCCAAGCGTAGAGCGAGTGTCGTCGCGCCACATACCAAGCACAGCTAGCTCCAACTTGCTGGATCGAAAATAATCCTGGGCAGTTAAGTATGGAGGCGACGTGACAACAGCATCCACCGAGTGCTGCGCAATGACGTTCGACGCATTCCGAGAGTCAGCAATATTCAGCTTGCAACTTTGAGGGGCGCCACTTACTAAGCCCCGTAGGCCTTTACCTGCCCGAACGAACCGATGGACCGTCCTGGTTAGTTCGACGAACGGATCGAAGTGGCGCCCTACGCGAATTTCCCGTGCGCGGCATGAAATAAATGGCTTTGGGCTACGCGGGTCCGCGCGCGAACAGCGTCGCACCGTAACGACTAGACACCCTCGCAGTACCTCGAAATAGTTCCGTCCCATCTGATTGCGCATTGCGTAAATCGCCTCGCGCAGCGCCCAGAGTTTGCTCAGTGTGACAGGGCTAAACCAGTAATTGAGCCAAAGGGGCGTGCGCATTTCGGCTTTGGCAAAAAGCGTTGCTTCGTGGATAACGTGACTGCAATGCGCTTCAAGAATCTTAGGGTCGTAGAATGCTGTTTTCGCCCGTGCAAGGAAAACAGCTACGGGGTTCACATCAACACCGACTGACGCGCGTCCCGTGATAATGGATTCGATGGGCACAGTCCCGCAGCCGCAAAACGGGTCAAGGATCACATCACCCTTCTTCGTACATCCGTCGATCGCGAAACGGGCGAGATGCGGCACCATTTTCGCCGGATACCGGTCGACGCTGTGCGTTGCGTAGGTCCGCTTTGGGATTGCCGCGACGTTCTCGCGTACGTTTAGATGCCGGGGGACAACGTCAGGCAACTGATGTCTCCCATTGCGTCAAAGTCCACGACGGACCAATCCCCACTGCCAAATACTCGTGTTCCCTCGCGACTGGAGCCCCATAAATGACAGAAACCATGTCAGGGACGTCTCGGCAATACAAATACACACCCACCGTCTGCGGCTTAGTTCCGAGAGGTGCGACATAGACATTCTCGAGACTCTGGCCGCTACCCTCGGGGACCACGGTTTTCAGAAAGCGGTACGTCGCCCAGGGATCCCGCGGGTCGACAACATGAACTCCCTCTTCTCCAATTGCTGCGAGCAGAGCCGCGTTCAGCTTTTCTGCAATTCCGTCCCATTCGGCCCGATAGGACGGTCCGCTGACGGCTGCGAGCGTCCTGTGTGGTTGGACGCCTTGCCACATCGCGATCGCCCGATCACGCTCATATCCCAGGAGCATAATCAGGACCAATTCCTCATTTGGTCGGAACGTCGCGCCGAACGTCGGCACTACCCCTATTCGCCGCAGGCCAAAGACCGGCGAAGCCACCGGGCGCAGCCGATATTGTGCGGGCTCGCTATAGACCGCCCGAACCCCATGCAGATCGGGAACCTGCTCCAGAGCGCGCAACGTAAGAAGGAGGGCATTCTTTGGAAATGTCGACACATCGACGACGACTTGGCCACCACCACTGGCCTCGCTTACTAGTCCTATCAGTGAGTCGAGGCCAACTAGCGGATCCTCATGTGTCGTGTTCACGACTTTCACTGGACCGACGGATCCTAAAAGGGTGCATAGGTTCTTTATATTCTCCTCACGTTGTTCATTTGGTTCATCGTCTATTCGCAGGATTACGACAATCCTGGCAGTGAATCCGTGTGCGAGCTTCGCAATGCCCATGCATCGCTCTTCAGGGCTGGCGAAGATGATTAGCGCTCGGTCGCCTTGGGGCCCGGATGAAACCAGCTCATTCAGCCGATCGGTCATTATTCGCTCGCACCGTCATCTGCGTCGCCGCCAAACAGTTTGGGATGTTTACTATCCCCATCTGGAGCCGCGCCAGCATCTCTGAGGCGCTTTGTGGCAACTCTTCCGGAATGTTTTGCGATGAGCTCTTTTCTACGCCTCGTCCGAGTGTCAGCGTCCACAAGGCGCGCCAGGTCGGCAACGGACACCCGCGTTGGCCAACGAGCGTTAAGGCTAATTCTCAGAGCAGGATGCAGAAGCCGGTTTAGCAGGTAGTCGTTGGGACGATCGTCGTCCCGATGCTTCGGCAAGTAGGCTCGCGTTGCTTGAGGGGTCTGCAATACGGACCAGCGCACTGCGTCATCGATTATGCCGCGTACATTCGCGTAACGGTCCTCCTCTAATGCCGCCGGATCCCTTAGAGTGATGCGAGCCGCCTCAGGTTCACTAGAGTGCAGGAGCAATTTCTCGCGGATAACCGTTCCCAAATCCTCGATTAGGCGCGAAACGGCGGGCCCGGTATCCGATATGTTCTTGGCAATCCAGTCGAATGCTGCCTGCGAGCTTTTGTAGACCGCTTCGCACTGAGTTCGAACTGGAATCGGTTGACCTGAGCGAACGTCGACTCGATCCCACGTCGCCATATAGAACGCCATCTTACAGAGCTCGAGGAAATTGCTGATGATGCCACTGGACAATGTCACAAAGTCATCCACACCTGCATAAACGCGCGGCTTCTGCCGTTTCACATTGAGCCGAAACACTAAAGCCTCGCGCCACTGGTGCACCTTCTCCGTCCAGGTTTCTACAGACAAGGTTGATACATCGACGCCAGCCTCAGCCAGCATCAATCGCAACGCATCCTCCATCTCGGGCACAGTACTGGGAGCGCACGGCGGAGCGCTCGGTAGCAACACGTTAATGTCGGTCACAGCAAACCCGTCGGCTTCGAGTCGGCGCCGAGCAATTTCGACGAGAAGGTTTCGGAAGTCTCGGCCAGGTTCATAATCAAGCCCAACGTAGTGATAATCACGCGGAAACTGCATTGGGTCGCCCTGAAGATTATCCATCGCACGCAATCCACCCGCGCGAGTCGCCACCTTTACGCTGAGTGAGGTCGGCCGCAGTTTCGCAAGCGTATTCACAACCTTCTGTTGAAATGTGGTTAGATTCTCGAACTCATCGAGGAGAAAGTAGATTCGCTTACCCCTCAAGTCGGGCACGGCACGTCCAAGTGCCTGACAGCAACCATCCAAGAAGGTGTCGACGGTTGTGAAGTCGCCGCCATATTGTGCGTTCGGAGCGCCCAGGCGCACCGCGCCCATGTACTGCGCCACATGACGCTCCTGTCCCAGAATCGCGGTTATCACTGCGTCGAAGCTTCGGTCTTGCAGCGAAAACTGACATATCGCTGCGATCTCGGCCGCCGCCTGTTCCTCCGCTGGGCGAGTTAGCGTTAAGAGAGGGGCTCCGTTCACTGGGCGCGAGAGATCAAGAATTGTGCGAAGCAGAGCCCGTAGAAGGATCATGTTAAAGTAATGCTGGAAGAATACATGCGCGGCCTCTTCGCTGAGCTTTGAATCAGGGCTATACTGCGAGAAGAACCCGCGGAAAAGCTTGAGATAAACGCCGAAGTAGTCCAAATTGCTTTCGGCAAAGGTGAGAGCGGGAGGCGAGGGGTGTCGGCTTAAACGCTCGATTTCGACGGCTGGAACGACGGACATTGATTTGAGAATCATCGATTTGCCGCAACCGCGACCTCCGGCAATCAGGAGGTTGTCGTGGGACCGGATGGCTTCGTACTCTGACGGGGCCTTAAACAGGCGAGCGAGCAACTGGTAGTTGTGGTCGAAGCTCTCAGCAGTGACGATGCGGAAGGGGTTTCGCAGGTCTGGTTTTGCACTCTCTAGCTGAAGAGTCGTGGGGTTATTCGACGGCTCGTCGTCAATTTTTTCTAGGATCGTGGTAACTGCGTCGAAGAGCGCGTCAATCCGGGCGGCAAGCTCGGATTGTCCGAGTTGGAGCGAGCCTAGTTGGGAATGAGCGACCTCCCGAAATGCCTGCTCACGGACGGGCAATTCGGAAATGAAATGTAAGATGGTCACTCTAATGATTTGCTCAAGGTGCGTGTCTAAGGACTGCGTGTCGAGCGTCGCGCCGGATATCGTGATCGTCGACCGGAACCGTGGGGCGAGCACCCGAGCGACATCGTTAGGCTCAATGGCACGAACGGCCAGAGCATCGGTCTCCAACTCACTTAGGACACGGGACAACTCAGGTTCGTTTATGCTGACTCGATCGGTACCCGGCGGATTTGCCAGCGGACCTAGGAGCGCACGTCGAAGACTGAAAGCGTGCCGGAAACATCTCGCGAATAGCTCAGCCGCAGTGTAAGTGTTTTCGCGAGCAATCAGCGTGCCCAGCGTCTGCGCAAGGGTCGCCAAATCAGCTGCGGTTCCTAGTGATGCAAGCGTTACAGCCAGGATTGACATCGCGACCTGCCCCATGTTCTGCGGCGCTGGAATCAACGGGCCGAGTCATTCTGCTCCCCGCCTACCGGTCGCCGCAAGTCATCCGCAGCATCAGACATTCCCGTCAGCCGAAACGCGCGCCGCGACCCTCTCTTTGAACACTGCGCGCTCCTGTCCAGAACGGAGATTCGGTCGCACCCAAGCGGAGGGGCGAGAGGTACTTGGCAAATCGATCACTCATGGGACAATTGGACGTAGGCCTGCCGAAGACGGGGTCCGAGGTCGAAAGTCCAAGGTCCAAAGTCGAACACGTTCGGACTTAGGCCGAGTGGAAGGATGCGCGCCGGCCGGCGATCGGACTGGGCCGCACCGATCCGAAACGGACGGGCGAGGGAAGATCAGAACGGCCCTCACCCTGCACCCTCTCCCAGCGGACTGGGCGAGGGCAATGGGACGGGAGACGGGCGGCCGGTCGGCGCGAAGTCGGGAGCGGGCAGCGGGTGGTCGGTGGGGATTAAATTCCCGCCAGGGACGAAAAAAGCGCCCCCGCCGGGGTGGGGACCCTTTTTTCACACAGGGGAGAAAAAGATCCCCGGCGCGCCGGGACAAGTGGTCCCGCCGGGACCGCCCAAAACTGGTCCCGCCGTGACGGTACCCTCACATTTCACATAAGGGGGGCGCCGAAAAGTGGACCCACCGTTGAGTGTCCCACCGGTCAGCGGCGATCCGGTGAGCGGCGATCCGGCCCGCCGCTCCGGGCCAACGACCGGGACGGGACACGAACATCGAGTCCAAGGTCGAAGATCCGCCGAAGGCGTGGTCCGATGTCCAAGGTCGGAGGTCAGATGTTCGCAATCCTGACTTTGGACTTTGGACCGCGGGGACTTTGGACTAACGCCGGGACGGGACACGTTGTTTCACCGAGAATACCCCGGAGAAATTGCGTCAGGCCAGACGTGAAACACCAAGAAGACGAAGACGTTGAACAGGAGGTAACAGAGTGAACAGAGTCAGACAGACTGGAATCGATTGATTCCTCTGTTACCTCTGTTTCCTCCTGTTCAAAATCCTTTCGTGCTCAATCGTTGCGTCTTCGTGCCAAGGACACCAATCGGCCCATCGAGACTTAACTTGGTGCTCTTGGAGCCTTGGTGGTTAGAGATCCGGGTTCAGTCCAATCGGGACACGGGACGGGACAAGCCGCTCGCTCGCTAGAATGACGGCATGAGCGACGAACCGAAGAAACCGGACGTGAAGCGAATCGGCTGGCTCTCGGGCTTGCCATCCCCCGTCGCAATCGTTGCGGTTATTTGGGGGACGGTCGCTGGACTCGCCTGCGTCTTTTCCATCGACTTCCTCGGGATTCCGTACACTCTGGCCGTTAGTGTGATCTCGGGAGCCGTCGGCGGAATTATCCTAGGACTCTGCCTCAGACGTTGGCCCCCAAGTGGACTGAAAAGTCGGCGCGCTTGACCGTCGCAAAACTCCCGCGCCGCGCACCAAGTGTCGTCCAGGACGCGGCGCTCCCCCAGACTCACGACAAACCGCCGCCGCGTCGCGGGCACAAAAAATGAAAAAATATTGGCATTTTAGGAGGGATCAATTTAATCTGAACAAAAGTTGGGCCTAAACGGCTGTTCCACCGGACATTCGCGGGAGTGAGGCGGTCATGGCACGAGAACAAATCGGGTTCGGTCTGGCTTTTGTGGGACGCTTCCTGGTCGTCTTCGCCGGCTTGGCCTCGGCGTCGCTGGCGTCCACCGTGGGCAACGAGGCGGAGACGATCCTCACGAGCATGCGAAAGGCCGCCGGGAGCTCGGCGCTTAAGCAGCAAACGGGCGACCTGTTGATCCGCGGACGATCGACCGAATCCGGCTCGCCGACCGAATTCAGCTTGCACTTCACGTCGGGCGACCGGTTCCTGGAAATGGTCGAAGGCCCGCTGGGCGAAACTCGCGGCTGCAACGATTCCGGCTGCTGGAAGTTCGACCGATCGGGTGTGTCGCGGACGCTCGAGCTTTCCGACCGGGACGGTTGCGAGCTGCTCACGCGAATTCAAACCGGGCAATGGCTCGCCAACGTCGATATCAAGAATGTTCTTGTGGCCGCGAACGAGGGCGATCCGCGGACCGCGATCCTCCACGTGCGCCAGGGACGCCTGAAGGCCCGGCTTTCCGTCAATCGCTCGACCTGGCTGCCCGAGAGCCTGGTCTGGAGCGATATCGCCGGCGAGCATGTCTGGACTTTTCGCAGCTTCCGCGACGACCTGGGCTGGAAGGTGCCGGCGACGATCGCCGTGACGACGGCGGGCAAACCGGACGGGACTTATGAAGTGAGCTCGGTCTCCCGCGAGTCCGCCAATGCGACGAATTATGACCGCATCGAGAGCAAGTGGGACGGCGTCCATTTCAATTCAAAGTCGTCGTCGCGGCTGGATATCAAACGGGACAAGATGGGGCAGCTCCTCGTCCACCCGAAAATCGACGGGCAGAGTTTGGGATGGTTCGTGTTCAACACCGGGTCCACTGTCACGATGTTGGACGCGGCTACGGCCGCCCGGCTGAAATTGACGCCAGTGACGTCGGTTTCCACGATCTCCCCCTTCGGCACTCGCCAGGCGTCGCTTGTTCGAGGGACCTCGCTTGAACTCGGTCCGGTGAAGATCGATAAGCCGTTTCTCGTGACGTCGGACCTGACGATGGTCCAGGCCGCGCTCGGCAAAGATGTGGTCGGCTTCATCGGATACGACCTGCTGAGCCGCTGCGTGGCCCAGGTCAATCTCGGGGACAATTCCATTCAGCTTTATGACCCGCAGACGTATCGGCTCGCGGCGGGACGCTGGCAGAAGCTGGTCTTTGACTCGGACATTCCCGTGGTGCAGGCGAAGTTCGACGGCGGCGAGGGGTTCTTTCGGCTCGACATCGGTGCCACCGGAGCCGCGAGCAACGTGGTCTTTAACACACCGATCGTGGCGGATCTCAAGCTCCTGCAGGGCCGGAAAGTGAAGGACGTCCAGCTGGCGATGAAGCGTGCCTTGCAGGGCAGGATTGGTTGGTTCGAGCTGGGCGAGCACCGGTTCGGGAACCCGAACGTCGTTTTCGCACTCGATACCCAGGGGCCGTTCGGAGACGAATTCACGGCAGGCAACCTGGGTGTCAACTTCCTGCGAGTCTACCGCATCGTGCTGGATTACCCGCACGAACGCGTGGCGCTCGTGGCACCTCGCAAAGCCAAGAAATGACCGAAGAGCCCGCAGCACTCACAGCCGGGGTGGGTCGGGTTTGATCGGGGCAGCGAAGGCGTTGGCGCCGTGGGTTTTGACGCGGCGTTTGTAGATGCGGTCTTTGCAGCAGGCGTAGAGCGTGTCGAAATCTTTGCCGCCGAAGCAGAGGTTGGCGATCTCGCCGTTGGGCGTTGGGATGATCGCGAAGACTCGGCCGGCGGGGTCGGAGACTTGGATGCCCATGTCGGTGGCCGAGTAGAGGCGGCCGTCGCGGTCGACGCGGATGCCATCGACGCCGCTGTTGTCGGCCCGGTTGGGCATGTGCAGGTAGAAGTAGCGCTGCTTGGCGGCCAGCGTGCCGTCGGGCTGGATTTGGTAGCTCCAGACCCAGTGCGAGCGGCTCTCGGCGACGTAGAGCAGCGACTGATCGGGCGAAACGGCGATGCCGTTGGGCAGCTTGAGGCCCGTGTCGACGACTTTCTTTTCGCCCTTGGGGCTGATGTACCAGACTTTGCCGGGCTCGGCCGGGTTGGGCAGGGTGGGATTGGTGACGTAGATGCCGCCGTTGTTTAAGACGACGAGGTCGTTGCCGTAGAAGCCGTGGGCGACTTTTGTCGGTGTGACTGCGCCGGCGCCAGCGGCGAGGGCCCAACTGGTGTCGTATGCGAGGATTTCCTTCGTGGCACTCGCGACGGCGTAGAGTCGGCCGTCGGGGCCGAAGGCCTGGCCGTTGCCTTGCTTGGAATCGGCGACGAAGAGGGTGACCGTGCCGTCGAGGCCGATCTTGTACGTCTTGCTGTTGGGGATGTCGTTGAAGAAGACTTCGCCCCGGGCGTTGGCGGCCGGACCTTCGGTGAACTTGTAGCCTTGGGCGACGAGCTTCCAGGGCTCGTCGGGGATGAGGATTTCCTGCAGTTGCGGCGACCCGGCGCCGGCCTTCACCGGTTTGGGCCAGTCTTTCCAGAGCCAGCGCATGGCTTCGGGAAAGACTTCGGTGGCGTGGCGGGCGTTGTGGCCGCCTTCGCCCCAGGAGTGATTGACTTCGTAGCCGGCAAAGCGGAAGGCGCGTTCCATTTCCTGATTGGCCATCCACCAGTCGCCGCCGGCGATGTTCTGATCGTTGGAGCCGTCCTCCAGGAAGATGCGGAGCGGTTTGGGCTCGTACTTGCGGATCCAGGTCGGATAGTTGTTTCCGCCGCGGAGACCAACGTAGGTGCCGACGGCGCTAAAGACGCGGGTGAAGGCGTCGGGGCGTTCCCAGGCGGCGGTGAACGCGCAGATGGCACCGCTGGAGGCGCCGCCGATGGAGCGGTCGTTGCCGTTGTGCGAGAGGTGGATGGGCCGGCCGTCGGCGGTGGTTTTCTGTTCGACCTCGGGGAGGATTTCGTCGAGCACGAAGCGGACGTAGTGATCGCCCAGGCCGTCGTACTCGAAGCTGCGATTGAAGCGATCGATGGCGTTCTTGGAGAGGGCCTTCACCCGGCCGTGCATGATGAAGACGCCGATGGTCACCGGCATCTGCTTCCATTCGATCAGCTCGTCGAAGACGGCCGGCGCTCCAAAGCCGATGCCATCCTGCCCGACATAGATGCACGCGGGTTTGGACGGGTCGTACTGTTTTGGCACGTAGACCCAGTAGTCGCGGACGGTGCCGGGGAAGATGCGGCTGCGATCGAACGAGTATTTTTGAACTTCCCCCCGGGGCGGCCCATCGCTTTGCGGCCCAGCGTTTTTGGCTTCCCCGGCGGTTACGACCGGCGTAAACGCGAAGAGCGAAACGACCAAAGCCGCCAAGGCGCAAGCTCGCAACATCGATGCAGTCTCCGGGTTGGATCAGACTCGGGTCGCTGGAGCTGGAGGTCGCGGCGAGAGGAAGTTTGGAATGCTCGAGTCGGCAGGAAGCGGCCCGCATTGGGCAATTAATCACAGGCGCCGCGTGGGCAATGACGGACGGGCCGCGGTGCGGCGATGGAATTACGGGGAGTTCGTTCCCGGCAGGTCGAGCGGCAGTTCGCGTTCGGCGTAGGGAGCCACTTGATTGAACCATTCGCGCCAATCTTTGCGGACCTGGGCGCGCCACATTTGCATGGCTTGGTGGCGCTGCTCTTCGTTGGCGTTTTCCGGCAGGTTGGTCAACGGGTCGGCGGGGCGGCCGAAGCCGTTGGGACGGCGGCTCAGCCAGCAGAGCGCATTGTTCGCTTCAATGACGACGTTGATATCGGAATCGTCCAGCGATTTGACGATGAGCAGTGCGTCGTGCACGGTGCCGCAACGGCCGAGCGCCCAGAGCACGGTGCGCCGCACCTCAGCACGGGGATCGTGGATAAGCCGCTTGAGTCGATCTTTCTGCCCGACAAGCTTTTCGCGATCGCCGACCTCCACGGTCTCGATAATCGCCTGTTGGACGACCTCGACCTGGTTGCTCTTGGGGTTCTCGAGCTCGGCAAGCAGCTTGTCGACCGGCGCGTCGAGTTTGCGGACTTTGATGCCGTCGCCCGTGGTCTGGACGGCGGCCAAGTTCTTCGGAAGCCCGCGGCCCCCGATCATCAGTCCGCCACCCACCCGCGGATCTTCGACTCGCGGGCCCATCAGCTTCCTCGTGGCGCGGGAAAGAAACAGGATGGCGAAGGCCGTATCCGCGTTGGGTCCGATCTCGAAGGCATCCTCGAAGTGTCCGTCGTTAAACTGCTTTCGCAACAGGACAGCCGCGTGGGACGAGTACCAGTCATGGCCGTCGAAGTCGTCGATGCCGGCGAGCGCGCACATCCGCTCAAGACCATAGAGGTAATACAACTGGTAGTGAGAGACGCGCTTCGTGAAGTTGTTCCGCACCCAGTTCGCTCCGCGCGAGATGCCGCGATTGATGCGGGAGAGCGACACAATCTTTGCGGGTACGACAGTGCTGATTTTGCGTGTCCGTCCCGGCCGGCCCGCGCTGCGCTCGCCGCCCAAGTCGATCGGTGTCAACACGGGGGCCGAATCCTCTTCGTTGTCCTTGGCGGCGGGATCTTTTTTGGGCGGAGCCTTCGGCTTGGTGCTGCGGGCGGCGCCCGGAGGATCTTGCTGCTGGGCCGGTTCATCTTTTGCTTCGTCCGGCACGGCCGCGAAGGGGGAGGGATACTCCCGATCGGGATAGAGCATCATACGGGCAACGCAGAGACTAGCGACGCCGTTGACGGTCATCGTGTGCGTGGAAAGCTTGCCGTCGGCGGGATGGTAAGCGAATCCACCGTCCTCGTCTTGGTTCTTCAAGTGCCAGTCGGCCACGCGGCTCCAAACGCTCATCGGAATTCGCACACCGGCTCGGGACGCAGCCCACAATCCCAGCACGGCATACTGCGTGTGGCTCGTGTCTCCGCCGTGCTCCGTCGTGCCGAAGTAGTACCAGCTTCCACTGGGCCACTGATGGTCGACGGTAAACGAGGCCGCCAGGCTGATCTCGCGGACGTATCGGCTGGGGCTGATGGCCTCCAAGAACATCATGTCGCAGCCGGCCTCGTAGAACTGATGCTTGGTCCCTTTGCCGTACGAGACTTTATCGAACTTCTCGACGAGCAGACGGTGCTGCAGGGTTTTGATCGCCGGGCTGTCGAAGGGCTCTCCGCCGCGGATCATCGCGTAGCCGACGATGCCGCACTCTTGAATCTTGACGTCGTCGAGATGAGTCCGCAGATAGCTGACGCCGCGTTCAATGGCCATCCGTACTTCGGGACTGGTCGGGTCCAGCGCGGGCGCGGGAGTTCCCAAACAGGACACCAGCGCACCGGCCACCAGCAGCCGAGCTGCGAAAATCAGCGAAAGAGGGCTGGCCAGGAGGCGCGACCCGTCTGCGGCCGATTTCGAAAGTGCTCGAGAACAATGACGTGCGGACACAGCTTGATCCGACGGTTGATCCGCCGGTCGATCCGACGGAGGGGCGACGCGACGCGTACGACGGGAGGAAAGTTCGCCGCTAAACCGATCGTACGCCCGGCAATTCGCGGGAGTCAAGCGGCACCACGCCGACGGGCAGTTGGCTCCCGATGGAGAGTCCTCGACGGGCCACGGGCCGGACGACCATTTAATGCAAGTGCCGTCTCTTCTCGCGCGAAACGGCTTTTTCACCGCCTGGAGCGGCCTCAGGCACGGTGCTCGCCGAGTCGGTCTGCGGGGCCATCTGGTAAACGCTGAAGTCGGTCGCGAAGTAATCGGGCGGGCGATCGGAGTCGGCCAGCAGGTGGTCGGCGCGCTTCACCATAATCGCCTGGTGATCGTGCTCCTGCACGAAGCGTTGCAACTGCTGCAGCGAGTAGGGAACGGCAAACAAATAGACGTTCGGCAGGGTGTAAGTCGCCTGGTAGAGATCGGAAAGTCCCAGTCGGGCGACCGCCGCGTCGAACGGCGGGCTGTGGATATTCCACCCCAGTCCCAGCATCCGCAGGTCGCGAATCTCGGCATAGTTGTCCAGCGGTGCCGTGAAGAACATCGGAAAGCGGCCTCCCCAATTCAGGAAGACCGCGTGCGGATCGTTGGCCACATAACGCTCGCGCAGCGTGTGAACGAAGAGGGCCAGCACCTGCTGGTCGCGACGATTGAAGTCGCTGCGACTGGCATCAATGAGGGTGACGTCGAAGAACGCCAACGCGTAATAAACGGCAAACGCGGTCGCCGCCACCGCCTTCAGCGGACGCAGCCGATCCCAAGTGAACGGCAGCGGCAGCAGGTGCCGGCGGAGCGACGCTTCCCGGAAGACGACATAGAACACGGCGGCCGCGGCGGAGTAATAGGCGGGCAGCACGACGCGCGTGGGCAACTTGGCGTAAAGCGCAAACGTCATCAACAGCCCGTCGAGCAACAGATACTCGGCCACGACCACCAACAGCACGCGCAGCCGGCTCCCGGCCGCCAGCACGAGGGCGAGCACCAGGTTGGCGTAGAGCATCGGCGGGAACACGCTCAGCGGACGCAGGCTCTCGGCCAGGTACGTGTCGGGCTTGCTGCGTCTCCACGTGCTCCCCTCGAAGCGGTCGAGAACGGCCTCCAGCTTAGGGCGGGAGTAGGTCTCGCGATCGGTGAAGAACCAGTTGGTGAACATGCCCCAGTCGGTGTAGCTCCAACCGATGCGATCGAAGAAGAACCGCGAGTTGTGCTCGTAGGCGACGATCGGCAGGTCGTGAATGAAGGCGCGGGCCCGGTTGTAGGCCATAAATTCCCGCCACGCGGGATCGCTGCGATAGTGCCATTCGTCGGCCGCGGACGCCGCCGCCACCGCCACGACGCACAGACCAATTGCCGCGAACGGCCGCCAGCGGCGAAAGAAGACGGCTTCATAGACCAACAGCGGCAACAGCAGAACGAGCGAGTAGTACATCGCGTCAGGCCGAATGAGTCCGGCCAGCACGACAAGCGCCGCGCCGTAACCGAGAGACGTCGCCGTGCGGCGGCCGCCAGCTTCGTCGCGCGACAGGAGCAACAGCACGCCGCTCACCGCCGCCAGAATGGCCGTCGAGGTGAATTGCAGCCGCAGCAAGAGCGCGACCTCGAACTCGCAGAACAAGAGCGCGAAGAGAATCACCGTCGTCCGCGCCGGCCGCAGCCGCAGGAAGGCCCACAACAGGCCGGTCAGCGCGGCCCAGTGGGTGGCGAGCAGATACAGCGTGTACCAGTTCACGCGATCGGTAAGCCGATACAGAAACGTGAGCACCGAACCGATCAGAATGTTCGAGAAGATGAGCTCGGGCGACGGCGTGCCGGTCGTCACGCCCGACACGATCTGCGCCATGCCGACGTCGTCGTTCGACTCGAAGCCCAGCGTCACGATCAACAGGGCGATTGCCAGGCACGCCGCGCTCGCAGCCGCGGAGAGGCAAAGCAGTCGCAGATCGTGTCGCCGTTGATCGCTCATGCTGCGGGTCGCAGGAAGTGGAACGTTGGCCGCACGTGTGCGGGCACCATCGTCCACTCTAACTGCTGGACACGCCGGCTCAAGCGGCAGGCAACACGGCGTTGCTGAATTCGCGGGCGAGGCGGCGCTACGAACGGCCGTCGGAGCCAGCGCTTCAAGACGTGACGGGCGGCAAATCGGGTTCGGGCGCCGGTCGGGGATTCATTTTCAGCGCCGTGACGTCCGGAAACCTCGCGCCCCGCATCCCGAAGCCCACGCCGATCGTGAGCAGCAGCACGATCGCCACGCAGAGCACACTTCCTTCCGGGCCGGCCGAGCGCCGGTGAGCCAACGCGACCCGGAGACCTCGATCGTGAGAAATCGATCGTGGGCCAGAAATCCGCTGTCCGTCGTCCCGTAGAAGAACGACTCGGCCCAGTTGTAGGCGGCATGAAAGCCGATCGGCATCCACAGGTTGCCGGTGCGACGCAACAGCACGCAAAACAGAAAGCCGAAGACGCCGGTCGAAAAGCAGCCGAACGCCGTCTCGCCCTGGTTGCCCGCGTGCAAGAGGCCGAAGATCGCCGACGAGACCAGAGCCGCCGGCCAGAATCCGAAGCCCGTGGTGAGCGTGAACAACAGATAGCCGCGGCACGTCAACTCCTCGAACATCGCACCGAACACGAAGGTGATTGCGGCAAACGTCGCATAAGTCGCCAGGGCCTGCCCTTGCACCGTCCCTTTCGAGAACGCGATCACGCCCGCCACGTGCATGGCGGCAACCACCATCGTCATCGTCACGAGGCCAAAGACAGCTCCAAGCCAGAATCGTCGGCCCAGGCATTCGCGCAACGGCAAGCCATAGTCGGCCAGATCTCGCTTCTCAATGATTGCCATCACCGCCGTCGTGATAAAAATAAGGCTGGCCGTGATCAGGTCGTTGAGAATCGGGACCGAGTCGGGAATGCTCCCCCGTCGGCGAAGGACGAAGACAAACACTTCGACGGCCACAAAGAGAGGAATCAGGACCAGCAGGAAAATCACCAACCGCCAACCGGCGCGCAGCTCGGCGGAGTTGAAGAAGAAGCTATGCACGGGGCCGGGAGGCGGCTTCTCGATGGCACTGATCGAAGCGCCCGTAGACAAAGCGACCTCGCGAACTGCGGCCCTGACAGGCCAATCGGTGAATCGTGCGCTTCCCAAATCGGGTGTTCGCAACAATGGCGATCATCTTACCCGGAAACCCGCGTAGAATTCAGCGAGCGGCGATCGATTGACGGTGGCATAGGCCCGCTTTACCGCGCGACAAAGGGCCACGCGGTGATAGCAGGAACGGAGAACTCAAATGACAGGCGACGCCAATTCGGCCGGGAAGAAATATGCCGAGGCCAATGAGCAATTGATCGTCGAGCTCTACGTGCGCAACCTGAAGCAATCGATCCCGTTTTACGTCGAGCTTGGCTTCACGATCTGTCGCGAGGAGCCGGGCTTTGTCGAGCTGGGCTGGGACGAGTCGCGCTTGTATCTCGAGCAGATTCCCGCCCAACCCGACCCGCCCAAGACGCTGGTTGCCAACATCCGCATCCTGGTCCCGGACATCGATCGATTCTGGTCCAAATGCGGGGAGATGAACCTGACAGTCGTCAAGGAAATCGCCGATCGCGACTACGGACTCCGCGATTTCACGGTCGTTTCGCCCGACGGGATCGGGCTGCGGTTTGCCTCGCGGTTGCCGGGCCGGTGACCGATCGTAAACGGGTCACGGTGCGAGCCGGCCGCGCAACAAAAAGGCCGGACGCCATCGCGCCCGGCCATTAATCCCGCTAGGATTTGAACCTAGACTGATAGATCCAGAGTTTGTGCCTGTAGGCTGTTTACGGATTTCATGCCGTCAATCGATGCGGTTTTCTTGGGCATTCGTTGTTCACGGCGCTCACAGCTTGCAGGCGTTTATTCAAATTTGGCTACACGATGGCTACATTCACCCCGAGCTGCCGCTGAAAGGACGTCACCTTGTGGCGCGGCCCGCAAGGTGATACGAACGTGCTCGTCCATGTGCCCCGGTTTCACGGAGTAACGTCTGACAAAATGGGACGCAGGCCGCGATCACCAGACCCGAGTCGATATTCCGGGCAAGTCGCCGAGAGGCTGCGCAGGTTCCGCTCGAAGCGGGATCTGACTCAGTCGGAGCTGTCGTCCCTGATCGCGGAGCAGGCGCCGCACCGGCCAATATCGACTGCGACGATCAGCGACTTCGAGTGTGGGCGACATGCCATCGGCCTTGACGACCTACCGGTGCTGGCCAAGGCGTTGGGGGTGCCGATTCATAAACTGCTGCCTAGGACATTCATTCCCAGGCCCAAGCCTACGGAAGCCGAACAGCGCGCCGCACGAAAGAAGTTCGGACCGAGGACGATACTCTGAGGCTTAGGCGGAAGACATTCCCCTCTGCCTGGAGGGCCGCGACTCAAAACAGGACTGACCGCTTGCGGTTGTCACTGACACCCAGCCCCGGCGGGGCGAACTCGGACGACCGTCTCCACGTCGACCCACGCGACGTCGACAACCTGCCCGTTCTCGTCGCGCGCGGTGACGGAATACAGCATTTCGCCCAGGTGCAGACAGTCCCGCTGGGCCAAGCCCCATTGCTCGCGCCCGTGCTCGTTCAATGTCGCCGGAGCCACTGGGACCAAACCGCTTGCGTTCAGCTCGGGGTCGAAGGTCACGTTGCGCCTCCCAAAAGGGGGCAGCCCGCCAGTGCTCAACACACTAGGATGCCGTTGGCGACGGCGACGGGCTGCCCGGAGTCGCCAATTTTCACGCGCTGGCCCGGAGGACCTTCAATGTGCGCTTGGGTGATCGAGCGACGCGGCGGCGCTTTCGGAGCGATGGCATAAACCGCCGTGTGACGCGGTCGCTGACCCGCACGGACACGATATCGCCGGGGGCGAGTTTCTTGCCAGCCAAGAACGTGGCCATCGTGGGCGAGACGTAGCAGCTCTGGGGCCGGCAGTATTTCACGCCATCGGGGCCGACGAGCGAGAACCATTCGCCCATGTCATCGATCGGGCGAGCCCCGACGAACAACTGGCAGAGCCGGTCACCGTCCTGATCGCGCGTGACCCAACCAATCCGAGACGGACGCAGTTTCGTTTTCATCGTTCAATCTCCCTGCCGGTGCCACCCGGCAGCCACCCCCGGCCCGCTCGCCCAACATTGGGCAATGATAACGGGCACGCGGTCAACTATCGCTTCCCGCACGCGGCGACGGCCGCCTGCAAGTTTTCCCACTCTTCTGACGTCACCATCTGATCGGCGCGCCGTTCGAGCAGCTGCTTTGCCGCCGTCACGAGCTCGCGATGCGGATCACGCTTGACCAGACCAAGGCCCAGGACGTCGCAAACCTTGTCGACGGTTCCTAGCCGCATGTCCTTGCCGCCCATAAACGCGTCGATGACGTGTGCCCTGATGCCGGCAAGCTGCCCGAGCCGATAATGGGTCATGTGACCGCCCTCATGCGTGCTCGTTCGGATCACATCCCGCAGGGTGTCCGAAACCGTTTTTGACTTCTTTTGCGCCATGGGTTATTCTCCTTAAAAGACGCCTCCCGATTCGGCTTTCCGGTCTGCTTGGAGAAACGCGACGGCTTCGTGCCGAGGCGAACCAAGTGTTGTGGGACCGTACTCACCGAATCGGAAGGACTTAGACGAAACCCGCTTGGCATCTTGCTGGGCGGGTTTTGTTTTTCCGTTCGTCATGCGTCCCATTGTACCGCAGTTGCGATATACCGCAATCCCGGTATAGCCTGATTCTGGAAAATTATCGAAAGTTTTTCCCAGCGCATAAAAACGCCAGCGGCCGGTGACGGTTTCGGTCCCGCCTTCCGGCCGCTGGCAATCAACTAAGACGTCGCGTTCTAGCTCAACTTGTCGCGCTTGCGAATCGCCGCATCGCGTTGGGCTTCGAGCCATTTGACCAACTGCTCCCAGTCGATCGGCTCGCCATCGCCAGCCTCGGCAGGCTGGCACAGCTTCAAGAGCGCATGCGCTGCTCGGCGCGTCGTTTCATTGGTCCACTTCGGTTCTCGTGGCATTGAGTTCTCACCCGTCAATAACTTCTACGCGATCCTCTGGAATCACGGCCATCCCGCAAACACGCCCCTTGGCGTCATACTTGAACGCGAAGGTCACCCCACGGCACCGAATCGCCATCTTGCCGTCGTGCTGCACCCGCTCAAGCAATGCACGCATTGTGTGCTGGACTTCCGCGAGTCGGTTGGCCATCGGCTCGGACAACGAATGAATGAGGCCGCCCTGCTGCTCTTGGACCAGCTCTCCACGCTCCTGCAGCGACAGATACGCGACTGTCGTCTCGATGACTTCTTGCCGCTCCTCATTCGATAGCGCCATAAAAAGCTCCACTTGATCAGGACGTGCCGAACCATTCCCGCGTGGCGCCTCCCTGCGCCTGACGCGGAGATGGTAGCACACTCAAGCAGCGGCCGGCTCACGTGACGCCAGCCACTCTCGGAAGACGCGGGCACTCGTCACCCGCTCCAGAAATTCGCCCACCGACAGCCGACCCTTTTCGCTGTTGCACTTTTGGCACGACAGCTCCCAGTTCGACTCGTCGTCAACTCCGCCTTCGGCCAGCGGAACCAGATGGTCGATGGTCGCGCTCGACAGCGTCAGATCCTTCCTGCAAAACGCGCAGGTCGGATCAATCGCGATCCGCTCGGCCTTCCACTGTCGCCGACGCAGTCTCGCGCCGACGTTGTCCCCGGCCTCGCTGATAAACGCGACCAGGGCCTTAAGGGCTTCTGGCTCGACATGACAGGCAACATACTGTCCGCGGCGGGCGTGACCCTGCGCCGCGTTCACGTCGTCCGTCTCTTCGAGCAGTCCGCCGAATGGGTCCAACACAATGAACCGCTTCATGGCTGGCTCTCCCTTTCAGGCCGCGTCGGCGGAATCGAGGTGATAAACCCGGTCGAGAAACAATTGCTCGACGCGGGCCGGCGATAGCACGCGGTCGACCGTGATGTGCGGCCGTCGGTCTGCGATCTGCGGGCGCTTCGGGAAGAACCGGAACACTTCAGCCGCTAGCGCGATCCGATCAGCCTGCTTGACAATGGCCGGAGTCGGATAAGGGATGGACAACGCGCAGGCGACGACGTGCTCGACCGTCTGGATAACGTCGCACTTCGACTCCAGCAGTCGCTTTAGCGGGCGGATGATGTCCCCGGTAAACGCTTCGCTGGCGTCGTGAAGCAGAGCGGCGCGCGCCAAGTCTGGACGCCCCAACTCGTCGCACACGATATGGTGCACCAAGAGACTGTGCTGCCCGACGCTGTAGCGTTCGTCGGGGTGGCCGTTGAACCGCGGGAGAGTCGCAAGGGCGTGCGCGACGTCGCGAATGTGCACGTCGCCGATCTGCGGGCTGGCGAAGTCGAACCCGTCGGCCCAGGTCAGATATCGCATCCTGAACTCGTCCCTGTTGCCTGGGTCGCTCGGATTGCTAGAATCCATGTGCACTATGCCGACTTCTCGGACTTCGCAGCCGCCAGCTGCATTCCCTGAAGTCGGTTTTTCATGCGCCCTGCCAATCGATCGCAACCTCTTCGATGCCCGTTCCGGCTGCTCTTCACTTGAGACCGTTCCGATGTACGGGACGTGCGAGCCGGAATCCGTGTCGATGCGTAGAGTCTTCATCTACGTTGCCCTCCCAGGCAAATGAAAAACGCGGTCCGCAGGAGAGTGACGTTCTCCCACGGCCGCGTCTTCAAGGGTTTAACGGCGCAAGCGCCGTCGGTCCATTTTCGGATTGTACTGCAAACTCACGGCAGCCCTACGTCACAGAGACGCCAGAGTTATCATGCGGAATCTACTTTCGTCACACGAGAAAGTCAATCGGTTTCCAATAATTGTTGCCGCCGGGCGACGTTTCGCTGACAATCCCCGACATGGGCAAGAGGCCAAAAAAGAAAGGGACTGGACGTCCCAGAAAATCCAAGAGTGAGAAGATGAGCACGCAATTCGCGGCCGTCGTCGAGCCTTGGCGCGCGGAAATTTACGTCCGCGTCGTGAAAGAGCGATTCAACGAGAACCGATCCGAATTCGTTCGGATGGCGCTCGATGAGTTCTGCGAGAAATTGGGGTTCGCAGTTCGTCCGCCCCGGAAGGACACCGAGGGGGCCTGACGGAACAGGGGTCACAAGGGCCAATCAGATGCACGCCACGATCGCCGCGCTCGCGATCCTAGCCGCTGGAGCGGATCCGCAGTTCCAGCAAATGTCCCTCGGGGTCGTCTACGCCCCGCTAGGAGCGGCTGCAAAGGAGTTCAAGGCGCCTACGACGGACGGCGTGATCATCATGTCGGTGCTCCAGAACTCGCCCGCGGCCCGCGCTAAGCTGTCGCCTCTCGATATCGTGACGCACGTCGGCCCGACGCGCGTGCATTCACCGCACGAAGCCCGTGAGGCTGTCGCGGCCTGCGAGGCTGGCAAGCCTGTCACGATCAAGGGATTCAGATACTACGAGTCCAAAAGCGGCGCGCCGCGCTGGTCCTCAAGATCCTACAAGGCGAAGCCTGAACCGCTGGGTGACGTGTTAATGGAGGGCATCCGCAAAACGCCCGACGCGATCAAGGGGGAGACGCTTTACGAGGACGCGGGAAGCGCGGAGAGCTACCATACGAAAACCGAGATCAAGGCCTATTTCATCGTCTCGGGAACGAAGATCGGCCCGCTGCGGTTTGTGTTCACCTACCAAGGCCCGGACTGGCTCTTCATTCAGAAATACATCATCAAAACAAAAGCCGACACTTTCGAGATCCCTGCGTCGCCGCGGGCCGAAGGCGAAGTCCTGCGAGCTGGCCGCATTTCCGAGTGGTACGATTGCGCTCCGCCGGATGCCGAGAAAATCATTACGTCGCTCAACGCCACGGGCACGAGAGCGATTCGGTACGAAGGCCGCAATTACAAAAACGACCGCGACATTCCGCTCGAAGAGATCGGCCGACTGTGGCGGGTGATGATGGTACGCAAGCTACTGGCCAGCTGATGCGGCGACGCAACTATTACCGCAGCTGGTGGACGTTCGGGATCGGGGTCGTCGTGATCCTGGTCGGGTCGGCCGTGCGCTGGCTGGGCTGGTAGAGTAAAATAACGGGAGATCAGCAGCGATGAACACCGAACACATTTACGACCGATACGACCGGACAACGCGGGCCGCGCAACTGGCCGAGAAAGAAGCGGATGACATAATCGCTCCATTTCGACGCGCCGCCGAAATGCTCAAGGATTGGAAGAACGTCGGATTCGCGGGCACGACGTCTGGCGGGGATTTTGTTGACACGCTTGGAGCAAGCCAGCTGATCCGCTTTGAAGAGGTTCCGGCTATCCGCCAGATCTTTGAAGCCGTGCAAAAATGGCAACGCTGCGAGTCCGAGCGGCGCGCCGCGCTTCAGAACATGACCGCCGAACAGCGCCAAAAGGTCGGGCAAGGATAGATAGGTGCGTCCTCATCCAGGCGCCTCGAATTGCACATAGGATCCGCCAACGTAGACGTTCCCGTTCTTGTCGAGCACGACGAATGCGGCCGGCGCGACTGAGACAGACGCGACCAGTGGCGGAACGAGTGGAACCGTATAGGCGTAGTCCGCTGTCCCCTCCGGGTTCACCCGTACGACCTTTCCGCCGTTGACCAGAAACGCATGCGTGCCGTCAGTCGCCGCGCCAACGTAGCCCTCGAAGCCCTGCTTGGCGAATGCCCACATTTTTGAGAGCGGGTCGGTTGAGACGCTGCCCGCGGTGAATCGCACGTAATTGCCCGTGCTGTCGGTCGATCCCCACGAGCCGTCCTCGAAGGCCGTCAGATGCGCGACCGGGTATTCCGTGGCACCGCCGAGAAACGTCCAGCCGCCGAGCGCTGGGTCAACGGAATAGATGCCGCCGACGTTCGTGCTGACGCCCCACGTGTTCGCGTAGAGCTCGCCCGTCGGCAAGAACGTGAAATCGCCCAGGGAATTCGTGGCTGAGCCGGGAACGACTCCCAGCCAATCCGTTGCGCCGGCTGCGGGGTCGAGCTTCAGGAGAGCGCCACCCGTGCCGAACGTCGCTGGCGGCTCACCCACGAAGATACCTGCCCCATCGGGCGAGAACAGCGACTTTCCCAGGACAAGGAATGGCGATCCCAGCGCCTGCGCTGCGATGGACCAATTGACGGTCCCCGTGCTCGCGTCGAGACAGAAGGCGGCGATGGCCGGCGGCGTGTAGGTCAGCACGATCTGCGGCGGATTGTCGGCCAGGTCGACGTTGAAATTGCAGAGCGAGCCCGCACGCCCTTGGACGATCACCGTGCAAAGATTGCCT
>Ga0210390_10000475_pt1 | contig 44057 bp, 35 predicted proteins | sample IncBWH11OmetaG_FD_161050 | JGI IMG/M metagenome (GOLD analysis project Ga0210390, IMG submission 161050) | Forest soil microbial communities from Barre Woods Harvard Forest LTER site, Petersham, Massachusetts, United States - Inc-BW-H-11-O ... | reverse complement strand
GCGGCGCTGCTGAATGGGGCGATTCGCGCGGGCAAGAGCGTGATGTTTGAGGGCGCGCAGGGCACGATGCTGGATATCGATCACGGGACGTATCCGTTTGTGACTTCGTCGTCGGCGACGGCGGGCGGCGCGATCACGGGTACGGGGGTGGGTCCGACGGCGATTGGGACGGTGATCGGCGTGACCAAGGCGTATGTGACGCGGGTGGGCGAGGGTCCGTTCCCGACGGAGTGTCACAATGAGGCCGGCGAGCACCTGCGGGCGCGCGGGCATGAGTTCGGGGCGGTGACGGGTCGTCCCAGGCGGTGCGGCTGGCTGGACTTGCCGCTGCTGCGGTATTCGAACACGATCAACGGCACGGAGTGGCTGGTGGTGACGAAGCTGGACGTGCTGGATGGGCTGGAGGAGATTCCGGTGTGCACGGGCTATGAGATTGACGGCAAAAAAGTGGACACCATGCCGGCGGATGTGCGCGGGCTGGAATCGATCAAGCCGGTGTATACGAAGGTGAAGGGATGGACGGAACCGACGGAGAATGTCTCGGAATGGGACAACCTGCCGAGGCAGGCACAGGAGTATCTGCGGTTTCTGGAGCGGGAGTCGGGGGCGAAGATCGGGATGGTGTCGACGGGTCCGGACCGGGAGCAGACGATGACCCTGCCGCAGTTTGCGGGGGCGCTGCGCGAACTCGAAGCCTGATTTATCCGTGTGGAATTCTTCCTTGCTATTCTGTCGATAGAAAGTTCAGGTTCGCTGCATGATCAGTTATACGGTTCGGCTCAAGTTCAAGGCGGAAGATCGGGAAGAGATTCAGGAATCGCTGCGCGCCGTCACCCAGGCATCGCGGCTCGAACCGGGCTGCGTCACGTACATTCCACACACGGTGGACGGCGATTCAGACACGGTCGTGATCTACGAGCAATATAAGGACGCGGCGGCGGTGGATGCGCATCGCGCGTCGGCCCACTTCAAGAAGTACATCGTGGGGAGCCTCTATCAGCGCATGCTGGAACGGTCGGTCGAGAACCTGCACGCGGTCGGCTAGGGCCCGGGCCAGCCCGGCCTGGGACACGAGGCTGAGCATCGAATCTATAATGGCGGAAACGGCGTGATTCGATGAGAGGCATTGCAGCCGAAACCCCAAAATGGGACGCTCGCCGTAGAAAAATGCGGCTCAGGCCTTTCTTTTTGACTCGCCGCGCGGATGCGGACTACCATCCCGGTACGCACATGCGAACAAGTGTCTATTTCCAGGGATCGTTCCGGCCGACCGGGGTCCCGGTGCTGCTGATCGTGGCGATCTGCCTGGTCCTGGCGCATCCTGCATTTGCGATGCCGCATCGCGATAACCACGCCATCCATAAAGAGATCGAAGCTCTGGAGCAGCAATGGCGACAGGCGGTGATCCAGAACGACGTGACCCAGATGGATCACCTGCTGGCCGACGATTACATGGGCATCAGCGCGAATGGAACCGTAGAGACGAAGCCTCAGGTGCTGGCTCTTCGCAAAGCCGGAACTGTACGCATCAAGACGCTTGAGCTGAACGATCTGAAGGTTCGCATTTACGGGGATACAGCGGTGGTGACATCGAAAGCGGATCTCGAAGGGACCAATGGGCAGAGCGACATCAGCGGGAATTATCGCTATACGCGGGTCTACAACAAGCGCTACGGCCAGTGGAAGATTGTGAGCTTCGAAGCCAGCCGGATTCATGACGCCGACGCGCGCAATGGACGGCATTAATGAAAAGGCGCTAAGCCCGGTGACAGCGGCCTTCCCTGAGGGCTATCTAGAGGATTTTTGCACCCTTCGATAGGTTGTGGCGCGTGAATCAACCTTGCACACTATCAAAGAGCCTTCGTCAGGCGAGTGTAATGGCGGGGAGCGGCTTCGACAAGACCGTATGATCCTGACATGGTGCTGCTCGATACCGCGGCGAAGGCTGTGTATACGCTGCCTCCCGACAAGCTGGCGAAGGCGATCCATCTCTATCACGCGCGGACGCTGGCGCACTTTGGCGATACGGCGTGGATGATTCTGGCGCTGTGGCTGCTGGTGCGGTCGGGAGTGGGGGCGCGGATACGCGACTGGGCTGAGAAGTGTTCCGGGCGGGCATGGGTCCAGGGTCTTATTGTAGGGCCGGCGTGGCTGCTGATCTTGTCACTGCTCGGATTGCCAGTTGCGGTGCTGATGCATCGGGTAAATCTGGAGTACGGAATCTCGGTCGAAGGCTGGGGGATGTGGCTGGGCGACATTGCCAAGTCTTTGGGCCTGACGCTGGTATTTGGCACGCTGATGCTGGGGGTTCTGTATGCGCTGATGCGGCATTCGAAACGCTGGTGGCTGTGGCTGTGGCTGCTGGCGCTGCCGGTGGAAGTGCTGGGCGTCTATGCGGTGCCGGTGTTCATCGACCCCTTATTTGATCATTTTTCCCCGCTGGCTCAGGCAGATCCGGCACTGGCCGGCGACCTGGAGCGGGTGGCCGAGCGTGGAGGCTTGTCGATTCCGCCCTCGCGCATGTTTGTGATGGATGCGAGCCAGAAGTTCACGGCTCCGAATGCGTATGTGACGGGGTTTGGGGCGTCGAAGCGTGTCGTGGTGTGGGACACGACGATTCAGCACGTCCCGACGGATGAGATTCTGGCGGTTTACGGACATGAGCAGGGCCATTACGTCCTGGAGCATATTCAGAAGGGTCTCGAGTTTTCCGCGGCCATGATGCTGGTGTTTTTCTGGATCGGGTATCGAGCCATGGGCTGGATGGTGCGGCGTTATGGCGACGCGTGGAAGATTCGCGCGGTTGGCGACTGGGCGTCGCTCGGGCTGCTGCTGCTGGTGGTGACGGTGCTGAGCTTTGTCGCGGAGCCAATCGGGAACGCATTCAGCCGCTGGGAAGAACATGCCGCCGATGTGTACGGGCAGGAAGTGATTCACGGCCTTGTACCGGATGCTCAGGCCACGACGGTGCGGTCATTCCAGCGGCTGGGCGAGATGTGGCTCGATGATCCCTCGCCGAATCGGTTCGTGGTCTTCTGGACCTACAGCCATCCGCCCACGGCGTCGCGCCTGGAGTCTGCGGTACATTACGATCCGTGGCGAAATGGTGAGTCTCCGAAGTACTTGACCAAATGATCGAGCGGCGTGGCATTCTTGATGCCATGGACTGTCTCTTTTGCAAGATCGTGGCTGGGAAGATTCCCTCGAAGAAGCTGTATGAGGATGAGCTGACCTATGCCTTCCCAGATATTAACCCGCAGGCCCCAACTCACGTGCTGATCGTTCCGAAGAAACATATTGCGTCGCTGGTGAAGACGGATGCAGGCGACAAGGATCTGTTGGGGCATCTGCTGGATGTGGCGCGGGAGCAGGCGAAAGAGCAGAAGCTGGGCAACGGCTACCGCGTGGTCATCAACACGGGAGCCAACGGCGGGCAGACAGTCGACCACCTGCATCTGCACCTGCTGGGCGGACGGGCGATGCACTGGCCTCCGGGGTAAGCTCCTAAGGGTTCCTTATTATTTCTCCGGCTGGTGAATTCGCCCGGCAATGAATTGTTCATTTGCTGCTTGTGCAGTGCGAAGCGCCGGGACTACGATCATCGGCGGCCCAAATACGGGCTGCGTTCCCCTATAGAAAGCTCGCCCATCACTGCGCTCCGAAACAAGAGCAAACCAGATCAGGAGAGAACTCATGTTTCAGAATTTGAAATCCATTTGTCATGGAGCAATCCGTGAGCACACTGTGCGCTATTTCGTCGGATTCGGACTTGTGTCCCTGTTCGGAGTTTGTAACCTGGCTGCGGCCGCCACACTGTGCGTAAATCCCGGCGGGAAATCCGGGTGCAAATCCTCAATCTCCGCGGCGGTCGCGGCGGCGTCAGCAGGTGACACCATTCTGGTGGCGCAAGGCACATATAAAGAGCAGGTGGTGATTACCAAATCGCTCTCGCTGGTTGCGCAGCTTAACGCACAACCGGTTATCGATGCGACAGGGTTATCAAACGGCATCTTCATCAACGGTATGTCGGCCGCTCCTAATGCGGGCGTAACCGGTGTGGTGATATCCGGCTTTAAAATCCACAATGCGAACTTCGAAGGCATACTGATCGCGAACGGCTCCGATATCACCATCACCGGCAACCACGTTCTCGACAACAACAAATCGCTCGACGTTGCCGGAGCCATGTGCCCCGGCATTCCCGCCTTTGAGACCAGCGAAGCAATGGACTGCGGCGAGGGAATTCACCTGATGGCGGCAGATCATTCCTCGATCGTCGGCAACGAAAGCGATGATAATTCCGGCGGAATCCTCATCACCGATGAGACCGGCTCGAGCCACGACAATATCATCAGCAGCAATTACGTCCACGACAACCCATACGCCTGCGGGATCACGATGGCCTCCCATCCCCCGGCCACCACGGTAATCCCTACCGCGACGGTGTCGTTCGGGGACATCCACAACGTCATCGCTCACAACAATTCGTCGCACAATGGCCTGGGAACTCCCGGTGCGGGCGCAGGTGTGGGAATTTTCGCTCCCGGTCCGGGTGCGACCTCCACCGCCAATGTGGTCTTCGGCAACGATCTTGAAGACAACGGCCTGCCCGGCGTTACCATGCACAATCACGCAGCGATACCGGGGGCACCGCCGGTCAATCTGAATGACAACATCATTGTCGGCAACCACATTTCCGGCAACAAGGCAGACACCGAGGACGCGGTGACGTCAGGCCCCACCGGAATCAACGTCTACAGTGTGGCGCCGATCACCGGCACCGTCGTCTCGCAGAATGTCTTTGACGATGAAGCGATCGATGTTGCCTTCAAAGCCCCCACCGGGCAGATCAACGCGCATTTCAATGACTTCAACAGCATGGCGATCGGTGTCGATAACCTTAGCACCGGCACCGTGGATGCTACTGAGAACTGGTGGGGCTGCTGGAGCGGCCCCGGCGGGAAGAAGTGCGCGACTGTTGCTGGATCGGGAGTGGTTTTCACGCCGTGGCTCACTTCTCCGTTTGATAACGATCACCACTAGCATCGAATGTGCGATTGCCAGGAGCGAGACGGCCGGATCTTTCTCGATTCGGCCGTGCTATTTTGCTCATGACCGATCTTTGGCTGGGATCCATGCACGGGCGTGGGCAGTGACAAGGGATATACGGGCAAGTAGGGCATGGCATAACCACCAAAATGCGTGGCAACAAACTTGAAAACCCGCCCCAGGGCGGGTTTTCTTTTGGTTGCCACTGTTGCTTGAAATGGAAGGTATGGGCAGGATGGAGGGGCTCACTCGCCTGTGAAAGACCTACTTTGGTATGGTTCATTCTGTCTATAGCGCGGAGGGAACAACGGTTCAACATGGGACGGATCGAGAAAACAGTATTCCTCAGTTATCGCCGCACAAACGGTCCCTGGGCACTGGCAATCTTTCAGGACCTGACCTACCACGGCTTCGATGTTTTCTTCGACTTTAACGGCATTGGCAGCGGCGACTTCGAAGGAGTGATTGTGGAGAACATCAGGGACCGCGCGCATTTTGTGGTGCTGCTGACCCGTCGGCGCTGGAGCGGTGCAGCGAGCCTGGAGACCTGTTTCGTGCCGAGATTGAGATGGCGATCAGCGACAAGCGCAATATCGTTTCGGTCATGTTGGAAGGCTTCGATTTCGATAGTCCGGGCATCGCGAGTCAACTTACGGGTACGCTGGCGCCGCTGAGGAAGTACAACGCATTCTCGGTCTCGGTTGAATATTTTTCCGATGCCATGGAGCGGCTTAGGACAAAGTTTCTGAATATTGCTCTGGATGCTGTGCTGCACCCGGCATCCGCCCCCGCTGTGCAGGCGGCAAAGGCGGAGCAGGCGGCAGCGATTGCGGCTCCGGCGGTGACGCAAAGCGAACTGACGGCACAGGGATGTTTTGAGCGCGGCGTTAATGCGACTGATCCGGACGAAAAGATGGCCTTTTACACCATAGCCATTCAGCTGCAGCCCGACTATGCCAGAGCCTTCTACAATCGGGGTGTGGTGCGTCATAACAAGGGCGACCTCGAAGGCGCGCTCGGTGATTATGACGAGGCCATCCGGCTGACGCCCTGGTTTGCCTCGGCGTTCGTCAATCGGGGCAATACGCGGAAAGCCAGTGGCAACCTGGCGGGCGCGCTCAGCGACTACACGGACGCGATTCGCCTGCAGCCTGACTCTACCCGCGCCTACTCCGGTCGGGGCCTTGTGCGCTATGAGCAGGGAGACGTGGATGGCGCGGTGAAGGACTACGATGAGGCCATCCGGCTGAAGCCCGATTTTGCAGTGGCCTTTTATAACCGTGCGATTGCACGCTCGGCTAAGGGCGATGCGGACGGCGCCCTGGAGGATTATAGCGAAGCCATTCGTCTGGATCCCGGCGATGTCGACTCGCTCTACAATCGCGCGCAGATCTGGCAAGAGAGACACCAGCCCGCCGCTGCGATGATGGATCTTCAGAATTATCTGGCTGCCGGGGGCGGCGCGCAGGCCGGCGATACGGAAAAAGTCGAAGAGACGATTCGAGAGCTCAAGAAGGCGTTGTAGCCTCGATGGGTGTTCGGGCTACCTGCCGGCGTTGGCTTGTTCTTCAATGGCCTGGTTGTAATGCTGGCGCGCGACGGGCAATAGATGGAGTTTGTAGAGGACGAGCTGGTCGCGGTCGGGGTCGTCGAAGGCATGGAAGGTCGCCACCCGCTCAAGCGAGTATTGGGTGTGCAGGTCTTCGAGGGTGCCGGGGTCGAGCTCGTTCCAGGCGGCATACCAGCCGGGGCGGTAGTTGTGGATGCGGAGCGGGAGATCCCACGTCCCGAAGTCGTCGCAGATGGCGGGTAGATGGGTGATGAGGGTGATGTTGTCTCCGCTGATCGAGAGCAGGAGGCGGTTGCCGTTGGGGTGCTGATCGATGTAGCGGGTGAGCTGGTCGGCGGCGGTGATCCAGGTGTATTCGGGGTGGCGTGTCCAGCGGAGGATCTGGTACACGTTGACGGCGCTTGAAATGGCGGCAAGTGCAAGGGTTGCATAGGCCAGCGGGCGCGCGATCTTGGCGGCGGAATGGTCAAGGCTGCGTGCTTCCGTGAAGAGGGCCTGCGTGGCGAGCGCGATGGAGAAGACCAGCGGCCAAGCGAGGGTCTGGTAGTAGCGCGGCTGCATGTTGTTGTGCCAGCCGATGAAGAAGATGTATCCGGCGGAGGCCACAAACGAGGCAAGGATCAGCGGGTTACGCCAGAGTCCTCGGAAGAAAATCGCAGAGAGAACAAGCAGAGCGGCGCCGAGCGAGCAGAGCCAGGGGTCAATCCACAATGCGCCGTGCAGGGCGTACCAGAAGGCGGCGATACTTCCGGCGATGGTCGCGGGCCGGTCCCAGGTGTTGGCAGCGAAGAGGTAATGGTAATCGAAGAAATAATGGGGGCGAACGAAGAGAAGGTAGTAAGCGCTGAAGGGGATTGCAGCGGAGAACGCCACGCCGAGGGAGGGCATGATGCTCTCGCGCAATTTGTAGCCGTATGCGTAGCAAATCAGCAATAGCGTTGAAGGCAACAGAAAGATCGCCGTGGTCTTGGTGAGGACCATGAGGCAGAGCAGGAGTCCGATAGCGATAAGGGCGGCAATGCGCAGAGCGAGGGAGGTGATTTGCGGCAGGCGAAGGGCAAGCAGCCAGGAGGCGAGCAGGAAGAACATCATGGGCGTCTCGAGGATGGCGAGGCGGCTAAAAGCGTACAGGAAGGCATTGCATATCAACAACGTAGTGGCGAGGAGCGCAACCGGGCGCGATGCCTGCGTGCGGAGGACGAGGTAGGCGAGCAGCAGGTTCAGCGCAAAGATGGCGAGGAGGAGGAGGCGAGCAGCAACCAGACTGACTCCAGTGAAGTGAAAAAGCGCGAGCTCAAGGGCGGGCAGAACGGGAAGCGCGACCGAGGGGTTGAAATCCCCGTGGACGTACCAGGAGCCGAGGACGTAGTGCTCGATAGCCGCCTTGCCGTACCAGCCCTCGTCGGTGTACTTGGAATAGTCCATCCACGGGGAGTGGTTGGGGAAGTCGGCGCGGAGATGCACAGCGTGCAGCGCGAAGAGAGCGGCGATGGCGGCCAGCCAGAGCCAGTAGAGATAAGGCCGGATTGGGTGCGTCCGCTGCATGAGCCGAGGCGTACTCTCTTCGGAACCTGAAATGCTGGCAGAAGTTGTTCAGGCGATGAGCGTCGCCCGGACAATAAATAGGGATACAAACTTATGGAATTGGGGAGAGTATACACAGACTCTCCGCTTCTGCCGCTGCTTTTTCTTGAGGTTAGCCCATCCTGGGCCGGTTCTCTAGTCGTAGGCGAGGGCGTCGATAGGGTCTTTGCGGGCGGCTTTCCAGGCTGGGTAGATTGCGCCGAGGATTGAGCCTATAAGAGCGATAACTGCTCCGTTGATGCGCCACTGGGCGGTGATCGGAAATGGCAGCGTGGGGAAGCGGAAGCCGAGGAAGACCCTGAGCACTTCAGTGAAAAGGATGCCCACAATGATGCCCGCTACGGTGACGATTGCGGTCTCGCGCAGGACAACGTTGACGATGTATGCTTTCGACGCACCCAGGGACTTGAGGATGCCGATTTCGCGAGTGCGCTCGAGCACGGCCGTGTACATGGACTGGAAGATCACCAGGAAGCCAACGATCATGGCGATCCCGATTACGGCGCGCAGGGCGATGTTGAAGCCGGGGAGGTGCTCGGGTGTCATGAGCGACATCCACTCCTGAATGGTTTGCACCTGATAGAGTTCCAGGCCCGGGATGGCGAGGATTTCCTGGCGGATGAGTTGCTGGTTTTTGAGGTCATCGCTTCTGATGTAGAAGGCTGAAGCATTGTCGGGGCTGCCGATCAGCGTACCCAGCGTGTGGATGGGGAGGAAAACCCTGCCTCCCTTGCCGTGCTCGACGATGCCCGCGATGCGAAAGGGATGGTTCATGACCTGGACGGTGGCGTCGACGACACGTTTCTGTCCCGCAGGCGCGGAGCGGGCATAGAGGTCGTCCACGATGACGTCGTGGGGGCCGGCGAATGGGCCGCCGGAGATGAAGACAAAGGGGCGCAGAGCGTTGTAGCTCTTGAAGTCGATACCCCAGATCGTTTCGACTCCGCCGGCGATGTTCAGGTTGGTGATGACGGGTGCGGCAACGGCAACGTGAGGCAGTTTGCGCAGAACCTCGGCGATCTTTGCCGGGACGGGCGCGCCTCCCACGGAACTGATGAAGCTGGCGTTGGGGGGACGGACGATGATATCCGCGCCGATTCCGCCGGTCTGGCGGCTGGCACTGGAAACCTGGCCGACCATGATGGCCACGATCGAGAGGATCATCACAACTTCAATGGCTACAGCGACGACGCTGATGAGGGTACGCAGGGGGCGGTAAAGGAGGTTGCCGAGGACTAGCTTGTTCATGGATGGGTTCTACTACGAGAGGGAGACAGCGAATTGGCAGGGGCTGGGAGTTGGCAAATGCTTCATCGGGTCCTGAAAGAACGGGGCCCTTTTTGGGATTCCCAAGGTCAGTGTAGCAAAATAGAACTTGCGGAGGTGTGCGGGGTCGCGGCGTTGAAGGGAAGCCTAATGCAGGTCGATAGGTGTGGAAAGAGTACTAAAGGCGGCTCTGGAACCATGAAAAGAGAGGGAAAGAGCTATTTTTCTTTTGACCCTACGGCGCGGACGGTTTTATGTTTACCTTAAACCCTGAAATCCCTAGATTTTAGCTATAAATGTCTTGAGGTTGAGAAGTATGGGTGAATTTGGCAAAGAGTTGCGGAGCGAACGCGAGAGCCGGGGCATCGAGCTGGAAGCGATCAGCGACTTGACCAAGATCAGCAGCCGGTACCTCACGGCGCTGGAACAGGACCAGTTCGAACAACTGCCCGGCGGCGTTTTCAACAAGGGGATTGTGCGCAGCTACGCGCGCGTGGTGGGCCTGGACGAAGAATTCTGGGTAGGCCGCTACATGGATGCCTACCAGCAAAGCGGCCAGCTGAAGACCGATGACGCCGATTGGATTGCTTTTGCAGAAAACGTCGGCAAGAGCCGGGACCATGAAGGACACCGGCCGGACCTGCGGCTGCGCTGGGCGGGAGTCGCGATGCTTCTGCTCCTCTTAGTCGGGCTGGGATGGTTTGTATGGCGGTACGTTCAGGGCCGAATCTCTGAAGAGGGTTTGCTGCACCAGCCCGCAGTTGCAGTTGCATTGCAGATCGATCTGCCCCGGATCGTCTCGAACGCTTCCGACCGGTAGCGCCGTTCGCGGCGAGCATTTCCCCGCTGGCTACCCTATTTGCCCCGTTAAAGCATTGGCTTTGCCCGTGGAGCGCCGGTTTAGTACCATCTCTACAGACGTCTTACCCGGTTTTGCGCCGCCGCTCTCTAAGGGCCCAGCGATGTTCGCAGCGAGCGAAGTTGGTTGCGGCAGCCGATTTTATTCCATCCATGGAGGAACCACCATTGTCCGCACGCGATAGATTTTTGTTCACTTCCGAGTCAGTGACGGAAGGGCATCCAGATAAGATCGCCGATCAGATTTCCGATGCTATTCTCGATGCCTGCCTGGAGCAGGATCCTTACAGCCGCGTGGCCGCTGAAACACTCACCGCAACTGGCCTGGTGGTCATTGCCGGCGAAATCACGACGCGCGCCTATGTGGACTTTCAGTCGCTGGTGCGGGGGGTGGTGGCGTCGATCGGCTACGATAATGCGCTGTACGGTTTCGACTCAAATACCTGCGCGGTGATCTCGTCGATCAACAAGCAGTCGGGTGACATTGCCATGGGTGTGGATACCGGCGGCGCCGGCGACCAGGGGATGATGTTCGGCTATGCGACTAACGAGACCGAAGAGCTGATGCCAGCTCCCATTTCCTTTGCACACAAGCTGGCGAAGCGGCTGACGGAAGTTCGCAAGACGGGGAAGTTGCAATACCTGCGGCCTGACGGCAAGAGCCAGGTGACGGTGGAGTACGACGAGCAGGGCAAGCCGATCCGAATCGACGCGGTGGTCATTTCGACGCAGCACGCGGAAACGATCGGGACCGAGGAGCTGCGCTCGGACATTCTGAAGCATGTGATCCAGGCTGTTCTGCCCGAGGCTTTGCTGGACGAAAACACCAAGTACCACATCAATCCCACGGGGCGCTTTGTGATTGGCGGACCGATGGGCGACACGGGGTTGACAGGCCGCAAGATCATCGTCGATACCTATGGCGGCATGGGGCGGCATGGCGGCGGCGCCTTCAGCGGCAAGGATCCGACAAAGGTGGATCGCTCGGCGGCATACATGGCGCGGCACATCGCGAAGAACATTGTGGCTGCTGGGCTGGCCGACCGCTGCGAGGTTCAGCTGGCCTACGCGATCGGCGTGGCCGAACCTGTGAGTGTGCTGGTGGATACGTTCGGAACGGGCAAGGTCGACTCGACCAAACTGCAGGAGCTGGTGCGGGCGAACTTCAAGCTGACTCCCAAGGGGATTATCGAGAGCCTGGATCTGCGGCGCCCGATCTATCGCAAGACAGCGGCTTACGGACACTTTGGCCGGACGGACGGCAACTTCCCCTGGGAAGCGACGGACAAGGCCGCGACTCTCAAGGAGCAGGCCGGTGTGGGCAGCGGTAAAGCGGTCAGCTAAGAAGAGCGGGCAGTTAAAGTTCGGTCAGCTAAAAAGCGATAGCGAAAGACAGGGCATGCCTTCGGGCTTGCCCTTTGTTTTCTCGCTGAAGGTTACGCTGTTGTGTATTCCTCATGGGGATGAGCTCAAGAGATGACCCCGCGTGCTCCTGAACGGGGGAGGCCCGAGCGATGTTTTTCCGCTATCCGGAGTTTAGCTGTTCGGTTCTTAGCTGAGCAGCCTTTAACGAACCGCTTCACCAGCTACCCCTGCGTTACACTCCCCCCATGGACCATCTCTGGACGCCGTGGCGATACGCCTATATCACCGATACCGATCCCAATATGCGCAAAGGGGTTCCGAGAGAGCTGTCGGCATGGACGGGTGATCTTGACTGCATCTTCTGCAACATGATCGCGGCGGTGGACTACGCGATTGACCACGGCACTTCTGTCGATGACGCGGAGCGCGCAGCGGGCGTGGTGGTCCGCGGCGAGCAGGCATTTATTTGCCTGAATCGATACCCCTACACAGCCGGACACATAATGGTGGTACCGTATGAGCACCAGAGTTCGCTGGCGGCGCTGGCGCCAGAAATCGCACATGACCTGATGGACCTGACGCAGCGCACGGAGCGGGCACTGGGCCGCGTTTATTCACCGGATGGCTTTAATATGGGGCTGAATCTGGGCAAAGCCGCGGGGGCGGGCGTGACCGGGCATCTGCATCTGCATGCACTGCCGCGCTGGGCCGGGGATACGAACTTTATGACCGCGATTGCGGAGACGCGGGTTCTGCCGGAGGATTTGCCGGTGACCTGGCGGCGGCTTCGCGAGGCGTATGCGGCGGTGGACCGGACGGATTAGTGGCCGGCCACGATTCTATTGAAATACTTTGCACCAAACTGCATCCAAAGATGTGAGGGCCCAGCCCGCACGAGTCGATAACAAGGGATTGTCCCGCTTTCCTTGCAGCGGCTCTGCTGGATCTCGCAAGCGTTGGTAAATTCTGAGTCTCAGGGAGCTCCCCCATGGCAATGAATATCAGAGGGAAAACACGTTATCGTGCGGCGTCGAAACCCGACACTGACAAGCAGGCAGAGGAACATCTGGCGAGCCGGCAGACCTCTCCAGCAAGCGTGCAGCTACAGGAACCAGAGGACGCGCAGCTGACGGGCGCAAGCCGCTCGTTGCAGCGGCGCCTGCTGGGGCTGAATATCGAAAGCAGTTCGGGCAAGAAGCATCCGGCATCGGCACCCGGACAGCACGCGACGGGATCGTTCACGAACGTGCAGTCGGCGGACGCGCTGCCCAAGGCGAGCGGCCAGAAGTAACGGCTACGCCAGTCAATCGTGGTTCTGATCGGCGACTACTTGATCGGGCGAAGCGGTTAACTCAAGCGGCGACTCTGTCTCATCAGACGGCTCTTCGAACAGGTCACCCGGTTCGCCCGCCATCGCCAGATCAATCATCGCGGACGGTAGCGACTTCGTCGGTTTTATGCCGAGGTGCTTCAGCATCTGAGCCTGTCGAATCACATTTCCCTTCCCTTCGGCCAGCTTCTTGTAAGCCTCGTCATAGGCGCCGCGTGCATCATCGAGCTTCCTGCCTACATCGGTAAGGTCCTTCGCGAAGGCGGCTAGTTTGTCATAGAGTTCGCTGCCGCGCCGCACGATCTCCTGCACATTTTTCTTCTGCTGCTCCTGGCGCCAGAGATGAGCAACGGTGCGCAGGACGAAGAGCAAGGTGCTGGGACCGACCAGCAGAACATTTCTCTCCCATGCCTCGTGCCACAGCTTGCCGTCGCGAGCGAGGGCGAGCATGAAAGCAGGCTCGACGGGAACGAACATGATGACAAAGTCGAGCGAGTTGAGCGCGTAGAGCGACTGATAGTTGCGCTGGGAAAGCTCCCGGATATGGCCGCGTACCGAGGCCATGTGCCGCGCAAGAGCGGCCTCGCGCAGCGTTTCCTGAGTGTTGTTGCAGTAATCGTTGTAATCGTTGAGAGAAAGCTTGGAGTCGATGACCAGATGGCGTTCCTCAGGCAGGTCGAGGATCACGTCAGGCTTTGCGCGGGTCCGGTCCTCGCGCGTGAAGCTCTCCTGCACGCGGTACTCGTGGCCTTTGCGGAGACCGCAGGACTCGAGAATGTTTTCGAGCACGTATTCGCCCCAGGCGCCCTGGGCCTGAGATGAGCCTCGGAGCGCGGTGACGAGATTCGCCGCGTCTTGTGAGAGCCGGTCATTGAGGGAGCGCAACTGCTCGATCTGGGTCTTCAGTTCCGAGCGGCCGGCGATACTGTCCTTTTCAAGGCTCTCGACCTTAGATTGAAACTCGCCGAATTTTTCCTTGAGCGGAGTGATCAGATTGCCGAGATTGGCCTGGTTCTGTTCGGTGAAGCGTTTAGATTTTTCTTCGAGAATGTCCGAGGCAAGCGACTTGAACTCGCTGGAAAACTTCTCGCGGACTTCGTTGAGTAAGGCGCGTTCTTTCTGTGAATTTTTACGCTCGGATTCGAGGGTGGCGTTGAGCGTTGCGATCTCGGCCAGCAGTTTTGCCGCATGGTCATGGAGGCGGTCGCGGTCTTCCTGAGATTGTTCGAGGCTGTCGGTAATTTGCTGGTTATTGTCCTGAAGATGTCGATTTGTGGCCTCGATGCGCGCGATCTGTTGGTTCTGCGCATTGAGCGCCGTCTGTGCCGCTTCAAACTGGGCGGTGCGCTTGGCAAGTACGATCCACAGAATCACTGCGCTCACGAGCAGAACGGCGGCGAGCACGATCACAATTACGAGAAGCATGCCTGAATATACCGCCCGAAAATTGGCTGCGTCGTGCGCAGGCCTGTGGAGATGGTGTAAATCCTTGCGGAGAAAGAGGGGCTTGCGCTTTACACGGTATGGGGGGGTCAGTAGACTTGGAATTTCGGGGCTGGGAAAAGCTGTGCCTGCAGAAGGGTGCGCGAAGGCCGGCCCGAAGACGGTTTCGCACCGATAAGTTTCAGCATCAACAGCATAAGAGCAGCATTAACTGAGAGGAGATCACGCATGGCAGTGGAAGAGAAAGTAAAGCAGATTATCGTCGAGCAGTTGCAGGTGGATGAGGCCGAGGTTACGCCGGGCGCTTCGTTTCAGGAAGACCTGGGCGCCGACTCGCTCGACGTTGTCGAGCTGGTGATGCAGTTTGAGGAAGCCTTCGATATCGAGATTCCCGACGAGGACGCCGAGAAGATCAAGACGGTGAAAGACGCCGTCGATTACATCGAGAAGAATGCGAAGGGCGGCAAATAACCTTGCAGCGGCGCGTTGTAGTAACGGGGCTCGGGTTGGTCTGCGCGGTGGGCCATGCCGTGCCCGAGGTCTGGGACAACCTGCTGGCCGGCAAGAGCGGGATGGCTCCCATCACCAGCTTCGACACGACGGGTTTCTCAGTTACCTTCGCGGCGGCAGTGAAGAACTTCGATCCACTGAACTTTGTGGATAAGAAGGAATCGCGCAAGATGGGACGCTTCATCCACCTGGCGCTGGCGGCGACGCACGAAGCGATGGAAACGTCGGGCCTGAAAATCACCACCGAGAATGCGACGCGCATCGGCGTGCATATCGGCTCGGGCATCGGTGGGTTCGACGTGATCGAGCGCGAGCATAGCGCAATGCTTGCCGGAGGACCGCGCAAGATTTCTCCCTTCTTCATTCCCGCGGCTATCATCAACCTTGCGGCCGGTCAGGTGAGCATCAAGTACGGCGCCAAGGGTCCGAATGAAGCCACGGCGACGGCCTGCACCACGAGCGCCCATTCGATAGGCGATGCCTACCGCATCATCGAGCGAGACGACGCGGACGTGATGATTGCCGGCGGCGCAGAGGCAGCGATTACGCCGATGGGCGTGGGCGGCTTCGCAGCAATGCGAGCGCTGTCGACGCGCAACGACGATCCCGAGCACGCGTGCCGGCCTTTCGACCGCGACCGCGACGGCTTTGTGGTGGGCGAAGGCGCGGGCATTCTGATTCTGGAAGAACTGGAGCATGCCAAGGCGCGCGGGGCAACGATCATGGCGGAGATTATCGGCTACGGAATGAGCGCGGATGCGTACCACATTACGGGCATGCCGGAGGACGGCGACGGCTGCTTCCGAGCGATGCAAAATGCCATCCAGAGCGCGAAGATTTCGCCGTCGGAGATCCAGTATGTGAACGCGCATGCCACCTCGACTCCTCTGGGCGATGTGACGGAGTCGAAGGCCATACAGCGGCTGTTCGGCGAACACGCCTCCAAACTGCTGGTGAGCTCGACCAAGTCGATGACCGGGCACCTGCTGGGCGGCGCCGGCGGCCTCGAGGCAGGCATCACGGTCATGGCGCTGCAGGACCAGATCGCTCCGCCGACCACAAACCTGGAAAACATCGACAGCGGATGTGAGCTGAACTACGTTGCCAACACGCCACGCAAAGCAGAAATCCACATAGCGCTCTCGAATTCATTCGGCTTCGGCGGAACGAATGGCTCGCTGGTCTTTCGCCGCTGGGAGGGCTAGCCGTCCAGGTATAGGCGTTTCGCGCAAAAACATTTTGAAAAACAAAAGAGGCACGGCGGAAGCTGTGCCTCTCGTTGTTTTTGCTTCGTGTTTAAGAACTGGCCGCGGCGAATCCCACACCGATCAGAACAAAGATAAACCACCAACCCACGACTGCCGCTGCTGCCTTGCCGCGCGACACTTTCGCCACAATCGAAACACCGATGATGGTCAGGATCACCGACCAGATTTCAAAAAGATCGATGTGCTGGCACAACGCCGCAAGCCACTTCGGAGCGTCGGTGCTGAGGTAGTAGCCGACATTCGTGCCCACGGGATTTGCGAGCAGGAATGAATCGGGCGCGACACCTGCGAACAGTGCCACGATGGCCAGCAGAAATTTCAGGTTCATCACCAGGTTGGCATACATGTTGACGGCGAAGACCTGTCCGAACTTCGAGGTTCCGCCGAAGATAAAATTGGCGGTCACCCACACCAGCAGCGCAAAGAGAGCGGTGAAAATGAGGATGAGCGCCGGATAGCAATAGGTAATGATCGCGGTGACCTTGACGCCGATGGTCTTCTGGGTAGCTTGCTGATCGGCGGGCAGCTTCTCAAATTGCTCCTCCCGCTGAGGCGCCTGGTGGAGATTGTTCTCGAAGACCTTGTCCCACCCCACCTTCTGCTGGACGCCGAACGAGAAGCCAACGGCAACCAAGAGCATGACGACAAGCGGTCCCCAGAAGGTCGCTTTGCGCCGGATATCGGTAAAGGTCTTTGACGGAGCGCTGAAGGTATCGACTACGCGCTGGACTTCGGTGAGCGGCGGAGGGGTGAGCTCTGACGATGCGGCTGTGGTGTCGGGCATAGGATCTCCGGAATCGGGTTAGCGGGGGACGCGATAGATGTTTGGCGGGATTGTACCCCGCCGTAGTTGGGAAGCGGAATGAAAATCCTGCATTTACTGACTGTGCATCAGGCCGTGTGCAGGGCGGTCGGTTGCATGGAGCGGCGGATCTCGCGGATGGCCTGCCATGCATAGACGACGAGTCCAGCCACGGCCAACACAGCCAGGACACCGCTGGTGATGAGGATGGAGAGGTTGACGGCTGCGGCCACGCCCGTCCCTTGCTGATTCACTGGCAGCACGTAGGTCTGCGTGTGCAAAAGAGCGTTGACGATCCAGGCGCTCAGCAGCGTCGTCGCAAACCGGAAGGTGGGCGGAAACCAGGTGAGATCCGGCCGCAGCAGGCGCACGACGTCTCCGAAGATTCCGGCAACGGAGAGCGCCACCAACGGCCAGTAGACGGTCTGCCAGATGGGTGCGCCTCTAACCAGATACGCAGCAGGGCCGATGATCAGGAAGGGATACTGCGGAATTGCAAGCAGCCATACCAGGCCAAAGATTCCGACAATGATGCCGCAAACCGCGTTGTAGCGGCGCTTCGTCGGGGTCTCGATCTTCACCTTTGGCAGTTTGCGAGGATCCCAGTCGCTCATGCATGGCGATTTCACTGACACGCGATCGATGACGGCAAAGACCACGGTGATGACGCCGAACTGCGTGAAGACGATTGTCCAGAGGGTGCCCAGCGAATGCCATTCGCCGGAGAGATGGGTCGCCCATTGCGCACGATTGAAGATCAGGATTCCGAGCCAGACCACCAGCCAGGGGATCACGTAGCAGAGCGCGACAATTTTGAGCACGAAGACGTAGATCGGGTACAACGCCGGCCCGATCAGGTTCTGCTGGGGCAGAAATTGCCCGGCGACGAAGATGGGGCGGCCACGCTTCTTGAGCAGGTCGGCGACTTCGGATTCGGTCAACGTGCGGCTGAGTTCCTCCTCGCGGTCCTCTAACTGGGAGCGCAGGTCTTCGGAGATCTCGGCAAGGATGTCCTGCTTCTGGGTCCGAGGCAGCCAAAAGCCGACGGCCTGCAGGTAGCGATCGATGAGGTCTGTAAATGGCTTGGTCATTGCAGTTGTTCCTTTGTTTCCTGAGGTGTCAGGTCAAGCGCCGTGGGGTCGAGCGCGGTTTGCTGTGAGGGGACGGGCGCCATGATCCGGTCGATGGCGGCATTCATGGCTTCGTGTTCATTCAAAAGCTGATAGAGGATAATTTCACCTTGGGCCGAGAGCCGATAGAAGCGCTTGTTCCGTTTCTCCTCCTCGCGCCAGTGGCTCACCAGCAGGCCCTGAGTTTCGAGGCGGCGCAGCAGTGGATAGAGGGTGTTCTCGTCGATGGCCAGGCCGTGGTCGGCGAGCGCCTTGCGCAGGACGTATCCGTAGAGCTCCGTGCGAAGCTGGGCCAGAACGGCGATGGTCAGGCTGCCGCGGCGAAGCTCCAGACGAAGATTTTCGAAGATTTCGGTTTCCATGATGCTTTCCATGTGTCACACACTGTGTGAAATACAGTATATGTAATACACCGTATGACGAGCAGGTATGGATGTCAAGAGGAATTTCCGGATTTTTTTGGGTGCGAGCGCTTTTTTGCGGATATCCGGGTAGGTGAACCGCCGATGCTACTTTCTTTTTCCGATCGGGTTCAGTAATCTCGAGGGGCTCTGGACGGCTTCTCCGCGGTCCACCACATGCGTCACTTACAATCTGCCGTTTTTCTTGTCTTGGCTTCCGGGCTGGCATTGCCTGCCGCCACCGTCTCGCGCACGCATGCCGCATCTGCGGGCTCGCAGCATCTGAAACCCGTCGCCCATTCTCACAAGACTGCGGTGCATCGTTATCGGGCCGGCGGTCATGCAACCATGCACCCATCAGTTGCGCAGGCCGCCGGTCATCACGCCGATTCGCGGCGTCATCGGACCGCTCCTGCGACGGAGCGCGCAAGCGTGAGGGCTACGATTCCCTCCGAGCCGCTGATTAACATGCATCTGGCGCCGCTGGCGGGATCGCATGAATCTCTCGTGAGGCAGAATGAAAGGACCGAAGCCGACGGCCTCGCGCGCATCGAAGACGACGCGCAGCTAAATGAGCTCCGGCGAGAGAGGGCCCTGGTCCCGGTGCCGGTGAGCGCTTCTTTGCGCATCAACGAAGGGCTTCCGCTGAACCGCCGCTATTGCCGACCATGGACGGCAAAGTTTCTTGCCGACCTGGCCCGGGCGCATTACGCGCGCTTCCGCCGGTCTGTGCAGGTGAACTCGGCGGTGCGGACGGTGGAGTATCAACGGCGGCTGATCGAAGTGAACGGCAACGCCGCGCCGGCTGAGGGCGACATCGCTTCGCCGCACCTCAGCGGAGCCACGATCGACATCGCCAAGAAGGGCTTGTCGATGTCCGAAATCGCATGGATGCGAGGCTACCTGCTGCCGCTGCAGATGACGGGCAAGCTCGACGTGGAGGAAGAGTTTTACCAGTCGTGCTTCCACATCACGGTATACAAATCGTATGCGCCGCCGGCGCAGCCCAAGACTCCGCCCCGGCATTCTTCGGCAGCACTGCTGGCCGCGCGGGTGCGATAAGGCTGTTGCCGTTCTCGATCCCGATGGCAAATAATCTCAGCCATGCAGCCTCGGATGATGCGCGGCCTACTCTGTGCACTTTTCAGCCTTGCGGTTGCCCGCGCCCAGACGGCAACGCCAGCACCTGAAGCCACGGGCAACGTAGCTCAAAGCGTCTTTGGAAGCATTTCTGGGCACGTCTACTGCGCCGACATAAACGCGCCTGCGCGTTTCGCCACTGTTACTCTGCTGCCCGCTCCGGAGAAAGCTGAAGGGCCGCTCGGAAAAGCGAAAGCTCCGACTGCTCAATCTGTTCCTCCAGCCGTGCGAACAGGGCTCGATGGCAGTTTTCATTTTTCTGTCGTCAGGCCCGGGACGTACTTTCTCGTTGCCGATTATCCCGGGTACGTTTCACCGATTGCAAAGCTGTCTGCTGACGAACTCAAGAGCAAAGAGCCGTCTGACATCGAAAAGGTCGAGAAGCTGCTCGTGAAGGTCACTGTTGCCGCCAACAAGGACTCGGGCAGCGAAATTGAACTCGAACGCGGGGCCGCAATCGCGGGCACCGTGCGGTATGACGACGGTAGTCCCGCCAGCGAAATTCAAATCGCCGTCCTGCGACTGGGGGATGACGGGAAGGCTTCAACGGTTTCCGTCAATCTCAACGCTCAGGGCCGCAGCCACTTCGACCTGCGCAATCCGGGGCTTGAGACCAATGATCTCGGACACTACCGTGTCTCCGGACTGCCCGCGGGAAAGTACATAGTAATGACGACCCTGCCAACCACTACCAACAGTTTTCAAGGTTTCCTTGGCGGCCCACCTGCCACGGAAGTGCGTATGGACGCAACAGGAGCGCTCAGCGTCTACAGCGGCAATGTGTTTCGAGAGAAAGACGCCAAGCCGATCGAAGTGACCGCGGGCACCGAGCGCGACGGTTCGGACATAACGATTCCTCTCCTGGGTCTGCACAGCATCAGCGGATCGGTGACAGCACTCGCGGACGGGCATGCGATCAACTGGGGCAGTGTGTCGCTCCTCCGCGCTGACGACAAGTCGGTGGTGCGTTATTTCCATATTTCCGAGAACCCCAATGATGGACAGTTCAACTTCCGATTCGTGCCCGACGGCGAATACATTCTGCGGGTCAAGGATCCCGCGGACGCTGTTGGAGAATTACAACAAGCAGGAGGCGTGGTATATACCGATTACAAACAGGTGCATCACTACGCATCTGTCGATATGCCAATCAGCGTCCACTCCGACCTGAGCAATGTGAACATCAGCGTTCCCGATCAGCCCACCGCGACGACTCAAAAACAGTAAGGCTTCTCAGCTGTACGAATTTCTTCGCTACCATAGCTGCGTAATGCAAGTCCCTCCGGAACTCACTCACTGGACAATCATCGTAGCGGCGATTCTTGCCCTTGCGCCGGTTGTAGGGTTGGGGTTCTGTGGCGCGGCTCTGATGGGGCGCATAAGGGCGTTGCCGAACGCGTTGCAGATTGTGTTCCCGGCGATAATCGCGGTTCCTTATTTGCTGGCGGCGATTCCGCTGGGCTGGTTTCGCTGGGAATGGTTTGCGCTCTATGCGCTGCTTCCGGTAGTCGCGGCGGCGGCGTTATCGGTGGTGGCGAGGTTCGATCCCGAGCAGAGCGGGCACTGGCTGGAGTTCGTCGTACTGCTGGCTCTGGGATTGGCGGTCGATCTGCGCTGGTTCGAGAGCGCGTGGCCGCGCCGGATTGTGTTCATGAACAAACTGCTGCTTCTGGATGCTGGCCTGTACGGATTTCAGTGCGTGCGCGGGCTGACCGGCGTGGGGTTTGACCTGCGGCTGCGATGGAGTGACTGGAAAATCGGGCTGCGGGAGTGGATCTTTTATACGCCGATTGCGGTTGGGCTGGGGCTGGCGCTGAGATTTCTGCATTGGCATGAGCGCGTGGATCGGCCGCAGCTGTTGCCGCTGGCGTGGCTCTTTACGTTTTTCTTCATCGCGCTGCCCGAGGAGATCTATTTTCGCGGCTGGATGCAGAATCTGCTGGAGCGCAGACTCGGCCGCACGGCTTCCCTGCTGGTGACGGCCGTGATCTTCGGGCTGTCGCACTTCAACAAGCGCGCGGCCATTTTCAATTGGCGTTACGTGCTGTTGGCGGCGATTGCCGGAGTCTTCTATGGGCGCGCGTGGCGGGCGGAACGGCGGACGAGCGCCTCGGCCATCACCCACGCCACGGTCGACACGCTGTGGGGCGCTCTATTCCGTTAAAACTGGCGGCGGATGGCGTGGCGCTGGTGGTAATGCAGATAGCCCAGGCCGACGCGCATGTGTCGATGGACATGATCAGGAATCGTGATGGCGATGCAGATTCCCAGAATGCAGTGGGTGAGTGCGAGGGTGTAGAGATTGCGATAGCGCAGGAAGAAAACGCAGGAGATGACTCCCCAGATGAGCGTGAGGATCACGAGAACGGGATTGGGAATGTGAGCGAGGCTGAAGAGCAGGGCGGTAATTGCGACGGCCTGCCAGCGCCGCGGCGTGAGGCGAAGTACTCGCGCGAGGAAGTAGCTTTGCAGGAGGAATTGCTGCATGAGCGCCCAGACGAGGTATCCCCAGACATGAGAGAAAAGAGGTGCGTGGCCAAAGAGTGAATGCAGCGTGTGCAGGCGAGAGGCCACGCATATCGTGACTGCAACCAGCACGAGCGCGAGGCCGACAATCCAGAGCGAGGGGACGAATCCCCGGCTTCCGAGTCCCAGCGTGTTCAGGCCTTCGCGGCGCAGCAGGGTGATGACCACGATGGTCAGGAGGGCGATCCAATAGAGGACGCGCTGCAGTGGATTGGGGGTCCAAATGACGGCAAGGATCAGGCCGTAGCCGAGAATCACCTCAAAGAGATCTCGCGTGCGCAGATCAAGGATGCGCGGATGATCGGTCGTCGACGAAGTGGCCACTTGGCTTGGACGAAGAATCCCCTTCCAAAGTCTTGGAGTGACGCTACGTATTTACGGGGCCGTTTGAGCGCAACGAAAAAGAGCGAGCCATGCGCGGCCGCGAATCGCGGTGGACTGAGGTTTTAGAGCGCGGCCGCGCCTGCCTCGGCCACTGCGTGGTCCTGCTCGCCCGAGCCTCCACTGACGCCGATGGCGCCGATGACCTTGCCGTCTTTCTTGAGCGGAATGCCGCCGGCGAAGATCATGATTTTGCCATCGTTCGAAGCGTGGATGCCGAAGAACTGGCTGCCGGACTGAGAGTGAGGCGCGAGGTCTTTGGTGGAGATGTCGAAGGCCTTCGAGGTGTAGGCCTTCTTGATCGAGATGTCGATCGAGCCGATCCACGCGCCGTCCATGCGGACGTGGGCGACGAGATTTCCGCCCGCGTCCGCGACGGCGATGTTCATGGGCTGGCCGATCTCGGCGGCCTTTTTCTCAGCGACAGCGATGATGCGGCGCGCGTCGGCGAGGTTTACGGATTCAACGGCTGTAGGCATGTAGTTCTCCTTGAGAGATGGGGATGAATGCCTAAAGCAGAGTACAGCATCCGCGGAGCGAGATGCACGGGGAACAAGGTCGTCGCTCGAACGAGTCAATGCTTTATTCAAACTATTCTGGCGCAACTAGTATTTTTATGAGTACACGCCAGTCCGTCGATTTGAAATACTGGTCACCCTGAACGAGTGCAAGACGTTCGTCGTAGCCGAGCCTCGATCAGGATCTTTACTTCTTCGAGGACACTGAATGTCAAAAGATAGAGCCACAATCGGAACCGATGGACTCGCGCTCCCGGTCCTGCCGCCGGAGCGCGACGCGAGGGTCTGGGCCCGGCTGGTGCGTGTGATGTTCTACCTTCCCGGCTTCATGGCCCTGCTGCTGATCAAGGCGGGTGAACCGACGGCCTTTGGCATCACCGTGGAACTGCTGATGCTGTCCAGTGCCGCCGCCATTATCGGCGGCCTATATATTGGGGCGGAATCATCGGGGGCGGGCGCCGATCCTTCGTCTCAGGTCGGCACCTGGAGCGGGTCGCTGGTGCTCGAACTGCTCGCCGTGGTGCCTTTCCTGTGTGCTGTGCCGTCGCTGTTCCATGAGCTGGCTAACAGCAGGCTGCTGCACGACCTGGCGCCGGGAGCTGTCGATCTCTCTCTGGGTCCCTCCGAGCTGCTGCCGATGGTGGCAATTCTGCCATTCATGCTTTATCAACTCGCCGGCTTCGGCACCGTCCACTTCATTGTGCCGAAGGCCGTAAACTGGATCATCAACCTCGGCGTTTTCTGCCTGATCACGGCCAGCTATATCGCCAACCGCGAGGGCGAATACCTCCTGGAAAGAAGATTCGCCGGGCTTCTGGTGGTCGCCATGGTGATTGTCGTCTTCTACGGCGTTCTCAAGCTGAGACAGATGCAGGCGATCTATGAGGCACGCTGTCCACCGAAGGCTTCGAAAGACAAATCGTAAGGACAGGCCGCCGTCGCCAGCGCGCTTCTCATTTGTGTGATTTGCCTACTGCAGCAGCGTGCCGTTTTCCGGCTCGCTCTTGGCTTCCTCCGGCGGGATGACGACGGCGGCAGCTACTTTGTCCTCTTCTTCGAGGTAGAGCAGCTTGACGCCCTGCGTGGAGCGGCCGGCGGCGCGGACGGTCTTGGTGTCGATGCGGATGATCTTGCCGTACTGGCTGATGACCACCAGCTCCGAGGTTTCATCGACCAGCTGAATCGAGCTCACCTTGCCGTTGCGGGCCGTGGTCTTGACGTTGATGACGCCCTTGCCGCCGCGGGATTGCAGGCGGTAGGCGTCGACGTCGGTGCGCTTGCCGAAGCCGTTCTCGGTGACGGAGAGAATCAGGCAGGCGCAGTTGGCTCCTTCGCCATCCTTCCTGCGCTCCTTGGGAGTGACGGCGACGCCGACGACGTAATCCTTCTTGCCGAGGTCAATGCCGCGCACACCGTAGGCCGGGCGGCCCATGGAGCGGACGTCGTTCTCGTCGAAGCGAATGGCCATGCCCTCGTGCGTGGCGAGGAAGACGACCTGGTTGCCGTCGGTGATTCGTACGCCGATGAGCTCGTCGTCAGTGTCTACACCAATGGCGATGATGCCGCGCGCCATAACATTGCAGAAGTCCTTGAGCGGCGTTTTCTTCACGGTCCCCTTGCGTGTCGCGAAGAAGACGAACTTGCCCTCTTCCTCGAGGTTGCGCACGGGCAAAATGTTGCGGACGGTTTCTCCCGGCTGCAGGTTCAACAGGCTGGCCATGGACTTGCCCTTGCCCGCTGCGCCGACGTCGGGAATCTCATAGACCTTGAGCCAGTAAACGCGGCCCGTGTTGGTGAAGCAGAGCAGATAGGCGTGCGTCGAGTCGATGATGAGCTGCGAGACGAAGTCTTCCTCGCGCGTCTTCATGCCCAGGCGTCCCGTGCCTCCGCGACGTTGCTGGCGGTAGGTGGAGATGGGCGTGCGCTTGAGGTAGCCGGAGTGCGAGACGGTGACCGCGACCTGTTCGTCGGCGATGAGGTCTTCGAGTTGCAGCTCGGCGGTTTCGTCGAGGATCTGCGTACGGCGCTCATCGCCATAGTCCTTGCGGACGGCTTCGAGTTCCTTGACGATGACCGAGCGCAGCTTCTTTTCTGAAGCGAGAATCGACTCGTACTCGGCGATATTGTCGCGGACCAGGCCCAGTTCCTTGAGCAGCTCGTCGATCGAGAGCTGGGTGAGGCGGTACAGCTGCAGTTCAAGGATGGCGTCGATCTGCCGGTAGCTCAGCGTGAGCGTGGGTGAGATCAGCGTAGCCGGGTCGATGGCGTACTTCGCAGGATCGAGCTTGACGCCGGCAAGCGCCTGGTCGCGCACGGTGATTGTCTTGCCGGAGAAGAACTGGAACAAGTTCTCCCTCGCGTCTACGCGTGAGGAGGACCCGCGGATGATTTTGATGACGCTGTCGAGATGGTCGAGCGCAATCTGGTGGCCGAGCAGAATGTGTTCGCGCTCGCGGGCCTTGCGCAGCAGGAAAGCGGTGCGGCGGCGCACCACGTCGACGCGGTGATCGATGAAGTGGCGGATGGCTTCGTGCAGGGGCAGCTCGCGCGGCTGGCCGTTGACCACGGCCAGGAAGATCATAGAGAAGCTCTCCTGCATCTGGGTGTGTTTGTGGAGCTGGTTGAGGACGATCTGCGCTTCGGCTCCGCGCTTGAGCTCGATGACGATACGCATGCCATCGCGGTCGCTCTCGTCGCGTACGTCCGAGATGTCGTCAATGACCTTATCATTGACCAGGTCGGCGATGCGCTCGATGAGCTTCGACTTATTGACCTGGTAGGGGATCTCGCTGACGATGATCGACTGGCGGCCCTGCGCCATGTTTTCAATGGCGGCCTTGGCGCGCATGAGGAACTTGCCGCGCCCGGTGGCGTAAGCCTGGGCGATGCCGCTGCGGCCGTAGATGAATCCACCGGTTGGGAAGTCTGGTCCCTTCACATGCTTGAGCACTTCGAGCAGGCCGGCGTTGGGATTGTTGACCATCTCGATGGCGGCGTTGACGACTTCGGTTAGATTATGCGGCGGGATGTTGGTCGCCATGCCGACAGCGATGCCGCTCGATCCGTTGACGATGAGGTTGGGGATACGCGTGGGGAGGCAGAGGGGTTCGAGGGTGGACTCATCGTAATTCGGCGTGAAATCGACCGTCTCCTGCTCGATGTCGGCCAGCATTTCACCGGCAACGCGCGTCATGCGGGCTTCGGTATACCGCATGGCAGCCGGAGGATCGCCGTCGACCGAACCGAAGTTTCCTTGGCCATCGACCATTGGATAGCGAAGGCTGAAGGGCTGCGCCATGCGCACCAGGGTGTCGTAGATGGGCGCGTCGCCGTGGGGATGGAAGACACCCATCGCCTGTCCGACGATCTTGGCGCTCTTGGTGTACTTCTTGTTATGCTGCAGCCCCATCTCGTGCATGGTGTAGAGCACGCGGCGATGAACGGGCTTGAAGCCGTCGCGCACATCGGGCAGCGCGCGCCCGATGATGACCGACATCGAATACTCGAGATACGACCGGCGCATCTCCTCTTCAATGTTGATGGGGATAATGCTGGCGGCGCCCGTAGGGTCGCCCTTGCCGTCACTGCCGTTGTCGCCGAGGGGAAGCTGAGAGTTCTGATCGTCTGCCATAGATGATTTGGCCCTTCGCACGGGCCAGGCGCTGAATTCTCGGTTTGGAGCCGGAAATTCAAGAGGTGCCTGACGCCTGTAGATTGACCTAAATCTATGATACTGCTTTAGTTAGTCCTCGGCAATGGGGTTTGGGCCAATGAATTCAGCGGTTTGCGGGACATCCTGGTTGGAGACCGGAAAAACGCCTCGAAACGGAGCGAATCGGGCACAGAATACCTCGACTTTTTTGACAATCCGGGGAAGGTAATCAAAGAACTTTTGATTACGAAGCTCGTAATTAAAAGCTTGGCGCTAACTTTTAATCAGGCGATTTTCGACGATCTTCATTCATCGGTCCGGGGCCATGCTCAACCATCCTACGGTTACACTTACCTTGAACCACCCCCAAACCCGACCCTGCCTGAACGATGCCCCCGACCCGACACCGCCTGCGCAAATTTCGCTTTGATCGTCCGCAGCAGATTGCAGCCCTCCTACTGCTCTTTCTGCTGGGGCAGTGCCTGTGGGTGATTGCGCATCGAGGGCTTACGGAGTCGGACTACCAGTACGCGCGATGTGGCCGCGAGATGTGGGAGAAGCCGTCTCCGCTGGCGGGATACTTCACGAGCTGCGGAAATATCCACGACGGGACGCTCGCCTATCGCGCCGCCGGCTTGCCGCTGACGCTGGAGCGCATCTTCGCCGGGCAGGCATCGTCGACTTCGACTTGGGAGATGCGGCACGAGGTGAGCCACATCAGCATGCTGTTGCGGCTGCCCTTTGTGTTTGCCGCGCTGATGCTGGGAGGCTGCCTGTGGTGGGTGACGCGGCGCCTCTACGGCAACACGGGCGGGTACATCGCATTGGCGCTCTATTGCTTTGCGCCTCCGGTGATTGCTGCGGCGACCTATCCGAACAACGAAATCTGGGCGGCGTTCGGCCTATTTGCTGCGGTCTACACAGCGATCGGTGTCTCGCACGCGATGCAGGGGCCAAGAAAGAAGTGGCGTCCGCGCATCGTTCTGCTGACGGTGGTTATGGGATTCACCGCGGCGGCGCACGTCTCGGCATTTTTGCTTGCACTGCTGCTGACGATCTGCTTCATGGCGTATCTGGCGGAGGGCAAGCGAGCCTATCTGCCCACCCTGCTGATTGTGTGGGTGCTGGGCGCGATGCTCATTCTGTTCGCGTCGTACGCCTTCCGGCCCGATGCCTTCAGCTACGTCTTTCGCAGCGAGGTAGCAAAGATCGGCTTTTCGCTCGAGCCGGCGCGGATCTTCTTTACAACGCTTCAGAATGCGGGACTGACGATTGCGGCTGTGGGTTCTCTGGGCCTGTATCTGGCGATGCGCCGCGCGCGCTACTTTGGCAACACGGCGCCACTCATCGTGGCAGTGTTGTTGCTGATACTCCTCACCACTGGCGTCGCGACCGAAACCTGGCTATGGGCCCTGCCCTTCCTGCTGGCCTTTGTAGGAGGCGTCTTTGCCGATGTTCTGGAGACGCGCTATCGCCGCTGGTTTCTGTGGATCACCAGCGGATTACTGCTGGCCCAGGCGGCTCTATCTTTGGCAAGCCTGCCGCTCTTGACGCACTAGGCCCGACGCTGCGCTTCATCGGGTGCGCGCATTGCTTCCGGTCACCTCACCCGGTAGACTCCGAGTGAAATGGCAGTGTACAAGGACGATCCGGAACGGTTGGTGAGCGCGGCACGCGCCGACGACGAAAGCTCGTTTGAGCTGAAACTGCGCCCGCGGCGACTGCAGGAATTTATCGGCCAGGAGAAGGCCAAGGAGCAACTTGGCATAGCCCTCGAGGCCGCAAAGTCGCGTGGCGAAGCCCTCGATCACGTGTTGCTTTTTGGGCCTCCCGGATTGGGCAAGACGACGCTCGCCACCATTATCGCGAACGAGCTGAATGTAGGCTTCCAGCAGACCTCGGGCCCGGCGCTGCAGATTCAGGGCGACCTGACAGCGATCCTCACCAATTTACGGGAGCGGCAGGTGCTCTTTCTTGACGAGATTCACCGCCTGCAACCGGTGCTGGAGGAGAAGCTCTACACGGCCCTCGAGGACTACAAGCTCGATATCATCATCGGCCAAGGCCCGGCAGCGCGCACCCACGTGATGGATATCAAGCCGTTCACCTTCGTCGCGGCGACGACGCGCCCGGGGCTGATCTCATCGCCGCTGCGCTCGCGCTTCGGAATCCTGCTGCGGCTGGAGTTTTACTCCGACGACGACCTGCGCTTTGTGGTCGAGCGCTCGGCCGAAGTTCTCGGCGTTCCCATCGACCAGGATGGCGCCGCGGAGATCGCGATGCGCTCGCGCGGCACTCCGCGCATTGCCAACCGCCTGCTTCGACGCGTGCGCGACTACGCGCAGGTGCGCGGTACGGGAAAGATCGATCGCGCGACGGCCGAACATGCGCTAAAGATGCTCGAGGTGGACGCGCATGGCTTCGACGAACTCGACCGCCGGCTATTGATGACCATAATCGAGAAATACGATGGTGGCCCGGTAGGCCTGAACACGCTCGCGGCTTCGCTGGCGGAGGAAGAAGACGCGCTCGAAGAAGTGTATGAGCCATTTCTGATCCAGCGCGGCTTTCTCGATCGCACTCCGCGCGGACGCGTGGCGACGCGTCTGGCCTATGAGCACTTTGGCTTGCCGCTGCCGCGCCGCGGCATGTTGTTCTAAGCTGAACAAGCAGGAGGGATCAAGATGGCTCGCACGGAATCTGAAATGCTGGCGTTGGGGACTTCCGCGCCGGATTTTGTTTTGAAGGATGTGGTCACCGGCCATGAAGTGAGCACGCAGGCTTTGGACACTCCCAAAGGCATGCTGGTGATGTTCATCTGTCGCCACTGCCCGTTCGTGAAGCATCTGGAAAAGGGCCTGGCGCAGCTTGGCCGAGATTACAACGGTTCGGGAGTGGGGATCGTAGCGATCAGCAGCAACGATGCCGCGAATTATCCCGACGACGCGCCCGAGAGTCTGGCCGAGCAGGCACACACCGTGGGGTTCAATTTCCCTTATCTGTACGACGAAACTCAGGAGGTGGCGCGCGCCTACGGAGCGGCTTGCACGCCGGATTTCTTTCTCTTTGACGAAGGGTTGAAGCTGGTCTATCGTGGGCAGTTCGACGACAGCCGTCCGGGCAGCGGAATTCCCGTCACAGGCCGTGATCTGCGCGCAGCAATGGACGCTCTGATCGCCGGTCAACCCATCAGTCCGGAGCAACATCCGAGTCTGGGGTGCAATATCAAGTGGAAATGAGCAAGCCCGGATCATGGCCGGGCCTGCGCTATAGCGACAGCGATTTCAGATATTCGCGAAATGGCGGCCCGAGATCGTCGCGCTTGAGAGCAAAATCAACGGTTGCCTTGAGCATGCCAAATTTGTCACCGGCATCGTGACGAATTCCTTCGAAATTGTAACCGTAGACCCTCTCTGTTTTCAGCAGACCTTTGATGCCATCGGTGAGCTGGAGTTCACCGCCGGCTCCGGGAGTTATGTTCTCAAGCAGCTCGAAGATTTTCGGCGTGAGAATATAGCGGCCAATGATTGCGTTCTTTGATGGGGCGTCTTCGAACTTTGGCTTTTCGACCATGCCGCGGGCCTCAATGATGCGAGGGTTGTTGGATAGTGGCGATCCGTCGAGTACGCCGTAGGCAGAGATGCCGGGGCCTTCGACAACCATGGTCGCGAGAACTGAGCCTTGAACTTCATCGAAAACGTCGATCATTTGTTTGACACAAGGCGTGGTCGCATCGATCACGTCGTCCGGCAGGATGACCGCGAAAGGCTCATCGCCCACCAAGTCTTTCGCCATAAGGACGGCATGCCCAAGTCCTTTGGCTTCCTTCTGCCGCACGTAAGAGAGATTGGCCATGTTGGAAACTTTGCGGCTGAGCTCGAGCAACTCAGTTTTGCCACGCTTTTCGAGCGAAGCTTCGAGCTCATAGCTGATGTCGAAGTGGTCTTCGATGGCCGACTTCCCGCGCGCGGTAATGATGATGATCTCTTCGCAGCCGGCCGCCAGCGCCTCTTCCACGCCATATTGAATAATCGGCTTGTCGACCACCGCGAGCATTTCCTTTGGGATTGCCTTCGTGGCTGGCAGGAAGCGGGTTCCGAAACCGGCTGCGGGAAAGACTGCTTTGCGTACCTTGGTTTTCATTCAGGGTCCTTCGTCTGGAATCGAATTCAGGATCGGGCAGCAAATGTTTTCGCGTTCAGTGTGACAGAGGATTCGTTCAGCGCACAATTGCGCGTAGGTGGAGTCCTTCGCAACCTTAGATGCGGTTATAGCACGGGCGAGTCGTCTCCAAGCAGTGCACGGCGCACGATTTTAATTGGCGCACCCCCCTGCCGCATGAAGTCGTCATGAAACTTCTGCAGGGAAAAGTCAGCGCCTTCCTTCCTTTCCAAATCCGCGCGCAGCTTCATGATCTGCAGTTTGCCGAGCGTGTAGTAAAGATAGGTCGGGTCAGAGGTTCCGCGCTTGGTCTCGACCAGGCCAACGGAATGAGACTGGTATCCATCGGAGACAAAGAAGTCGACCGCCTGATCGAAGGTGATCTGCCCGGTGTGCATCTTAATGCCGACGATGAAGCGTGCGTCGCGCAGAAGCGCGTCCTGCAGTTGGCCAAGGCGAATGAGTTTTGCCTCGCGTTCATCTTTGGCACCCACGCCTGGCTGTCCGTAGCCCTGATCGAGCATCATCTGCTCGCAGTAATGCGCCCAGCCTTCGACGTTGGTATTCGCGTCGATGATCTTGCGCACCTGGCTTAGATCGGTGTGGTTCACCCAGAGAAACTGCACGTAGTGGCCTGGATATGCCTCGTGCACCGAGGTGCTGACAATAGTGCCCACGTTAAACGCGGACATATGTTCGGCGATATGTTCGGGTGTCCAGCTCTTCTCCGGCAGTGTGACGTTGAAATACGCCGTGGTTGAGTTCTTCTCGAATGGTCCGGGAGAATCCATCGATGCCTGCGTGGTGGCGCGCATGAAAGGCGGCGTTTCTTCGAGAACGGGCTGCACTTCAGATGGGATCGTGATGATTCGCTTTTCGCGGATGAACGCGATCTCGCCATTGAAGCGGTCGTGGAAGGCTTGCAGGAGTTGGTCGGGAGCAGGGTGGATGGTGGCCAGCTCGGCGAGAACCTCCTTGGGTGTTTTGGAGGGGTCGACTTCTCTCGCGATGCGCTCGAACGCAGCCTGGTTCTTGTGTAGATCGGCGTAAGCGACAATCAGCAGCTTGTCGAGCGGCGTGTCTACCATCTCGTCGTAGAGCAGCTTCTTCGCAAACGTGTCGGCACCGATGCGGAAGTCGCCGCTCGAGCGCGGCAGAAGATCGGTCTTGAGCCACTGCTCGTATTCGCGCAGCGAGGCGATGACGGTGGCATTCGTCTTGTGGAACTCGGCGATGACTGCCGGGTCTTTCGCATCGGTGAAAGCCTCAGGAACGTCTTTCTCGAAGAAGCTGATGATGTCGGGCAGTTGTTCCAGGGCGATCTCGGTGTAGACGCGTGGCGGGTTCTTGAGATTTTGCCGCGCGGCCACAAAGACCTCGGGCATCAGTTTTTCACGCGCGATCAAGGAGCGGAGGCGGTCATCGGCGGGAGCAAACTTGCGCTCCATGAGCACGAAGGCGCTATTGGCGATACCGCTCGAATAGGTGTCAGGGTTCTTTTCCCATGCGCGTACTGTCTGAAGTTCAAGCAACGTGCCGAGAATGCTGTCCCGCATCATGGCCAGGTCGCCCTGCGTGCTCTGGTCAAGGTGCCCCTCGGGGACAGCGTCGAACTTCGTCTCGTAGCTTTTGAGCGCGGCAATCTGCTTCTCGACGCCGGCACGGCTATAGTCTTCAAGCAGCGCATCGTATTGATGCAGCCCATCCAGAGTGCCCACCGACGGCGAAAACTTGAAGTAGACCTGCTCAAAATAGTCGCTTGCCAGGTTGCGGAATTGTGCGGTGACATCCGGGTAGGCAGCGGCCTGGGCGTGTAGGGTTGCGGTCATTCTGCCTCCCGAAATAAGTACGGTGAAGATGGCTAAAACTGTCAGAAATCGGCGATTCATTCGGCCTCGCTTCTATTAGTAACTTATACAGATACTTATTGTACGGCCATCTCGGTAAGCGCCAGCTCACCAAGCAGAGCGCGTATTTCGGCCAAGACACCATCGGGATTAGGCGACGTCAGAGGATATCGGAGCACACCCTGAGGCGTGAATTGTGCGCCGCGCTTGGCATTTTTTGCAACGAGCTTCATCAGGCGGCCCGGATCGACTCCGGCACTTTCGGTAAAGCGAATGTGCAGCTGGTCGCGTTTCCGGTCGATCTGCGACACGCCGATCCTTTCGCATTCAATGCGTAGCAGTGAGGCGTCAAGCAGGTGGCGCAGGCTCTCCGGCAGCGGCCCATAGCGGTCTTCGAGCTCTGCGCGAACATCGGCGATGGCGGCTTCGTTCTGCACCCCGGCGATCACTTTGTACATGCGCAGGCGCTGGTTCTCTTCCGGTATGTAGCTCTCGTCGATGCGCAACCCAATGCCCAGGCTGAGTTGCGTGGTGGGAACCTCGACACGTTCTTCGCCTTTCAGCTTGCCCACCGCTTCTTCCAGCATGCTGGTGTACATCTCAAAGCCGATGGCTTCGATGTGACCGCTCTGTTCGCCGCCCAGCATGTTGCCCGCGCCTCGCAGTTCCAGATCGAGCGCAGCGATCTTGAAGCCGGCACCCAGATCAGAAAATTCTTTCAGCGCGGCCAGGCGGCGGCGGGCGACTTCGGTCAACTCCTGCTCGGGCGGAATAAGCAGATAGGCATAGGCTCTGCGATTCGAGCGGCCCACGCGGCCTCGCAGCTGGTAAAGCTCCGAGAGGCCATGGCGGTCGGCGCGATTGATAATGATGGTATTGGCGAGCGGAATGTCCAGACCGTTCTCGATGATCGTGGTCGCAACGAGTACGTCGTGCTCGTGATGCATGAAGCTGAGCATGACCTTTTCGAGTTCACCCTCGCTCATCTGTCCGTGGCCCACGGTGACACGCGCGGCGGGGACAAGCTCCTGAATCTTTGCGGCGAGTTCGTAGATGGTCTCGACGCGGTTGTGAACAAAGTAGATCTGGCCGCCGCGCTCGAGCTCAACTTCAACTGCGGAGCGAATCAGCTTCTCGTCGAACTTGGCGACAACGGTCTGGATCGCCATGCGGTCCTTGGGCGGCGTCTCAATCACGCTCATATCGCGCAGGCCGACGAGCGACATGTGCAGCGTGCGCGGAATAGGCGTGGCCGACATGGCAAGCACATCGATTTCGCGCCGCATCTGCTTCAGCCGCTCCTTGTGGCGCACGCCGAAGCGTTGCTCTTCGTCGACGACCAGCAGGCCCAGGTCGTGAAACTTCAGGTCCTTCGACAGCAGGCGATGTGTGCCGATCAGGATGTCGACTTTACCGGCTTCGACCCGCTCAAGGATGAGCTTCTGCTCCTTCTGGGTACGAAAGCGCGAGATCATCTCAACGGTGATGGGGAACTGCTTGAAGCGCTCCTTGAAAGTCTCAAAGTGCTGAAAGCCGAGCACCGTGGTCGGCGTGAGCACGGCGACCTGTTTTCCGTCCTGCACAACTTTGAAGGCAGCGCGCATGGCGACTTCGGTCTTGCCATAGCCCACATCGCCGCACAGCAGCCGGTCCATGGGCATGGTCGATTGCATGTCACGCTTGATGTCGTTGATCGCCGATATCTGGTCTTCGGTCTCGTTGTAATCGAAGGCATCTTCAAACTCGCGCTGGAATTCGTTGTCCGGCAGAAAGGCGTGCCCCAGCGCGGCTTTGCGTTGCGCGTACAGCTTCAGCAGCTCATCGGCCATGTCCTGCATGGCCTTGCGCACCCGAGCCTTGGTCTTTGCCCACTGCTGTGAGCCGAGGCGATTGAGCACTGGCGCGGGTCCGGCGTCGGTCGAGCGGTATTTCTGGATCAGGTCGAGGCGTGTGAGCGGCACGTAGAGCCGCGCCTGCTCGGCGAACTCGAGCACCATGAATTCAATCGTGACGCCATCTTGCACGATCTCCCTGAGGCCCGTGTATTGGGCGATGCCGTGCTCGACGTGGACGACGTAATCGCCGACGGTGAGATCGCGGAAGTCGGAGACGAAGGCCGCCGTCTTCGATTTTCGCGGAGCGGGCCGCGCAGTTACGTCCGCTTCGTCAGAGAAATCATTCGCGCCGAAGAGAACGAGGTTTGCGTCGGGAAGGCTTACCCCAGCCGAGATTGAACTGCGCACAAGAATCGGCGTGCGATAGTTGCCGGCGAGATAGCTGGACTCGTCGTAGATGTTTTCGCTGCCCGCATGCTGAATGCGGCTGCCAAGGCGGTAAGGCAGCTCGTACTCGCGCAGCAGGTTGGCCAACCGCTCGACTTCGCCCTGATTGGGAGCGACGAGCAGCATGCGCGTTTCCTGCTGCATGAGCGAGCGCACCTGTTCGAGGAAGGCCGGGATCGATCCATGAAAGCGCAGCGTGGGGCGCGACTGGAAGGCAATTTCGCCGAGGGTCGTGTCCTCTTCGAGCACGTCCACCGCGCCGAGCTGATCGATATCTATGCCGACGTGCGACGACAATTGCGCCTTGAGCACTTCGGGGCGCAGATAAATATCCTCGGGCCGGATCAGTGATCCGATGCTCGCACGCTCGTGCCGCTGTTCGACCTTATTCCACCAGCGATCGATCTGGTTCTCGATCATCGCGGGTTCTTCGACGAAGAGCAGACAACGCGGAACGAGATCGAGCAGCGTGGCGTCTGCGGCAGCGACCCCGGCGAAGAATTCCCAGCCGGGGAAGACGCTGACTCCTCCAGCCGCGACAGCCTGGGCCACGAGATCGGGATCGACTTCAGCTTCGACGTGGGTGCCGCTCAGCCGCGTATGCACTGCTGCGAGCAGCCGCTCGCTGACCGGCGTTTCGGTGAGCGGCAGCAGCAAGGCCTCGTCGAGTGGCGCCGACGAGCGCTGCGTTTCCGGATCGAATTTGCGGATGGTCTCGATTTTATCGCCGAAGAACTCGAAGCGGACCGGGCGGTCAGCCTCGGGAGAATAGATGTCGAGAATGCCGCCGCGCCGCGTGTACTGACCAGGCATCTCGACGATGTCCATCGGCGTATATCCCACGCTTGAGAGGTGTGCGAGCAAGGTTTCCACATCGACCTCTTCGCCGCGGCGGAGGAACTGCGCGAGACCGGCATAAAAGGGCCGCGGAAAAAGCTTCATCGCGGCGGCTTCAACAGGCGCGATCACGATGGACGCCGCTCCGGTGGCCATTTTCCACAATGTTGCGGCGCGTTGCTCCTGGATTTCCGGGTGGGGTGAAAGATTCTCAAAGGGCAGCACATCATGCGCGGGCAGCTTCAGCACGCGGTTAGTCGGAATGGCTCCGGTGAGGTCGCACCCGGCTCGCAATGCGATTTGCAGGGTGTCGGCGGCCTTGTTGTCGGGCACAACGACGATCACTGGCACATTGGCGGCACGCGCAAAGAGGGGAATGTAGAGGGCGCGGGCGGTAGAAGTGAGTCCGGAGACACGGCGACGCCCACGGGCAAGGGCGAGGTGCCTCCGTGCCTGTTCAAATGAGGGTGAGTTCTCCAAATCCGCAAGCAGTTCGCGGACAAAGGGGAGGATCATGCAGCTTCTAGTTTAGCAGTGGATTAGGCTCCGGGCTTCAAGAGCGATCGGTGCTTCGAGGAATACTGTGCGAGACGTGCGACGCGGGGACGGCGCGTGTACATTGTTGCGATAGGTACTAAACTCAAACAAATCATGCGCAAATCAATCGTTTTATTTGGCATCGCTGCCTGTCTTCTTTGGGCTGCCGCACCGGCGCACGCGCAAATCACCAACGATCCGGCGTTCTATGGGCCTTATAACGGCGTGTTTTTGCCCGATGGCGAAGGCTTGAGTAAAAAACTCACGGAGAATGACACCGTGCTGCTTGCCGCTTCGCCGTGGACGATCTATGCCTGGGTGAATGCGGATGATGTTACCGCTAAGCCCATGCTGGTCGCGGGTCTCGGAAAACCTGAAGATGAATACGCGCGCTACCTGGCGCTCGCTCCTGGCAAGTTGATTCTGTGGGGCGGCAAGAGCAACAGCCTCGAAGCGCCCGCGTCGCTGGGTCCAGGAAAGTGGCACATGATCGCGGCTACGTTTGATGGCGAGCGCTTCCGGATTTACATGGATGGCGCGCAGGCCGCGAGCGGCAATCTGGTGCTGGGCAGCGTGAGCGGCGTGCTGGACATGGCTCCGTCGGCTTTGCCTGCCCCCAGCTGGGGCCACTTCGGGGGCAGGATCGCCGGCTTCACGATGCTGCGAGAAGCGTTGGCGAGCGATGCGCTCGCGCAGATTTACAGCAAAGGCAGCGACACTTCAGTGGTCGAGTACGAAGAAGGCTCGAAGCCGTGGCCCGTGCAAACGCGCGGACAGGCCGGTTATCGCGCTCCGCAGGATGCCGCGCAGATGCCGCGCAGCAGGGCTCCGTTCTCTGCGTCAGCCGCGAAGCCTCTGCCGCCCGCACGCGAGGCGCTGCAACCCGATGGCGACAACCAGTGGACGGTGAACGGCTGGATGCTCGGCGAAGCTCCGAGGGTGCAGGCCGATGGAGCGGCAATCTCCGCAAAGAATTTTAGCGCGAAGAATTGGTATGTCGCGACGGTGCCGGGCACGGTGCTGACGACGCTGGTCGATCGTGGCGTTTATCCCGATCCCGACTACGGCCTCAACAATCTGGCGATTCCGGAGAGTCTGAACAAGCAGGACTACTGGTACCGGACGGAATTCAAAACGCCGTCAAACCTCGGCGGCAAACGCTTCACGCTCACCTTCCATGGTATTAACTACAGCGCGGCGGTGTGGCTCAATGGGCAATCGCTGGGCACGATTACCGGCGCGTTCATTCGCGGCAACTTCGACGTGACCGGGATTCTGAAAGCGGGTCAGACCAATGTGCTTGCAGTGCGCGTTTCGCCGCCGCCGCATCCGGGCATTCCGCAGGAGCAGTCGATCAAGGGCGGCCCGGGCGAGAATGGCGGCATCATGTGTCTCGACGGCCCGACGTTTGTCGCAACGGAAGGATGGGATTGGATTCCGGCGATTCGCGACCGCGACACAGGCATCTGGCAACCTGTAACTATCACAGCTACAAATACCGTGAAGATCGGCGATCCGCAGGTGGTGACGACTCTGCCGCTGCCCGATACGACGCGCGCGAGCGTCGAAATCAACGTGCCGCTGACAAACGCGTCGAATACACCGGCAAAAGTGCAACTCACGGCCGCATTTGAAGGCGTGACAGTTACAAAAGAAGTCACGCTGCCTCCGGGCGGCAGCGCCGTGAAGCTCTCGCCGGTGGATTTTTCGCAACTTACCGTACAGAATCCGCGCCTGTGGTGGCCCAATGGATACGGCAAGCCCGAGCTGTATCACCTCAGGCTTTCCGTCACCGACGGCCGCGACGTCTCGGACACGAAGCAACTGCGCTTCGGCATTCGCGAAATCACCTATGAGCTCAGCCTGCTCGACAGCGCCGGGCATCTTCGCCGCGTGGAGTACGCACCGGCGAAAGGGCGCGCCAGCGAAAACCTGGTCGTCGATGTGAGTCATGAGGGGATGCGTGAGATTCCTGCTGCCGATCCGCCTCCGCCGTTTCTACCTGAAGCGTGGCGGGAGAACTGGCACTCGTGGGTAGCGTCGCTTGCACCGGGCGGCGAAAAATCTGCCACCATTCGTATGCTCGATGACACGAAGGCTGCGCCGTATCTCATGGTACGAGTGAACGGCGTGCGCATTGCGTGCCGCGGCGGCAATTGGGGTATGGATGACGCGCGCAAGCGGGTTTCGCGCGAGCGGCTCGAACCCTACTTCCGCCTGAACCGCGACGCGCACCTGGACATCATCCGGAACTGGGTAGGGCAGAGCACCGAGGACGTCTTCTACGATCTTGCCGATGAGTACGGCATGCTGGTCTGGAACGATTTCTGGGAGTCGACGCAGAACTACAACATTGAAGCGCAGGACCCGGACCTGTTTCTGAAAAACGCCGCCGACGTGATTTCACGCTATCGCAGCCATCCATCCATCCTGGTTTGGTGTGGACGCAACGAGGGCGTACCGCAGCCCATCCTCAACGAAGGGCTTATCCACCTGATTGCCACGCTCGACGGCACGCGCTATTACTTCCCCAGCTCAAACCAGATCAATCTACAGGGCAGCGGGCCCTATAGCTACCAGGACCCGAAGCTCTACTACACATTTCTCAATCACGGCTTCTCGGTGGAGACGGGCACACCGTCGATGTCTACGCTGGAGTCGTTCCGCGCATGGGTTCCCAAGGCCGACCTGTGGCCCATCGACGACGTGTGGGCCTATCACGACTGGCATGCCAGCGGGAACGGCAATACAAAGCCCTTCATGGATGAAATTCAGAAGGAGTTTGGCGCGCCCACCGGCCTGGAAGACTTCGACCGTAAGGCGCAGATGCTCAACTACACGGATCACCGAGCCATCTTCGAAGGCATGAACGCGCATCTGTGGGCTCCCAACAGCGGCCGCATGCTGTGGATGACGCAGCCGGCGTGGCCCAGCACGATGTGGCAGATTCTCACTTCCGACTACGACACGCAGGCGTCGTTTTACGGGACGATGAAGGCCTGCGAGCCGCTGCACATCCAACTCGACCTCGCGACCTACGACGTGGAGCTGATCAACACGACAAATACACCGCTCGCCAACGCCACTATCACGGCCGATGTCTATTCGCTCGACAACAAATCGCTGCTGCACCATCAGGCTGCGCAGAACGCGATTGCGGATTCGGCGACGACAGCCTTTCATCTTGACCTGGCACCGTTGCTGGCGAACGGGGTGGCGCTGGTTAAGCTGGAGCTGAAGTCCGCAAGCGGCGAGACGCTCTCTCGCAACTTCTACTGGCTGGCTGCGAAAAGCGAGGACTACCGCGCGCTCGATACGCTTCCGCCGGCAAATGTCACAGCCACGGCTACGTTTTCCGGAAAAGAAAGCGGAGAAGCCAGCATCATTGTCCGGCTCAGCAATAGTGGAACGTCAGCCGCGCTCGAAAACAAGCTTACGTTGATCAACAACAAAGATGACTTGCGCATTCTGCCTGCGTATTACAGCGATAACTACATCTCGCTTCTGCCCGGCGAAAACCGCGAGATCACCATCAACTATCCTGCAACCGAAGGTCTGCAACCTGTGCTGGATTTGCGAGGCTGGAATGTGGCTTCGAAGAGGATAGGGATCGGACAGGGGAGCTGATGTTATGCCCTGACTCCAGGCACGGATCAGGCAGAAAAATCGACTTCGATTGGATCGATGAGCGGCAATAGCCATGCGAGCAGCGTTTTGTGCAGGGGATGAACGGTGTAGCTTGCCATGGCGGCAGTGTCGGTAAATTTCATTACGCCGCCCGTCTCATATCCGGCTCCGCGAGGCGAAACGTTTTTGCCGACATGGACCTCAAGCAGGCCGGGAATCTTCCCCTGAAACGCAGATATTTCGGCGATTGCTCGATCCTTATCAGCCTCCGTGGCGACAGCCTTCCAGCGAAAGGCGAACATGTGAATCATCATCTCAGGGTCTCCTTTGGCGAATACCTGCGTTGGGCGAGCTATCCATGCCAGGACCGCGCTCCCCGTTAAAGCAAGAAGCTGCCGTCGCGAACCGCCGCTCGATTGAAAAAGATCGTCCGAGTCATGAGCCCGAAGCTTTGACCTCTTGGAAATCGTCATGCGTTTCCTCCGTTTGCCAGGAATACTCGAGTCAGCTGCCAGCGCGGTTGTCTTCCAGGATAATTATTTTTGCGCCGAAGGCGCGAATACCTGACGGTCAGTCCCTACTACACGTTGAAGTTCACGACCTGGCCGACCGCCAGTTGATGCGCCTTGATCGAGCCTACCGGCAATTCGAGAACGTATACCGAAGTGGCATGGCCGCCATAGTTCGGGCAGGTATCGGATTTGCCCTTGCATGGAGGAGTATTGGGAGACATCTCGACAATGCGATGGCCCTGGTCCATCCAGATAATGTCGAGGCCGATCTTGCAGTCGTACATCCAGTAAGGATATTGCCCGGGCTGGTCGTGGATGAAGAGCATCCCGCGCCCCTGCGGCAGCGAAGTGCGCTCCATCAGCCCGAATTGGCGCTCGGCTTCGGTTTTGGCCAGCTCGACATGGACGGTCGATCCGTCGGGCAGCATGACGAGTGTGTCCGCTGGGCGCGGCGCGACTTTGGGAACTTTTTGATCCTGTGCGCAGGCAGAAAGTCCCAATCCGAATCCCGGCGCGGCGAGCGCGATACTCAGCAGCCATGCCAGCGATTTGCGTCTCAGGTAGAACATCATCCCTCCAGCTTTAACACCAGCAGCGTCATATCGTCGTGCTGCGGAGCCCCGGCAGTAAATCGGTCGGCGGCGTCAAACAGGTCGCGCAGAATTTCATCGGCGTGTTTGTGTTTCACTTTCAGAGCGGCTTCGATCAGCCGCTCTTCGCCCCACTCTTCGTCGTCATGCGTCATGGCTTCGCTGATGCCGTCGGTGTAGAGCAGCAGCAGGTCGCCAGGTATCAACGTCAACGCCTGCTCGGTGTAGGGTGCGAGCGGCAATAGGCCCACCACTGGTCCATCAGCTTCCAGACGCAGCGTCTGCGTCCCGCCGTTGAGTCCTGGGCGTAACAGGATCGGCGGATTGTGCCCCGCGTTCACGCATTCAAGCCTGCGCGTCATCGGATCAAACGCCGCGAAGAAAAAAGTGGCGTAGCGGTTCGATGCCGAAGCTTCAAAAACCAGGCGATTGACCTTATCCATGAGGTTGGCGAAGTCGCGAGGATTGTCGAGGGTTACGCCGCGTAACGAAGCACGCAGGCTGGCCATCAAGAGCGCTGCGGAAATCCCCTTGCCGCTCACGTCGCCGACAGCGAGTCCGGTGCGCCCTTCGCCCAGGTCAAAGACATCGTAGTAATCGCCGCCGACTCCCAGCGCTGGACGGCAGTGGCCAGCCAGGGTGGCTCCCGGAAAAACGGGCATCTCCTGCGGAAAGAGCCGCTCCTGCACTTCGCGGGCGATCTCCATCTCGCGATTCACGCGCTCGCGCTGTGCCGCCTCGGCGGCCAGCGAGTGAGCCAACTCAGCGACTTCAATCGCCAATCCAGTCTGCGTTGCAACGGTGTGCAGCAGGTGCATGTCTGCAGGCGTGAAGGCAGCCTCGGAGCGCTTGGGGCCGAGCGCCATCATGCCCATCAGACGATTCCGTCCCGGTAGAGGCAGCAGCAATTCCGCATTTATGAGATCGAGGACGTGACGCTCGCTGGTTCCTGCCATCAGATACCAGGCGTCGGGATCGTCGCGATAGAGCCGCGCCGGCTCGTTGGTGGAGGTCAGATAGCGCACCGCGGAGGCCTGCGCGGGCAATGTAAGCGTGCCGTCGACGGTGACGCCGATCGCCTGCTGCAACTGGAAGATCTCCCCGCGCCGCAGCAGCATTGCGACCTGGCTGATGTGCAGAGTTTCGGCGACGCGCCGGGCCACGGTCTCAAGCAGTGGAGCGGTCTCCGTATAGCGGCGAACCTCGTCGGAGAGCTCATTGAGCACAACTTCCGCGTCGTAGGCCTCGCGGAAGAACTTGCGGTCCAGCCAGTCCTGCAGCTTTTTGCGGACACCGAAGCGGAGTGCCAGCACCAGAGCGAGGACAGCCAGAGCACCTAGAAAATCCGACGGCTCAGGCTGTTTCTTGCGGAATGCTGGCAGCAACAAACGCCAGATGGCAATCGTGACCAACACTACCTGCAGAATGAAGAGGAATGCCTTGGCCATCAGGTAGCGCGTACCCATGCGCAGAATGACGCGGACGTCCATCGCGCGCTGCACCAGCACAACGTATGCGAGCGTGAGCGGAGCAATCATGAACAGCCCCGCACCCAGATAGCGAACCCAGTAGTGCTGGCGGTCCTGATCATTGATGCCGAAGTGCGGCAACAGGACGAAGACGATCAGCAGCGCCCCCACACCCACGCCGGTTCCGGCGGCCAGCACGCGCAGACGCCGGCGGGCGTCTTCGGTCGAAGCCGAGCGCAGCTTGTCCACCGTTAGAACCAGGAAGAAGACGACGCAGAGCAGATTCAGAAAATTAAGGACCTTTCCCGCATCGTTCCCGATCCTGGTCACCAGGGGACCATCGCCGCCCGAGTAATAGTCTGCGAACACCGCCGGCAATAGGATGCACAGGCACCCCAACAAAGGGCCAAGGATGATCCACTTCAGCCACGGCGCGCGCGAATCGATGCGGGAGCGTTCAGGAAAGTAAACGCCAAAGAGAAGGAGAGCCGGCGAGACCAGGACCTGCATAACCTGGTACCACAAGCCGCGCAGGAAAAGAGAGACGCCCGTCGCGAGGCCGGTGTTCACAACCAGAGCGCTGGGAAAGGTCAGCAGGACGAGCAGCAGCCAGGCATTTCGATCCAGCGGTCGCGCCAGAACCACCCAGTAAGCCATGCCCAGGCAGGTCAGTGGCATCAGGCCCGCAAGGAGAAATTCCTCCCAGTACACCATCACTGCCGGCGTGCTGCCGTAAAAGTACGGCGCATGCTCCATGGTGATGGTCCCGGTTTTTTGTGAACCGTCCGGTCGAGCAAATTCCACGTCGAGCGTATCGCCAGGATGGCCATCCGACAGAATCTCGCTCCACTGAGCCAGCCCCGTATATCCGCCGCCGTTCAGTCCATCAATCCTGTCGCCCTTATTCAATCCGGCGGCCTTAGCTTCCGACTCAACGCTCTCGACAATATGGGTGTCGAGGTCGAAGCGGAAGGGCGCCTCGACGCGCTGGTCCCAGTGCACGCGGATTTGCCACAGGTCCAGGACGCCCGTAAGCCAATATCCCAGACTGGCAAGCGCGTAGAGCACCAGCAGCGCTCGCAGCGCATTCGGAGACGTGGTTTTCCGGGGCCGTCTTCTTTTCTTCATTTGGTCTGGCCACCATAGTACCGTGGCTGCCAGACTTCTACGCAGCCATTCCCGCATCGGTTCAGGCGCTTCCTGGCCCAAGCTACTTCTACGCTGCTGAATCGGTTATCTTGGTAAGACCCACCCGAGGTCTCTGAATGAACCGTCTTCTCGGTTTGATGCTTTCCCTCTCGCTTCCTTTTGTTGCCGCCGCACAGTCGCGGCCGCCCATCACTGGAATCTCCCACATTGCCGTGTACACCAGCCATCCCGAGGCGGCGGAGAAGTATTACAT
>Ga0210390_10000474_pt1 | contig 44077 bp, 41 predicted proteins | sample IncBWH11OmetaG_FD_161050 | JGI IMG/M metagenome (GOLD analysis project Ga0210390, IMG submission 161050) | Forest soil microbial communities from Barre Woods Harvard Forest LTER site, Petersham, Massachusetts, United States - Inc-BW-H-11-O ... | reverse complement strand
CCACCCGCATCGCCGGTAACTGCGCAGGTCAGCGCCGATCATCATGGTGAGCGGCTGCAGCGCGGGCGACGGCATGCTAGCGATCTCCAGCCGGCCAGCATGCAAATCCTTCACCGATTCTGCCGCGGCTCGTGCTGTCTCCAGGTTGCGCAGCACCTGACGGGCCGGCTCGATCATCGCCCAGCCAGCCTCGGTCAGTTCGATGCGTCGGCCGATGCGGTGGAACAGCAGCACATCCAGTTCGCGCTCCAGGATGCGGATCGCCTGTGACAACGAAGGCTGCGCCAGATACAGCGAGGCCGCCGCGCGGTTGAAGCTGCCGTGGTCAGCCACGGTGAGGAAACATTCGAGCTGTCTAGCGTCCATTGGCCGATCTTGCGCGAAGAGCGTGCGCGGATCAATTTCCTGGCGCTCGCAGGCGTCGCGGAGCGCGCAGACCGCACATCCTGTCAAGCCTGCCGTCACCCAGCTGCCGTCACCCAGCTAGCGTGCGGAATCGACTGATACTCAAGCAGGTCGTCGGCTGCTCCGAGGATGTGCGACTCGCGTTCTCGCTCCGCCGGGCACGCCACGACGCTGGCCGGATCGACCGGCACGCCCAAGTACCGACCCCAGCCTGGAGGAACGCCGTACAACCTCTGGCCGGCCGGAGAGCCAGTGCGGCGCGACCGATCCGGGAGTTTGGCCAAGGTGCGCGACCGCACGGATTCGGTCGGTGCGAATTGCAATCAATCGGCCATGATTTGTTAGCCACATTCTGTTATCGTCATCGCCGCCCCCAATTACCAAGAATCGCCCGGGCCGTGGAACCGGCATCTGCGTCTGGCCGAAGCGCCGCTCGCTAACTTAGGTCGTCGCAGGTGCCAGGATATGTCGTGCAGTGGGCCACCTGCGTGGCGGGAATACCCTGTACCTTACCCGCTACAAGGCTGCATCTCGGTCGTTTGGCTCCCAGTGCGGCTTCCAATGATCGTCAGCAATGCTAATGTTCGAATACTTAAGGTTTGATGCGGCCACTGGATCGCGAGTCCAGCCGCGGCCTTCCCGACGGAGCGAGGCCGCTTCCGCGGGCAGCAACCCCCCTCCCCGCAACACGCCCTCGGGGGCATGCCACACCGGACCGAGGCCGCCTCGGCCATAGCTGGCCGTTATCAGCCTGCTCCGTCAGCAGGTAGGCCCGCTCGAAACTGTCCCGGCTGGCGCCCAAGTCGCCGCTTCATGCTGTACGTGGCGCCGTCGGCCAGCGCGGCCTGCCGCTCATCGGCCACTTCGGTGACCAATTTAATGATGCCCTCCAGGCTCATTGGTCATGAATCAAATCTATTCGCGACAGGTTGACATCGTCGAGACGGCGCCTCCGGTCGGGACCCTGCCGGTCTCGGGGTGGCGGCGGATTCGCGTGGGCCTAGAGCACGTGCACGGGACTGGACCGGGAATGCCCGCGGCGCTTGGAGGCTGTCACGATGCCTCTTGACGTTCATGCGGATGATTAGTTATCGTAAAAAGAACTTTTCTTATGAGAAATATACCTCATTTATAATATGCTGCCCAGCAGGCGGGAGCGGAGATGCGCGCAGTGGTATTTGCGGGCGAGAGTCTGCTAAGGGTTGAAGACCGGCCGGAACCGGTCCCTGGCGATAATGAAGTGTTGATCGAGACGGCAGCTGTTGGCATCTGCGGTACCGACATCCACGTTTTCGACGGCGAGTTCGCTGGAACGCGTTTCCCGCTCGTGCCCGGCCACGAAGCATCTGGAACCGTGGTGGGACTGGGTCGGACCGTAGCGACCGGAATCAGCGGTTTGACCGTGGGTGATCACGTCGCGGTCAACCCGAGCACAACCTGCGGGGAGTGCGAATTCTGCCTGAGCGGGCGGCAGAACCTCTGCCGGTTGTGGAACGGGCTGGGCGTAGTGGCATCAGACGGTGCGGCGCGACAGCTCTTTACCGCTCCGGCGGCCAACGCTTACAAGCTCAAGCCGGAGACCGACCTGTTCCAGGCGGCGTTGATCGAACCGCTTGCCTGCGCCATCCGCGGATGGGACCTGTTGCCTAGGCGCATGGGCGATCACGTACTGATCTACGGCTCGGGGACAATGGGCCTGCTGATGGCGCAACTCGCCCCGCGGGCCGGCGCGGCGTCGGTGACGGTCGTCGATGTCAACCACGACCGGCTCTCGATGGCAGCAGACGTCGAAATCGAGCACAAGCACATCTCGGCTGACGACGCCGAGCACGACGAGTGGGACGTGGTCATCGACTGCACCGGAAACGTACTCGCTATCGAGGATGGTCTCCGGCGGGTGAAGGCTGGCGGCGTTTTCCAGCACTTCGGTGTCGCGCCCGCCGATGCAATGGCTTCGTACTCGCCGTTCCGCATCTACCGCGGCGAGGTGTCCATCGTCGGATCGATGGCAGTTCTGAACACCTTCGGCCGTGCCGTCGCGATGTTCGAGGCCGGAGCGGTGAATGCCGCGCCGATGATCAGTCACTCCTTTACGCTTGATGACTACCCAGCGGCGCTGCAGATGTTCCGCGACGGCACTGGCCGGAAGCTGCAGATACGGCCGAACGACACGAAATCACGCATCCTCATCGGATGACGATGTACGTCTGCCCGCCGACCGGAAATCGCTTGCCGCACCCGGATAGGCACCAGGGAAGGCCGGGAACAGGCTCCGATGACCGGTCGTCCGAAGTCAGGCGCCGCGGGCTGAGTGAGAACTGTCCCAGCCTGCCTCCGTGGCCACCGATGCAGCCTCATCAAGAGCCACGATCGTGTCCTCATAAGAACCAGGTCTGATGGCCAGCAGAATCCGTGTCACGCGTGCTGCACACAGCTTCTCGAAGTCGTCTGCAGACAAATCCCGTCCATATCCGGCCGCTACCGTGATATCCAACTCAATACCGGGACGGCGTTCGGCCGCCAGGGCTCGTAGCTGATGAATCTCGGTCACTAGCATATCGACGTCGCCGTCCAACGCTGGGACCCACCCATCGGCCCAGCGCAGGATTCGCTCGAAATTCTTTGACGAGCCGCCGAGGAGCACGGGTAGGTGCCGATTTCCATGCGGCTTCGGCCACGACCAGATCCTGTCGAAGCCCACGAAGCGGCCATGATAGGTCGCCACGTCTTCCGTCCAGATGGTTTGCATAGCCTGTACATGATCTCTGACGTAGCCCCAGCGCCTACCCGGGTCGACGCCGTGGTTCTTCATCTCTTCAACGTTCCAGCCTGCTCCGACCCCAAGGACAAATCTGCCCTCGCACAGGTGGTCAAGGGTAGCGATCGTCTTGGCCAAGAGGATCGGATCGCGCTGGGCCACGAGACTGATCCCAGTACCGAAGGTGAGCCTGCTGGTAACGCTCGAGATAGCCGCGAAGGCCATGAAGGGATCGAAGTTGCGCTTGTAGATTTCGGGCAGCGAAATGGGAATGGGGAATTCGACGGTCCGCTCGACAGGCATGTGTAGATGCTCAGGGAAGAACAAAGCCTCAAAGCCGCGATCTTCCACTGCTCGCCCGAGGTCTACCGGATGGATAAAACCGTCGCCAGGGAAGACCTCGATACCTACCGCAGGAATGGGCATGTCTATCCTCGAGTGAATCGACCAGCAAGGTCTGGCGATAGCCGACCCGGCCATCCGGTGTAACTCTCGGCGAGGTAGGCCTGCCCCGCGGCGGAAGAGACCACCGACTCCAGTTCTCCGATCTGGCGCCGGGTGTCGAATGGCGTCGCGGTACCGTCCTCGTCCGGGTCGCACCGGAAGTACAGCCGCTGCAGGACATCGGTGCGCTGGCCGATCAGCGCGAATCTCCTCCCAGAATAGGCAGGTCCGAGAGCGGCAGTCCTGCCGGGCCGGCGCCGACGATGCCGACCGCGGTGGTCGTTAGGCGGCGTCGGCTCATCGCTCGTCCCAGGCGAAGCTCTGCCAGGGCGGGTCGAAGAAGCGCTGGCGGGCTGTGCCGAGGGCGTCTATGCGCGCGACGTCGTCAGCGTCGAGCTCGATGCCCGCGACGTCCAGGTTCAGCGCCAGCCGCTCCGGCCGTGACGTCTTGGGGATGACCACGGTCCGCGGCTGGCCCAGCAGCCAGCGCAGCGTCACCTGGCCGATGCTCACGCCGTGCTTAGCGGCTATCGAGGTCAGCACCGGATCGGCGAAGACCCGGCCCTCGGCGAAGGGGGCGTACGCGGTCAGCGTCATGCCCTCCGCCATCACCAGCTCGTGCAGCGTCTCCTGGGGCAGGTAAGGATGGTGCTCCACCTGGACCGTCGCCAGCCGGGTGACGGTCAGCGCCCGGCGGACCAGTACGGCCGGCGCGTTGCTCAGGCCGACGGCCCGGACGACCCCGTCGGTGACTAGCGGCGTCAGGGCCTCGAACGTCTCCTCGACCGGTACGTCCGCGTTCGGCCAGTGCATCAGCAGCAGGTCGACGTAGTCCAGGCCGAGAGCCCGGATGGAGGCCCAGGCGGCGTCGGTGACGTCGCCCGCGGCGGCCAGAGTGTGCGGGAACTTCGTGGCCACGAAGATCTCGCCGCGCGGTACTGAGCTGTCCCGGACGCCCTGGCCCACGCCGAGCTCGTTCTCGTACCGCATGGCCGTGTCGACGTGCCGGTACCCGGCCTCTAGCGCACCGCGGACCAGCACCCGCGCCTCGTCGGTCCCGGTCCTGAACGTGCCGAGCCCGATCCGGGGAACCCGCACCCCGGCGGCTTCCAGGGGGGCTGGCTGGCCGGTCACTCGAAGCCCCCGCTCACGTCGAGGAAGGTGCCGGTGATTCCGACGGCATCCTCGTTGGCCATGTAGCTGACCGCCGCGGCCACCTCGCGGATGCCGACGTTGTTGACGAGCACCTCGACGGGCCCTGCGCTGTCCATGGCCCGGCGCATGTCCGCTTCGCTGGTCGAATCGCCGGGGATGAACTCGACCTGCAGCTCGTCGCGGACCCGCGCGCCTGCCTCACGGTCGACGTCGGTGATGACGACGCGGAACCCGTCGGCCACCAGGCGCCGCGCGATCTCGGTGCCGATACCACCGGCCCCGCCCGTGACAAGCGCGCTGCCCTTAGCGGACGGCGTCGCGGATGGCATCACAGGGGCACCTCGTACTGGTCGATGATGGCCACCTTGGCTGCCGAGGGCGACGCCTCGTCGAACTCGTGGGTGAGCCACTCCTGGGTGAGCTTCTCCGCCAGCTCGCCGGCGATCACCCTAGCGCCGAAGCAGAGCACCTGCGCGTTGTTGGACAGCACGCTGCGCTCGACCGAGTAGGAGTCGTGCGCCACCGTCGCCCGGATCCCAGGGACCTTGTTGGCGCTGATGGCCACGCCGATCCCGGTGCCGCAGCACAGCAGGGCCCGGTCGGCCTGGCCGGTCCGGACGGTCTCGGCGGCCTTGATGCCGATATGCGGGTAGGGCAGGTCATCGGCGGCCGAGTCGACACCGAGATCGATGACGTCCGCGACGCGCTCGTCGGACAGCAGAACCTGCTTGAGCCGTTCCTTCAGCGGATACCCGGCATTGTCCGCGCCGACGACGATGGTCAGTGGTTTGCGGGTCATGGGACGGGAGGCCTCCTACTGGCCGGGCGGGCAGTGATCAGAACGGGTACGGCGCGATGTCCGGCCGGACGGTGAGCCACTGGGTCTCGGTGAACGCCTCGATATTCGCCTGCGCGCCCCCGAACCGTGACCCGTTACCCGAGGCGCCGACGCCGCCGAAGGGCACGTTGGCCTCGTCGCTGACCGTCTGCTCGTTGATGTGGACGATGCCGCTGGGAATGGCGTCGGCGATCTGCATGGCCTGGCCGACGTCGCCGAGGATGCCCAGGGACAAGCCGTACCCGGTGTCGCTGGCGACCTTGACCGCCTCGTCGAGGCTGGCGAAGGGCACGACGGGCGCGACCGGGCCGAAGATCTCCTCCCGCCACGCCGTCATGTCCGGGCTGACCTCGGCCAGCACGGTCGGCCGGTAGAACAGTCCCTCGTGGGTGCCGCCCGCGGCCAGCCGGGCCCCGCTGGTCACGGCCTGCCGGACGATGCCGTCGACCTTATCCAGCTGGCCCTGGTCGATGATCGGGCCGAGCGCCACCGGCCCGGCGGCCGGGTCGCCCACCGGCAGGTGATCGGCGGTGGTCGCGAGCGCGCCGACGTAGGCGTCGTGCAGGCTCTCGTGGACCAGGTGGCGACCGGTGGTCATGCAGATCTGGCCCTGGTGCATGAACGACCCGAAGGCGCCGGCGGACACCGCCTTAGGCAGGTCGGCGCCGGGCAGCACGATCAACGCGCTGTTGCCGCCCAGCTCGAGGTGGGTGCGCTTGAGGTGTTGGGCGCCGAGCGCGCCGACGGCCCGGCCGGCGCCGGTCGATCCGGTGAACGAGACGACTCGCACCTCGGGCGCGGTGACTGTGGCCTCGCCGATGTCGCGCCCGCCCGGCAGCAGCTGCAGCAGGCCGTCCGGCAGGCCGGCCGCCCGCAGGACCTGGATCAGCGCAACCCCACCGCACACGGCGGTCCGCGGGTCCGGCTTGAGCAGCACCGCGTTGCCCAGGGCCAGCGCCGGGGCGACCGAGCGGATCGACAGGATGAGCGGGAAGTTGAACGGGGCGATGACCGTGACGACCCCGGCCGGACGGCGGCGGGCCAGGCTCCAGCGCGGCTCGTTGCTGGCCAGCACGTCGCCCAAGGGGTGGGTGGGCAGCGCGGCCGCCTCGTAGCACTCCTGTGCGGCGGTGGCCGTCTCCAGGGCCGCCTTCGGCGGGATCGCACCGCTCTCCCGGACGATCCAGCCCTGGATCTCCTCGGCGTGCTCCTCCCAGAGCGCGCCGGCCTTGCGCAGGACCGCCGCCCGCTCCGTCGGCGGCACGGCCCGCCAGCTCTCCTGAGCCGCCGCGGCCAGCCCGGCGGCCCGGGCCACGTCCTCGGGGCTCGCACCGCCGACGGTCGCCAGCTGCCCGCCGGTGGCGGGCTCGGTCACCGGAATCGGCGCGGCACCGCCGTCGATCCAGCCGTTAACGAAGATCTTGCCGTCCCAGTCACTGGTCAGGAAATTCATCTCGGTCACTCCAGATAGCTTGGGGATGTTCACCGGCCGGTCCAGCGCGGTGCTCGCTTCTCGAGGAAGGCGCGGACGCCCTCGACCCGGTCCTCGGACAAGTACGGGTTGGGGCCGACGTTGAGCCGCAGCGCCGTCGGCACCGGCAGTTCCCAGCCCTTGATCGCCATTTCCTTGTAGCGGCGCAGCGTGAGGGGCGCGTTGGCGGTGATCTCGGCGGCCAGCGCGCGCACCTCGTCGTCGAAGCGCTCGCGGCTGACCACGCGGTTGATTAGCCCGATGTGCTGGGCCTCCTCGGCGGTGATCGACCGCGCAGTGTAGAGCAGCTCCATGGCGATCGCACGCGGGATCAGCCGGGGCAGCAGCACAGATCCGAGGTTGGCGCCCATGCCGCGCTTGGCCTCGGGCAGGCCGATCGGCACACCGGACACGGCGACCCGCAGGTCGCAGCAGAGCATCAGCTCGCACCCACCGGCGAGCGCGGCGCCGTTCAGCGCGGCGATCGTCGGCTTGGGCGTCTCCAGCATGACCTCGAACACGTTGCGGTACAGGCCCGTCATCGGGACGTGGATGTCCCGGCCGGACCTCGCGGTCTCGTCCATCTCCTTGAGGTCCCCGCCGGCGCAGAACGCGCGGTCGCCGGTCCCGGTCAGGACGACCGCCCAGACGTCCGGGTCCTCCCCCGCGCGGACGAACGCGGCGACCAGCTCCTCGGTCGTCTGGACCGCCATCGCGTTGCGCCGCTCCGGGCGGTCGATGCGGATCCAGGCGGTCCGGTCGCGGACCTGGTAGACCACGTGCTCGGCGGTCATAACGTCTCCACTCGCTCGCTGACCGGCGTCGGCGCGGCCTGGACGACGCCGCAGCGGACAAGCTCGTCGATCTCGGCCGGACCGCGGCCGAGGCCGGCGAGCACCGCGACGCTGTCGGCACCGAGGTCCGGTGGGGCGCTGCGGTGTGCCAGGCGGGCGCCGTCGAACGTGACCGGCAGGTTCACCACCGAGAACCCGGCGACCCGGTCATGCGGCAGCGGGCTGATCGCACCGACCGCGGCGACCTGCTCGTCCGTGACCACCTGGTCGAGGGTCTGCACCGGCGCGCAGGGCACGCCCGCGGCGCCGAGCCTGCGCAGTACCTCGGTGGTGTCGAAGGCGCTCGTGACCAGGCCGAGCTCGGCGTCGACCGCGGCGCGGGCCCGGACCCGTTCGGTGTTAGTGGCGAAGCCCTCGCGCTCGCGCAAGGGCGCGGCGTCCAGCGCGTGGCACAGCCGGTCCCAGGCGGCGTCGTTCCCGGCCGAGATGAACACATAGCCGTCGTCGGTCGGGTAGGCGCCGTAGGGCACCACCCCGGCGAGCCCGGAGCCGAGGCGCCCGGGCGGCGGGTTGCCGGCCAGCACCGAGAGCAGCGGCATGCTCAGCCACGTCAGCGCCGTCTGCAGCAGGGACAGCTCGACGTGGCAGCCCAGGCCGGTCGCGTCCCGCCGCCGCAGGCCCTCGTAGACCGCGAGCACCGCCCACATCCCCGTGCCCATGTCCAGCAGGGAGACCGGCACGCGCGACGGCGGCGCGTCGTCCTGCCCGGTGATGCTGACCATGCCGCTGTAGGCCTGCAGCAGCGGGTCGTAGCCGGGCTGGCCGGCCCGCGGCCCGTCCGGCCCGAAGCCGGTCAGCTCGACGTTGATGAGCCGCGGGTTGAGCCGGCGTAGCTCGTCCTCCCCGAACCCGGCGGCGGCCAACGCGCCGGGACGGAGGTTGTGCACGAGCACGTCGGCGTCCCGGATCAGGTCCTCGAGGACCTGCTTTCCCCGCGGGTCCTTGTAGTCCAGGGCGACGGACTTCTTGTTCCTGTTGAGCGCGAGGAAGGTGACGCTCTCCCCGCCCCAGTGCGGCGGCGCCCAGCTGCGGCTATCGTCGCCGCGACCGACGCGCTCGACCTTGATCACCTCAGCGCCGAGGTCGCCGAGGATCTGGCCGGCCATGGGAGCGGCCACGCTGGTGCCGAGCTCGATGACCCGCAGGCCGTGCAGCGAGCCGGTGACCGGAGTCGCCGACGCCGTCATCGGGTCGCTCCCTGGTCGCGGAGCGCGGCGTCGACCGCGTCCCGGGCTGCGGAGTGGATGGGTTCCTTCCACGGGGCGGGCGCGCCGGCGTAGGTCTGCGGCCCGAGGCGGAAGTGCTGGGCCTGCTCGACGGTCTCGACCAGCGGCATGGCCATCGGGTACAGGGAATTCGGGCCAGGGCGCGGACCCGCCTTGGACACGTGGCCGTAGAGTTCGTGACCGACCACCCGTTCGGCTAGATGGGCCGCTTCGATCAGCGCCGCCAGGTCCACCCCGGTCTCGATCCCCTCGCCCTCGAGCAGATCGACAAGATCCTCGGTGGGGATCATCTTGGTGGCGCGGCCGTTGCCGCAGTACGGGCAGCCGCCCATTCCCCCGATCGCGGCGTCGATGATCAGGGTGTGCCGCTGGTCAAGCTCGCCGAGCGCGGCGTAGGCGGAGGTGAGGGCGGCGCCGCGGCCGTCGTGCAGATGCAGGTGAACCGTGCGCACCTGCGGCCAGCGCTCGACGATGTCCCGGACCTGCGCGCGGACAGCGCGGGGTGTGTTCCAGCTCATCGGGTCGCCCAGGTAGATGCCGGTGGTGGCGATGCCCGCCGCGGCCCAGGCTTGCACCTGCAGTTCGATGCATTCGGTGCGCTGCTGCTGCATGAACTCGCCCAGCCAGTTCGATCCCCACGCGGCGTTGACCGCGACGATCGCCTCGGTGACGCCGTCGGCGGCCCCGTCGGCGGCGATCCGGGGCAGGGCCGCGACCTCGTCGGCGACCGACCGGGCCGTGTTGCGCTGGACGAACACATCACAGAGGTGCACCATGGACCGCGCGTAGCCGTCCGGCGGCGAGAGCGGCGGGACGAACGCGGCGCGGCGCTCGGCTCCCTTGGCGTTGAGCGCGAGCGCGGTGTAGGTGACCGCGGGGTTCGGCGTGAACGCGGCCAGGATCTCCTCGATGGCGGCCATCTGCGGCACCCATCGCGGGCTGACGAACGACCCGGCCACGATGTGCTTGAGCCCGGTCATCGACAACGCGTCGAGCAGTTCGACCTTGGCGGCGACGCTGATGTCGACGCTTTCGATCTGCATGCCCTCGCGCATGCCCTCCTCGACGATCACCACCGCGGGTCGCGTCGACGGCGCCATGTCTGGTCCCTCCCGCTCGTCAGTACGATTTCGGCAGGCCAAGCGTGCCGTGGGCGATCTGCGCCAGTACGATGTTGTTGCTGATCGGGGCGATCGACGGCAGCCGCGCCTCGCGGAACCGCCGCTCGACGCCGTACTCCTCAGCGACGCCGTAGCCCCCGAAGGTGTCCATGGCCGCGTTGGCGGCGGCCCACAGCGCCTGCGACGACAGCAGCTTGCAGGCGTTCACCTCGAAGCCGGGCTCCTGGCCCTCCTCGAACATCTTCGCGGCCTGCCAGCGCATCAGGCTGGCCGCCTGCAGGTGCGCGTACGCCTGGGCGAGGGGGAACTGAATGCCCTGGTTCTGCCCGATCGGCCGGCCGAAAACCTCACGCTCCCGGGCGTAGGCAGTGGCGCGGTCGATGAACCACAGCCCCGCGCCGATGTACTCCGACGACACCAGGATGCGCTCGGCGTTCATGCCGCTGAGGATGTAGCGGAAGCCCTTGCCCTCCTCCCCGATCAGGTTCTCGGCCGGGACCCGCAGGTCGCGGATCGTCAGCTCGTTCGTCTCGTGGTTGACCATGGTGCGGATCGGACGGGCCACGATCTGGCCGGAATCGATGGCCTGGCGCAGGTCGACGATGAGCACGCTCATCCCGTCGTGCTTCCGCGTCACCTCGTCGTAGCGGGTCGTCCGGCAGAGCAGCAGCATCAGGTCGGAATGCTGGACCCGGGACGTCCACATCTTGTTGCCGTTGACGACGTACTCGTCGCCCTCGCGCCGGGCGAAGGTCCGTATCCGCGTGGTGTCGGTGCCGGCGTCGGGTTCGGTGACCCCGAAGGACTGCAGGCGCAGCCGTCCGGCCGCGATCTCCGGCAGGTAGCGCCGTTTCTGCGCCTCGCTCCCGTGCCGCAGGACGGTGCCCATCGTGTACATCTGGGCGTGCGCGGCCGCGATGGCACATCCGGCTCGCTCCAGCGTCTCCATGATCACGGCCGCGTCGCTGATGGAGCCGCCGCCGCCCCCGTACTCCTCGGGGATAAGCATGGCCAGCCAGCCCGCGTCAGTTAGCGCCTGGACGAACTCGCTGGGATACCGGCGGGCCGCGTCGACCTCGGTCCAATACTCCTGGTCGAATTTCCTGGCGATTCCGGAGACGGCATCGACCAGGGCCAGCTGATGCTCGGAAAGGTAACTACTCACTGGTCAAGCCTTCGGTCGGACGGATCGGGATTCATCGCGCCACCGCCACGTCGATGAGCAGCGGCTCGGATAGCAAGGCCAGCCGCGGGATCACGTCGTCGAACGCGCGGGCCAGCTCGTCGTAGGTGGTCACGCTCAGCGCCCTGCAGCCCAGCGACCGGGCCAGCCGGCCGATGTCAATGTCGCCGAACGAGGGCCATGGCGCCCGCCCGCCCGCATGCGACGCCAGCTGGTCCATGATCGCGTAGCCGCCGTTGGACAGCACGACGTAGAGGACTCCCGCGCCGTAGTGCTGCGCTGACCACAGGCTCTGGCACGCGTACAGGGACGAGCCGTCACCGACCACCGCCACGACCGGCCGCTCGGGGCAGGCCAGCTTGAGGCCCATGGCGGCGGGCATGGCAAACCCGAGCCCGCCCATGGCCGCGCTCAGAAAGCCCAGCGAGGAGCGGGTGGGCACCATGTCCTGCAGCTGCGCGCGGGTCGACGGCGACTCCTCGACCAGCACGGCGTCGGCCGGGAGCCGGATGCCGAGGGCCTGGAACACGTCTTCGGCGTGCAGGGCCGGGCCCGGCGGCCGGACGTCACCGGAGCGGCGCCCGGCGGGCGGCGGCGCAGGGCGCTCGGCCGGGCAGGCCGCGACCAGTTCGGCCAGGCGAGCGCAGAAGCCGGGCAGCGGGGTCAGCACGGCCACGTCGGCGGCGCTGCGGGCGGCTTCGGCCGCGTCGTCGGTGACGACCAGGATCTCGGCGTCGGGGCCGAGCAGTTCGCCGTCCTCGTACCCGTACTGGCGCAGCGCGGCGGCCCCGACGACCAGCACCTGGTCGTGCCCAGCCAAGGCCGCGCGGACCCCGGCGCGGCCGGCCGGCAGGTGGCCGGCGAAATACTTCGAGTCCTGCGGGAAACCGGCCCGGCTGCCGAACGCTTCCTGCCAAACCGGGCACCCCAGGGTCTCGGCCAGCCGCTCCAGTGCGGCCCAGGTCCGCCCGTCGTCAGCCCCGGCGCCGCTCACGATCACCGGAGTGCGCGCCGTGAGCAGCCGTTCGGCCACCACCGAGCACAGCCGCTCATCGGTGCCCTCCGCGATACGCAGTGACAGCGGGGCCGGCCCTCGTACCGGCTCGTCGTAGGGCTCCAGCCAGTCGTTCATCGGCGCGATCACGATCGCGGGACCCCGCGCGGCCACCGCCTCGTGGCGGGCCCGGCTGACCAGCGCGGGCACGTCGGCGGCACGCGCGGGTGTCGCGGTCCACACCGGGTACCGCCCGGCCAGGCCGTCGAGGTCGCCGGTGAGGAACGGCTCGTACGCCAGGTGCCGACGGTCCTGCTGGCCGACCACGATCACCACCGGCGCCCGGTTGACCCGGGCGGTGGCGATGGCGGCGACCGCATTGCCGAGGCCGGCCGTGGTGTGCAGCAGCGCGACCGCCGGCCGCTGCTTGCCCAGCGCCCAGCCGGTGGCGGCGCCGACCACCGAGGCCTCGTGCAGGCAGAGGATGAACTCGATATCGTCGGGGAAGTCGGACAGCAGGGGGATCTCGGTCGACCCGGGGTTGGCAAAGATCGTGGTCATTTCGTGGTGGCGCAGCGTGTCGAAGAAGGCGTCGCGGACGATCTTCATCGGCGACACGCTCGGCGGGTTGCCGGGACCGAGATTTTCAATACAGTCACGATCATGAGCGATCTGGCTGCGACGCCGGACGACAGGTCGGTGCTGCGGCGCGGGCTGTCCATCTTGGAGTGCTTCGCCGACGGGGAATCCGACAAGACGATCACCGAGTTGTGCCGACGCACCGGGCTACCGCCCGCGACCGTGCACCGGCTCCTCGCGGTGCTGGTCGACTGGGGCGGCGTGGAGCGGATCTCCCGCGGCAGGTACCGCTTGTCCGTCCGGGTCTGGCGTCTCGGCGCGCTGGTTCCGCAGGCCCGGACGCTACGCGACGTCGCCCTGCCGTACCTGGAGGACCTGTACGAAGCCACCCATGGCGTGGTGCACCTGGCAATCGTGGACGGCGCCGAGGCGCTGTACATCGAGAAGATCTCGGGCCGGCACGGGGTTCCGGTGACCTCCAGCGTCGGGGCCCGCCTGCCGCTGCACGCGGCAGGCCCGGGCAAGGTGCTGGTCGCGTTCGGCCCACCGGACCTGCTCGACCGGGTACTCGCGGCCGGATTGACACCGCGCACGAAGAACACCATCACCGACGAGGCGTCGTTCCGCCGCGCGCTGTCCGAGATCCGCACCACCGGGTTCGCGGTGTCGCGCGAGGAGATGTCGCCGGGCACCGCTTCCGTGGCCGCGCCCATCTTCTCCGGCCGCCTGGCCGTCGCCAGCATCTCCGTGGTGACCTCCCCGGACCGTCTCGACATCGCCGTGCTCAGGCCGCTGACCACCACGGTCGCGCGGGCTATCACGCGGGCGCTGGCGCGGGCGCGGGAGCGGTGATTCACGCTCACGTCCGCGCCGCTTCGAGGCCGACGATGATCCCGGCCCGGGCCGCCTGGCCGGCGATCCACGGCCGGGCGTGATCGGCTAGGGCGCCGCCGTCAACCGTGATGGTCATTCCGGGCGCGATGCCGTTCACCCGGACCCCGTCGATGGCGCCCGCGCCGGTGACGATGGCCGTCTTGCCGGCCAGGCCTCTCACTGGGCCACCAGCGCGACCGGGTTGATCGGGGAGCCGGTCCCACCCTCGATGCGCAGCGGGAACGCCAGGAAAAGGAACTCGCGGGCGGTGACATGGCTCAGCTCACGCAAGTCGAGCATCTCGAAGATGAACACGCCCGCCTTGGGGATCAGCTCGGCATGTACCTGCATCGGCTCGGCGCCCGGAGCCGCTTCGTACGGCATAGTGTCCGCGCCGGTCGCGACGACGCCGGCCCGGACCAGCTCGCGCGCGGTGTCGGGATCCGGCCCGGGAATCGGCATCCGCAGGAACTCGTCGACGTCCCGGTACACGGTGTCATAGCCGGTCCTGAACAGCACCACATCGCCCCGGCCGAACGTGACATCTTGGCTCGCCGCGCAGGCAGCCAGCTCACGCGGGGTGATGACGTAATCCTGGGGGGCCCGGTCCACGCCGAGGTAGCGGGCGAAGTCGAGCAGCACGCCGCGGGCCACGATGGGCCGGAAGTTCTCCCCCGACTTCATCATTACGCCGTGGAAATACTCCGTCACGCCGGGGTCAGACGTCTTCGTGCCGTCGAACAGCTGCCCGTTATAGGACACGTGGGCCAGGCTGTCCATGTGCGTCCCGGTGTGACAGCCGAGCGAGATCATGTCGCTGACGCCCCGGATGTCGGGCGACTGGCCGGGCACGGCACCGATCTCCTCATCGAAGCCGTTAGTCAGTGCGTGGCTGTACGGCGGGGCGGTGCCGTTCCGGGTCTGGCCCGGCCGCAGCACGTGGCCAAGTTGCACCATGTGTGACGCCGCAGCCGCGCGAATGAGAGCGACGGCGTCGGCTGTGCCGGAAGAGGCTGGTGCGTTCACAGGGAGCCTCCATTCGTTCCCGCCGGCGGCGCAGGTTCCTTCGCGGTCGTGGTCGCCGGCCCGGTGCCGTTGCCTTCGTGCCCGCCGGCGAAGTACGCGCGCCGCACGTCGTCGGGATGGGTGAGCAGGTCCTGGCAGGAGCCGGTCAGGACGATGTTCCCGACGCTGAGCACGTAGGCGTGCGCGCCGATGCCGAGCGCCAGCGACGCGAACTGCTCGACCAAGAGCACGGCAATGCCGCTGCGCGCCGCCGTCTGGACGAACGGCACCATCCGCTTCACGATGACCGGCGCGAGCCCCTGGGACATCTCGTCGATGAGGAGCACCCGGGGCTGGCTGACGATGGCCCGGGCCAGGACGAGCATCTGCTGTTCGCCGCCGGACAGCATCTGGGCGGTGACCTGCTTGCGCGCCTGCAGTTCGGGGAACAGCTCGTAGGCGCGCGCGATGTTCTTCGCGCCGCGCGAGGCGACGGCCAGGTTCTCCTGGACGGTCAAGCCGGCGAACACGGTGCGTCCCTGCTCGACGTAGGCCAGGCCCAGCGTCGCGCGGCGGTCCCGCGCCAGGCGCTGCACCTCCTGGCCGTCGACAGTGATGGTGCCGTGCTCGACCGGGATCACGCCGGCCACCCCGTCCATGAGCGTCGTCTTGCCCGCGCCGTTGGAGCCGAGCAGGACGGTGATCTGCCCTTCCGGGCAGGTCAGGCTCACGTCGCGGACGATGGTCAGCTCGCCGCGCTTGATCGTGACGCCGTTGATGGCGAGTTCAGCGCCCACGTGGCTCTCCTGCCTTCTCGTTCTCGTTGCTGTCCGCCGCTATCCAGGCCGCCTCGTCTTGCAGTTCCGTTTCCGCGGCCACGTCGTCGCCCAGGTAGGCGGCCGTGACGTCCGCCCGCTGCAGGATCTCGGCGGTCGGGCCGGAGGCGATGACCTTGCCGAAGTCCAGCACCACCAGCGAGGTGCACACCAGCCGCACCAGTTCCATGTCGTGCTCGATCACGAGCAGGCCGCAGTCGAAGCGCGCCGGGATCTCCGCCAGGCGGGTGGCCAGGTCGATCGACTCCTCGGCCGACAGGCCGGCCGCTGGCTCGTCGATCAGGATCGCCTTCGGCCGCCCGGTCAGGCACGCACCGATCATCAGCAGCCGCCGCAGCCGCACGTCCAGGCTCCGCAGCGGGGTCTGGGAATGCGGACAGCCGACGAATTCGATGATCTCGCGGATCTGCCTGGTGGTCGTGCCGGGAGCGGCGGACAGCCGCAGGTAGCCCTCGGCGGTCAGCTCGCCGATGGTCCGGTCCTGCTGGAAGGTGCGCCGCACCACCCGGGCACGCTTATAGGCGGGCAGGGCGTCGATCTGCGCACCGTCGACCCGCACCGTGCCGGAGTACGAGGCCAGGAAGCCCGTGGTCGCGTCGACCAGCGTCGATTTCCCGGCGCCGTTGGGTCCCACCAGCCCGACCACTTCTCCGTAGGGGACGGTCAGGGAGACGTCATCCAGAGCAGTGACCGCGCCGAAGTTGACGGTCAGGTCGCTGATCACCAGCGCGGGTGTCCGGTCGGAATCATCGGCGGGGCGGCGGGACGCGACGGCCGGCGCCACCGGGTCGAACGGGCGGAGAGGGAGGGCCTCGTCGGCGGCCGCACGGCGCGGCGCCAGCTTCGCGAGCTGCCGCCGGATCATCACGGAAAAGGCGGCGTCTTCGTTCCCCAGTACCGTGATGGCCCCGATCGCGAAGAGCGCGGTGCCCAGGTCGGGGGTGAGCCCCCACTGCTCAAGCAGGGCCGAGGATACGGCGCTGAACAGGCCCAGGGCGAGAGCGCCCTCCCAGTAGCCGGCACCCATCATGACGGCGAGCACGAACAGGGTGAGGACGGTCACCGGGTTGAAGTTGGACGGGTCCGCCGACCCGAAGCCCGCGACCAGAAGTCCGCCTGCCCAGGCGGCGATGAAGGCTGCCACGGCGAAAGCTGTAAGCTTCGCCCGCGTGACGCTGACCCCCATGGCGGCGGCCGCGCGCTCACTGCGCGCGATAGCCAGCCAGGACAGCCCCCACCTTGACCGGCGGAGCAGGATCGTCAGCCCGGCCAGCACCGTGAAGCTCAGCCAGCAGAGCAAGTACAGCCCCATGTAGCCAGCCAGGCCCCAGGTCGGCGCCTTCACGTACACCGACTCCTGGCTGCCCGCCACCTGCCCGGCCTGGGCGACCGTGTAGATCACGATGACGACGCCGAGCGTGACGATGGCCAGGTTGACCCGGCGCAGCCGGAGCGCGGGCATCCCGGCCGCGAGGCCGATCGGAACGGCGATGATCGCCCCGATGAACAGAGACCAGGGCAGCGGGACCCAGCCCCGCTCTCCGGAGATGTAGGCCACCGACCACGCGCCGATGGCCCCGATGGAGGGCTGGCATAGCGACAGCATCCCGGCCTGGCCGTAGACGAGCCCGATGCTCAGGCCGAAGATCGCCGAGGCCGCGCCGACGGCCCCCACGTACTGCCAGTACGGGCTCAGCGCAAACCCGACCGCCATCAGGACGACCGCCACGCACAGCATCGCCGCCAGCGGCGTGCCGCTAGCGCGCTTCAGACCAGACATCTCTACGCCTCCACCACACCATGACCAGCACGATGACTACGAACGGCACGGCCTCGGTATACCGTCCGATCGCGGACGGCTGAACGATTGACTGCAGCATGCCGATGAGGACACCGCCGACCGCGGCGATGACCATGTTGCGCATCAGACCGAGCAAGGCGGCGCCGAGCGCGAATACCACGAGATAGGCCAGAGAAGGAAACGATGTCGTGCTCGTGGGCAAGACGACCATGACCGCAATCGTCGCCACGGCGCTGGCGAAGCCCCAGACCATCACCGTCAGCGTGCGCACGCGGATGCCGAGCAACCCGGCCGTGATCGGGCGCTCGGACATCGCGCGCATTTGTGCGCCGAGATGCGTCCTGCGCAGGAATACCTGCACGCCGACCGCCAGCAGCAGGGCGGCCGCGACCTCGATCAGGCTGCCGACCGGGACGCCGGTCCCGAATATCTCGATGCTCGGGCCGGCGAACAGGTTGGGGAACGAGTACGTGGCGCCGTCCAGGATCCGGTCGCCCACCGCGATGATGCCGACCGTGATCGCGATCGTCACCGTCGTGCGCAACTCGACGCTCGCCTCCAGGAAGTACCGGGCCATCAGGAGGCCCAGGACGATGCCGATAATCGCGCCGCACGCCACGGCCGCCAGCGTGGATGGCACGGGCCCGAGCCCGAACCATCGCACGCACAGCAGGCTCATGCAGGCCCCGAGGCCTCCCATGGCGCCGAGGGCGAAGTTGACTACGCCGAGCATCTGGTACATCAGCACGATGCACACGGCGAGTGCGGCGTAGACTCCGCCGGACACGAGGCCGGCGAGCATTTCAGCGACCATTGGTTTTCCTCTACTGCGACGGGGCTGCAGTCGTCAGGACTTGGCGGTCGGCAGCAGGCCGTTGACGACCTCGTAACTGCCGTCGTTCTGGTCGGGCGCGACGACCCACGTGCCGTTCTGGATCAGCAGCATCTGCGATCCGCGGTTGCCTGGGTGGCTGTTCCCGGTGCCGAACTGCATGGGGTTCGCCGCGAACCCCGAGTTGTACGGACTCATGTTCCGCAGGGCCTGGAGCACGCCGCTGGCCGTGGTGATGTTGTAGTGCGCCGCGCCCTCCTTGAGGGCCGACACGAACATTGCCGCGCTCACCCAGCCGATCTCCGACCAGAAGTTGGCGGGGACGCCGTCGGTCTTGAAGGTTTTCGCCATCAGCTGCACCTGCGGGTTCGCGGAGTTGACGGCCGCGAGCTCGGCACCCACGAACACGCCCTTGTCATTCGGCCCGAGCGCACCGGGGTCGCCGAGCGCACCGAGCGTGGCCGGGACAGAGGTGTCATATCCGCTGCCGAGCGTGATGAACGTCGCGTCCAGCCCAACGGACTTCGCTGCATTAATGAACGCGACCATGTTCGGGGCCACCGTCGACAACTCGACCAGGTCACAGCCCAGGGCCTTGGCGTGGGCCACGGCCGGCGTCGGGTTCTGCGTGGCGTCGTTGGTGTAAGTGATCTCTTTGAACGTCGCGGCTACACCCGGATTCTGCGCTTCGAACCACGTGCGTAGCTGGTTGTAATACGGAATGGACGTGGGGTCGTTCTGCTCGATCTCGCAGACAGTGGTCGGCTTCAGCACGCGGGTGGTGTACTGCCACTGCACGACCTTGCCGTAGTAGGGGCCGGCGTTGACCGGATACCAGTTCGGCTGGGTGAAGCACAGCGGCTCGGTGCCGCCGCCGATCACCGCGATATCTTGCGCGGCGTAGAAGCTGGCATTGGTATTGCAATCGGCGAGGCTGGTGTTGCCCACCATCGCCACGGCGTGATCTTGCAGGACGTAGAGCCGGGCTAGTTCCGCCGCCTGCGAGGCCGTGCCCTTGTCGTCGCCGTAGACAAATTGAATCTGGTGACCGTCCACGCCGCCCTGCGCGTTGATCATCTTGAAGTACGCCTGAGTCCCCGGCACGACGGCCCCGAAGGGGTAGCCGCCGGAAATAGTCGTGATCTGCGCGACCTTGATCGGCGCCGAACCGCTCGCGGCGCCGCCGGCCGAGCCGCCGGACGAGCTGCTTGAAGAAGACGCACAGGCCGACGCGGCCAGGGCGATGGCGGCCGCGGCCGCGAGGGTCAGGGAACGACGCATGATGCTGCGTCTAGGGGAAGTGGACATTGTGAAGCCTCCAGATCGGGCATGCGCCTCGCTGCAGATGTTGGATATGTGGGGTGATCTGTTGATGCCGGAATCGTCGTCTTCGCCGTGGTTACCCGGCGAGGTTCCATCGTTTGAAAAATGCGTCGCGGCCGGCCGTATCGCACAGCTCGACGCGTATGCCTGCGGCCTGCAGGCGGAAATAGGCCCAGTTGCCGCCCCACGAGGAGGTGCCGCCCGCCTCGCGTCGCAGGCCCATCCCGCTGAGCTGGACGCACTCCTGCTCGAAGGCGTCCGTCCAGTAGGCCAGGTGGTCCAGGCGAGGGCCGGAGCTGGCCGGCCATGCCCCGCCCGGGTTACCCTCGATCAGCTCCAGGTACGGTGCCGTCCGGGAGAAGGTGACGCGTATCGTGTCCTGGCCGTCGGGGCGCTCCTGCACCGGCAGCCAGCGCGTGCCGGTGACCTGGCCCAGTTCCGTCATGGCCTGCTCGAGGTCCGCGACCACCACGCCGGTGTGCCAGAACGACGCCGTGATGCCGGCCGGGCCGCCGCCGGGCACCACTACTCGGCCTTTCCGCGCCAGGGTCGCTCGCGGGGCAGCTTGGCGATGCTGGCCGTCGAGTCGAGGAAGGTCGCCTCGAGTGTGATGGGCACGTCGATGACGTACGGGACCGGGCTGGTCCGCGCCGCCTGCAGCGCCGCGGCGACGTCAGCCACCGATTCGCACCGGACACCCTCGCAGCCCATCGCGCGGGCGATCGCGGCGTAGTCGAAGTCACGGAACTCGAAGAACTTCTTGACCTCCTCGGCCATCACGTGCAGCGGCCAGCCCAGCGCCCGGTTGTTGGACACCACGACCGCGAACGGGAAGCCTTCTTGCAGCGCGTTCATCAGCGTGTTCATCGTCATCGGGAATCCGCCGTCGCCGCAGATCGCGAGCACGGGACGGCTAGGCTCGGCGATCTTCGCGCCGAACGCGGCCCCGATGGCGTACCCCATGCCGCCGCCGCCGTGAGGCACCAGGTAGCGGCCCTCGCCGGCGCTCTTGAACCAGTTGAGCATGTAGGTGCGGCTCTCGCCGGCGTCGGTGGTGATGATGCCGTCCTCGGGCCAGTGCTCCTGGATCAAGGACACCAGCCGCTCGGGCCGCAGCGGGAACTCGTCCGAAGTGTGGGCGGGCGTCAACGGCAGGTCGTACCGCTGGATCGCGGCGGCGGTCCGGTCGGTCCCTGACACCGCGCGTGCGCTCCCGGTAGCCAGGCAGTCCTGGGCCAGGGCGTCGAGCACAGCGTCGGCGTCACCGAGCAGCAGGTGCTGAACGGGCAGCGTCCACGCGCTGTTCAGCGGGTCGATGTCGATCTGGATCAGGGTCTGGCGGGCCGGGTCGATCAGGGACGGGATCTGATCGACGGTGTCCAGCGGGCCCAGCTTCGTGCCGACCGCGACAATCAGGTCCGCCTCGCTGACCAGCGCGTTGGCACTCTCGCGCCCCCACTCGCCGAACACGCCGCCCGCGAGGGCGTCGGTCTCGGGATAGGTTCCCTTTCCGCCCTGGGTGGTGACCACGGGCGTGTCGGCCGCATAGGCGAAGGCGCGCAAGCTCTCGTAGGCCTGGCTCATCCGCACACCGTTGCCCGCGATGATGACGGGGCGCTCCGCGCTCTGGATCGTGTCCGCGGCCGCCTGGATGGCCGCCGGGTCGACTGACTTTGGCAGGTCCTTGATGTAGCCCGCGGCGTGGTAGATGCGGGGGAAGGAACTGGGGCCCACGTCGCCTTCGAACGCGGCCGAGTGGTAGATCACCGCCACCGGCCCGGGGTCGCCGGCCAGCGCGTGCTTGACCGCGAGCTGGGTGTGCTGGACGGCCTGGGCCGGGTAGTGGCTGACGAACACCTTTTTGCAGATCGCCTTGTACGCCGCCACGGCGTCATAGTTGGCGTGGTCACCGGCACCGGAGTGGTAATTGCCGTGATGGCTCATCCGGCCGCCGTCGAACATCTCGGTCAGGATCAGCATGGGCGCGCTGCCGAGCAGCGACTCGATGATGCCTTGCGTTCCGGTGCCAAGTATGAACTCGCCCTCGCCGCTGATGACCGCGGGCTTGCCGGTCAGCCGACCGTAGGCGTTGGCGGCCAGCGATCCGAGCAGTTCCTGGCGGACCTGAATGGTCCTGATCGAGGGGTGCCGGTAGAGCGCCTCGAATATGGGCGTCGTGTGCCCGGCGACCACCCCCATCACCAGGTCGATGCCGGCGTCCTCGAGCGCCTGGGCGATGGCCTCGGACACGGAGACGGTGCGGGAGAAGAGCAGGCTGCTTCCTGCCGCGACAGCGGACGTAGCGGGGTGATCGAGCGAGGTCATCAGTGCAGCTCCGAATCGGTGGGAGGGGCGGGGGTCACGGGATGCGGATCGGGGTGGACGCGGATCGTCACCGTCTTGACGTAGGTGTAGTCAAGAGCGCCCGCGAGGCCCTTCTCGCGGCCGTAGCCGCTGTTCTTCACCCCGCCGAACGGCGTCTCGACACCGCCGGCCCAGAACTCGTTGACATAGACCTGCCCGGCCTCAAGCTGTGCGGCGACCCGGTGGGCCCGGGCCAGGTCACGCGTCCACAGGCCGGCGACGAGCCCGTACTCGCTGTCGTTGGCCAGCGCGACGACCTCCTCCTCAGTGTCGAAGGGAATGACCGCCAGAACCGGGCCGAAGATCTCTTCACGGGCGACACGCATGTCGTTGGTCACCCCGGTCAGCACCACCGGCCGGGTGTAGCTGCCGGGCGGCAGATCCGCTGCGAGTTGACCGCCGACATGCGCCGTCGCGCCTTCCTCCTTGGCCAGAGCCAGGTAGAAGTCCACCTTCTCCTGCTGCTCGGCCGATGCGAGCGGGCCCATGAAACAGTTCGCCGGGCCGGGTCCGATGCTGACCTCGTCGTTCAACTGCTCAAGGCGGCTCACTACCGCGTCGTGCACCGATCGGTGCACGAACAGGCGGGATCCGGCTGAGCAGATCTGCCCGGTGTTCACGTTGATCCCGAGCCACGCCCCCTTCGCGGCGGCCTCGATGTCAGCGTCCTCGAAGATGATGTGGGGCGACTTCCCGCCAAGCTCGAGGGTGACCGGGATCAACCGCTTGGCGGCGGCTATCGCGACGAGGCGTCCGGTCTCCACCGAGCCCGTGAACACCACCTTACGGACGAGGGGATGTTCTACCAGGGTGGCGCCCGCCACCTCGCCGAACCCCGGGACGACGTTGAAGACGCCAGCTGGAACCCCGCACTCAAAAGCCAGCCGCGCGAGCTCAAGGCAGGTCAGCGGAGTCTGCTCGGCGGGCTTGGCCACGACAGCGTTGCCCATCATCAGCGCGGGGGCGACGCTCCGGGCGGCCTGGTTGATGGGCCCGTTCCACGGGATGATCGCGCCGACGACGCCGAACGGCTCGCGCCGCGTGTACGAAACGTAGTCGTCGCCGAGCGGGATGGTCTCGCCCTGTAGCTTGTCGGCCATCCCGCCGTAGTACTCGAAGTAGCGTGCGGCGCCGCGGACGTCACCAAGCGCTAGGGCCGTGGGCTTACCGCTGTCGCGGACCTCGATCGCCGCGAGTGCCTCGGCATCGGCGTTGATCCGCTCGGCGAGCTTCAGCATGATCCGCCCGCGCTCGAGCGGCTTCAGCTTACGCCACGCCGGGAAGGCCGCGGCAGCGCTGCGCACCGCGACATCGACATCGGCCGCGTCGCACTCAGCGATATCGGCGAAAGACCCCCCCACGGAGGGGTCGATCGAGGCGAATCGGCGCCCCGACTGCGCTGCGCGCCATGCCCCCCCGATGAAGGCGTCACGAGTAATGCGCTGGTCAGTGATAGTCATCTCTACTTCCTTCTGCGACGATGAGTTCGCTTGCCGCGGCGGGCACGGCCGCGCAATACTGCTCGATCACCGCGATGAATCCGGCTGCGGTGAGGGCGGCTCGCCCGACGAACAGGCCGTCGATCGTGGTTTCCGCGGCATAGCCGAAGGCATTGGCCGCGTCGACGCTGCCGCCGCACACGACTCGTATCCGCTCGGCGGCTTCGGGCCCGTGTGAGGCCTGCACCGCGTCCCTGATCACGTGGTGCATCGCCTCCACGTCGGCCGGTTCTGCCTGCTCCCCGCCGGTTCCGATGGCCCAGCCCGGCTCGTAGGCGAGAACGACCGAGCCGAGGTCCTGCGGCGCCACCCCGCGGAGAGCGATCTTGACCTGGCGGCTGACCGTCTCGGCGGCGACGCCGTATTGACGGTCGTCCAGCGAGTCGCCGATGCAGATGACTACATCCAGGCCGGCGGCAATGGCCGCGGCGGCTTTCAGGTTGACCGACCGGTCGGTTTCGCCGTAGTTCTCGCGACGTTCGTAGTGACCGATCTCGACCACTCTCACGCCGCAGTCGAGAAGCATCTCGGCCGAGATCTCGCCGGTCCGAGCCCCGCGCACCTCCCAGTGCATGTTCTGGGCGCCGAGCTGCAGCGACGGGCGCGGCCTGGCCAGGGAGTTCGCGATCGGCGCATCCAGGCTCGAGACCAGCTGCGCCGCGGCGGCCGGAAGCGCGGTGAAGGGCGGGAAGATCACCACAGCGACATCCAGCTCGGTGTCGCGCACCCAGTCACACAGTTCGGCGATGTATGCCGCGGCCTCGCCGCGGGTCTTGTTCATTTTCCAGGACGTGCCGATCCAGGCTCGTCGGGAGCGGGTCATGGCGCCTGATCACCTCCTTTCCCTGGACCAGAGCGGGGCGCGAGGCCGTCGCGGTGGTGGTCTGCGGACACCGGGACGGCGGGCCGGTTATGGCTCAGAATCGCTATGCACCTCAGATCTTTCGCGACAGGTGGTAGTAGACTGAGTTCCAGCGGATTTCGTTTTCGAAAGCATCCAGCTGAGTCCGCTCGTCGATCTGCAGGAACTCGATGTCGCACATGGCGGCGAACATGCGCAGCAGGTCCGATGTCGCCGAGGTGCTCAGCACGGTGTGATGCGGGCCGCCGGCCATCATCCAGGCCTCAGCGGAGCTCGCCAGGTCCGGTCTTGGCCGCCAGATCGCCCGGGCTACCGGCAGGCGCGGCAGGTCTTCCGGCGGGGTGACGATATCGATCTTGTTGAGCACCAGTCGGAACCGGTTGCCGAGGTCGAGCCAGTTAGCGACGATCGCGGGCCCAGCGGCCGCGTTGAACACCAGGCGGACGGGATCTTCGCGCTGTCCGAGCGACAACGGCGCGATCTCGCAGCGTGGCGTCGCGGCAGCGATCGAAGGACACAGTTCGAGCATGTGCGCGCCCAGGATCAGTCCGCGGCCGGGATCCAGGTCGTAGGTGTAGTCCTCCATGAACGAGACACCGCCGGCCAGTCCCGCCGTCATGACCTTGACGATGCGAAGCAGCGCGGCGCTCTTCCAGTCACCCTCGGCGCCGAAGCCGTATCCGTCCGCCATCAGGCGCTGGGCCGAGATGCCCGGCAGCTGCCTGAGCAGGCCCAGATCCTCGAAGTTGTCGGTGAACGCGCCGAAGCCGCCGGCCGAAAGCAGCGAGCGCAGGGCGATCTCGATTCGACCCGCCTCGCGCAACGAGTCGTGCCGCTCGCCTCCCGAGCGCAACTCGGCGGCAACCTCGTACTCCTCCTGGTATTGCTGCGCGAGGCGGCTGGCTTCGGAGTCACCGACCTGGGCGACCGCATCGGTGAGATCGGACACGCCATAGGTGTTGACCGAGAAACCGAGCTGCATCTCGGCCTCGACTTTGTCGCCTTCTGTCACGGCGACATAGCGCATGTTGTCTCCGAACCGGGCGATCCGGAGACGTTGCGCCTCGGCCCGGCCACAGGCAGCCCGCGACCACAGCCCGATGCGCCGTTGCACAGCCGGGTCGGACCAGTGACCGACCACGGTCGTGCGCGCGATCCGCATCCGACTCTCGATGAACGCGAACTCGCGGTCTCCGTGCGCCGACTGGTTCAGGTTCATGAAGTCCATGTCGATCTCGGACCATGGCAGCTTCTGGTTGAACTGAGTGTGCAGGTGCAGCAGGGGCCTCTGCAGCGCGGTGAGACCGCCGATCCACATCTTCGCCGGGGAGAATGTGTGCATCCACGCGATGACCCCAATGCAATCATCCGCGCTGTTAGCGTCGAGCATGATGCGCCGGATGGCGTCCCGCCCTGCGACTACTGGCTTGGCGATGATCTGCACCGGGATGTCACTGGACTCATTCAAAGTCGCCACGATGGCCGCGCTGTGCTCGGCCACCTGGCGTAGGGAATCGTCGCCGTACATGTCGACGCTGCCGGTGATGAACCAGACCTCGGCGCGTGCTGAGGGCGCGCTCATGAGCGGTCTCCTGTGGCGTAGGCCTGCGCGATCGCGGTCAGGACAAGAGCGAATGAGCGCGCTCCGGGGTCGACCGACCCTCGGCTCCGCTCACCTAGCCGACTGGCCCGGCCGACTCGCGCCACCATGCTTGCGGTCGACTCGGCCCCGGCATTCGCGCCGTTGGCCGCGGCGGATAGCGTCTCGGCGGTGGCGGCCCCCTCGTCAGCCGCCGCCGCTGCCGCCGTTTGGGCGCTGGCCACCGCGTCGACGATGGTCTTGTCCCCGACCTTCGCTCCCCCGAACTCACTCAGCGCCGCACACACAATTCGCAGATAATCCGCGACCTGATAGGCCGAGCGCGGGATGTCCGGGGTGACCAACGTGCCACCCAAGGCGTCGAACGCGACCGAAAGCAGCGCGCCCATCGAGCCGCCGACCGCACCGAACTCGGCGGCCAAGAGTTCGATAAGAGCCGCGAGATCGGGTGGCGGATTCTCCGCCAGCCGGCGCCGGATGGCCTTGGCCGCCGCAGCCATCGCCAACCCGTGGTCGCCATCTCCGGCGACAGAGTCCAGCTCGCATAGCTCACCGGTGGCGTTCTCGAGGGTGTTCGCTCCCGCCTCGGTCAGGCGTAGCGCTACCTCTATTCCTATTCCGCGGGTCATCGGCACAGCGCCACCGTCCGGATTGGCGCGTCGAGTAGTTCGCGCAGCCGGTCGTCCAGGACGGTAACTGTCGCCGAAAGCCCGGCCATCTGCAAAGACGTCACGAACTCGCCAACCATCGACCGGTGAACGCTGATCCCGTTCTCCGCCAAGTGACGCAGCACGGCCTGATGAACGAGGTACTGCTCCAGGAGGGGGGTCGCACCGAGCCCGTTGACCAGCAGCGCGACCTCAGACCCGGGAGGACACGCGATGTCGGCGAGCAGCCGCTGCGCCAGCATCGTCCCTACCTCGTCAGCCGTGCCGAGCTTCTCCCGGCTGATCCCAGGCTCGCCGTGCACGCCGAGCCCCACCTCCATCCCGCCTGCGGGCGTCGTGAAGATCGGCTGCGCCGCACCAGGCAGCTCGGCGCTGGTCAGCGCGACCCCGATTGTCCGCGTGCGGGCGTTGGCGGCTCGGGCGGTGGCCTCCACGGCATCGAGGCTCTCGCCCGCCTCAGCGGCGGCACCGGCGATCTTAAGCACTATGACGTCACCGGCGATGCCACGTCGCCGGTGGGCCTCGTCCCCGGCGGCGGAGGCGAGGTCATCTGTGACGAACAGCTGACGCACCTCGATGCCAGCCGCGGCGGCCCGGCGCACGGCGAGGCGACAGTTCATGACATCGCCCGAGTAGTTGCCGTACACGAGAAGGACACCGCGTCCCCGGTCCGCGTGCTGGATCGAGGTCAGGATCGCGTCCGGCGATGGTGCGGCGAAGACGTTTCCGACCGCGACGGCATCGGCGCAGCCGGCGCCCACATATCCGAGGAAGGCGGGCTCGTGGCCCGATCCTCCGCCGGTCACGATGCCGACCTTGTCCGAGGATTGGTCGGCGCGCACGAGCACGCGCTCCGCAACACGCCGGACCATGTCTGGATGGGCGTCGGCGAAGGCAGCGACGAGTTCAACGGCCGCGTCCGCGGGATCGTTCACGAGCTTCTTCAGGGTGCCTGGCACGGAGGTCACGGCATCTCACCCCATCTCCATCTCCGGCTTTGGCTGATCGACCAAGCTGAGTTCCGGGTTGTCGGGTAGCTCGGCGATGATCAGCTCCAGGTCGAGATCGCGTATCTTGCTCCGCTCGGATTCCGAGATGGGCGGACTTGTGATGACCCGGCTGAGCTCGCTCAGCGGAGCGACCTTGACCATCGAGGCCCGTCCGCACTTGGTTCCGTCGGCGAGCAGAGTGACCTCCGCGCCCGCGCTGATCATCGCGCGCTTCACCGCCACCTCCTCAAAGCTCGGGTATGTCATCCCGGCCTCCGCTGAGAACCCGTGGGTGGCGAGGAACGTGTGGTCGGCGTGCAGGGACGACAGCGCCTCGGCAGCAAGAGGGCCCGCTGCCCCCATGGTGACGCGGCGGACCATGCCCCCGGTGACGACGACAGTCAGGCTCGGGTTACTCAGCAAGGCTTCGACATGATTGATGCCGTTGGTGATGACGACCAGATCCCGCTTGGCGCGCAGTTGACTGACCAGATGTGCCATGGTCGAGCCGGAGTCGATGATGATGGTGCTGCCGTCCTCTACGTAACCAGCAGCGATCCGTGCGATCTCCTGCTTCTCGACCCCGTTTTCCCGCATACGTCGCTGGAAAGACGTTTCCAGGCGCACACTCTCCGCGAGCGCACCGCCGCGGGTGCGGGTCAGCAGGCCCTGGTCTTGCAGAACGGCGAGGTCACGCCGCACGGTTTCGTCGCTCACATCAAGCATCTGCGATAGCTCACCGATGCGCATGGCACCGGTTTCCTGCAGCACGGCCATGATCTGCCGCTGCCGCACCTCGGCAAGAGGGCGAGGACTGATCTCCAACACCTCCTATGTGAGCGAAAGCACTACTGTTAGCGGCCCGCATACGGCCGGTCTCAAGAACGGCCGATGACGTCGTCCGTTAGGGCGTCCTAGCTGATCCATCCGTGGCCCGGTCGCTAGCTGGCAATGGGCTCGGAATGCCGTGAGTGGCGGCAATCCCCGGAATTACCACGGGCCCGGGCGTTCAGCACGGCGGCATTGCGCTTCGGACCTGGGCAGGGCGATACCCGGGTCGGGCGCGGACTTCATGGCGATGATCGCGGCCTGGCGCGGGGAAGGTGGTGCCTTCATTAGTCACTCCTTGCGTGGTGATTCACTACGTCACCAAGGTCTGGAGCGACGTTCTCCGGGACTGGCCCGGATGACCCAGTAGGGCTACAGAGTCCTCGGTCGTTATCCACATGAAGTTCATCCGGATGTGACCTGGACGAAACGAAGGTAACCGGGACGACATGCAGATGTCAAGACTTGCCACAGAATCTCAACTAAAGTCACAAGGTCGTCACGGCTGAAACTGATATTCCACTGGGTGAGAGGAAGACTTGACCTCAGGATGGTCAAGAGCCGTACGTTCGGTTAGTCACTATTTAGTTCCCGGACCTGGACAGGAAGGGGTCGTACCGCGATGTCTCCGCCGGTCTGGCGATCATGGCGGACCGGACCGGACCGGACCGGACGCTGACGGTCATGGCCGAGCGTGCCACCACGACGACCGTTCCGTTGGCGATGTCGGCGGATAGGTTGGCATTTTGCCTACAACTGAGGGCTATACCACAATTGATAGCGTGATTTATTGACTAGATCCGTCGGTTACCGCGGTTTCCGTAGGGAAACTACCGCGGAGACAGCAACCACGTCCTTGCCCGCTGCCAGAGAGAGGTGCGAACCGACCATGACTGACGTGCGCGCGAACAATCGCACGACCAGCACGGCGGACGGTGGTGAGGAGGAGCTGACCGCCACGCAGCGTGAGATACGAGCCGAGTTCGTGCGGCGTCGCGGCTACTGGGCCGATGACTGGCAGCTGATCCTGGAACTCGCGCCGGAGATCATGGCGGCGTATACCGATGTCTCGGCATACGCGTGGGAAACCGGTTCGCTCGACGCCAAGACGCGCGAGTTTATGTATATCGCGACGACCGCGTCTGTTACCCATATCCACCCGATCGGTATTCGCACCCACGGCCGCAATGCGCTACGGGCCGGAGCTACTCCGCGCGAATTGGTCACGGTGCTCGCCCTGCTCGGCGGCATGGGGATCGCCGGCTACCTCCTCGCGGTAGACGTACTGGAAGAGGTACAGCCAGGCTCGACTGCGATCAGGCCGTGCGGGCAAGAACGATTCCAGCAGTTGCGCGCCGACTATGAGACCGTGTTCGGCACCTGGGACGAGGGCGCCGCCGCGGCGATCCGGTCTGATCCCGAGTTCTTCACCGTCTTCCTCAGCTGGGCCGGGTCGGCTCGTGTGGCCGGCGTCCTGAGCCCGCGCGTGGTGGCGCTGATCTCGATTGCCGCCAACGCCAGCATCACCCACATGGATCGGGCCACCCTGACCAGGGAAGTCCGAGCCGCGCTGGGCCTGGGAGTCACCCCGGCCGAGATCCTCGAGGTCTGCAACATGACGTCTGGAGTAAGCGTGCATTCCCTCACCGTCGGTGTGCCCATCGTCGCCGAGCTCATGCGCGAGACTGACTCCGCCGTCCCGGCTCGGGGCGCGTGACATGCCTGGATACGGCGACCAGACTGATACGGTCCTCGTCCCGCTAGCGGGCCGACCGCCCGACCAGGTGGCGTACGTGGTCCCAAACCTGGAGGAGGGCGTGCAGCGCCTCGGCCGCCGCCTGGGAGTCGAACGCTGGCTAGGCTGGCGCTATACCGCCGCATACCTGCCCCAGCGCATTTTCCGCGGCCAGCCCGGCGACTTTGAGTCGCATGGCGTAATACCCGAATATGGCCCTAGCCTGGAGATTATCGCGCCGCTGAGCGGCCGCAGCGTCTTCACCGAATTCCTCGACGCACACGGGCCGGGCTTGCATCACCTCGGCTATTTCGTGCCGTCCCTAGACATCGAACGCAAACGGCTTGTCGCGCAGGGCCTCTCCGAGGTGCAATATGGTGGCGGCCACGGCATGGATGGCGACGGCAAGATCAGCTTCTTCGAGACGCTGGATGGCGGCGCTTCCTATATCGAGCTGATCGAACCGCCTCGCCGCAGGTTCCCGCCCCACTTCGAGATCCGCGTTGACTGACCGCCCAGGAGACACTGTGCGGCCGATTCCGCTCGCTCCGAACACGTTGAAATCCTTTTACCCGGGTGCCGGGCGGATCGGCGCGTTCCGTCGGCAGCCCTGGCTCGACCCGAGCCACTCCGAGGACTGGATCGCCTCGACCACCCCGCGGTTCGGTGCCGCCCCACTCGGCCTGACGACGCTGCCCGACGGTTCCTTGCTGGCTGACATCGTCGCGGCCGACCCGTTGCGTTGGTTCGGGCCGCATTACACGGCCCGTTACGGTGCCCGTGGGGCGCTGCTAGTGAAGCTGCTAGATTCCGGCGACCGGCTGCCGTTGCACATTCACCCGGACCGAGCCTTCGCCAGCCAGCACCTTGGCAGCGATTTCGGCAAGACCGAGGCCTGGCTGGTTCTCCACGCCGAACCCGGCGCATCAGCGCACCTGGCGTTCAGCCGCGACGTCACCGCCGCTGAGCTGTCTGGATGGGTTACCCGCCAGGACACGGGCACGCTGCTCGCCAGCTGTAACCTCGTTCCCGTGCACTCGGGCGACGTGGTGTTCTGCCCGGGCGGCGTGCCGCACGCGATCGGCACAGGCATGCTCATCCTGGAGATCCAGGAGATGGCCGACTTGTCCATCATGCTGGAGTGGGTCGGCTTCCCGCTGGATCCCGGCGGGGCGTTCCTCGGCCTGGATGCAGACCTCGCGCTCGGCGCGGTGTGCCGACAGGGCATCACCGGAGACCGCCTGGACGCGCTGAAAGGCCAGTGCATCCGGACCCTCTCCGCTGGCAAGCCGGGGTGCACCACGCTGCTGCCGGCGGCCGCCGCCGGGTTCTTCGCCGCCGAGCAGGTGATCCCCGACGACGGCGAGCTGTGGTTGGAGCCGCGTTTCTCGGTTCTCGTCATCAACGAGGGCGAAGGCACCCTGATGTGCAGTTCGGCGGAGCCGATCGACGCGACGGCGGGCCAGGTATATCTCGTGCCCTACGCAGCAGGCACAATCGGGCTACACGGCAAGCTGTCAGCGATCCGCTGCTATCCGGCGTTGTGATCACGGTGCCGGAGCCGCTCGTACCGCCAAGGGCCGCGCCCGGATTTCTCGGCCGGCTGCCCGACCAGCTCGGCTTCGTCGCCGCCGACCTAGCCGGCATGGCCTCCGCGCTGGCCGAAGCCTGGGCCTGCGGACCGTGGGAGGTCTACGAGTACACCGCAGCAACACTGCGGCACCGTAGCTACCGCGGCAGGCCGGGCATGTTCGAGTCCCGGAACGCCGTTGCGGCTGACGGCCGCCTCGGGGTTGTCCAGCCGATCACCGAGCCGAGCGTGCACGCCGATGCACTCATGGCGCGCGGCCCTGGCCTTGCGTATGTAACCTGGTTCGTCACCGACCTCCAGCCGGTCGCCGAGCACATGGCGCAGGCCGGCATCGGTGAAGCCATGCGCGGAGGCGGTCACGGGCTAGACGGCGACGGCGAATTTGTCTACTTCGATACCGCCGGCTCGCTGGGTGTCTACAGCCAGTACGTGATTGCCCCGGCCCGGCGCCGCCCACCTATCGGCTGGCTGGAGGCCTGAGGACACGACTCATCCGATAATCTGCACAGAATCAGCCACCGGTACGGATAGGACCCATCCGCCTCGAACGACGGCGGTCGTCACCGGCGCGATGCCGCGGACCGCTGCGGCGGCCTGGTCTCCGGCGGCCGAACGCCAACCAGAAGGAGGCACTGAATCGTGGCCGACGATGGCGGGTCGGCGGGTCCCCCGGACTTGTCGGATGCCCAACTCGAGGAGCTTTTTCAAAGGTGTTCCAATCAGGGCCGTTGGGGCGATAACGACGAGCGAGGCACGCTGAACCTGATCGACGAGGCGGTGCGCCGCCGTGCCGCGGCCCTGGTCTGCGAGGGCGTGGCGGTCTCGCTCGGCAGGCCGCTTCCGGTGGCTGGGAGCACGATCGCGCCGCATCCGGTAGTGCTCCGACTGCTGGAGCCGCCCGATGACAGCACAGCTATCGATACCGTCACAGTGAGCTCGCACGACCCGCAGCTAACCCACATCGACACCCTTGGCCACGCGTTCTATAAAGGCTGCGGCTATAACGGGTTGCCCCGCAGCGAGGTTGTTGGGCCGACTGCCCTGAAGCTGTTTTCGGTCGCCGCCGCGCGGGATGGGTTTTTCTGCCGGGGGGTGCTCCTCGACGTCGCCGGGGCGCGAGGCGTGCCGTACCTGGCCGCCGACGAGTACGTCACCGTAGCGGACTTGGAAGCAGCTGAGCAGCGGGGTAAGGTGCGGCTCGGTCCGTCGGACGCGCTGGTCGTGCACGTAGGCCGGGCCGAGCGGCTTAACGCCGAGCACCTGCCCGACCTGCCAGCCCCGCGGGCAGGCGTACACGCCAGCGTGCTGCCCTGGCTGCGTAACCGGGACATCTCGGTGTTCCTGGGCGACTGCACCGAACGGCTTCCGCCACTGCCCACCGCAGTACCGCTGCCGCTGCACCAGATCGGCATCGCGGCCATGGGGTTGTGGCTAATCGATGCGGCGCTGACCTCAGATCTGCTGGCAACCTGCGAGCGGCTCCGACGGTACGAGTTCCTCTTCTGTTGCACTGTGCCGGAACTACCAGGGGCCACCGGCTTCCCCGTCAATCCGGTGTGCCTGTTTTAGCCATCAGAAAGTATGGAGCTTACGGCCCGCCAGCTGACCTGATTATTGCCAGTGGCGATCACGTCAGCAGCGCCCTGCTGGGCCATCCTGACGATCGGCTGTGATCCCGCCAATAAGCCTGGCAACCGAGCGGCCAGAGCGCCAGGTACGCCGATGCCCATTATGGCCTCGCATTAGCTTCCTCCCTCAAGATTATAAAGCAACAGCGGGGCCAAGGCATCATCACCCTGGGGTATCATCATTATCTGGGCAACGCCAACATCAAACGCTGTCTCGACTGGTTTACCAGCAGCTAGAGCCTGGTAGAAGCCGATGCTGAATCGTATCGCTGAGCGGTCGCCCACGGGCTGCCGCATGCCGATGACGCATGGAACCACCGCTGCCAGTGCCTGTGCAAGCCGCTCCGTCCGGCATGCGTTGACGATGACACACCGCACATCTCGGCCGACCGCTTTGAATGCCTGCACCAGCCCATCCACAGGGATGACGTGCGCATGCCCGATATCGTCTTCAACCGCGATGCTTCCCTCCTCACCGCCACCGTGGCCGGCAAAGTGGACAAAGTGCGGCTGGAAATCGATCAGGGCCCGCGTAATGTCGCGGGGACGTACCGCCCACTCAGTATTGACCAAGATTTTGTCTCGTTCCCTGCCCTGCTTGATGGTTTGCTGGATCTCGCGTATCTCCTCATCGATACGCAGCTGTGGCGTGCCCACAGGATTGGCTCCGAAAAAAAGGATCTTTACGATTGGGTCGGGATCCTGCGCGGGCTCCGGCCTTCGCGCCGGATCGCTGCTCACATTTACTGTCCCGGTCATGGTGCTGTGGTGGCGCCGATCCGGTCCGCTGTAAGCGAGATCAAGGTGGATGGGCACCTGCGCACCTGCTTCCTGGGCGCGCACGAAAAACGACGCATCCACTGAGGCGCCGGCCCGCAACCGCTCCAGCACGAAGCTCTTGCTGCGATTCTCGGTAGTGACCTGCCCGGATGGGGTGATCTCCAGTTCTGAGACGTCGACATTACCGACGTTGCTGATACGGATGCGCAAGGTACTCCATTCACCAAGAGGCAGCGCAGTTGTCTTCAGCTCGGCGGTGACCTTCGGCTGAGGCGCTGGAATCGGCTGTGGATCCACCACGATTTCGGCGGTGAAGCCGGTTTCGCGGTGGGCGTATCCAGTGTGGTCCCGGTAGGAGAAGTTCGGGCTGGTTAGCTGGTAGCGCCCAGCGCCGTCGGCCCGGACGCGGAGCGGCGACGTAATCGACTGACCTGGGAAAGCTCGCTCACTGTAACCCGATCGGGACCACGAAGCCGCATGATCCCGATCGGCAGCCTGATCGTGAAGATGATGTTTAGGTACGCGGCCCGTCCGCTGTTCGTCAGACGGATTTCCATATCGGCGGCAGCACCAGCTGCAATTCTCGCGGGCGACACTGTGACCTCGATCATCAGCGTTCCCCCCGCAGCGGGATGGCGGCCGGATGGTGCTGTCTTCGGCACGCCCGGCAGTGAACGGCTACCCGGCTGGCTCCGCTCGGAGCGGCGAAGGCATCGTCGGCGATCAGCACCTGGTCATTCCGGCACAACGGTTTGCCGCAATGGTGGCAGACCCCGTCGATACGGTTCTGCCGGTCTTCGACGTTGCACTCGGCGCATTCCCAGGTCACAACCGCCTCCCAGCATGCCTTAGCCCTGGTCACCTGCCGCAGAATCCGGACGCCGCAATGTCTCCAGCGTAAGCTCACGAAGCTGCTTCCATTCGTCATTTATGCGGGTATCCATCTCGCCATCGGTATAAGCGCCCTTGACCACGATCCAGACCTTCGTGGTGCCGCTCTCCGGGCGGATGTCACCACTATGAACTTCCTCGCCGGTGAGGATGATGTGAAAATCAATGGGATAGACACCCTCATACCGCCTGCCCGCGATATCCCAGTAACGCTGCACCAGATCGGCCCGCCTACCGCTGCGAGGCGGATTCTCGATTACGTGCTTGACGTAATAGCCTGCCTCGCTCATCGCGTTCGTCAGCGCGATTACCGTCTCGTCGCCCGGGACCACGGCGAACTGGTTCGCATAACTGTCTCGGTCGCTGTCCTCCGCCGCGCGATCCGGAACGACCCGGACAGCTTGGTAGCGGATGCTCGCCAGGCTCAGCCTGAAGCTCACGTCCACGCGCGTCTTGACGCTAGCCGTCCGCGGGAGCCCTCGGTGTTCACCGAGCGAGTTGAACAGCCGCAGTCCGGTTACGCCGGAGAGCGTTCCCCGCATGGTGGCCTTGAGCCGCCCGGATATTTCATCACCGGGATCGACCTGGCCTGCAAACCGGACCGAAAGCGTTAGGCGCGTTGCCTGGCGTTCCTGATCTTCTCTTTCCTGGTTAGCCGGAGGCAGCCTTGTCAGCTCGAGCGAACGGCGTCCTTTCGGTATGAGTCCGCTTACCGCCTGGGTCAGGACGCTGACTCCCTGAAGAATTCTCCAGTCGCGAATTTCCCCCCAGCTCACCGGAAACTCGAGCCGCAGCAGTTCTATCATCTCCAGACTGAGCGGCTTGTCCTCATCAGGACCAAACTCGAGCCACTGGACGTCCAGCTCAAGAGCGCGGCGGTCCGACTCGGGGACGATCGAAGGGGTGATCCACACCGGGCCCGAGCTGATGTCCGGCTCAGCGCGCAGCTCGTAACGCCGGGCGAGTTTCCACTGGCTGGATGAAGGCGGGTCCTCGGCACGGAACACCAGGTAGTCCCTGGCGTCGCCATCGAGCGCCAAGACCGGGCCATCGACCTGCTCTCCACACTTGATACCGAACTCGCCCCGAAGCACGAGGCACCCGGCGCAGAAGCGCACCTCGGCATCCTTCACACGCAGGCGCTTTTGCCGACGCCGCACCCTGTCACGGTCGGGCTGACCGAAGATGAGGGTCATGCTGACCGTGCCCTCGACCGGTTCCAACACGGTCCGATAGTCGTCTCCGTGCGACCCAAGGGTGATTTCTCCTCGTAGCTGCTCTACCAGCCGCACATCGGCCACCTTAGGGTGAAGCGGCACCGGCATGCCCACCCGCACTCGGGCCTGGTCGCGGCGAACACGCCGATAGGTCCAGGCGGCAGATATCCCGCCGACCAAAAGCAAGCTCAGCCCCGCGATCAAGCTCAGCCAGACGGCGACAAGACCGATGGCCACCAGCCCGGTGCCAGCCACGCCTACCGCGAGCCAGCGATTTGTGGTCCTGGCGGTACCGGCTCGGCTATGTGCGCATACACCGCAATGGTGGGCCCGGTGCCTATGCAGACCCGGACCGGCGCCTTCGCGGCCGAACAACTTCTCCGCCCACAGTGGGGAAGGCAGATCATGTTTCACGCACACCGGCCGCCAGCAATGATGACACAGCGCAAACACCAACGACGAGCCACACTCGTAGCAGCGGACCATTGGTGCCCGCTGCTCGACGGTAACGTCCATGTGACCGCCCCCTCTGGATCAGCGCCCGGCCGGGAGGCGGTCGAACCGCTCACGCAGCCCCCGGCGCAACGCATTGATCTCGCGCACCACCGGTTCGCTCTCGGCACGCAGGGATCCGTAGACGTACATCCGCAAATCGCCGCTGTCCACCGCGGTCCGGTACGTCATGCCACCCGGAACGCTTCGTTCGCGTCGCGCCTTGTACCGCTCGCCCCTGACGTACACATAGAGCCATAGCCGGTCTGGCCCGTGCACGCGCTGAACAACTATCGAGCAATTCTCCGGGGTCCCGTCTCGCACGACCGAGTCGAAGCCTCTGTTCCTGAGCGCCATCACGATGTCGTCGATCCGCATCTCGCTGGGAATCACTTCGTCGAAGTACAGCCGCTGATATGGCGACATCGTGCGCCGGGCGAAGGCATCGTAAAGGGGCAGCGAAAATTCGGTCGCGACAATGCTCTTCAGCTTCAACTCGGGCCGCCGAGGATGATATTGCTTTCCCGTCGCATCGTAGAGGCGGGCATCCATGCCCGACAGCAGGCGGTTCACGGTCACTTCGACCCGGCCGCTGAGCTTCTCTTGTTTGTAGAGCTCGCCTGGATTCGATATCGACAGCGTCATTTCCCCGCTGCTCAGCGTAACAATCTCGTCCTCCGAGGCCGCAGAGCTATTAGCCTCATTGGCGACAGGCCCGGCGCTTTCGATTGTCATCGGAACGCCTGACCATTCCAGGCCGCCCCGGCAGCCCTCATGCTCTTGCTCGGGGTTATACCGGAGCTGGACCTGTCCACCCGCGTGCAGCACCAGCGAACGCAGCGACGTGTGCGTAGGCCAGCTCATAAAGAATTTGCTGACCTCGGCAACCGCCCCCTCCACCTTGGTGCGCGGAAGGTGCAGGAGCACGGTCACGCGTAGCCACAGATCTGGCTTGAAATCGCGCTGCCGTTCAGGAGACTCATGGATCACAATCGCACGGGCCTCCCGGCGTGCCTCCATGTCCGAGATCCCGTCTACTCTTGGGCTCCCTGCTACACCGCCAGATCCGGCCGTATCGGGATCATCTACTTCAATACTGATGTATGTAGGAACGATCCTGGGTGCCGCCGGACGGTATCTCTGCGAGACCGTGCAGGCGCTGCCATCCACGAGGAGCTGGTCGGCTTCGCCTAGACCGGGCGGAGAAGGGAGATCCACCTGGACCGGGACAGAGCCGTAATTGGCCTGCAGGCCGAGTGGTTCCTCCAGGTCGGTCTTCTCGAAGCCGGTAAGCGCGAGGAAACCGACGATGGCTTTATCGTTGGGACCGGCACCGCCGCTCCGCGCGCCGGCCACATCCCGGTACGCCTGCCGGGTGAAGTACTTTTCGCCATCGTAAGGAAGGATGAGCTTGATCAGCCCGGTCGGGTCTCCCACCTCACGCACTGCGGCGTTCTGCGAGATCTCCTGACCGTACTGATACCGTTCCTCGATCCGGGCACTCTCGAACCGGGCACGCGCGCGGATCGGTTCTCGGCGAGATGCCGGTAGCAGTCCATCATGTAGAAGTCGAACTTCGTCGGGTCAACGACGAAATGGTGGTCAAGGTTATCGGGGTACGGCATGACTTCGAGAAGCCTGCGCCCTTTGTCGAGCGCGACTTCTGTGCTCCTGCGGTCCCCGCAACGTACGACGGGACTTCCGCAAGGTCGTTGACGCGGCCGGGCTAGTGGGCAAGGAGTAGGCGCCGCGGGAACTACGCCACAGCTTCGTGTCCCTGCTGTCGGATGCGAGAGTGCCGATAGAAAGCATCTCCCGGCTGGTTGGTCATCGCTCGACCATGGTCACCGAGACCATCTACCGCAAGCAGTTGCGGCCGGTGATCGAAGGCGGCGCCGAGGTCATGGACCTCATCTTCCCAGCGTGGCCGCGTACCGACTCGTAGTCACTCAGCTAGTCACTCAGATGACCAGCATGAATGGTCCACGCAGCACGTTTGTGCTGGTGGGCGCAACAGGGTTCGAACCTGTGGCTTCTCGCTTGTAAGGCGGAATACGGCACCGATTACGCCCAGCTCTGCGCGTTAATTCATGCACTTGAACTGCGAAAACCATGCCGTGAGATGTCCCAGGGTGCCTGGGGTAGTTTGCACGGTGGTTCCCGCAAGTGGTTCCCGGAGCAGTCTGCTGACCCTTCGCATAAAGAGCGAGTTGGGGTCGGCCTGTCCTGCTTGCCGGACATCCATAATCAGGAGCTTGTAACCGGAAGGATGTCCGATTGCTATCATAGATGCTATCATCGCTGTCAGGAGGTGGTAGCAGTGGCGGCCCTGAATATCCGCAACCTCAATGAAACGGTGAAACGGCGCCTTCAGGTCCGCGCGGCTCGTCACGGCAGGTCGATGGAGGCGGAGGTGCGCGCGATTCTCGAGGAGGCCGTTCGCGAGCCCGCGGACTCCGCCGGGCTGTTCACGGCGCTCCTCGACCGATTCGGCGCGCTCGGCGGAGTCGACCTGGACCTGCCCGGACGCGACGAACCGGCGCGCGCCGCAGATTTCTCCGCATGATCATCCTCGACACCAACGTGGTCTCCGAGCTGATGCGCCCCGAACCCGCGCCTCAGGTCGCGAGCTGGGTCCGAGAACGGGACAGGCGCGAGCTACGCACCACGACCATCACGCTCGCAGAGGTCCGGTACGGCATTGCCCGGCTGCTGGACGGACGCCGGAAGCAGGTCCTCCTCGCCGCAGCCGACGATATCTTCACGGCCTTCGAAGACCAGGTTCTGCCGATCGACACCGCAGCCGCAGAAAACTACGCCGTCATCGCCAGCAGCCGCGAGCGAGCCGGGAAACCCATCACCAGCTTCGACGCGCTGATCGCAGCCGTCTGCCGCTCCCAGGGCGCCGCGCTGGCGACTCGCAACGTGTCCGACTTTGAAGGCACTGGCATCGAGATCATGGACCCCTGGGGAGCCAACAGGGACAGTATCTAGGCGACGCCAAGCCATCGTCAGCCATCATTTCTGCACGTGAGCGGGTCGGTACCGAAAACCTTGCCACCCTATGCGACCTGAGCGGGTTAGGGCCTGGCGGCAAGGCTACCGAAATCGCCCGCCGGATAGCTGGGACTCCCGTCATAGCGGCCGCCCCGGACGGTAACCATTACGAGGGTGAAACTCGGCCGGTAACGCTGTGCGCGCCCTCTAGCTCCGGCCACCCAGGCCCGACCACCCCATGGCCGATTTTCCCAGGAACGAATCAAGCGCCGGCCAGTCCTCGGCGGCCTCCTCAACGCATACAAGCGAGCAGCCTGAAAGCCTAGGTACGGCCACCGGCACAGTTGCGACACCCGCAGCAGTCCGATTCCGCCGTCATGGCGTCGCGGCGTGTGCCGGCGCGGCCAGTTCATCCGTTCTCATGTCCCACCAGTCCGGTGGCACGACACGGAGTGCAATCGCCCAGGTTTCACCCTCGAGGCGAATCGCGATGCGGGTCATCGACAGAAGGTTGTCGACGAACCAGTCGTCGCTGTGGCTGCCTCCCGGAGACCGGAACCGGCTTCCCCGGCGCGTCCCATACGCCAGGAAGTACCACAGCCCGTGGATACGTCCGATCATCTCGACGTGACGATCGAAAAGCTCGGAGAAGCTGGAAGAGCCGGTTAGTACGGCTCCCCAGCGACTGATGAGCTCGCGGGACGTGTCAAGGGTGCGTTCTAGCGATTCCCGGAGCTCATCCCGCTTGTGCGGATCAGTCAGGATCGCTTCGATCTTGCGCTTCAATACTGGCGCCCGCTCTGGCGAATTAAGAACCTGCGTGACGCGGGAGGGGTCAGCCATGACGTCGTTGCCGCTGTTCCCTTCGTCAACGACACCAAGCAGCACGCCCCAGGCTCCGCGAGCGGCCTCGGCCAGCTCCAGGAGCGCGTACTGGGCGAGCAGCCGCCATCTGCGCTCGGATCGTCGGTTGAGGATGACCTCGATCACGGTGACCGATACCAGGACGACGGTGAGAGAGGTCAGGATCGCCGTCGTTACGGGATGGTCGAGCCAGAACCGACCTGCGTAGAAGTCGGAGGAGATCAATACGACTACCAATGCAACTGCGACCGGAGCAGCTCGGTTCGGATGCCGTCGCCTCTTCGGCGAAACGTTGCTCATGCGCTCCCCGCTCCTATTGGTCAAGGATCTGCCGAATCATACGGACGACCATGTCTCGCCGGTCGCGACGATCGGGTGGGAACAGCGAAGCGAGTTCGGGTATCTGGGTATGCCAGATCATGGCGGCTGAGCGCGCCAGGCCGAGCAGCACAGCAGCTGGGTAGGTCCTACTCACCTTTCCCTCCCGCTGGGCGGCTGCGATTCGTCCGACTTTGGGTACCAAGAACCAGGCGCAGCGTCTCGGAGGCGTCCTCGAACTTGTCGAACATCCTCCCCCCGTACTCGGCCAGGTCGTGCTCATCGAAGAACACCGAATCGCGGAAATCGCGGATGCGGTCCTCGAAAGCCACCGAATCATGTGCAAATATTGTGGCCGTCAACACTTGTCCTTAAACCGATCCCGGTGTTCATAAGGGAACCATGTCGCGCACGTACAGCCCGGGCGCTGGGCCTAGGACCGGGTGCTGCTTGCTGCCCAATTCCTCGGGTGCTGGCCACTGCCGGGCGGCTCGCGGTATCACCCAGCTGGCCCATGCTTCCCACCAGCTGCCCTGCTGCTTCTCGGCGGTGGCGAGCCAATTTTCGGGGTCGGCGCCGGGTGCGGCGCCGGTCCAGTAGTGCGCTTTCGGGTTGCCCGGGGGGTTCACCAGGCTGGCGATGTGCCCGGAATAGCTGAGCACGAAGGTGGACGGCCCGCCGAGCAGCTGCGTGGTCTGGTAGCAGCCCTTCCACGGCGTCAGGTGATCGGTGACGGCTCCTGTGACGAATGCAGGCACGTTGATGCGCTCAAGGTGCAGCGGCGTCCCGAGCACCGTGAGCCCTCCCGGCCGGGTCAGAAGGTTGTCACGGAAGATTTCCAGGAACTGCCCGTGCAGTGCGCCAGGCAGGTTGGTGCCGTCCGCGTTCCACGCCAAGATATCGAAGGCGGGCGGCTTTTCGCCCATCAGGTAGTTGTTCACCCAGTAGTTGAAAACAAGATCGTCGGGGCGCATCCAGGTGAAGGCGGAGCCCATCTCGCGGCTGGTGATGATTCCCTTGTGCCGGGACCGGCGGCCGGCGAACGCCAGGAGGCGCTGCTCACCGCGATCCAGAGCGCGGCAAATGCCGGTGGTACCTGCTGTCGGTGCAGGGCGCGCCCTCGTGATCGACGATGATGCTGCCCGCCCTGGGTCCCATTCCCGCCCCCCCGAACGTGCACCGATTGTTCCCGCTGTGATTCAGGGGATAGGGTCTTATCAAGATCAACATGCGGTCTGACCTGACCTTTTCTGGTGGGCGCAACTGGGCTCGAACCAGTGACCCCTCGCTTGTAAGGCGAGTGCTCTTCCGCTGAGCTATGCGCCCTTGGTGCCGGCGGGCCGCGCACCTGGATCGCAGCCAGCGTACCGGTCTGTGCGGCGTGGCCGCACCCCGGCGGGCCGCACGAAGCTGGGGCTGGGGCTACGGTTGAACCGGCGCGATCCTGAAGGGTGAACGAGATGTCTGCGGACTTTCCGGCGACTGGCAGGCCTCCCGAGATCCGGGCCTCCGACGCGGACCGGGACCGGGTGGTGGACGTGCTGCGCGTAGCGATGGGGGACGGTCGGCTGACAGCTGATGAGTTCGGTGAGCGAATGGAAGCCGCCCTGTCGGCGCGGACGCTCGGTGAGCTGGCGGTACTCACCGCCGACCTGGCGACCGGTACCGCGCACGCAGCGGCGCGGGCCGAGGAGGTGGTCCGGATCGACCAGAAGGGAGGGTCGGTCCAGCGCACCGGGCAGTGGGTGGTGCCGCAGCGGCTGGAACTGCGGTCGTCGTGGTCCGACGTGACGCTTGACTTCACCGAAGCGGTCATCGTGGAGGACACGCTGCTGGTCGAAATGGACATGCGGGGTGGGGCGCTGGTCATGGTGACCACGCCGGGCGTGGTGGTAGATGCCGGGTCCCTGACGGTCCGCTACACCGACGTCGATGTTCGCTCGGGCGGCGAGCCTGGCGTGCCGGTCGTTCTGCGGGTGCGGCTGACCGGCCGGATGAAATACGGCCACGTCGAGGTCCGCCCTTAGCGGGCCCCGATTGGGATAACTGGGCGGCGAGAGCGTCCCGGTGGGCTTGGGGACCACCAGATAGCCGCTCGGCGGACCAGGCGCGGCGGTAGTACAGCTGCGCGTCGTGCTCCTGGGTGAAGCCGATGTCGCCGAACAGGCCGATCGCGGCTACGGCCGTGCGGCGATAGGAGTCGCCGGCCTGCAGCGCCGCGGTGTGCGCCGCCTTCTGGGCGTCGGCGGCGCCGACGTCGGTCGCGGCGGCGGCGTACCGGGCGGCAGCCGCGACGTTCTCCAGGTCGGCGAGCATGTCGACGCAGAAGCTGGCTACCGCCGCGAAGGAGCCGCCCAGGCGCTCGGACTCGCCGTGCTCCCGGACGTAAGCGAGGCTGGCGTCCAGGCACCAGCCGATGCCGCCCGCGGCCTCGGCGGCGGTGCCGATCAGGAACTCGCGCTCGGCCCGGGCCAGGGCCGCGCCCGCGTCCTTGGTGAGCAGTACGGCGGGTGCCGCCTCGAAGCTGACGATGCTGATCCGGCGGGTCAGGTCCAGATCCAGCTGGCGCGATAGGTCCAGGCTCGGGGATCCCGTTTCGGCCAGGAACATGGCCAGGCCGGATTCGGTGATCGCCGGGACCACGAGGATGCCCGCGGCGTGCGCCGCTGCCACGTACCACCGGCGGCCGGACAGCCGCCAGCCGCCGGTCCCGTAGTCGGCCCGGACGCCGCCGGGGCCGGGGGCCCAGTAGCCGGCCTCGTCGGCGGCGGCCACCGTCCCGGCTACCGTGCCGGCGGCCAGCTGGGGCAGCCAGCGCTCGCAGGCCTCGCGGTGGCCGGTGGCCAGCAGCGCCCCGGCCGCCACCGAGCTGGGCAGGAACGGGCCAGGGTACAGGGCGCGGCCGAGCTCGACGTGGATCGCGCACGCTTCGACCTGGGACTTGCCGAGCCCGCCGAACTCCTCCGGGATCGTCCAGCCGGACAGGCCGAGCTGGTCGGCCAACTTGGCGTGCAGTTCGGGACGGTAGCCGGGCTCGCTTTCGAGCGCGCCGCGCA
>Ga0210390_10000472_pt1 | contig 44105 bp, 38 predicted proteins | sample IncBWH11OmetaG_FD_161050 | JGI IMG/M metagenome (GOLD analysis project Ga0210390, IMG submission 161050) | Forest soil microbial communities from Barre Woods Harvard Forest LTER site, Petersham, Massachusetts, United States - Inc-BW-H-11-O ... | reverse complement strand
GCGTGCTCGGACGTCAGCCAGCGGCCATCTTTGGTGATGCCGATGGGGACGACCTCGTACTTGTCTTTATCAATTGCGTTAAGAACGGACGCGGCTGAGAGCAACGAGACTTCGTGTTCTCCGCTGCGTCCGCCGAATAAAATGCCGACTCGAAGCTTTTTCATGACCTTCCAGTGTGGACGCGAGGCGAGCCGCGCGTCAATCGCAGGCGTGGTTACGGGTGAGTCTTCTATGGACCTCAACAAAATCCCCACTTCTCGCGCAAACAACGCGCAAGAAATGGGGCACCCAAGAACAGCTATAGGATCTTTTTGCCGAATGCTGAGAGCGCCAGCTCGACCGCGAGATCGGCGGTGCGGTTATGCTCGTCGATGACTGGATTTACTTCGACGATCTCGAAGCTCAGCATGCGGCCGTGGTCGGCGATGATCTCCATGGCGAGGTGCGCCTCGCGGTAGGTCGCGCCGCCGCGGACGGGAGTGCCCACGCCGGGCGCGTCCTCGGGATCGACCCAGTCCATGTCGAGGGAGATGTGGTAGCCGGCGGTGCCGCGTCCGGCCATGCGCAGGGCTTCTTCCATCACCGTGCGCATGCCGCGCTCGTCGATGTCGCGCATGGTGAAGACGCCGATGCCGGCGCGGCGAACGTTTTCTTTTTCCACGGCGTCAATGTCGCGCACGCCGACGAGCACGCAGTTTTGCGGTTTTACTTTCGGCGAGAAGTCGAAAATATTTCCCAGCTCTGACGGCCACAGGCCCATCAGCGCGGCCAGCGGCATGCCGTGCACGTTACCGCTGGGGGATGAGTCGGGCGTGTTGATGTCGGTGTGCGCGTCGATCCAGATCAGGCCGATGTGCTGGTCCTGGCGGCGGTAGAACTCGGCGACGCCTGAGACGGTGCCGGCGGCCATGGAATGATCTCCGCCGAGCGCGAGCGGAACTTTTCCGGCCTCGAGCGTCTTGACCACCAATTCCGCACTCTTGGTGCAGGTGGCCGTGATTTCTTTTAAATACTTGGCGTGGGTGTCGCCTTCTTTTTTTTGTTCGGGAATCGCGACGGCGACGTTGCCGGCGTCCTCGACTTCGTGACCGAGCGCTTCGAGACGTGCCTCAAGTCCGGCCACGCGCACGGCCGAGGGGCCCATGTCGACTCCGCGGCGGGATTGGCCAAGGTCGAGAGGGACGCCAATGACGCGAATTTTCCGCGGAGTGATGCTGGTGGAGGGAGCGGGAGTAGTCATCATCATAGGGTCAATCGACGGGGATTGAAACCAATTGTGTAATCGGGAAATTTGGTAATTGAGAAATTTAAAATCTAAAGTGGCTTCGTCTTTAAATTACACAATTACTAAATTTCCCAATTACTCAATCTTCTCTCACGGGTACAGCCGGTACAGCATTCTCGGGAACGGAATCGTTTCGCGTACGTGCTCGAGGCCGCAGATCCAGGCGACGGCGCGCTCGATGCCCATGCCGAAGCCGCCGTGCGGCACGCTGCCGAACTTGCGCAGATCGAGATACCACTTGAACGCTTCTTCGGGCAGATTATGCTCGTGAATGCGCTTCAACAGCAATTCGTACGAGGCCATGCGCTGCGAGCCGCCAATGATTTCGCCGTAGCCTTCGGGCGCGAGCACGTCAACGCACAATGCCAGTTCGGGGCGCTGCGGGTCGGGCTCCATGTAAAACGCTTTTACTTTCGCCGGGTAACGATGCACCATGACCGGCTTGTCGAATTGTGCTGATAGATAAGTCTCGTCAGGTGAACCGAGGTCGCCGCCCCATTCGAATTTCGATTCGAGCGCGCCTCTGGCGTGACCTTCCTGTAGGTTTTTCACGGCATCGTCGTAGCTGATGCGGGGGAAGGGTGCTTCGATTTTTTCGAGTTTGGAAATGTCGCGGCCAATGGTCTGCAAGTCGGCGCGCCGCTTCTCGAGGCAGCGCTTCACGATGAACGTGATGAGGCCCTCGGCCAGCTCCATCACGTCGTCGAGTTGGGCGTAGGCAACTTCCGGTTCGACCATCCAGAACTCGGTGAGATGGCGGCGGGTTTTCGACTTCTCCGCGCGAAACGTGGGGCCGAACGAATACACCTTGCCCAACGCCATCGCGGTGGCTTCCACGTAAAGCTGGCCTGATTGCGTAAGGAACGCCTGCTCGTCGAAATAGTCGACGGGGAACAGCGTGCTCGTGCCTTCGCAGGCTGCGGGAGTGATGATGGGTGGATCGGTGAGCGTGAAGCCACGTTCGTCGAAGAAGTCGCGCGCGGCTTTTATGATCTCGGCACGCACGCGCAGAATCGCCGCCTGGCGCTGGGAGCGCACCCAGAGGTGGCGATGCTCCATGAGGAAGTCGGTGCCATGTTCTTTGGGCGTGATCGGATAAGGTGAGGACTCTGGGACGCGCTGCACGACTTCCACGTTGGCTACATCGAGTTCGTAGCCGCCGTGGGCGCGCTTGTCGGCGCGGACCTTGCCTTCGACGATGACGCTTGATTCCTGGGTGAGCGTCTTGATCGCTTCGAAGACTTCCGGCGAGACGGCGTTCTTGGGCACTACGCCCTGAATGATTCCCGAGCCGTCGCGAAATTGGGGGAACAATAATTTCCCGCTCTCGCGCAGGTTATAGAGCCAGCCGCGGATGGTGACCGACTGGCCCTCGTGCTTGCCGATCTCTGCGATCGTGGTAACAGGTGAAGACATAGCTTAATTGAGTAATTGGGAAATTGAGTAATTGAGTAATTGAAAATCTTGCGTTCACGGGCAGTTTTCAATAACTCAATTACTAAATTTCTCAATTTCCCAATCTTCAGTTCCCTTCCAGTTTGTCGAAAGTCTCGCCGATTTTCTCCAGCGGATTCACTTTCTCATCTTCCGCGATTTCCAGCAGCAGCGGCGGGGTTTGCGGAGCGGAACGCAGCAACTCCACGGCCTCTTTCCAGTCGATGGTTCCCTGCCCCGGCCACAAGTGCGAATCTTTCAACTTGTCATTGTCGTGAACGTGGGTCGAGCAAATGTGACTGCGCAGAATCTCGAACGCCTCGCGCACAGAGCCCGCCATGTGCGCATGCCCAACGTCGAAGCAGACGCCGACGTCGTCGAAGTGCGCGCTCCGAATCATTTCCACGAGGCGGTCGGGAGTGGAAAGATCGTTGGGAATATTTTCCAGCAGAATGCGTACGCCTAGCGGCTTGGCGAAGGCGCGCAGGTGTTCGATCGAGGTCATCGCGGCTTCGAAGCCCTTGTCGCTGAAATATTCGTTTGGCGATCCCAGGTGCTGCACCAGAAAGCGGAACGGAATCTGCTCGGCAATTTCGAGAGCGCGTTTGATTTCGTCCATGGCGTCGATGCGCCCGGCGCGGTCGGTCGACGCAATGTTGACGGGCGGTGCGCCGGCCCGTCCCCACTCGTAGTCGGCGTAGAGCGGCGAGTGAACGGAGTGGAGAGGAATTCCGCTGCCGCGAAACCATTCGGCGATTTCCTTGACGTGCTGCTTGCGGTTGGCGTAGTCGATGTGCTGCCGCGCGGCGAAAATCTCGACCGCCTGCACTCCGCTGCGAGACATCCCGTCCAGAATGCCGGGATGCAGGCGCTCTTTCACGAACAGATATGTCGAAACCGCTTTCAGCATGCGCGTCCCTTGAAGAAGATTGCAGAGTGCAGGTTCTAGATTGATGATTGCAAGCAATCCAGCGCGATTCTTAGCTCTTCAATCTAAAATCTCAAGTCTTAGATTCTCTTTAGTATCCCACTGCTTTTCCGCCGTTGCGGCCGTCGCTGGCGCCGAGGCGATCGCCGGTTTTTGCGTCGACGGCAATGCACTCTGCGTCGCTCCAGTAAGGCGACACGAACTCGCCATCGTGCAGACCGATTTGCACGTTGTACCCCATTTTATCGAGCGCGCTGACCGTGTCTGGCGAAAACCATTTTTCTACGTTCAGCACGTCGGGCAACCACTGATTGTGAAAGCGCGGAGCGTTCACCGCTTCCTGAATGTTCATGCCATAATCCACCACGCCCATCAGGACATTGGCCACAGTGGTGATGATCTTCGAACTTCCCGGCGATCCCAGAACCAGAAACGGTTTTCCGTCGCGTACAACAATCGTCGGCGTCATCGATGAGAGCGGGCGCTTGCCGGGGCCAATGGCGTTGGCCGCACCCTGAATCAAGCCGTCGGAGTTGGGAACGTTCGGCTTGGCTGAGAAGTCGTCCATCTCGTCGTTCAGCAAAAACCCCAGGCCGTCGGCTGTGACCGCCGATCCGAACCAGGCGTTGATGGTGGTCGTGACCGCGACGGCGTTGCCCTCCGCGTCGACTACGGAATAGTGTGTGGTGTTCGGCCCTTCGTGCATTCCCAGCTGCTGGGGATGCGACGCCGCATATTGTTCCAGTTCGTGGAAAACTTCGGGCCGTTTCAATCCCAGGCTGGGGCTGGCGCGGGCCGGCTCAATCGATTCCCGCCAAGCGGCGGCATATTTTTTGTCGATGAGCTGGGCCACGGGAATCTTCGAGAAATCGGGATCGCCCATGAATTCGGCGCGATCGAAAAACGCGCGCCGGAAGGCTTCAATGGTGTAATGAATGGACTGTGCCGAACGGTTGCCCATCCGGGCGAGATCGTAGGCCTCCAGAATATTCAACGATTCGATCAGAACTGTTCCGCCTGAGGACGGCGGCGGTGCGCTGATGATTTCATATTCGCGATAGGTGCCGCGGACCGGCTCGCGTTCTTTTACTTCGTAATGGGCGAGGTCGGCGGCAGTGATCAGGCCTCCGCCCTTCTGCAGAGCCGCTGCCAGTTCGCGGGCGAGCGAGCCGTGATAAAAATCGTCCGGCTTGTCGGCGATTCGCTCCAGAGTGTGGGCCAAGTCAGGCTGGGGGAAAATTTCTCCGGGCTGATAATAGTTGCCATCGCGCTGAAAAATTCGGCGCGACTCGGGAAACTTGGCCAAGTCGGAGTCGCGCTGCATATCGCGAGCCTCGCCCCAAGTCAACGCATAGCCTTCGCGCGCCAGGCGGATGGCCGGAGCCATGACCTGCTTGAGAGTGAGCTTGCCAAATTTCTGCTCGGCGTAAACCATGCCCGCAACCGATCCTGGCACGCCGATCGATTTGTAACCGACCTGGCTGGCGCCGGTGATCACGTTGCCTTGCGCGTCCAGGAACATGTCACGCGTCGCCGCAGCGGGCGCTTTTTCGCGGTAGTCGAGAAAGTGCGTCTTGCCGTCGGCCATGCGGATCAGCATGAATCCGCCGCCGCCAATATTTCCTGCGGCGGGATGCACCACGGCCAGCGCGAATCCGGTGGCCACGGCGGCATCCACGGCGTTGCCGCCGGCTTGCATGATCTCGACTCCGGCCCGCGACGCTAGTTCATGCACGCTCACCACAATCGCATGTTGGGCGTGCACCGGCTGGGTCGAGGCCAGGGCGGCGGCCGATGCGAAGACCGCTACAACCGCTGTCAGCAGCCAAATGAATGATTTTTGCGGAGATCGCATGCAGGTTGAAGGCATCCGGAACTGCAACAGAACTCTTGAGGCTAGCCGAGCGAAGGAGGCAGAGTCAAATCCAGAAGCGCGCGCTGGGGCTCCCGGACGGACCCAACATTCTCGGAGCAGCGCAGGACCGGCACAGTCTGGCCCGAGTCGCTAAGGCACTGGATCAACCAGCTTATGCGAAGCCAGCCAGGCTTCGGCCTCATCCATCTTCCGGAATACACGGGTCGCAGTGAAGTGATCGCCGGTGAGGACTTCAAACATTCGCATCATGCCGAACATGGCATCACGCGTGGCCACAATGGCACAGGCCTGGAACTGCACCTTGCGGCGAACTGTGGCCACGGCCGCGCTGACCGCGCCGAGCTGGCTGGTTTGTGGGACTAAATCTGCGTCGCTGACATCCAATAGAACATTGAGGGGACCGGAGCAGGCGGGATCTTCTTTCAGACAGCGAAAGTGATCTATCACTTCCGCGAACTGTAGCGGCTGGCTGCAAGTGGTTCGGATTGTTCTTGTTTCGGTGTCGATGTGATAGGTCACCGGCATGACCTACTCCCGGCGGAATGCAAGCGGAAACAAACATACCACGGCTGGTGCGATCGACTTGTCACGGCTCTGTCATAGCTGCTGATTCGTCCGGAGGAAATCGACTTGCAGCACAAGAATTCGCGAACGACTAGCGTTTCTTTGATCGGGTCTTGGGAGGATTCGTCTTTTTCTCAGCCCGGTTTCGCTTTGGCTTCACGGGTCTTGATTTTTTCTTCGGAGCCTTCGCGGCCACCATTTCATACGACTGGCGAATTCGATCTTGCAATTCAGAGGCGGGCAGGGCGCCGAGATGATCGAGCATGACCCAGTTGTAACGGCCGACGTAGGGCGCGGGGTGGATGGCTTCGATTTCCAGCATTTCGGCAAATATTTCCGGAGAGCATTTGAAGCACAGTTTCTGCGGAACGGCCGCAAGGGCCAGAGTGACAAAGATTTTTCCGCGAATCTTGAAGCAGAGATCGTCGGCCCACTGCAGATTTTCGGTCGCCTCGGGAAATGACAGGCAGTAGGCGCGGATGGATTCGGCATTCATTGGGTTCGAAGATTACTTTCTCACAGATCGAACTGGAAAGCACTTCAGCTCACCGTAGCCGGCCGTGCACGTCCAAAAGGATCGTGGTATATTTCCCCGCCAAGAAGGAGCCGGCCCATGGACATTCACGGAATTTGCCCGCTGCTGCAGGTTTTCGACATGCCGACGGCGATTCGTTTCTACCGCGACGTGCTGGGGTTTCAGGTTCACGCCACGTCTTCGCCTGGGGACGACTGCAACTGGGCGTGGCTCAAGTTGCAGGGCGCGGAACTGATGCTGAATACCGCGTATGAAGCCGACCAGCGGCCGGCTGCGCCAGTTCCCGTCCGCGTGGCCGCGCACGACGATACTTGCCTGTTTTTCGGCTGCGAAGATCTTGACCCCGCGTACCGGCACTTGCGATCGAACGGCGTGGACCTGAAGGAGCCGAAGGTCGCGCCTTACGGCATGCGGCAGTTGTGGTTTAAGGATCCCGATGGCTACGGTCTCTGCTTTCAGCACCCTGTCGCGAAGCACGCTGGCGATCCGTCGACGCTCGAACCTGAGACTGCATCGAAGACGCTTTCGTAGGAAAGTCTGCATCAGCGATCCACGAACTGAAGCAGCCGCTGTTTCACTGCCGGCCACTCGGCCGCCACGATCGAATAGCGGACCGAGTCGCGCGGGATGAAGTCGGCGGCCATGCGGTGGGCGCGAAGGATTCCTTCGAACTGGCCGCCGATGCGTTCGAGCGCGGCGCGAGAGCGCTGGTTGCGGGCGTCGGTGTGAAAGCAGACGCGCAGCACCTGCCACCTCTCGAAGGCCTGAGTGAGCATCAGCAGCTTCGACTCGGTGTTGGCGGCGGTGCGAATCGCCGATCGCGACAACCAGGTGTAGCCGATCTCACAGGCGTCGGGAATGCCGCGCGCGTGTGAGGGATGGCCTGGCGGCCACGCCCATCGCTCGAGATTCCAGAAGCGCGTCGAGCCGAGCACCATGCCATCGTGCACGCGCACGATCGCGAACGGCACGGCGGTGCCGGCGTCTCGCCAGGCTAGAGCGGTGTCGACGTACTGCAAGGCTTGGGCCTTGCCGCGGGGGACGGGGCTCCATTGATAAAGCGAGGCATCGTCGGCCGAAGCGACCACCAGGCCGTCAACGTGACGGTGATCGAGTGCCTCCAGGCGAATGTGGCGGCCTTGCAGAAGAAACTCGTCCATAGACATCGCGTTTGCGGGTTTCAAGAACAAGATGGTCGCGCAACTCGTGCCTCAAGCTGACGGCTGAGAACTTAGAGCTTGGGTTGTCACACCTGCTGCCGCGCTTCTCCGAGCGGCACGGTCAGGTCCATCTTTTTCTTGTTGCGGTAGATGGTAATTTTCACGGTGTCTCCGGCGCGGTGATTGTTCATCATCTGCGACAGGTCTTCTTCGTCCTGCACTTTTTGGTCGTCGATGGCCACGATTAAATCACCGCCGAGCATGATGAGCGTGTTGCCCAGGTAGGCGCGCTCGGTGCCGGCGTGCAGGCCGGCCTGATCGGCGGAGCCTCCGGGAGTCACTTTCACGACCAGCAATCCGTAGTCGACGGGCAAGCCGATTTCATCGGCGAGTTCGGGGCTGATCGCAATCGTGACTACGCCCAGGGCCGGACGCCGCACCCGGCCGAGCGTCATCAGATCGTTCAGCACCGCCTTCGCGGTATTGATGGGGATGGCAAAGCCGATGCCCGCGCTCTGGTTCGCATTCGAGAGAATCATGGTATTGATGCCGATGACTTCGCCGTGCCAGTTCATCAGCGGTCCGCCGGAGTTTCCGGGATTAATGGCCGCGTCGGTCTGAATGGCTTCGTCGATCATGGCGCCGTTCGGCTCACGCACCGGGCGGATCGAACTGACGATGCCGCGAGTCATCGTTCCGGCCAGGCCGAAGGGATTGCCGATGGCATAGACTTTCTGTCCCACTTGCAAGTTGCGCGAATCGCCCATGATCGCTGGAACCAGATCGGGGGCCTTGATCTGAATGACCGCGAGATCGTGGGGCGGGTCGGTGCCCACCACGGTCGCCTTGTATTTCTTGCGATTGTGCAGTGTGACTTCCACCTGCCGGGCCTCGGCGATCACGTGATAGTTGGTCAGGATGTGGCCTTCTTTATCGATCACAAATCCTGAGCCTTGCCCTTCCTGAGGAACCAAGCCGTAGAAGAAATCAAAGGTCATGGCGCGGGACGTGACATTCACAACCGACGGAATGTTCTTCTTGTAGACGGAAATATTGTTCTGCTCTTCGCCGTCGAGCGACTCGCTCGGCGCCGCCTCGGTGATCTCCACCTGCGCCGGATGGCTCAGCCAGTTCGAGGAACGGAATTCGCCCGCCTGCGAGTTCGAGCGCCAGGTGGTGAAATAGAAGAATCCGCCGGCAATCACCAGCGTGAAAATTAAAGGCCGTATGAGCTTCATGATTCAAACCATCCCATTCCATGCATTCGATGCGGACCGTCGGAGATCGGTCCATCGAAGCTTCAGATCGTCAATGCTTCAGATCATTGGTGCTTTAGATCATCGATGCTCTAGATCATCGATGCTTTAGATCATCGATGCTTCAGATCATCGAAGATAGGTACGAAGTTAAGGAGTAGAAAGGTCCCTGCATTGATTTTAAACAATGCTGCGCCCACAAGCACGCGGCTCCAAGTCAACTGCGGAGCGGAATTTTTTGTGCCTAGGTAGCGCTCACTTTCTGTTCGAGTTCCGACTCACGCAGGTAGAGAAACAACGGCAAGCCCAGCGAGACTCCAACCGTCAGCACGGCGACGATCACCAGCCAGCGCCGACGGATGCCCCGGCGCGCGCTTTCAATGCGGGTGAACACGAGCAAGACCACCGCAGAGACGATTGCATCCACGCCGAAGAATGCCGCGATGCGGTTGGCAAAGAGTTCACGCACAAACAGCGGCATGTTGAGACCATGCTGGAGCACCCACGGAACGAACTGCCAGTACGGAAGCAGAAAACCGGCGAAGCAGAGGACTAGGTATAGCGTCTTGGGCTTCATAGCGGAATTCTAAACCCGGTCGTGGTTGTGAGCGTTTGTTTGCCTGGCGCGATCCGTGCAACTCTCCGGGAGTACATGGGTCCTTCGCCGCAAAGAGCGCTGCTCAGAACGACAATTGAAATTTGGGTTCAGGATTTTTCAGCTTCGGCTTCCAGTTTCAGCCACACCTGGCGAACTTGCTCGCGAGTGTGGTCGAGCGCGCCGGAGTTGTCGATCACGTAGTGGGCGGCTTTGATTTTCTCTTCGTCGGAGAGTTGGGCGGACATGCGACGTGCGACTTCTTTGCGGGCGGTTTGGAGGTCAATCTTCTGGCGGGCGGCGAAGCGAGTCACACGCTGTTCGGCGCCACAGGTCACGACGATCAGGCGATCGAAATGATCGCCGGCGCCCGCCTCGAGAATCAGCGCGGCTTCCACCATCGCGACGGCGCGCGGGTCCTGGCGGCCCATCTCCTGCATCCACTCGTCCTGGCTGCGAATGACCACCGGATGGACGATGCGGTTGAGTTCTTCAATGCGCGACGCGCGCTTGCCTTCCGCCTGCGTGGCCGGGCCGAACGCGGCCTCGGCCAGTTTCGCGCGGTTGATGCTGAGGTCGGGATTGAGAATCTCGCGGCCGAAATGGCGCACGACTTCGTTGTAGACGGCCTCGCCGGGCTGCATGAGCGAGTGCGCAATGCGGTCGGCCTGCACCAGATGCGCGCCCAGCGCGACAAACATTTCTCCGACCACAGACTTGCCCGAGGCGATCCCGCCGGTAAGGCCGACTTTCAGCATAAGATTCAGTGGCCGGTGATCAGTGGTCAGCGGTCAGTAAAACATCCTAGGTCAGTTATGAGATTTTTGCCCATTTCCAGTACCAGCTTTCAGCGGTCCGCCACAACCGAAGGCTGTCGTGGCGCTGACCACTGACCACTAGCCACTGGCCACTGACGCCGCAGCTTCGCGGCCTTCACGGTGTTGAACATCAGCATAGCGATGGTCAGCGGGCCAACGCCGCCGGGGACTGGAGTGAGTGCTCCGGCCACTTCCGCGACTTCGGGATGGACGTCGCCGATGAGGGCAGAGCCTTTCTTGCGGAAGTTCTCTTCCCTTTTCGTATTGCCTGAGAAGAAGCGCCGAAATTCTGCGGGATCGGTAACTGTGTTCATCCCCACGTCGATCACAGTCGCGCCCGGCTTCACGAAATCGCGCGTGATCATGCCCGCGCGGCCGATGGCGGCGACCAGGATGTCGGCGCGCCGGCACACCGCCGGCAGATCGTGCGTTTTCGAATGGCACACCGTGACGGTCGCGTTGGCATTGAGCAGCAGCATAGCGGCGGGCTTGCCCACGATGTCGCTGCGGCCGACGACCACGGCTTCGCGGCCGGAGATCGGGATGTTGCTGCGCTTCAGAATCTCGATACATCCTGCGGGGGTGCAGGGCACCAGGCCAGGCCGCTGGGTGGAGAGGAGGCCGACGTTGACGGGATGGAAACCATCGACGTCTTTCGCGGGGTCGACGGCCAGCAGCACCTTCTTGGCGTCGACCTGCCGGGGCAGCGGTAACTGCACCAGGATCCCGTCGATATCGTCGCGCTGGTTGAGGCCTTCGACTATGGCCAGCAACTCGACGGTGGTGACTGAATCGGGCGGCGTAAGCTTCTCGCTGTAAATGCCAACTTCTTCACTGGCTTTGACTTTGCCGCGGACGTAGATTTCTGACGCGGGGTCGTGCCCCGCCAGCACGACAGCGAGGCCTGGACGCACGCCTGCCGTGGTCATGATTCTTACTTCCGCGGCTACTTCGCTGCGGATTTCTTGCGCGATCCTGGTTCCGTCGAGGATGGTGGCGGGCATTCGGACTCCGGAGGAGATTCTATCGCAACCACGGAGAAGGGCGTCTCACCACAGAGTCACGGAGACACAGAGAAAACCGCGAGACATTGAGTCGGGACTCCTCGTTGCCCGGGCGGCGATCGGGGTAAGTTTTCCGGGGCTCGGTTTTCTCTTTGTCTCTGTGTCTCTGTGACTCTGTGGTGAAGCGGTTGTCGTACAATCGAAAAATCATGCTTGCCAAAGAGCTCCTCGAAATTCTGGTTTGTCCGGCGTGCAAGCAGGCGCTCGAGTATCGCGCCAACCCGGAGAGTTTGAAGTGCCAGCAGTGCCACCGGGTCTATGCGGTCAAAGAGGACATCCCGATCATGCTGATCGACGAGGCCACGATCGAGCCATAGCCTCGCTGCCCGGTTAAGCTACCTAACGGGTTAGGGCCGGAGATCAGCCATCCTTTAACACGACGTTCACATTCTCGTAATATTATCTGCCGATGCCACAGGAGCCTTTGCAGATTGAAGAAGTCAGCGGGACGCCGGACGGCGTTCGAGTATTGCGGCTGAACGGCCCCGTTCTGCTCAGCAATTTTTTTGAGTTTCAATCCCAGGTTCGCGCCAGCACTTCACCCACCCTCATCCTCGATCTGACTGGGGTTCCCTACATGGACTCGGCCGGCATAGGGGCGCTGGTCGGAGCCTACGTGACCCATCAGAAAGATGGTCGTCATCTGGCCCTGGTCGGCGTCACCGACCGCGTGCGCAGCGCGATGCAGATTACGCGGGTCGAGCAGTTCTTCCACGTTTATGACACCGTCGCGGCAGCGGAAGCCGCCACGGCCAAGCTTTAGACCAGCCGGGCGCGACGCTTGGGGTGATTCCCCTCCAAGCTAGCCCGCTGAGCCAGCCCTCCTTCGCCGGAGGCGTTCCCCCGTTGCGTCATTGCACCAAAAGCTGGCACGACATTCTTTGTTTGCCCGCCTGTTCGGAATCGACACATTGTGTCAGTCCTGAGATTACCTTCTGGGTACGAAGGGCACTTTGGCCGGCCCTCCCTCCCTTATCCGGATTCCCGCAACTTTCCATATTCACAGGGGTTAAATGAATCCAGAGGGGCTTGGGGATCGTAATAGGAAATGAAGGGCAATTTCGGCAGCAGAATTGCATGCAACTATCACAGCTGCCGATGAGTCTAATACGGCAACGATGTAGTAGGTCGAAGTCGGAGGTGATGACGGCCATGACGAACGAGAAAGCTATGATCGCAAAGGCAATGAACGATAAAGACCGGTTCACGACGACCGAACTGGCAGCTCTGAGGAACGATCTGCTCCAGGGGGGGATGATCGACTCTTACGAGGCCGCCGAACTGCTCCAGGTGTTTCTGATGGGTCGTGGCTATGGGGTGTCGCCCAAGGCCGCGCTCGATGCGGCAGGCCGCGTCGAAATGGCGGGATGCGCCATGCCCGTGCTGGTGCACGAACTGGAAAACCTGGCAATGGTGATGTAATGAGTTTTTCCTGCGGCGCGGGCCGGTGACCCCGCGGCGCAAGATGAGACTGGGTAACTGAGACTGAGACGCTGCGCGGGAAGTTGGCGTCGACATGTTGAGATCGAGAATTTGGCGTCAGGAATTTGAGATCGAGATTTTGACATTCTGGGTCGGCGATCTGAAAAGACCGAACGAACCAGTTCCACAATGAAACAGCCGGGCCAACCAGCCCGGCTTTGTGGTTTTTGGGGGTAACCCTCTCGCCTCGGCGGATCGCGATTCCGTAGCGGCCGTCCCGTACAACTCCTAAGACACTGCTTTCCCCGCCGGGCTTTTTTTCAACCTGTTTTCACTCCACCTGCTGCCCGATCTTCCCTTTCTCCTTTCTACTTTCTGCCAGGGCTGCGCGCGCCCAGATTGAGCCGTCGCGGGAGGTGACACTAGAGTAACCATCAAAACAATATCGGTTTTGTTGCGCTTCTGGTAGAGTGTTGCCGATCCCCCCCCAACCAGAAGTACTTGAGGAGCGTGCAATGAAGATTTTTGGAATGACAAACACCCGATTGATCGCGGGGCTGCTATTCGCGACCATGGCTGTTTCACTCGATGCCCACGCGGCGTCGGTATCCCGCCCCGGACGGGGTTTTGGTCCTGTCTATGATGCGGCGCACGAGACTACTTTTGAAGGCACCATCCAGGAAGTCGTCCTGAAACACACCGCGGGCAGCCCCGGCGGCATGCACCTGATGGTGGCTGGTCCCGCGGGCCTGATCGATGCTCACATCGGCCCGTTCATGACCAAACAGACCAAAGAAGTGCTGCAAGCCGGTGTGCCGGTTCGCCTGGTGGGAGCCAAAACTACGGTACGCGGGAAAACATTTTTCCTGGCGCGCCAACTCACCGTCGACGGCAACACCATTCAGGTGCGAACCCCACGTGGATTTCTGGTGATGCCGCGCTCCGATCATCCGCGCGTTGGCAAAACGGGAACCCAGACTGGTTCCGAGAGACCCATAACCGGTTTCACTGGTTTTACTGGTTCTAACGGAGGTGCCCGATGACATTGCGCAAATCGATCCTACTTCTGACCGCTCTGGCGACGATTGCCGCGCTGGCGGGATGCAACAACGGTTCCAACCCACCGATCACCCTTACCTTGAACACGGTACCGACCAGCCTCCCGGTCAACGGCGTGGTGACACTTGTCGCCTCCGTAAATAATGACAAGGCGAACGGAGGCGTGGTGTGGTCTTGCACGACGACTCCTGCCGGTTCACCCTGCGGAACCTTCAACCCAGCCACCACCTCTAGCGGCGGCTCCACCACGTATACCGCGCCCGCTATCCTGCTACCGGCCGGTACAACCATCACCATTACCGCAACCTCGGCGACCAACTCGGCAATCAGCCAAAGCAGCCTGCCCATCACCCTCGGGCCTGCGACTCTGGCCAACGGCAATTACGTATTTTCGGTCACCGGTTATGACTACTTCCCCGATGCATCGAACTACACGGTCTCCGGAGTGATCAGTGTCGCTGGTGGAGTAATTACCGGCGGCGAACAGGACTTCATCGACGGAACCAACCAACCGCTGCAGGACAACATCGGCGCTGGTGCCAGCGGCTGCAGCGCCACCACCGCCCCACTCGTTAGCTGCCTGACAATAGGGGCGGACGGCAACATGCAGATTATCCTGGTGACCGGAGACCCGGGTCTGGGGGTCAATATTCCGGCCTCAGGAAGTGTCCCTGCCGTCAATGGCGTCGAGACTTTCAGCGGCTCGGTGCTTCCCCTGAACCCGGGCAAAGCTTCGATCGCCGAGATCGACGCTTCGGCCACTGGCAGCGGCGGATTGGAATTGCAAAGCGCGACCGTCACCGCTGCTCCGGGGCCAGGCTCCTTTGCCTTCGTCCTCTCGAACGCCGGCGATGCCTTGGCAATCGGTGGCATCATTAACATTGACGACCTTTCCGCTGCTAGCGAAGGGGTGCCCCTCTGCGGGGGGACCATCTCGGGAGCTGGAAGCATTTGGGATGGGAACGCCGGTGGCGATATCTTCCAAGGTGGGACTTTCAGCGCTAGCTGCGTGTCTTCGCCTGACGGGTGGGGCCGGGTCACGTTCACGATGAATTCCCCGAACTTCTCCCAGTTGATCCTGGCGGCTTATCCCATCAGCAACAGCAAAATCCAACTCGTGGAAACCGGGGATAGTTTCCAGGGAGTCCTGGGGGGCATCGCCTACGGTCAGACGGTACCGACTGGAGGCTTCACTGCCGCCAGCGCCCAGAACACCTATGTAATTGGCATGCAGGGAGAAGACGGTAACTTCCTCCTGCAATCTGCCGAACAGCTCACCATCGCCGCCGATGGAAGCGTAACCGGCTTCCTGGACTTCAATGACTTCAGCGGCGATCAGACCCAGAGCCCGGATCCGGTGAGTGCACCGGCTGCCTCAGTGGTCGTGGATGCGACGGGACGAGTTACCATACCCGGTGTAGCCGCTGCTGACGAAGCCGCAACCTATAACATTCAACTCTACCTGGACGGGAACGGCCATGCCCTGGCGCTTACGCTAGACAGTGGCGACTCTCAAGCCGGTATCGGATTCCAGCAAAGTGGCGCCAGTTCCATCGCCGCAAGCTCCTTCTCAGGGGCCTATGGCATGGGCGTTACCGGCTGGGATTTCGATGAAGACGGCGAGTTTGACTCGGTCGGTCCCGTTGTTGCCGATGGATCATCAACGTTCGCCGGATTTGGCGACGTCAACTGGCTGGACTACTCTGATCCTGGGCCAATCGCGGTCTGGGGCAACCCAGTGTCCGGTGGCTTCGGCACCAGCGGCGCCACCGGTATCTTCACCGGTACCATCACCGGTATCGATATCTTCAACTGCACGGCGTTCGGTGTTACGGATGCGCCTGGTTGCTCGCAAGACGTGTTCAACTACTACCTCGTTGACCAGTATGGCGACAACATCGCCATCGAAACCGACTTGAACCAACTAACGTTCGGATACTTCCTGGAACAGTAGCCGAACCATACGGATTCACTCCGTGGCGCACCTTCGGGTGCGCCACTTTTTTATTGCTACCTGAGGCTGGCTGGCGACAGCGGCTTTAAGCCGAATGGGAACTGTGTAGCCGCGCGGCATGCCTGAAGGCACGCCCTGATACGAACCTTTCTTCTCAGACTGCACAATTGCCCAGCCTGCGAGATCGTTGCCTTACGCTTGGAAGCTGTTACTCGTGCCGCAGGCTTTCGACTGGGTCCAGTTGCGAGGCGCGGGTGGCGGGAATGGTGCCGAAGATGATGCCGACTATCGACGACACGATGATGGCAATGATCGCCGCCGGGCCGGAGACGGGCAGGCGGTAGTCGGTGAAGAAGCGGACCGACCAGGGAATGGCCAAGCCGAACACGATGCCGACAATGCCTCCTGTCACCGAGATGACGATGGCTTCGGCGAGAAACTGGAGGCGAATTTCACGGTTGGTGGCGCCGACGGCTTTGCGAATGCCAATCTCGCGGATGCGCGAGGTCACCGTCGCCAGCATGATGTTCATGATGCCGATGCCGCTCACGAGCAGGGTGACGAACGAGACGAGCATGAGTACGTAGGTCATGGCATCGGCGATTTTTGAGGCCACGGTAAGAATCTGGTTCAGGTTCTGCACACTATAGACCGATTCGGGACGATGCCGCGATTGCAGCACGCGTTTGATCGCGGCAGTTGCGGGGAGAACGTCCTGCGCGGTGGCCACCGAAACATAGATTTCATTCACCGCGGAAGTCGGCCGGAAGAAACGGCTGACTGTGTATGGAATCAGCATGGTGTCTTCCTGAATTTCCGACTGGCCGAAGGTGTCCACACTTTCTTTGAAGACGCCGATAATCGTGAACGGCAGGCCGCCGCTCAGCTTGATGATCTGGCCGACGGCGGCGGGGGTCGCGCCGTAGATTCGCTGCGCCAGTTTCTCGGTGACGACACCAACTTTATTGCGGCCCAGAGAATCTTCGGGGTCGAAGAAGCGTCCGGCGAGAATCTTGAGATTGCGCACTTGCTCATACTCAGGATCGACGCCGAGGACGAGAATGTCGCTCTGCTTGCCCGCACCCACGTCGATGCGATCTCCGAGGGATGAGGTGGGCGAAGCGGCCACGACGCTCGATACCTGCTCGCGCACGGCCTGCACGTCCTCGATCGTAATGGGATCGGGGGTCGAGTCGATGCGGGACGATCCGCCCTGGTAGTCGGCGTAAATCATGTTGGGCCCGATGGATTGCAGCTGGCGCAGCATGTATTGCTTTCCCGTCAGTCCGATCGTGGCCACCAGGATCACCGACGCCGTACCCACCGCCATGGCCAGCGCCGTGAGCGTGAATTGCAGTTTGTTGCTGCAGAAGGATTCGTAGGCGAAGTTGAGAATCTCGCCGATTCCAATCGTCAAGCGGCGCTGAGCGGTTAGAGATAAAGAGGCTGCGTCCATTCCGGTTAGATGTTAACCCCCGTGCGCGAGACGCTGCAATGCGGCTGGTTGTTTCACACGCCCAGCAATGGCCACCGCCGTCAACACGACGAGGAGCGGATCGACGGGTCGAAAATAATAGGTTTCCGGGTGCGACACGTAGTAGACGAGCGGATAGCAGCCGAGCACGATGGCAAAGCGAATGCCGATGGCCCATTCCAACTGGAATGCGCGGCGAAGACCCAGCAGCGCCAGCACCGAAAACGTTGTGGCGACCAGGATGTTCGGTGGATCGAGTGGCTCCTCTTTAAGATAGGAGCGATCCAGGCTCCAGTATCCGGTCCATATATAAAGCATGCGGCGCAGCGTCATGTGGACGAACCAGCCGGGATGGGCGCGGATGTAGCCGAACGCCTGCTGGCGCTTGTGCTCCATGTAGGCCACTTCGCCGGACTTTTCATACTCTTCGAGTTCGGCGTCGCTGTGGTTGGGGTGCAGGGCGCTGTTGACCCAGCGCTCGGAATATCCGTTGTTGCCGATGTAGAGTTCGAGCCCGAGGCCGCTGCGCACGGGAATGAAGTGATGGAAGGTTTCGTAGTTGCGAACGATCCACGGCGAGAGCACGGCGAGAAACGCCAGACTCGCCACCGTGGCGGGCATGAACCAGGTAAGCCGCTGGCGGTGACGGCGGTAGCAGGTGAACGCGGCCAGAAAGGGCACGACGGCGAGCGTCACCGGTTCGGTGAGCGTGGCTACGCCGGTGAGCAGACCGAAACCCGTCCAGTGAAGCAGGCTGCCGGAATTCTCAAGCTTTAGCGCGATCAGGAAAAGGCAGCAGAGCAGCAGCGTGAGCAGGCACGTCGACCAGGCCCAGTCGGCGCCGTAATAAATTCCATAGGGCGAAAACGCCCATAGCCAGCCTGCCCATTTTGCGACGCGATCGCCAAAGCAACGGCGTGCCAGCAGAAAAACTGGAATGCAGGTCAGCGCCGAGAACACGCTGTTGAGGGCCAGCGCCGTGATGACCGACGCGGGAGTATGCGGCCCAAAGATCCAGAAAATGCCGGCGAGCAGGTACGCGTAGACAGGGGATAGAACCGCCGTCGGACCGGTATCGGCAAATACGTTTCCGAAGCCGCGTCCGGTCACCAGCGAGCGGGCCACGCGGCCGAAGGCCCAGTGCTCAATCAAAAAAGGATCGAGCCATTCGCGATACAGAAACGGAATGACGGCCAGACGCACCAGCAACGCGGCGGCCGCCATGGGCGCGTAGGCGCGCAGTTCTTGGTTGTTGGTTTGCGGTTCTTTGCTCATGTGCTCATGTCGATGCCCGACCGGCGTCCGCTGATTTACCGGCAAGATACATTAAGATAATGCGGCTTACTTTTCGAGACCCTCGTTTTCAGTGTAAAAGGAAGGATCGTGCGCAGACGAATCGTGCGTTGGTGACGGGAAAGCTGCCCGGATCGCTACAGCGCCAGTGACCAAAGGACCCAGCCGCGTCACTATTCAACGTCTTTTCCCTGTGAGATCGGGAAGCACTAGCGTATCATAAGGGTTTGCCCGCATCTCAAACCAACGTTTGGAGTCTCTAGAATGCGCCCTGTATCGTTCGGGCCGAAGCCCGAGATCTCGGTAGTTGTTCCATGCTTCAACGAAGATGCAGTGCTGCCGGAAACCACGCGACGTTTGGTCGCGAGCCTCGAAGTTATCGACCGTCCCTTTGAAATCATTTATGTGGATGATGGGAGCCGGGATAATACGCCCCCCATGCTGACCGATCTCCATGCGTCCGATCCCCGCATCCGCGTGGTCAGGCTATCCAGAAATTTCGGCCATCAGATCGCAATTAGCGCCGGGTTGGAGTATGCACGAGGTGCTGCGGTGGTTTTGATCGATGCCGACCTTCAGGATCCTCCCGAAGTCATTTGTGAAATGGTAGACCTTTGGAAGCAAGGCTACGACGTCGTCTATGGCACTCGCGACCACCGGGAAGGGGAGACGGCGTTCAAGACCTTCACGGCGAAATGGTTTTATCGAATCATGAATCGACTCTCCGAAGTCCCCATTCCGCTGGATTCCGGTGATTTCAGGCTTCTGGACCGCAAGGTAGTGGATGCGCTGTTGTCGATGCCCGAGCGAGATCGGTTTATGCGAGGCATGGTGAGCTGGGTTGGATTTCGGCAAGTGTCGGTGCCTTACAATCGCGCGGCCCGCCATGCCGGCGATTCGAAGTACACGCTGTTCCGCATGGCCCGGTTTGCGGTCGACGGCATTCTATCGTTCTCGATTGCACCTCTTCGCGTCGCCAGTGTGATGGGAGTGGCCTTGTTTACATCGGCGTTGCTGGGGGGCTTGACGGCGGTCGGCATTGGACTGGCGAGCAACCGATGGATGTCGCCGTGGGCGTGGGTGTTGCTGGCGGTTTTATTTCTCGGCGGCGCACAGTTGTTGTGTCTGGGAATTTTCGGGGAATATCTGGGGCGAACCTATGCCGAGAACAAGCGCCGACCGCTTTTCTTCGTGCGTGAGACTCTGGGCTTTGACGAACCTTTTTCGCACGCCGAGGAATCGCTCGTCGCCCTGAACCAACACCGCGCTGCGCGCGCCGGCTTCGAAGGCTGATCCTTGCGTCTTGCTTCTTATTTTAATTTTTTTTTTACTCCATGCGGCAGACTGAGAGGCTCTGGTTTTGGTAGGGACAGCTGAGGCCTGCAACTGGCGGATTTGCCACGACGACCCAGTCCACTCCAAACTGTGATTTGAGACGCTGGAACTCCGGCTTCTGAAAATCGCGCCAGCCGGTTTGCGCATTCATTTCCCGCAGCCAGCGCGGCCCCAGGCTCGGCACGCGCACCACGATGCACGGGTCTTTTAAGGCGTCGGCGAGCACGCTGCGCTCCGCCAGGGCGCGAAAACCGTGGTAGTCTTCACCTTCCATTTCCATGTATCTGGGATCGAGAGCGAAATAGCTGTCGACGGGCGTGTTCTGGCTGATCCACTGAAAGGCCTGCAGCCAGGCGCTGCTCGGGGGCCTGCCCGGCAATTCGAGATGAACCGTTCCCGGATACAACTGCCGCTGCGCATAAAACATTCCGGCGCTCAGCGGTATGAATAAGAGCAGCCAGCGCAGCACGTGCCGCTTGAGGAAGTAGCGGCCGAGCAATCCGCCGGCCAGCAACACAAAAAAGATATAGACCAGGTGCAGAAAGCGCATCGGCTCGAGCGAACGAAAACGCTCGAGCGGCGGAGGCAGCATCAGAACTAGCGCCACCGCTAACTGGAACACGCCGAAATAAACGGTACGCTCCGCCACCCGCGCCAGAACCGTTGAGCCCCGCCCAAGCGCCAACGAGCGAAACCACCACAGCAGCACGAGCGGGCCCACGATTCCCAGCCACTCGTACCAATGCCAGTGCAGCAGAAAATAAAACGATCGGGTAGCCTCGGCCTGCCGCCAGGTGGGCGTTGCGGGCTCGAAGATCCACCCCAGAGGAATGAGCAGCGCGGCGGTGATCGCGGGAGTGTGCTCGCCCTTGCGCGGACTCCATTTCGGATTCCACTTCAGATTCCACCCCAGGAACAAACAATACGAAACGCCGAATGGCGTCATGTTCAAATGCAGCGGAAAAGCCAACAGCAGCAGCACGCCCGCCAGCACACGACGGCCATCGAGCACAGCCACAATTGCCGCCAGGATCAGAGCGGTCGCCAACGCCCGCGGATGCAGGTGTTGGTCGGTCAAGCTCAACCCGCTGCCCGAAACTGGCAGAGTCAGAAGCGCGGCCACCATGGTCACCGCTGCCCACTGGGCATATTCTTCGTCGAAGCAGCGTCGGGCAATTCTCCAGCATCCCCACAGAACCAGAAAAGTTGCGGCTATCTGCCAAAAGAAGAGCCCCCAGTACAGGGGAACGTGCGTCCAGCGGATCGACAGCGCGATGAGCTTGTCGAAGGCAGTTGCCTGAAATAGTACGCGGAAAAAATCAGCGTCATGAGGAAACAGCGCCGGATTTAAATTGTTTTTGATCGCTGCCAGATAGTACGCATCATCCTCAAGGCCCGGATGATATCCCTGCACCAGCATGGCCAGGGCGGTCAGCGCCAGCAGCCGCGCAAGATTCTTCATGTTGATGAGCATGCTCTCTTCGTTGCGCATGGTGTGGGGCTAGGCCGGACGCGCCGTTTCTGAGCGGACAGCGTAATAGCCCTCGCCGCCGGCCTCCAGTTTGCGCCCTTGGTCGCTGAAGCGCGGCAAGTGAATCACGCCTATTTTCTGCAGCGCAAACTGCAGAGTTGTGGCCAGCACGCCAAAACCGTAGTTCACGCTGCGGCGGAAGTTGATGGACGAGGCCTCTTCGAAATATTTCGTGGGACAGGAAACCTCACCGATTCGAAAACCGAAGTGAACGCACTGCGCCAGCATCTGGTTATCGAAAACGAAGTCGTCGGAATTTTCCAGCAGCGGCAGTTCGGTGAGCACCTTGCGGCTAAAAGCGCGGTATCCGGTGTGATATTCAGAGAGCTTCACGCGGAGAAATAAATTCTCGAAGGCGGTGAGCGCGCGGTTGGCGATGTATTTGTACACCGGCATGCCGCCGAGCAGGGCGCGACCGCCGATGATGCGCGATCCAAGGACCACGTCATAAACGTCGTAGGCCACCATGCTGGCCATGGCTGTTACCAGCAGCGGCGTGTACTGATAGTCGGGATGCAGCATGATGACGACATCGGCGCCGGCGTGCAGCGCCTCGCGATAGCAAGTTTGCTGGTTGCGCCCGTAGCCGTAGTTGCGGTCGTGCTGAAAAACCAGCAGGCCGAGTTGGCGGGCGACTTCGACGGTGCGGTCGCTGCTGTGGTCGTCAACCAGAATGCGGATGTCGACCAGGTCGGGCAATTCTCCCACCGTGGCCTGAAGAGTCTTCTCCGCATTGTAGGCGGGCATGACAACCGCGATGCGCTTGCCGTTGATCATGTGGGATTGGGCCTTATTAGTTTACAGGAGATGGAGCGGAGGAGGCATCGCGGGTAGGCCGCGGCCACCGGCTAAAGCCGGCTCTTTTTTGGTTTAGCGTTTCGGCACACCTGTGAGGCGAGCCCTGATACGACTCTGCTTAGTGCGCTGTTTGGGCCAGGAGTTGGATCAGATATTGCTTCCAGGCGATGGCCCAAGTGTGGGTGCCGTGTCCACGAGTTTCCTCGCTGATCGGCAACAAGACAAATTTGCTGTTCTTCAGGCGTGCGCCCTGTTTTTCTGCGATGCCGAGTTCAGGAGGATTAATAAAATCGTCCGCTGAATTAATCCACATCACTGGCGCGGTGATCTCTGCGAGGCGGGGTGAAGGATCATAGTTACGCGAAGCGTTCACCTGATAGAGCAGGTCATTGGCGTCGAGGCCTGCGACGAGCGGTTCGACTGACTCGGCCACGTATTTGTCGGCTCCGTCGCGCGTGGCAAGTTGCTTCTGCATGAGTACGGGCGCGCTGCCGGCGATGATCAGCAAATCCTGCGCGGTGCGAAGCGCCTGCTTTGGCTCTACTTTGTACTCGCCGTCTTTCCAGTCGGGATCGTTGCGGATCGCATCCATCAGCATCTTGCGCCATACCCGGTTTCTCCCCGCGATCTGCACTGGAAGACAAGCCATTGGCATCAAGGCATCCGCAAACGAGGGATAAGTTTCACCCCACACGAACGAGTGCATGCAGCCCATGGAAGTGCCGAAGAGCAGGCGCAGGTGATCGACCGCGAGACCTTCGGTGAGCAGAAGATGCTGCGCGGCAACCATGTCGTCGTAGTCGTACTGCGGGAAGTGAGCGTGCATGCCGTCGCTCGGCTTCGAGGAGTGGCCGTGGCCAATGCCGTCGGGCGCGATGATGAAAAAGCGGGTGAGATCGAGCGGTTGCCCCGGACCGAAAAGTTCTCCAGCAAATTGTGGCGCCAGAAATTGCTCCCCTGACCCTCCGGTTCCGTGCAGCAGCAAGACGGCGTTGGTCACGTGGCCGGCGGCATCACGCGCGGGCTTGCCCAGAGTTCTGTAGTGCAGGCGAAGCTGCGCCATTTGCTCGCCGGATCGAAATTTGAAATCGTGTGCGACAAAGTCGCCTTCGGTCACCGAATATTTCAGAGGCTCCTGGGCTACGGCGAGCCGAGGGAAAAGAATTACCAAGAAAATAAGAAAGCGGGTGAAGACGGTCATATAAGTCTCAGTTATTTCGCGTCGGCGAGAATGTTGTCGGAATGGAGCCGACAATGCCGCCGACCGCCCCGCGCCGGGGGGCGGCGTTTTCACGGCAACTACTGCTGCAGCAAGATCGACACCGTGTAGTCACCGAGGTTCGCCGTGGCGAGATCAAGTTTTCCATCGCCATTGAAATCCGCCGCCGTGATCTGGTACGGGTACTGCCCCACCGTATAAGGAGAGCCCGATGCCTGAGTAAACGTCCCGTCGCCCTGGCCAAGCAGGAGAGTGATGGTTCCATCTCCGTAGTTTGCGGTCGCCAGGTCGAGTTTCCCATCGTTATTGAAATCGCCCGCTACAATTGCTTCAGGCCCGTTTCCTACCGGGATCGTGGTAGGCGTCCCAAACGTTCCATCGCCATTTCCCAGCAGGATTATCACGGCGTTGTCGCTTGAGTCCGTCACTGCAAGATCCAGTTTTCCATCGCCGTTAAAGTCGGCGATCGCAATTGCAGAGAGATACGTCCCGAGGGAAATCGGCGAACCACTCGCCAGCGTGAACGTCCCATCGCCATTCCCAAGCGATACGGTAACTCCCGAACCTCCAAGTGCGGCCGACCCACCGCTCACGACGGCGGTATCCAGCTTTCCGTCTCCATTGAAGTCCCCCACTGCCGCGCTCGCCGAGAATCCGCCGCTGTAAAAGGGCCCCGCTGTGTTGAATGCTCCGTTGCCGTATCCCAGGGCCACCAGCGACTGGTATCCGACTCCGTTGACAATCGCGAGATCGAGATTTCCATCCGCGTTGAAGTCTGCCGCGTCCAGCGCGTTAACAGGCATGGCAAAGGCATTGGCGAATGCCGCCGATGACGGAACGAAGCTTCCGGTCCCATTTCCCAATAGGATGGCTGCGGCCTGATTGTTGAACTCGCCGATCGCCAAGCCCTGATGGCCGCTGTGATTGAAATCGCCCACGGCAATTGGCCCTAGATAGGGGGACGGAAAATCGTCGTAGGGCGGGCTCGGCACGCCCACCGGAGAAGCTGCCGTCGGAGAAAACATACCGTCACCGTTCCCGAGGAAAACATATAAACGGACGTTCGCCGCGACCGCAAGGTCTGGCTTGCCATCCTCGTTGAAATCCGCGGCAGCGATCCCAGAGGGCTCTTGAACCTGCAGAGGAGAATTATTCGCGTTCGCAAAACTAACCGTAGTTTCCGGCGCGGCGATCTGGAAATAGGCCACGTTGGACGAGCCGCCGCCGGGGGCAGGATTCACCACCGTGACTGCAGCCGTTCCTGCATCAGCGACGCTTGTCGCCGGAACCTGTGCCGTCAGACGTTTGCTGTCGACAAATGTTGTCGAGAGCGGCACGCGATTGAAATCGATAGTCGCGCCAGAAACGAATCCTGTCCCGCTCACAGCGAGCGTAAACGCCGAAGCGCCCGGCGAAACCGCGGTCGGCACCAGCGGCTGATTCAAGAATGGAACCGGATTCCCCGGTGCGGCCGTCGAACTGATCTGGATGCTCAAAAAACCGTCGACCGCAGTCGCCCCGGTCGCATCCGTTACCGTGGCCTCGAAATACCAGGTTCCGCCGCCGGTTGGCGTTCCGCTAATGGCTCCTGTCGTCGCATTCATCCCCAATCCGTCAGGTACTGCTCCGCCCACCTCGTATCCGGTGATGATGGGGCCGTCGTAGACACTCCATTGAAACGGAGGCGTACCACCGGTGACCGCGATGATTTGGCTGTAGGCGGCGCCCACCGATCCGCTGGTCAGCGTCTGAAAAGGGATCTGCAGGTACGGGTTCACCGTAATCTGCAACGATGCGCTCTTTGTCGAGTCCGCTACAGACGTGGCCGTAACGGTCACCTGTTGCGCGCTGGTCAGGTTGGGCGTCGGAGAAGTATAGGTAACGGACGGCCCCGTCGAGCTGCTGAGAGACCCCGCGCCGGTCAGAGTCCACGAGACCCCTTTTAGAGTCGAGTCATTCGCGACGGTCGCAGCGATCGTAACTGTCTGGCTCTGATCAATCGCCTGCGAAGAGGAAGGGGACAGGGTCACCGAAATCGGCGCCGGCGAACTCGAACACCCGCCCATAGCCGCCGCCATCGCCAGGGCAAACAACGTCACACCGCAAGAGCAAAACCGCCGCACTGCCACGACTAAAATCTCCTTGGGGGTGCAAGTATCGCACACATTCGCTCGCTCTGCAGGCTGGATGGCACTGACTCCGGGGGTTATTGGGCCGATCACTCGTGGCCGAGTTTTTTTCAATCTCACTTCATGTTGTCAAGGATGGAGCCGACGATGCCGCCGACGACGCCGCCTTCGACGGTCTTCCGGCTACCTTCGTGAGGCATGTATCTTTCCAGCGCGTGGGCGAGCCTGGCGATGGGCAGGGTCTGGAGCCAGATTCGGCCCGGGCCGGTCAGGGCGGCCAGAAAGATTCCGTCGCCACCGAAGATCATGTTCTTGATGCCGGGTACGGTAGTGATCTGGAACGAGACGCTCGATTGAAACGCGCCCACGTGGCCGGGATGGACGCGTAAAGTCTCCCCGGGCTGTAGGTCACGTATGACGAGTTCGCCGGAAAGTTCGAGCCAGGCGATGCCCTGTCCGCTGACCTTTTGCAGCAGGAAACCGTCGCCGCCAAAAATTCCGGCGCCCAGCGATTGCTGGAAGCCGACGCTGATCTGAATCATCTGCGTGGCGCAGAGAAAGCCGTGGCGGTGAATCAAGTACTCGTGTCCCGGCGAAACTTCGACCGGTACGATGTGGCCAGGAAGTTTGGTGGCGAAGGCGAGCTCGCCGGCCGCGCCGACCGCGCGGTATTCCGTCATGAAGAGCGAACCGCCGCCGGCCACGCGCTTGATCACGCCGAAGATTCCTCCGCCGCCGCCGAACTGAGTGTGCGTGGTCATCTGGATCGAACTGCCCATCCAGGAAAGTTCTCCGGCTTCGGAGATGACGGCCTCGTTGGGTTCGAGGGCAAATTCCAGAACGGGCATGGTGGTGCCGGTGATGCGGCTCTGCATGGTGAATCTCCTCGCGGAAAGATTGGTTCGGTCGAAACGCGCTGCTGCGCCCAGTTCGCGAGGCTCCAGCGCGAAGACCTCAGAGTATACAACGAGGAAAGGCGATCAGAGGGGGCGCTTGGCGGCGGAAATAATCTGCAGCAGATCAGGGTCTGCGCCGGCGTCGGCCAGGCGCTTGCGTGTGATATCGCTCAACTTGAAGTCCACGCCAAATTGCTGAACCAGAGTTGCCATGCGCCGGGTCGTGATCCAGCCTTTGAGTCCGGTTTCAACTTCGGCGACTGAAAAGGGCGCGGGTTTGTCGTTGACCGCTTCCTTCCTTGGCTCGGGCACGCGCCAGTTTGCTTCGCGCGCTGAGATGAGGCCTTGGGCGAGCATTTCCGCCAGTCGATCCTGAGATGCCTTATTCTGGTGCCTGGCCGCTTTCACGAACCATTTTGCCGCCTCATGCTGGTCTTTCGGGAGTCCTTCCGCACCAGTTTGATAGATGCGGCCCATTGCGTATTCAGCACCGAAATAGCCTTGATCTGTGGATTTCCGTAACCAGAGAAGCCCCTGTTTTGGATCGACCGTGACGCCTTGCTCCCCGTAGATATACGCTCGCGCCAAGTCGAATTGCGCAATCGGATCGCCGGCCTCGGCTTTGTGCCGGGTGACAGCAATATCCTGATTCTGAGCCGATGCCGAGGCCAGGGCGATGGCGCAAACCGCGGCCGTGCGGATGAATTGGATGCGAAGAATCATGAGGTGGCAAATCACGATGTGGCTCGGCTCGGATAAAAGCTCTTGCCTCGGGCGGCAGGCTCGTTGCTGGGCGAATTCTAAGGACAGGTACAGCCGAAGTCAATTCAACCACCTTGACAGTTGCACGTTTCTGCGTGAGCATTCCCTGCTATGTAGTGTTATCGTCCAACGCGGCTTTGTAAGCTCGGGGCCGCTTAACGGGACCTCATGAAATTCTGCCCTGCCTGTCACAAGACATATCCGACTGACTATAACGTGTGTCCCGCGGACCAGACTGGGCTGCAAAGCACGCACGAACTGCAGCCGGGGATGATCATCCGCAATAAGTACGAGATTCTGGATCAGATTGGCATTGGCGGCATGGGCGTGGTCTATCGTGGGCGACACCTCACCTTCAACGAGATGTGCGCAATCAAAGTGGTCAACGAGGGCGTTGCGGGAGACTCTAATTTTCTGCAGCGCTTTCAGACCGAAGCCGTAGTGACTCGCAAGCTACGCCATCCAAACGCCGTCCGCGTGGACGACTTCGACTACACCGAGGACGGCCGCCCCTTCATCGTGATGGAACTGGTCGAGGGCAAAAGTATCGGCGAAGTTCTTCTGGAGCAAGGACCTTTCGCGGTCCCGCGGGCGCTACGTATTGTGACGCAGGCAGCGCGGGCGCTGGGCGTCGCCCACCAACTGGGTGTGGTGCACCGCGACATCAAGCCGGGCAACATCCTGCTTACCAAGGACGAGCAGGGCCAGGAAATGGCGAAGGTGCTCGATTTCGGAATCGCCAAGCTGCGCGAAGCTGCGGACGGAGACGGCAAGTCGTCGGGGATGACGATGACCGGCATGCTGGTCGGCACGCCGCTTTATATGTCGCCGGAACAGTTCATGGGAAAGAAGGGCGGTGAGATTGACGGCCGCACCGACATTTATTCCCTCGGCGTGGTGCTCTATCAAATGGTGACGGGGCAAGCGCCCTTTGACGGCGACACGCTCTATTCGCTGATGATCCAGCACATGGAAGGGAACGTGAAGCCGCCGCACGAGCGCGTTCCAGAACTGCACTTGCCCGAGGCGCTCTCGCAGGTGATTCTGAAAGCGATTGACAAATCGCGCGACGAACGCTTCCAGACTGCGGAAGAATTTATCGCCGCCATGGATCAGCTCACAGGTCTGCCAGCCGGGCCATGGGAAGACGCGGTGGTGGAAAGCAGTCCGGCGCCGAGCAAAGCGGTACAGTCTCCGATCACCAATGTAAGAACTCCCGCTTCGCCTACTGCGCCGCTTGTCCCGCCGGCTCCGCCGGGACCAAAGACCACGCCGGCAGCCAAGCCGAGAACTGGCACTATCGCCGCGACAGTCCCTCCGGAAGTCCCCGCGAGAGTACCGACGATCGCCGCGCCTCCGACTCCGCCAGTTGCTCCGCCGATAGCGGCTAAACCGGCGATGGCAAAAACCATTGCGGCACCACCGCCCCAGCCAGACTCTGTACTGGTGAAAAGCGGGGCGCAGCATGTGCTGCTGCAGCCCAAAAAATTCGGGCTGAAACACTTCCTGGGGCTTGTGGCTTTACTTCTGGCGGCTGTGCTCGTCGCGGGAGTTGGCTATCTGAAGTATCAATCGCTTCAGCGGTTGCGAATTGAGAAAGCGGTCATTGAAGTGTTGAACACCGAACCGGATCTCAGCAAGGCTGCGCTCCGAGTGTCAGTATCTAACAAGGGTGAAGTAGTTCTCGACGGCAATGTGTTGACCCCGGAAGACCGCAAAGCGGCTGAAGCCCTGGCTGGTGCGGTTCCCGACGTGAGCCAGGTGATCAATCGAATCCTCGTGACTCCCGCCGCGGGGACGGTAGTCGTTGCGGCGCCGTCCTACGACTCGCTGGTCAGCGACGGAAACAAGTACATGGACGATGGGAAATACGACGAAGCGATCGCGTGCTTCTCCAAAGCTGCTGCCGCCGACCCCAGCAAGGGAGCAAAAGACTTACTGCAAAAGGCTCAGCAGGCGCAGAAGGCGGAAGAGCTTCTGCTGAAGAATCGCCGGTGAAAACCGGCGAACCGCAACCCCTCTACCGCACCAGCCGGTAAGCACCGTCGCTGAACCTGTAGATGGAAGTACTCGAATAAGGCTTAGCTTTTTGACCTTCTTCTTGCGGTTTGGTTCCGCTGGACTTCACGACAAGATCTGGGAAATCATCCTTCGATGAGGGGGACGGTTCCACATTCGCTTGCCACTTGTAGGTCTGCTCCTCCGGTAATCCCGCAGCCTCGTTCGACTCCCGGGTCTCGACAGAAAGCACTTCTTTCAGCTGTCCTTGAACCTCCGCGACCAGCGTGAGCGTGGTTGACTGGAGTCCCTGGGCCATCGAAGACATCTCAAGCGCAACGGCAGGCTGTGCGCCCAAAGTCTGCGCGCGAGTGCTCGGAGGCTGACCGTTGGCACCGATGCTCACAATGTGCGATTGATCGTATTCCGCCTTCCACGCGTCCTGCTTATGAGTGAAAATCACGCCACCAGTCACCGGGGCGCAAGCGCGACAATTCTGATTCGCCGGAGTCACCGCCAGCAAAATCAGCCAGCGAGACTCTCCAGCATGGTCGAACGGCAGAACCGAATACGCGTTGCGTTGCAGATCGAGGGCAGGGGCTCCGTGAAAATCGTTGGCATCTGAGAACTGCCACGATCGCGAAATCTCGATGGAAATCTCACGCGCCCGGACCTCGTTCCAGTCTCCGCGGAACGATCGAACACTCTGGGCAGGCGAACACGCGCTCACGGCACAGCTCATGGCGATGCTCATCACCAGCCATGACGGATCTTTCATGGACGAGCTTTCACGGGCGTTGGCTCAAAACGTTGTTGACGTAGTTGGGGTCGCCGGTATTCTGGGGCCGGTCTGCGGCTGGCACCTGTTGCCACGCGATGACGCCGCGGTTATCAGGACCGACATTCACCTGCAGGTTGCCCGCCGCATCCAGGGGCACGCGAAATTCGTGGAGTATATTTCCGAAGGCATCCGTTCCCGCCCATCCGTTATAGCCGCGCGTGGTGTCCAGTTCCAATTGCTGCGGCGTGAAGTCGGGCAGTACGATCACCGCCGGAGGGTTGCGGCCAACATTGAAGCGCTGAACCAGCGCCTGAAAGGCGCCCGAGTTTCTTATCCGAGCAGGATATCCGCGGGCCCCGGCGCGCTTCTCAGCCAGAATTTGCAGGCCGTGACTTATGTTCGCCGTCCAGTCCCAATGATCATCCAGAGTCGGCTTGGGGTTTGTAATCTGGAGCAATCCCACTCCCCCCTGGCGATCACCGCTGAACAATGGACAGTCGGATATGCCCGCATCTGCGGCTGCGTCGAACTGGCGCCGTCCGCTCTCCTGCATCACCATCTTCTGCACGATCACAGATCCGCAGGCAACATTCACTTCCCCGCGCGGGGGATTAACGCCTTGTATCTTCAGTCCCTTGGTTTCGATCCCGTAACACTTTGTGGCGGTATCTACGGCGACGGCGATGGTCAAGGCACCGCCACGGATCCTCGGGAAGTTGATCGTGCACTTGCCCCCGACCGAGGTTAATTGAAACTCGTCGTTGATTTCTTTTGTGCGTCCGTTCGTGCAGTCCGAGCACTGAAATTTAATCTTCACCAACCAGGTGAAGGTCGCAGTAGCGGTCGGATCTGGGAGCACTCCGTTGAACCGAGCCTCAGCCTGAATCACCGGCATCTGAGGCCCGGTCGCCGATGCGCCCGGGGCAATGCTAAAGGTCGTGTTATCCGCGGGCGATACGATTTCGAACTCAGCCATCAGAACCTCGATCTTCGAAAGCGGCGGTCAAACCGCTTCACGAGCCCTGGCTGAAGGCCTCCTTCGAAACCTGGGCTTCGGTCTGATCCGCGGCTGCCTGCTGATCGTCGAGAGTTTTGGCGGCGCTCGCATCCGGAGGCGGAGGCGGAACGTCCGAGGCCTTGGTGCTTGTATCAGGAGCCTTCGGAAGGCCACCAGTTCCCTGCTTGGCGGCCATGTCCTTCATGCCATTGTCGAGTTGCTCCTGGAAATGATTGTGCATCTCCTGCAGGTCGTCGACGGAAACTGCCACTTGCTTGCCCGCCGCGCAATCCTTCTTTTTGCTGCTGGCAACACTGGCCGTCACTTTCTGGTCGTCATCGGGCGTATCGGTAATTCTGGTGATGACGTCTCCGCCGGTCAGCGTGCATTCCTGGCCGTCGCTCGCTACCGTGAGATCGGTATCGACGACGAAGGTTCGCCGCGCGGGATCGAGAGCGGGCGGTACTTCTCCACTGGCCTGCTGCGCCGGCGCCGATCCCCCCCCTGAGTCTCCACCAGCGGCGGCTGGTTGAGCCGCTGCGGTCTGCTCGGCGGCCAGTTGTGCTTTTACTTCTTCCGCGATCAATGCCTTGACTTCGGGAGTGAGGGTCACAGCTCCGCCCGAACTGGCCGCAGGTGCATCGCCGCCACCAGAGTTGTCGGCTTGCTGGTCTCCACCGCCGCCATCGTTTCCGCCAGACGCCGCACCACCGCCCGCGGCTGCGGCATTGGCCGCCGCTTGCGCCGCGTAGGCGGCTTGCAGATTTGCGGAAATCAGGTAGTCCGTGAGCCAGAACGCGGCCGAAGGATATGAGGGATACGGAGCGAAGTAGCCGCCGTAAAATCCATACCAGGGCGCGCCGCCCCATCCCCATCCCCAGTACACGGGAGCGGGCCATGGGTTATAGGCCCAGCCGTAATACGCGGGACCGTAGTAAAACGCCGGATGGTAGCCGTAATAGTAGTGGCCTCCGTAAGAGTACGAACGGTAAACGCGGGCGTACGCCACGTGATTAATCACGACCGTGCGCGATACGTAGGTGCGACCGCCGCGGGTAACGTAAGGCCGCTGTACATAGCCAGAGCCCCGGCCGGTGGTTACGACGCGGGCTCCATTGTGCGTGCTCTCGATGCGGCGGCTTCCGTTCAGCCCGTGTTCGATGTGCATGCCATTCCGATTAATGGAACGAACCTGTCCGTTGGGGCGGAAGTTTGCCGTTCCGCCACCCCGGAGGGAAACCTGTTTCCCGGGAAGAGGCCGGTTGACTCTGGACACGTTACCAGCGCCGCCTCTCGCTCCCCGGGCGTCGGTGGTGGTTCCGCGCTTCGCCCCACCGGCGCCAGGCCTTCCCGTGGTTCCAGGCCTATTCGCGACTCCCGTCCCTGGTCTGCCGGCGCCAGGCCTTGTCCCGGCTGCGGTTCCGGGCCTGGTGCCTGTGGCACCGGGACGATTGGCAGTCGCAGGCCGGTTCGCCGCGGGGCGATTGGCGGCCGGTCGCGCGGGAGCAGCTTTAGGTGCGGCAGCTTTCGGCGCGGGGGCTGACTTCTTATCGGCGGCCACACCTGCAACCAGGGCGGCGAGCAAGAACGCTAGCAAGATTGTCTTTTTTGACACGAAACTCATGGGAACGAGACTCATCGGCACTGAATTCATCGCAAACTCCTGGCGAGAAAATCCTTCAAGTTTTGACTTCACAACGGAAACTTTGAACTCCGGGGGAATTCTTTGGTCGTCCACAGGCATCACCGCATCTCCATCGAAACGTCTGGGATACATATCGCCTGCGACGTGGGAGTGAAGGCAATTTTGATCCCGGCGGCGGTGCAAGTCAAGAAAAATCCCGGCTAAAGCGGCAGTCCATGTGCTCCCGGATGCACCCCGGGCGCGTGCTCCTGCGAGGCTGGTCGGCAAGGCTAAGAGTCGTCTAACTTGCCAGCCCGCTGGAGTTCAGCGCTCTGCATTCTTTGCGATGCGCTTGCGATCGCGAGGTATAATCCTGCGTCGAGGCGAGTGGCTTTCTGAGGGGAATTACGAACCGGGCATGAAATTCGGAGAAAAATACGAACTGCTGGAATCGCTGACCACCGGCGCGGTGGAAACCTTTGTCGCTAATGACAAAGTGCGGGGTGAGCGCGTGCTGGTGCACATTTTGCATGGAGATCCGCAGAAGCCGAACCAGCCTACCGTGCAGTGGGTGCTCGATTCGTTTCGCCGGGTCGCTCCCGAGCCGGTGGGATTGGTGCTGGAGACGGGCCGCTATAGTGGAACGCTCTATGCCTACCTTGTGACCAAATTGCCGGAGGAAACTGCGCTGCGGGCCTGGGTGAAGCAGTATAAAGCGCAGGCGCGCGATACTCAGGAGATTCAAATGCACCCCGCGCCGCCGACTCCGGAAAGCAAGGCCGCGACGGCGGAGGTAGCGGTGAAGGACCTGCAAGGGCCGATCCCGGTGACTCCGGTTTCGGTTTCGCCAGTTTCGGTTGCCCCGGTTCCCGTTGTCCCGGTTCCCGTTGCCCCAGCTTTCGTTGCCCCAGTTTTCGTTCCTGCGGCCTCAGTGCCCCCAGCCTCGGCGAGCCCGGTTTCGGTCACACAGTTGTTGCGCGATTTTGACCCTCCCGCGCAATCAGCTGCTCCAAACCCACCCGCCAGGGAAGCTGACCCGTATTCCGTTCCTGTGCCGTCCAGGCCTCTGCCACCCATCAGTTCCGCCGGAGAACAGTCGGGCCTTCACTCGGCGCCGCCGTGGGCTCCAGAGTCGGCGCGGACTCCTGCTCCGCCCAGAACGGATCCGAATACAAGCAGTCCCGCAGCATCGTTTCGTCCTGATTCCGCCGCCAGGAATTTTCCTTCGCCGGTCACGGCCCCGCCACCCAAGGAGGGGCCCAAGCTCGGCGAGTTCACCAGCTTTTTTCAGGGACCGTTCCGCGGAGACGTTCCGTCAGAGACCCCGGCTGTAACCCTTCGGCAGGAAGCTCCACAAAAGCCGGTCGGAGACTTTACGTCGATGTTTGGCTCGGTAAAGCCACAGAAGGAAGAGCCGCCGCCAGCACCGGGAATCGCAGGGAACGAGCCCGCCGGATCATTCACCGGATGGTTCACTCCGGAGATTTCTCCGCGGATGTCGAGCACGACATCGCCACCCGGACTGCCGCGGGCCAACGCGAATCCTGCGCCGGGGCTTTCTGCGCCGCCGCTTCCCGCGTCCGGCCTACACTCGCCCGACCCTGCCGAGTCGAGTCTGCCATCGTCGACGTTTCCCGCGGCGCCGAAGGATCCTTTCCCTGCGCCGAAGCTGGCGCCCTACGCGGCACCGGCGCCGCCGATCTTCCAGATGCCGGTGCCGGTACCATCGAGTCCGCCGGTGCCGAGGCCTCCTGTGGTTACGCCGCCGGCTCTCGGTCCGGACGGAGCGACCGGCGCGTTCTCCCGCCCGGTGTTCGAATCCGCTCCGCCGCCGCAGGAGATCCCGAGCGGCCCAAGCTCTTACACCCGCATCATTTCGGCGCGGCCTGCTAATCCTGCCGACGACGCCAGCGCTGAGGGTCCGGCCAGGGCAGCAGGACCACCTGCGTTCGCTATGCCGGCGTTGTCAGTGCCGGCCATGGCGCCCCCTCCGCTTCCTCCGCCGCCAGTGGCGCCCAAGCCTGCGTTCGCCGCTCCGGCAGCGCCCAAAATGCCTGTGGCGCCCAAGCTCCCCGCCGCCCCCAAAGCTCCGAAACTGGAGGCTGCTGCGCCGCCCCCCGTTTCCTACTGGCCGCTGATCTTGATCTTGACCGTGCTTTTCTTTGCTGCCGCGCTGCTGGTGCTTTACTTCGTGCTGAAGCACTAAGGCGGCTGTTGCCGGAGGACAGCGATGGGAATTCTCATAGATGTCGGCATTGTCACGTTCGTTTCATCGAGCCTTTCCGCTGGTGCAGGGGCATTTCTTGGAAGTTATCTTAAAAAGAAAGGCGAGAATCTCGCGACGCATGAAGACATCAAGATGTTGGTGGACCAGGTGAAAATAGTCACTCAGACTACCAAGGAAATCGAGGGCAAGATCTCGAATCAAATATGGAATACGCAACGCCAATGGGAACTGAGGCGAGATGCCGTGTACTCTGTCATGCAAGCCATAGGCCAAGCTGAGGCGGCCAATGTAGACGTCGCTCACGCGTTAACTGCGCGAAGAGAATCAGAAGAGCCAGGCAAGTTCCTAAAAGCCGTTGCAGAAATGTGGACTAAGTCTCATGAGTCTATGGCAGAATTCGAGAAAAAGCGCACCCTTGCCTACATTGTATGCAGCAATAAGTTTGCTGTGGCACTCCATGCCGTGTTGGAGGAAATGCAAGAGATGGTGCGCAAGCTTGGAGTAGATGATTTAGAGGGCTTTAAATCGCACGTTAGCAGGTTAGCGGAACTGATAGCGATGGCTTTGGTGCGCGCCCGACAGGAACTCGGAATCCAACCCTACTCTGCATCTCTATCCAGTGAATCTTCGGCAACTCCAACCTTTGGTTCGCAAACCCCTGGATGACCCACACGAGGCTATCGCTGAGGTCGTCGTGACTCTTAACAACAGGTTAAAAATCTGTCAGAGCAATTGCTGATTGGAAAGCCGCCAGGGATGGGGATCCGTCGAAACAACAATCAACCATTCCTCAATTCTTCAATTCGCCTGCGGAAGCAGGATGAGCAATTCCAGCGTGGGATTCGGAAGCTCTCCGGGGACGTAGGCGGCAAAGTTGCGGGCGCGGGTGACAGCTTCCCACGCTGGCCCAGCCTGGTTCAGCGCGAAATACTGATACTTCAATTTCACCGGGATCGCGCTCGGCGGATTGGTGAGATGGCGTAGCGAAATTCCTGGCAGGGCCTGTCGCACCAGGTGCTCGATGTGGGTGGCGGAACAGACCTTCACCAACTGCGGCACTTTCTGAATGATGTTTTCTTCCGTGGTTTCGGCGCTCACTGCCAGGTACATGCGCGTGTTCGTCAAGTACTTGTCGTGGTCGATGGCCGTGGCGTAAATCGAATCCTGCGACAGCTTCAGTGGCAGCGAAACCAGGTTGGTGGGCACGACCGTTTCGAGAAGCGAGCGCATCTTCTCGTCGAGTTCGGAAAAAATCGGACCGAGCGAATCGTGCACGTAGAGCGGCAGATCGCGTGGCCGCAATTTCTGCGAAAACGTAGTGAGCGAGCCCGCCAGCGTAACCATGGCAGCGTACAACTCTTCGGGATGTCCCATCTTGCTCTCGTAGAGATGAGAAAAAACCGGGAAGTTGGAATTCACCGTATACAACAGCCAGAAATTGGCGATATCAGAGGCGGTGAAATCCGCCAGGCTTTGATTTTTCTGACGCCGTCCCGCCGAAAGCTGCGTGCTACGCGCGGAGAGCAGTTCGACCAGCCCGCGCAGTAGTCCGACTAAATATTCGCTGGCGCCGATCTCAATGAGCGGGGGAATGAACCGGGGATTGAGTTGAAACGTGCCCGCGGGTGTGCGCTCGACGTTCGCGATGCGCAGGACGGAGGAGCCTTCGCGATTCTCCGAGTCCGCAAGCAGCCGCATATTTTTTCGCGCTACCTGAATCGGTTTCTCACTCGCTCCCGTATTCTCGTCGCGAAAAGCAGTGACTTCTGCGAGGTAGCGCGTGCCTCCGTCTTTTCCCGTGGACACATTCAGACCACGTTGCCGGTAATCCGGAATGGCGAGATAGATGTCGAGACTCTTATCTCCCGGCTCGAAGAATTCTTCCAGCGACTTCGACGGCGGCGGTGGATCGGCCTCGGGAATCTCGAACAGCAGTCCGTCGGGGAAAATTCCGGTGGCGCGGGTGACGGCGAACTGGCCCTCGGTCAGCAGCTCCGCATTGATCGACAGTTCGCGAAATCCCCACGGACAAAACTTGAGCGCCTGCAGGCGAAAATTCAGCGCATCTTCGATGAAGCGATCCTGCACCTGGAGATGTTGCGGGGTCAGGAACGTGCCCTTGGTCCACAGAACTGGTTTCAGCTGCTTCATAGAATCACGGCCGCCGAGCTTCACCTGGAGGAGCCATTCAGGCGGTTCTCAGCACGGCTGCCCACAATAACAAGTCCTGAGCCAGGAAGCAAAGGGCAAATCGGGCGTAGCGAATCGGGTGGAAAAATCGGAAACGAATTGGAAGGAACTAGTTTTCGCGGTAGGCGGAATGCGATCGAGAATCAGTAGACGACTATTTTCCGTCGCGGCCTGGCGTCCACAGACCTTCCATGAACTTCAGCCATTCCTGGGTTCGAGACTTCAATTGTTTGGCGGCATTGCGGGAAAAAACCGCCAGACCAAAATCACCGCGGGCGCGGCGAAGAACAAGTTGAATCTCCTCATGCACGCCCTCCGGCAGAGACTCGTCACTCTCTAAAGCTTGCAGCAACTCGAACATATCGGGCGCAGCGGCGATCAGGCTGGCGCTGGCCGTGGGATCCATATCCGCTTCAATGGAGGCGACCGGCTGTCCAGAGCGGTCGATTACTCGCGACCACTTCTGCGGATCAATGCGCCACATTCCCGACGTCAGTTTATTTCTCGCCATCACTACTTCCCTTGGGGGCATTCATCCCCCGCTTTAACGCTCTGTTAATAGTGTAAGATGCCGCGGGCAACGGCAAGGTTACTAAAGTTCTCACCGGGTTAACCGCGGGGGTTCACTGCAGTCATTGGGGATTTTGTCTAACATGCTGGGCTACAAGGGTTTTCAGCGACCAGGACCTACGGAAATTGAACTTCAGGGGACCAACAGACCTATCCGGCGACGTTGCTCTTCAAGTTGTCTGAAGTGATCCGTCGCTGGCTGGACATGGTCATCGGTAGCGCCGCTTCCGTGAATCACTTTCTGCTGAATCAGCATGTGCGCATTTGCAACGCCGGTTCGCTTCCCGGTTGCATTCGCTTCCGGCTTTGCTAGAATTCCCGGCAGCCGAATTGGCCTGGGGGATGGCATATGCCGATGCAAGTTTGCATGGGAGCGACGTTGATGTGCACCATGGGCATGGCGCCAAGCTCGCTGGTGGTACTGCCCACCAACATGGTGTTGACCGACGAGGTGCCGGACGCCAACATCATGGACTACATTCCCATGGTCAACATCATGCCATTCGGCGTGTGCATGTCGCCCGCCAACCCGATGGTCGCCGCCGCCACCGCAGCTGCCATGGGCGTTTTGACTCCTATGCCCTGCATTCCCATGACGGTCGCCCCGTGGGTTCCAGGCGCTCCGACCGTGCTGCTCGCCTACATGCCCACGCTCGACAGCACCTCGACCCTGATGTGCATGTGGGCCGGCGTCATCAGCATTGTGATGCCAGGAGAGATGACTGTGATGGTGCCGTAGAATGCTGCCGTAGGGGCACTCGCGTCACCGGGCCGGCTGAACTCCTTGCCTAGAAGCAACTGATTCCCTTCACCGATCGGAATCCGGTCTTCTCATCGTAGGCGACCTCACAACGAGAGAATTTTTTGGGTAGCTTCTGGGTCAGGGTTTGTGACGTATCCCGATAGAGGCACGAGATCCAGACGTCGTCAGAAATGGCAGAGAAATCGTAGACCTCGACTTTACTCCGCTTCGTCTTGGTGCCGCCGGAAGGGGCCTGATAGACCAGGTTCTCGGGCGGGCCTTCGGAGAACGCTGCTCCGTAGAAGTGGTGGACTCCCTTCACGCTATTGTCGTGAGTCCGCCACCCCGGAAGGTTGGTGAGATCCGCCGACTCCTGCACCACGATGCTGGAGGGACACTGAATCTCGGTCGACTGAGAAACAGCGGGGTGACTGAGCAACAAGAAGACAATCGCCGCCAGCAATCCACACCGTGCCACTGTCAGCCTCATAGGACTATGGAATAGCAGTCGCCGTTGTTCATCTGAATCGCACCGTTGTCTGGCTTGCCCTGATACTTCAAGACACGATTTTGAATCCTGTCGGGAATCGGATCGACGTGCTGCTCCAGTACGAGGAAGCCGCTTCCGTCTTTTTGCGCCTCCACAAAGAGACAAGCATGATTGCCGGTCGGCGCGCTGAGGTACTTTCCATCCTTGTTAAAGGTTGCGATGGCCGTCCCTCGTTCGATGGTGCCAGCGTCGACCGCGTCTTTCACTGATGTCCCCACCGCCCAATCCCTCGACCGGGCACATTTCTGGCCTGCATCGTTGATGGTATAGATCTTGACCAGGGCTACGCATTGGACTCCGTAGCCGGGATCCTCCACCACCGCATCCTTGCCCACCAAGGACAGCAGCAACGCAGGATCATTGATCACGTAAGGTCCGGACATCTCGAGGCTCCTATCCTTTGAGATGAACAGCTAGCTCAGCTTCGTTCCCTTGCTCCCATCATCCGCTGTATCCGGATCGTTCGGAGCGGTCGGGCTGTCGGGGGAACCTGAACTGGGGTCCGAGGTGCTGGCAGGTGAACTGCCGCTGTTGAGGTACACAAACGGAGTTCCGGTGACAAACACACCGGCGGGGCCAATATCAATCGAATTGGCTCCTGAACTCAGAGTGATTCCCACCGGACATTCGATCACGATACCGGTCTGTGCACTGAGATGGATGCTCAGTGCACTCATCATGTAACCCATCGTGATCGAGTCCATCTTTCCACCAGTAACCGAAAGTGAGACATTGCCGGTGACGCTTTCTTTCTGATCGCCAGTAACGTTGAGTGACTTGTTGCCCGTCACGCTCTCCATCTGATTGCCGCCGACTTGCAGTGACATGTTCGAGTCAACCTTCTCGAAATGGTTCCCCTGGACATGCAAATGCTTATCGGTCTGAATCTGCTCGACCTGGTTGGTAGTAACGATGAGATGGCGGTTAGCGCCGATGAATTCGCGCGAATCCTTCTCGACGCGCAGATCCATATCCATTTCGGCATTCATGAAAATCTGTTCCTGCCCTTTCAGATCTTCAAAACGAAGCTCGTTATAGTTCGACGCGCCGCCGCCCTTGGAACTGCGCGACATAAATGTGCTGCGCGTCTGGTAATCGGGCAGAGTGTATGGCGGCATCTGGTTCGCGTTGTAGACGCGGCCGGTAATGACCGGCCGGTCTGGGTCGCCTTCCAGAAAACTGACCAGCACTTCCTGCCCAATGCGCGGAATCCACATCGCGCCCCAGTTTCCGCCGGCCCAGGGTTGAGAAGCGCGAATCCAGCAGGAACTGTTCTCGTTTTGCTTGCCAAGCCGGTCCCAATAAAACTGCACGATCACCCGTCCGTATTTGTCGACCCAGATTTCCTCGCCGGCTTTGCCCACCACCAGCGCGGGCTGGGGGCCCTGGACAAAGGGCTTGGGAGTTACTCGCGGCGGGCGGTAAGTAACGGACGCAGGAATGCAAGTGAGATGATTTGAATAAACCTCTCCACCCGACGTGCCCGCGGTCGTGTAAGTCTGTCCAGCGGTGGCGTAGTGCCGGACCTGGGTCACCACGTAGTTCGTGTTCTGGTCCCCGCGATAGTGATTCTTCAACACGAACGCGTAGCCCGACATTACGGCGCGGCAATTACTAGCCGCTTGCACCACCATGTAGCCTGCTTCTTCCTCCTGCATGCGCGTCTTGGCGACGGTGTCGCCTTGGTCTTTGGTGGTGTGCAATCCGGGATAGTCAAAAAGCTCGAGCGGTTGGCTGGCGGAGAGAGTTACCACCGTCGGATCGTTGGCCAGCAAACTGGTGGAGGGAGTCGTGAAATTGTAGTCGGTTACCGTGTACTTGCCAGTGCGCACTTCCTGTCCAACGTGCCAATCGCTGATAGCTTCGGGATCGTAAATACCCCCGACCTCGGTGTCGTAACTGATCGGAGAACTGGGACAGGCGGGAAGAGTGTTCGACTGATCGGCCAGCACCATCGTGTGCTTTCCTTCGGTCGAATGATCGAAGTAATAGAAGATGCCGAACTCTTCCATGAGGCGCGAAACGAAGTTGAACGAGGTCTCGCGATACTGCACGCAATATTCGAGCTGAGGATACGTGTTCTTCAAAGAGAGCCGGAAATCTTTAAAGTCGAACAGATTGAAAACCTGATTGATGATGTCGGGCACGGCCAGGTTCTGGAAAATGCGGCAATCGGCCTGGCGGGTCAGAAACCAGAGCCAGGGCACTACCTGTGCGTGGTAGTGAGTGAACATCCGGTCATCGGTGGCGCCCTGCGTGAAACGGCTCACGTAGCCGCTGATGTGGCGGCTAGAGCCATCAGGACGGCTGAGGCTGATGGAAACTTTCTGGCCGACGATATCGGAAAAAACAACGGAGTCGTTCTCGTGGGCAAGCAGATTCAGTTCGTAGGTGAACAGACGCGAGATTCCTTCTTCGCCGGTCAACTCCTGCAACAGGAGCACGTCCTTGCCCAGCGGCGTATCCAAAATCAGCAGCCGGTTATCTTGACTGTAGCTTGCGTCTGCCACGAAACGGTCCTTCCCTTGGTTATCGCAGTCTGGTTATCACAGTTTTTCGCCGCCGGCGGCCTACCTGAGAGGGCATCTGCCGGTCGCGCCCGTCCGTTTTTCTATCGATATTCGAACGCCCCGTCTGCTCCGATCCCCACGTGAATTCGTTCCATGGGCTCATTCGCCGCCATGCGCGACAACAACTGTCGCGAAATATCAGGCAGCAGCGTATTAGTGAGGATGTTATCCACGTTGCGGGCGCCGCTCTCAACCTCAGTGCAGCGATTCGCCACTTCCTGCACCAGCGCCGGATCGAAGGACATTTCGATCTTGTGATTCTCCTGCATGCGGCGCTGAATTTTGCCCAGCTTGAGCCGGATGATCTGTCGCAGATTCTCATCACGAATGGGCATGTAAGGAATCAGCACCATCCGCCCGAGAAATGCCGGTTTGAAAATCTTGTTGAGCTCCGGTTTGAGCGCCTTGAGCAGACCGTCGGGACCGGGCATGGTTTCCGGGTCGGCGCAGAGCTTCGCCATGGTGTCGGTGCCGGCGTTGGTGGTGAGAATGATGATCGTGTTCTTGAAATCGATCTCACGGCCTTCGCCATCTTCCATGTGTCCCTTGTCGAACACCTGATAGAAAAGTTCCAGCACATCAGGATGCGCTTTTTCAACTTCATCGAGCAGAACAACAGAATATGGCCGGCGCCGGACCGCTTCGGTGAGCACACCGCCTTCACCGTAACCGACGTAGCCCGGAGGCGAGCCCTTCAACGTGGATACGGTGTGCGCTTCCTGGAACTCCGACATGTTGATGGTGATCAGGTTCCGTTCTCCGCCGTAAAGAAGATCGGAGAGCGCGAGCGCAGTTTCGGTCTTGCCGACTCCGCTGGGTCCGACCAGCATGAAAACGCCGATCGGCTTGTTGGGATCGTCGAGACGGGCGCGCGAAGTAGAAATGCGCTGGCTGATGACTTCGAGCGAGTGAAGCTGGCCAATCACGCGCTGGCCCAGGAATGTCGGCAGAGAAAGGACGGTCGTGATTTCGTCCTTCATCATTTTGCCGGCCGGAATTCCGGTCCAGGCGGAAATGACTTCGCCCACGATTTGAGCGTCGACCGCGACGCGAATCATCGGTGTCTCCCCCTGCAGTGCGGCGAGATCAGCCTCGGCCTGCGCCAGTTGGGCGCGAACGGCAGCCACGTCCACAGGCTTGGCGGCTTCTTCGACCGCAGTGGCTGTGGCCGATGTGGTAGCCGATGATGTTGCCACCGCTGGCGCCGCAGTGGCTGGACCGGGCGCGGCCGCGTCAGTTGCGACTCCAGGGATTTCAGCGTGCGCGACGGCGTTGCCGTTCTGCGAACCTGCACCCTCGAGTTGCGAACGCAAATCGCGAATCGTGGTCACCAGGTCGCGTTCCTTTTCAAAACGAGTCCGCAAACCTGCCAGATGCGATTGGATTTCCGCGCTCTTCGTTGCAATCTCCTGCAGGCGTTCGCGATGATCGGTCCCAGTCAGCGATTCGCGTTCCAGGATGCGCTGCTGAACCGCCAAATCGTCGATCTGGCGAACGCTGTCTTCAATGGCCGGCGGAGTCGCGCTCTGGCCCAAGGCAAGGCGCGCGCATGCTGTATCGAGTATGCTGACGGCTTTGTCGGGCAACTGGCGTCCGGCGAGATAGCGGTGCGAAAGATGCACTGCCGCCGTTAATCCCTCGTCCAGAATGCGGACTTTGTGATGCTTCTCGAGCGATGGCACAATGCCGCGCAGCATCGTCAAGCACTGGGCTTCAATCGGCTCCTCCACTTTCACAACCTGGAAGCGGCGAGCGAGAGCAGGATCTTTCTCAAAATACTTCTTATATTCCGACCATGTAGTGGCCGCGATGGTTCGCAGTTCGCCGCGTGCCAGAGCCGGCTTTAGAAGGTTGGCGGCATCGCCTTGTCCTGCGGCGCCACCCGCACCGATCATGGTGTGGGCTTCATCGATGAATAAAATAATGGGGATGGGGGAGGCTTTCACTTCCTCGATCAGTCCCTTCAATCGGTTCTCGAATTCACCTTTAATTCCCGCTCCCGCCTGCAGCAGTGCGAGATCAAGAGTTCGGATGATGACGTTGCGCAGCGGCGGTGGCACGTCGCCCTGCGCCACGCGCAACGCGAAGCCTTCCACCACGGCCGTTTTTCCCACGCCCGCCTCGCCGGTGAGAATCGGATTGTTTTGCCGGCGACGCATCAGAATGTCGACTACCTGGCGAATTTCAAAATCGCGCCCCAGCACGGGATCGATCTTTCCGGTCTTCGCCTTCTCAGTGAGGTTGATAGTGAACTGATCGAGGTTCGGAGTTTTTCCGCCCGGACGCGGGCCCGCGGAGGGCGCGCCTGGCGCCGCGGCGGCGGCCGCTACAGCAGCCTGCGCCTCCTCACTCGAATTGCCGACAATCGAGGCGAAATCTTTGCGCAACGAGTCGGCCTGAATTTTCTGGAACTCGCGGCTGATGTCGCGCATGAGGCGCACAAGCTCATCGTTCGTCGCCAAGGCGAGG
>Ga0210390_10000471_pt1 | contig 44155 bp, 33 predicted proteins | sample IncBWH11OmetaG_FD_161050 | JGI IMG/M metagenome (GOLD analysis project Ga0210390, IMG submission 161050) | Forest soil microbial communities from Barre Woods Harvard Forest LTER site, Petersham, Massachusetts, United States - Inc-BW-H-11-O ... | reverse complement strand
ACCCGCCAGCGCAACCCTCAACGCGCCCAGCAACCCCACCCCACCACCACCACCACCCGCCACCAAACCCAAGCCCAAGCCGAAACCCAAAGCCTGCACGAAGAGACACGCCAAACACAAGAAACCCAGCTGCAAAACCAAAACCGCCACACACAAACACCGACATGCAAAGTCATAGAAGACGCCCGCTCCGGGGATCGACACGCCGGGAGTGTCCGAGGAACTGTGTAGGTATGGATCGAAAGGAGATCCATGTCGACAGCAACGCAGGTGCAGACGCAGGACCCGGGTTCCGCTGGCGTTTCGCGGAGCGAGCCCGTAGGGCGAGCGCAGCGAAATGCCAGCGGGCGTGAGCTTGGTAGACCTCCCGGGGTGGGTGATCTACCGGACCGGGTGAGGGAGCTTCTCTCTGACGGGGTGCTCGACGAGCTGCTCGCCGGCGCCCACGGGGAGGAGGAGATCGTCGGGCCGGGCGGGCTGCTTTCGCAGCTGACGAAGCGGCTGGTGGAGCGCGCGATGGAGGTCGAGCTCACTGACCACCTGGGGTATGAGCCACACTTGGAGCCGCCCGGCGGTGTGGGTAACGCTCGCAACGGGAGCACGCCGAAGACGCTGATCACCGAGCACGGGCCGGTGCAGGTCGACACACCGAGGGACCGCAACGGCAGCTTCGAGCCGCAGATCGTCCGCAAGCGCCAGCGGCGGTTCGAGGGGTTTGATGAGAAGATCCTCGCCGTCTACAGCCGGGGCTTGTCGACCAGGGATATCGAAGCTCACCTCGCCGAGATCTACGGCGTCAAAGTCGGACGTGACCTGATCAGCAGGGTCACCGACGCGGTCATGGAGGACGCTCGCGCCTGGCAGACTCGGCCGCTGGAGGACGTCTACCCGGTCGTGTTCCTGGACTGCATGGTGCTGAAGATCCGTGAGGGCGGCAGCGTGCAAAGGCGCGCTTGCTATCTGGCGTTGGCGATCGGGATGGACGGCGAGCGCGAAGTGCTCGGCATCTGGTTTCAGGCCAACGAGGGCGCGAAGTTCTGGATGCAGGTCCTCACCGATCTCAAGCAGCGCGGTGTTAACGACATCCTAATCGCCTGCGTGGACGGGCTGAAGGGGTTCCCTGAGGCGATCGAGGCGGTGTTCCCGGCCACGACGGTGCAGACCTGCATCGTGCACTATGCCGACCTGCTCGTTATGCCGCTTTCGGTTGGGGGGTGGCCGCAAATAGCGGGATTGGCTGCTTGAGGGTCGGCATAATCCGGCGTGGTTGATCGACGCTGGTCTCTCTACTACGAGAGGAGGCGTTCGATGTTCGATCCGTCGCGGGTTCGGGTGTCCGGGCCGCTTGAGCGTTACGCGCCGGGCTTCCTGGCTGAGCTGGTTGGCGTGGGGTATAAGCGGCAGTCGGCCGCGTTTCAGCTGCAGTTGATGGGGCATTTGAGCCGATGGCTTGAGGAGGCCGGTCTGTTGCCGGAGGGCTTGTCCTTGGCGGAGGCGGAGCGGTTTCTTGGCTGCTCGCCGGGCGGCTGGCTATAGGGACCACACTTCGTCGAAGGGTCTTGAGCCGCTGTTGGGGTACTTGCGTCGGCTGGGTGTCGTGCCGCCGGCGGATCGGCCGGTGCTGTCGGCGGTCGAGTTGCTGCTGGAGCGCTACCGCGACTATCTGCTCGTCGAGCGGGGGCTGGTGGCGGGGACTGCGCGCGGCTATGTCGATCTCGTGCGGCCGTTCGTCGTCGCTCGCTGCGACGGCCGTGTGCTGGATTTCGCTGGTCTGACGCCGAGTGAGGTGCTCAGCTTCGTGCTCTCAGAGTGTGAGCGGCGACCGCGTCGGCAGGCGAAGCTGATGGTGAGCGCGCTGCGCTCGCTGCTTCGGTATCTGCATGTCGAGGGGCTGACCGCCCGTCCGCTTGCGCATGTGGTGCCGTCGTTTGCGTTCTGGCGGCTGTCAGCGCTGCCGCGCGGGCTCGACGCTGAGGAGGTCCGTGCGCTGCTGGCCAGCTGCGACCGGGGCATGGCCGTTGGGCGCCGTGACTTCGCGATCCTGCTGATGCTGGTGCGGCTGGGGGTGCGCCGTGGGGAGGTCGCCGTCTTGCAGCTTGAGGACATCGACTGGCGAGCAGGGCAGATCATGGTTCGCGGGAAGGGAAACCGGGTCGAGCGGCTGCCGCTGCCGGTCGATGTCGGCGAGGCGCTCGCCGATTATCTTTGCCACGGCCGTCCGGCTGATGCAGAGGGTCGCTCAGCGTTCGTGCGCGTGAACGCACCGCATCGCGCGATGACTGCCAGTGGGGTCACCCAGGTGGTTGTGTCTGCCAGCAAACGCGCCGGCATTGGCGAGGTCACAGCCCATCGGCTCCGGCACACGGCAGCGAGCGAGCTGTTGCGCAGGGGCGCGTCGCTTTCCGAGATCGGCCAGCTGTTGCGTCATCGCAGCGAGCTATCGACCGCGATCTACGCCAAGGTCGACCGCAACCGTCTGCGTGAGCTCGCACGACCGTGGCCAGGGGGTGCGGCATGAGCCCGCTGCGCCAGTCACTTATCGACTATCTGAAGATCCGCCGGGCGCTTGGCTACAAGCTCGAGCGCGCTGAGAAGCTGCTGGGCCAGTATCTCGACCATTTGGATCGACTCGGGGAGGAGCGCGTGACGGTCGAGAACGCCACCAGCTGGGTCACGTTGCCGGCCGCGGGGAGCGGGCATTGGTGGGCGTTTCGAATGTCGGCCGTGCGCGGTTTCGCCAGCTACTTGCACGCGCTCGACCCCGTGCACGAGGTTCCGCCCGCCGATCTATTCCCCAACCGGGTCTACCGGGCAGTCCCATACCTTTACTCGGAGGAGGAGATCCTCGCGCTGATGACCGCGACCAGCTCGCTGCAGTTGCCGTTGCGCCAAGCGACCTACCGAACGCTAATCGGGTTGCTGTGGGTCACCGGCATGCGAGTCGGAGAGGCAATCCGCCTCGATCGAGGCGACGTCGACCTCAAGCACGGCGTGCTGACCGTGCGCCAGAGCAAGTTCGGCAAGACGCGCGAGCTGCCGCTGCACACCACGACCGTGAACGCGCTGCGTGCATACCTGCGCTTGCGTGATCGGCTTTGCTCGCAACCGATTACCGACGCGGCCCTGATCTCTCCGGCGGGGACGAGGCTGATCTACGGCAACGTGGATTCGACGTTCCGTCAGCTGCGCTCACAAGCTGGTCTTCGATCCCGCTCGGCGAGTTGCCGTCCCAGAATCCACGACGTACGTCACAGCTTCGCTGTGTGCACGCTGCTGAACTGGTACCGCGCTGGCGTCGACGTGCAGCCCAGGCTGCCGCTGCTGTCGACCTATCTCGGGCACGTGCACCCGAAGGACACCTACTGGTATCTGCAAGCCGCGCCCGAGTTGCTTCAGCTTGCTGCTGACCGGCTCCAGCGCTCACAAGGAGGTGCGTCATGACCGCGATCGCGCCGACACTGCAAGCGTTCTTCACCGAACGACTGGCGGGGCAGCGCAACGCGAGCCCGAACACGATCGCGGCCTACCGCGACACGCTCAGGCTGCTGCTGGATTTCGCTGCCAAGCGACTCGGCGACCAACCCTGCCAGCTGGACATCGGCGATCTCGATGCGCCACTAATCGCCGCGTTCCTCACCCACCTGGAGACCGACCGCGGCAACAGCGTTCGCACCCGCAACGCCCGCCTGGCCGCGATCCACTCGCTCTACCGATACGCACAACACCACCACCCCGAGCACGCACAAGATATCCAGCGCGTGCTCGCGATCCCCCCGAAGCGCTCAGACCATGCGCTCGTGACGTTCCTGGACCCAGAAGAGATCGACGCGCTACTCGCCGCGCCAGACCGCTCAACCTGGACCGGCAGACGCGATCACACACTGCTGCTGACAGCGATCCAGACCGGGCTGCGCGTCTCCGAGCTGACCGGGATGAACTGCAGTGATGTGCACCTTGACACCGGGGCTCACGTCAACTGCCAGGGCAAGGGCCGAAAGCAGCGCATCACTCCGCTGACGCCAGGCACCACCGCCGTCCTTCGCGTCTGGCTCGCCGAGCGCGCCGGCCACCCCGACGACCTCCTCTTCCCGACGATCCGCGGCCACCGACTCAGCCGCGACGCGCTCGAACACAGGATCGCCAAATACGCAAGCACCGCGGCGCGCAGCTGCCAGAGCCTACGAGAGAAGAAGGTCACGCTCCACACGCTCCGCCACACCACCGCGATGCAGCTCCTGCACGCCGGCGTCGACACGACCGTGATCGCGCTGTGGCTCGGCCACGAGCGAGTCGACACGACCAAGATCTACCTACACGCCGACCTCGCACTCAAGGAACGAGCACTGGCGCGCACCAAGCCACCCGGCACCAAACCCGGCCGATACCAACCCCCCGACACACTCCTCGCCTTCCTCCAAGCACTCTGATTATGCCGACCACAACCGCCAGACACGCCCACCACCAGCGAGGCTCAAGGCCGAAAGCGGCATAACGAGCAGGTCGGCATAGTGCACGTTATGCCGAGGTCGGCATAACGTGCACCTGATCCGCCACAGCCTCCGCTACGTGCCACGCCGCCAATACGACCAGGTCGCCAAAGACCTGCGGCCGATCTATACGGCGATCGACGCGGACGCGGCTCTGCACGCGCTCGAGACCTTCGAGCAGAAGTGGGGCCAGCAGCTACCAGTGATCGGCCAGGCGTGGCGATCGGCGTGGGAGCACGTCACGCCGTTCATGGCATTCCCGCCAGAGGTGCGGCGGGTGATCTACACCACCAACGCGATCGAGGCACTGAATCGGCAGCTACGAAAGGCAGTCAAGACGAAGGGGCACTTCCCCAGCGAGGACGCGGCACGCAAGCTGATCTACCTCGCGATCCAGAACGCGGTCCCGCAATGGACCAGGACCCGCGGGTGGACAAAGGCACTGCTCGCGTTCAAGATTCACTTCGGAGACCGACTACCCGACTGACAACCACCAATACCGCCTACACAGTTAGCGGGACACCCTCGCCCGTGCTCGGTGATCAACGTCTTCGGCGTGGTCCCGTTGCGAGCGTTGCCTGTTCGAGCTCAGCCGTATTGGCAGCCGCGTTACTTGTTGCCGGTGGTTCCGCTGTTGGCTGGCGGGCTCGCGACCCGAGGCGGTTAATTGTGGTCCAGTTACTTGACTCGTGTTCGTATATGCGATATACTGGCGTGGAGGTGTCGGCTTGTAGCCCGGTTCGCGTCGGCGTGGTTTGGACAGGCAGCAGGTCTAGCTAGCCTGGCTCGGTCGTGTCGGGGGCGGTTGGGTGTCTGCCGGCTTAACGCGATCGAAAAGGAGTCTTGAGATGAGGCAGAAAAGATCGTTTGGTCTTGTGTTGTTTGCTGTGTTCGTGCTGGGTGCGGTTGTTGCCGCGAGCGCGTTTGCGGCGCGGGGCGAAAAGACGCCTGAAATCACTCCGATTGGATTATTCACGGACAGCTCCGCGCCAGGTACAGAACCTGCGCTGATAGGCAAAGGCATATTCAAAGCCACAGGCGAAATAAAGTGCAAAGACGCGCCTTCGACGGGTGGGTTCCAGACGTCGTTATTAGGCACGTTCAAAATGTTATTCTTAGGGTGCTTAGTAAGCGAAGTGCTATTACTCTTATGTACAGGGTTAAGCGCCACGCAGACAAGCGCCGAGGAATGGCTAGGGACGTTCCATCTGCGCTATCTCAACTCGGAAAAGAAAAGGGCGGTGATAGCGTACTTATTCCTCCCGGTGCATTTCATTTGCGTGAACGGGTCAACCAAAATCTTAATCGAACTGCGCGGTTGCACGGCGGGTCCAATAGGCCCGATAAATACTTTGGTCAAATTACCTGATTTCCTGCAGAACACGCTCAAAAAAGTGGGAGGGACGACGCGGAACGAAGTCACGAGGATCGAGAACGAGGCGGGCAACGGTGAAGAAACGTGTGCGCTTGAATTGCACGAAGGTACAGGCGCGTATGCGGCCTCTGCTTTGGAAATGACTGACAATATATATCCGTTATCGGAAACGGCGGAAATCATAACGTAGGTAAGGAAGTATTGTGGATTGTCATGGCGCGCGGGACTGCTCATGTGGGGTCTCGCGCGCCGCGTCGTGGCTGGAGTGTGTGTGTTGATGTGCTGCTCGCTTTGGTTTCGAGGTGTGATGATTGGTCGTGGGTTCGCTGGGCGCCACACGAACAAGCACACGTAAGCCGCGACACGCACCGGGCGGGCAGGTTGCCGTCAGCCGTAGTAACGTGAGATGACGAGTAGTTGGCTGAACACATCCTGCGCGAGCACAAGCACGACGATCAGCATCCCGGCGGCAGGTCCCCAGCGCCGGCCCGCGCCACGCGCCGCCAGCGCTAGCAGCACACCGGCCAGCGGGAGCATCGGCAGGAAATACCGCGGTTCCCAGAACGGCCCATCGTGCTGGAAGACATCGCCCGGGTAGGACGCCCCGCCAACGAGCGCCAGCACGCCGGCGCCCATCAGCGCGTAGACAGCGAGCTCACCCGCGCGCCTGCGCAGCGCCATGCGGGCGTGCAGGAGCTCGCGCGCGCAGAGCAGCGCCAGCAGGGCGGCGGGAACCAATGCGATCTCATACACCCACACCGGGAACAGCGTGTCCGCCCACCCATATAGCCCCACCAGCCCGTTGAACCACAGCTGGCGCCACGTCGAGACACCCGGAAAGTAGCTGGCCATGCCCGGCAGGCGCGGCAGGAAGAGCTCCCAGATGTAGCTGATCTCCGCGAACATGGACCCCTGGTGGGTCTCGCTGACGGCAGTCGTGGAGAGCACGCTCAGGGGCGGGCGGCTCGCCGAGGAGGCGAGCGCCGGGTAGATCAACGACGGCGAGAAGGCGATCGCGAGCGTCACCGCCAGCGCGGCGGATGCCATCCGCCGCGACGCGCGCGGTATGCGGAAGGCCAGCAGCACGAGCGCGGCGAGCGTGCCCGGGATCAGGCCGTAGAAGTTGAGCTTGGTGATGCTGCCGGCGGCGAGCGTCAGGCCGATCGCGCCCGTCAGGCGCGGGGAGAGCCCACGCCGGAAGGCGCGCGCCAGCAGGTAGAAGAGCGCCGCCGAGATGGTGGCCAGCAGCGAGTCCGGGCTGATCGCTCCCGACATGAAGCCCAGCAGCGGCGCGAACGCCACGCCGAGTCCTCCCACCGCCCACGCCCAGGGCGCGCCGGGCAGCGCCTCGCGCACGAACAGGTACGCGAAGAGGGCGCTCAACCCGCCGAACAGGGCAGAGAGCAGGCGCATCAGCTGCACGCGCACGAGCAGCGTGCCGGAGGACCCGAGCTCGTAGGGAATCGTCTCCAGCGCGTAATACAGCGGCGGCTCGCTCGCCGCGGTCCCCGCCTCCCCCGGGCCCACCCTCGAGTAGCCGGGCCTGAGGTCATCTTCCAGCTGGCGCTGCTGGGCGCGCGATGAGATGGTGCCGACGTTGGGCGCGTACTGCACGAACCTGTGGCGCAGGCCGGTGAGCGCCGCCTCCTCCTCAGGGGAGAACTGGACGCCGTGTGTGGGGATGCGATGGGTTTCGGCGAGCGCCTGCACGTAGGCGAAGTGGGCGGGCTCGTCGGGCGTCTGCAGCGGCGGCGAGAGCTCAGACCAGCACGCCGCGTTCAGGAACGCCACCAGCGCGCACGCCCACGCGATGCCGGGCACGCGGGCGAAGGGCCTCGGCAGCGCGCCGAGCAGCCGCGCCCGACGGCCCGGCGCGGGAGCGCCGCCGCCGGCGCTCGAGCCCAGCGCGCGTACGGCCACACCGAGCCCGAGCGCCGCCGTCAACGCCATCACGATCGCCAGCGCCAGCGCGACCCACGTGCCAGCCGGCGCGCGCCCGAGGCCCATGCGCCGCGCGACTGACAGCGCCAGCGACCACCAGGAGCGCTTGCCGGGCGCCAGGTATTCGACGCCCACGCGCCCCCTCGTCTGCACTTCGCCGTCCAACACGGCGCCGGCGGTGCGGCTCAGCCCCCCGATCATCGTCAGGACTTCGCGGGTCGGACCGATCGAGAGGCACAGCGTGGCGTCGCGGGCGGCGTGAGCGAGCGGCGTGACAGGCACCGTCACAGCTGCGCCCGTCCAGCCGGAGCCGCGCGTCCCTTCGGTCAACACGCGCCCGTCTTCCGCTGCGCTCACCGTCACGCTCGGGCCGACGACGCTCACGATGTCCAGGCGCACCGCCGAGGCGCCCTTGGGCAGCGCTTCCCCACCCTGGCAGGCCCTTTCACCCTGCCGCAGCTGGGAGAGGTTCACCCGCGGCTTGATCGAGTTCGTCCCCGCCACCCGCGCGGGCGCTTTCGAGATCACGAGCGCGCCGGCGAGCGCAAGGAGCGCCAGCCCGAGCGCCAGCGCAACCCTCACCCGCGTGACCGCCTCGATTGAAGTGCTCCCTGTCCCTATGACCGGCAGTCTCGCGGCTGCGCTCGGGGCGATCAATCAGCGCGCGGGAAGCGCGCAGGCGCCGTGGCGTCGGGCCGTGGGCGTGTTTCCGTTTGACCGAGCGCCGCCGCGCCGCGGGCGCGCTCGGAAGTCGGAGACGATCGCCGCAATCGCTCGCGAAAACGACATACCGCGTGTAGCTTCCTCCGACTGGGCGTCTCATCGCCAGCCACAGGAGGGTCGCGCCGGATATGTCACGAACGCTGAAGCTCGTCCCGCTCGCGGCGCTCGCGGCGCTCGCCGCGACCGGCTGCGGGGGCCAGTCGCAGTCGGGCTCGGCCGGCCAGTCCCAGCCCGCGGCTGCGCTGGTCGCCGCCGCCGATCCGATCTGCGAGCGGGTCGCGACGAACACCGCGACGGCGAACCAGGCCCTGCGCGCGGTATCCAGGTCGACGGCGAAGACACTGCGGGTGCTCGAGCGGGTCGCGCCCGGTATCGCCTCGGAAGAGCGGCGGGCGGTCGCCGCGCTGGGCGCGCTGAAGCAGAGCGGCTCGCCATTCCAGCGCTGGCGGACGATGCTGGTCGACATGCGCCAGCTCGCCAAAAGGGACGCTCAGCTCGCCGCCGCCGCGAAGGCCGAGAACATCGCCGCGATCACCAGGATCGTCGCGGCCGGCGTGCCGATCCAGAAGCAGTTGACAGCCATCGCCGAACGCGGCGGCTTCATCTACTGCGGGCACGCCAACTGAATATCGCCCCGTGATACGCGGCGTGACGATCACCCTCATCCTGGGATTGGCGCTGCTGGCTGTCGCGGTCGGCCTGACGCTGGCGCGCTCGCCGATGACCGTCGCGCGCGCGAGCGGAGCCTTCGTCGACACGCAGACGCCCATCGCGGCCACCGAAAGCGGCGCCGACTACTGCCAGGCGCGCGAACTCCTGCCGCGGGGAACCTCCGCGATACGCGTCTCGCTGTTCGCCTCGATCGGCCCGCGCGTGATGGTCACCGTGACGTCGGATCGGCGGACGGTCGCGAGCGGAGAACAGGCGTCGGCGTGGACCGGCGGGGTCGTCACGGTGCCCGTCAGGCCGCTTGCCCGGCCGGTCGCGCCCGTCACCGTCTGCGCGTCGTTTCGCCTCCGAGACGGAGGAGTCACGGTGTTAGGTGAAAGGACGTCCGCCGCGATCGCTGCGAGGAGCGCAGGAGGGCCGCTGGCGGGCAGGATGCGGATCGAATACCTGCGCTCCGGCTCGCGCACCTGGGCTTCGCTGATCGGGTCCATCGTCAGGCACATGGCGCTCGGGCGTGCCACCACCGGCGCGTGGATCGTGTTTGTCGCGCTCGCGCTGGCACTGGCCGTGGCGGTCCTCGCCTCGAGCCTGATTCTCAGAGATCTGCCGTGAGCGGGCGCACGGCCACCCGGGGGGCGCGGCCGGCTCGGACGCATACGCTCGCCGCGAGCGTGAAGGCGCCAAGACTCAAGCGGGTTCCCAGGGCGGCCTGGATCTGCGCGCTCGTCGCCTTCCTCAACGCCGCCTGCTGGTCGCTCGTGACCTACGCCTTCCAGGCCCCCGACGAGCCCTCGCACTTCGCCTACGTCAAGCAGCTCGCCGAAACCGGGAGCCTGCCGACGGTCGGCCTCGAAGGGCTCTCCAGCGAAGAGCTGCTCACGCTCGATGGCCTTCGCTCCGAAGAAGTTCGCGAGGAGCCACAGAATCGCGCGATCGTCACGCAGGCCGAACAGAGCCAGCTGCGCCGCGATCTCGCGGCGGCGCAGGCGAGCAAGGGGAGGGGCAGTCCCGGCGCGGGCGTCGCCGCGTCCGAGCCGCCCCTGTACTACGCCGTCGAGGCGATCCCCTACATTCTCGCGCGCCACGCCAGCGTGCTCGCGCGCCTGCAGCTGATGCGGCTGACCTCCGCGTTGATGGCGGGCCTCACCGCGCTGTTCGTCTTCATGTTCGTCCGCGAGGTGCTGCCCGCGGCGCCGCCGTGGGCGTGGACCGTCGCCGGGCTCGCCATCGCGCTGACGCCGCTGCTGGGATTCATGTCGGGCGCGGTGAACCCCGACTCGCTGCTGTTCGCGGTCTCCGCGGCGATCTTCTACGCCCTCGCGCGCGCGTTTCGGCGGGGCCTCGACACCGCCGGCGCGGTCACGATCGGCGCGCTGCTCGCGATCGGCTTCCTCACGAAGGTCAACTTCCTCGGCCTGGTGCCCGGCATCCTGGTCGGCCTGGCCGTGCTCGCGGCGCGCGCCGCGCGCGTGGCCGGACGCTCGGCGTATCGCACGCTCGCGCTCGCGCTCGCGATCGGGTTCAGCCCCGGCGTCATATATGTGAGCGTCAACGCGCTGTCGCAGCGTCCGCTGTTCGGGCTCGTGTCGGCCGCGATCCAGACCGTGCACGGATCGCCGTTCGCGGAGCTCAACTACATCTGGCAGTTCTACCTGCCGCGGCTGCCTGGCACCGTCGATGACTTCCCCGGCCTGTTCATGGCCCAGCAGCTCTGGTTCCGGGGCTATGTGGGGCTGTACGGCTGGTTCGACACGACGTTCCCCGCGTGGGTCTACAGCGTCGCGCTGATCCCCACCGGCGCCGTCGCGCTGCTCTGCGGCCATGCGCTGTTCCAGCGCCGGGGCGTCCTGCGCGCCCGCGCCGTCGAGCTCGCCGTCTACGCGTCCATCTGCGTCGGCCTGATGGCGCTCATCGCCGCCGACTCCTACCACGAATTCCCGGCACTCGACGCCGCGTACGCGCAGGTGCGCTATCTGCTGCCGCTGCTGCCGCTGCTCGGCGCGGCGCTCGCCCTGGCCGCGCTCGGAGCCGGCCGCCGCTGGGGCCCGATCGCCGGCACCGTGATCGTGATCGTGTTCCTGGCCCACGATCTCTTCAGTCAGCTGCTCGTCGCCGCGCGCTACTACGGTTGAGGAGTCAGACGATGCTCAGGGTGAGGATCGCGCTTGCGCTCGGGCTGGGAATCACCGTGGTGGCCGTGGCTGTGGTGCTGTCGAGCTCCCCACCGGCGCTGCTCGCGACGAACTCGGTCGCGGAAAGCACCGGGCTGAGCGAAACCGGCACGAGGCCCTTCCGCATCTGCCAGGGCGACGAACGCCTGCCGCGGGGCACCGACTCCATCCAGGCCTCGCTCGAAGCCTACACGGGCCCCCGCCTGACGCTCACAGCCTACGCCGCGGGACGTGTCGTCACCTCGGGGGAGCTGGCCGCCGGCTGGAGCGGGCGCGCCGTGCCGATCTCGGTCGGGACCGTCCGTCGCACGCTCTCGCCGGTGACGGTCTGCCTCACCGCGACGCTCGTCGATGAACCGCTCCAGGTCGTCGGCAGCGCCACGAGCGCGGCGCGCGCGGCCCGCGGCACCCTCGCGCAGCCGATCGGCGGGCGCATAAGGCTCGTGTACCTGGGCGCCGGACGTGCGTCATGGCTGGCGAGGGCGCGATCGGTCGCGCGCAACATGGAGTTCGGCCGCGCCTGGAGCGGCGCGTGGATCGCGCCGGTGCTCGTGCTGCTGATGCTCGTCGCCGCGAGCGTGGCCTCGGCCCTCGTGCTCAGCGCGCGCGAGTGACCCGCGTTCCCCTGGCCGCCTGGCTGTGCGCGCTCGTCGCCTGCTCGAGCGCCGTCGGCTGGTCCTTCATCACGCCGCCGTTCCAGGCGCCCGACGAGCCCTCGCACTTCGCCTACGTCAAGCAGCTCGCCGAAACCGGGAGCCTGCCGACGTCCAGCGGTGGCGCGTTCTCCAGCGAAGAGCTGTACGCGTTGCAGGCGCTGCGCTCGGCGTTGATTCGCCGCGACGCGGACACGCGCGCGATCTTCTCCCACCGCGAGCAGAGCGAGCTCGACGCGCGCCTGCGGGCGCTCCAGCGCTCCTCGAGCCCCGGCAGCCCGGCGGCGGGCGTGGCCACGCTGCAGCCACCGCTCTACTACGCGCTGGAGTCGATCCCCTACCGTCTCGCCGCGGGCGGCACGCTGCTCGACCGCCTGCAGCTGATGCGGCTTCTCTCGGCTCTGCTGGCGGGCTTGACCGCGCTGTTCAGCTACCTGTTCCTGCGCGAGGCGCTGCCGCGCGAGCGCTGGGCGTGGACGGTCGGCGCGCTCGGTGTCGCGCTCTCGCCGCTGCTCGGCCTGATGTCCGGCGCCGTCAATCCCGACGCGATGCTGTTCGCCGTGTCGGCGGCGCTCTTCTACTGCCTGGCGCGGGCGTTCCACCGCGGGCTCAGCACCCGGCTGGCGATCGCGACAGGGCTCGCGATCGCCGTGGGCTTCATGACCAAGCTCAACTTCATCGGCGTCGCCCCGGGCGCGTATCTCGCGCTCGCGATGCTTGCCAGGCGCGGAGCGCGCGACCATGAGCGAAGCGCCCTGCGTCCCGCGGCCATCGCCGCCGCGATCGGGTCGGCGCCCGTGCTGCTGCTGATCCTCGTCAGGGTCGCCTCCGGGGACGGCAGGGCCGCGGTCCCGAGCGCGGCGATCGGCTTGCCACATGGCTCGATCGCGGCCATCGCGAGCTACACCTGGCAGCTCTACCTGCCGCGACTGCCGGGCATGGCCAACGACTTCCCCGGCCTGTTCACCGCGCGCCAGATCTGGTTCGACGGCTACGTCGGACGGCTCGGCTGGCTCGACATCTTCTTCCCCGCGTGGGTCTACGACCTCGCGCTCGCCCTGGCCGGGCTGATCCTGCTCGCCTGCCTGCGCGCGCTCCTCGCCGCTCGCGCCGCGGTGCACTCGCGCCTGGCCGAGCTCGTCGCCTACCTGTCGATGGCGCTCGGCCTGATGATCGTCGTGGGCGCGGCGGGCTTCGCCAGCTTCCCGGCGCAGCCGGAGTCCTACGGGCAGGCGCGCTATCTGCTGCCGCTGCTGCCGCTGCTCGGCGCGGTGCTGGCGCTGGCCGCGCGTGGCGGCGGCCGGCGCTGGGGGCCGGCGCTGGGGGCGCTGCTCGTGAGCCTGTTCCTCGCCCAGGACCTGTTCAGCCAGCTGCAGGCGGTAGCGCACTACTACGGATAGCTGGCGGTCTCAGCCGGACCCAGAAACATTTCAGAGGATCGCTTGGCCTGCGCTGGGGGTGGAAGTAGCTTTGTGTCGGCGCCCACTGGGAGCCGAAACACTCGCCACACGACCGAGGGACCCGATGGGACACGCCTCACCAGCGATCTCGTGCGCCGCGCTCATCTCGATGCTTGCGCTGGCCGGCTGCGGGAGCTCCGACCCGGGCACAAGCATCGCGCCGGTCAGCCTCAAGAGCAGGGCGATCGCCGGCACGACCCTCCCAGCGCTCTACACGTGCGACGGCAGGGACATCCCCCCCACCCTGGAATGGGGCGCTCTGCCGACGGGCACAGGTGAAGTCGCGCTCATCGTCATAGGTCTCGTGCCGGGGCGCTCCTCGACGTCGTACTCGGTCTCCGCCGAATGGGCTGTCGCGGGGATAAGCCCGCTCCTGCACACGCTCCCCGCCGGCCAGCCGCTGCCGCCGGGGGCGCACCTCGGGGTCGGCAGCGACCACAGGCAGACCTATTCCATCTGCCCTGGGCGGGGCCTGAACGAGCGCTACCAGTTCATGCTCTACGCCGTCCCGCTCTCGGCCGGCAAAGTGCCGCGGAACTTCGAAGACCTGTCGATGCTCGCGACCCTGTCCAAGCCAGGCACCACCACCTCCGCGATCGGGCAGGGCGCCTTCGTCGTGTACTACAAACGCAGTTCCGCATCGTGAGACGCGCTGTGCATGCACCGGCTGTGTCGCGCACTGCTCTGCTGAGCGTCTACGCCTGCCTCGCAGCGTTCGCCCTCGCCGCCTGCGGTGGTGGTGGTAACGCCGGCAATAGCAGCAGCGCCGATGCCTCGAGCGCGCCGGTCGCGCAGGTGGGCAGCTCTGCGATCACCCACACGATGCTCGGTCAGTGGATGAAAACGACCATCGCCGAAGACTACGTCACAGCGACGGGCTACGAAGTGCCCGGGCCGCTGGTCTCCGAACCGCACGACTATCCAGCATGCCTCGCCTCGCTCAAGAAGCTCGTCCCGGTCCCGGGGCTTGGGCCGCCTCAGCACATCCCGACGGAAGCACAGCTCATGCGACGGTGCGAAGAGCTGTATCAGACGATCAGGTACCAGGCGCTCACATATCTCGTGTCGGCCTTCTGGGCGTCGAACTTCGCCGCCGCTCACGGCATCCGGGCGACCGGAGCCGAAGTTCAGCAGGCCCTCGAGCGAGTCAGGACCGAACAGTACCCGACCGAACGTCAGTTTCAGCAGATGCTCACCGCCAAGCAGCGCACCCTCTCGCAGGAGCTGTTCACGCTGCGCACCGAGTTGCTGCAGGAAAAGTTCCTCGAGCGCATGTCGCCCCAGTTTGAACACGAACTGAAGGACGCGGCGGACAGCGCGACCTGTCCGGCCGAATACCCGGTGGAACACTGCAAGCCATCGACCCATCCGCCGCAGAAATACGCCTACAGCGACGCTCCGAACATTCTCCTGTTGGAAATCGCGCGATGGCGCCCGGAAACCGCTCGCGGGCTTACGGGCGCCCCCGTGAGATAGGAACTTTGAAACGCATGGTGCTTCCATCCATGCGTGGCTTTCCGGCCGCTACCAGCCGGCGCGAGACATCTGCGTTTATACATGGTCAACTCCATCGGGCGTGTCGTGCGGTACTAGTATGGATCTACGTCAGGGCCTGTCCGTGCGAGTCCTCGTGATGGAAGCCATGGGCATGGGGTCTGAGCTTGGTCGACGCGAGGGTGGAGGTGGGATGAGTCCAGTATGTGACATATCGGGGGTCACCGTGCGGTGGCCCGGCGGCTTGCTGGGCTTGGTGCGGTTTCTCGTGACGGTGCCTCGACTCGTTGTTGTCGGAGTGGCGCTGCTGGTGGGTGTTGTTGGTGTGGCTCCTGCGTTTGCTGAACGTGAGCACGTGTTTGTGCGGCGATTTGCTGGGCCGGGTTCCGGGCCTGATCAGCTGCTGGAACCAGCGGGGGTCGCGGTGGATGAAGCAACTGGTGATGTGTATGTGTATGACAGGGGTAACGATCGGGTTGAGTACTTCAGTGCGTCTGGTGCTTATTTGGGCCGATTCGACGGGAGCGGCAAGTGGTTTGAAGTGGTTGGTGGAACAGAAGTGGAACACTCGGGTGTGGCGGCGGGTGGTGGTGGGCTGCCTGATGAAGAACTGACTGGGCGGGTGGATGTCGCTGGGCAGCTTGCGGCGAGTATCGCGGTGGACAATGATCCGTCGAGCCCGTCCTTTGGTGATGTGTATGTGACGGCCGGGTTTGCTGAGCATGTGGTCGACAAGTTCTCCGCGAGTGGAGAATATCTCGGGCAGATCACAGCAAAGACGGTGGGCGTCGATCGGGAATCGTTTGATCCGATTGGTGTCGCTGTCGCCCCGAACGGCGAACTGCTGGTCAGCGTGGAAGTCGAAGAGGTCTTCGACTGGTTCACCGACGCTCTGCACAACGTGCTCTTGAGATCGGGTGTGTATGTCCGGCCGTCGGGGTCATTCATGGAACCGGCCGTGGTTGATGGGCTTGGGGATCTGTATTTGCCGTCGAGCTTTGCGGGCGTGTATGAGTTGGGCTCCGATGATGAGTTGTTGCGGGAACTGGATGGGGACTATGGCAGGGTGCCGCCGAATGGCGTGGGTGTTGAAGTGTCATCGGGCGATGTGTATGTGGATGACGTGTCGAGTGTTGTGCGGCTTGCGCCGATGAGCGCGGAAGAACCCAATCGTGAAATCGAACGGTTTGGGGGAGAAGGGGTGTTGGTTGGAGGGGAAGGCGTGGCGGTGAGCTCTGCGGCCGGGAACCTGGTGTATGTCGCGGATGCGTCTGCGGGAGTTGTCGATGAGTTTGGTCTGGAACCGCCGGGGCCGCCGACCGTGGAATCTGGCAGTGAGTCGGTGTCACGGGTAACGGACGAAAGCGCCGCTTTGAGCGCGGTGGTCGATCCGCGTAGCGAACCGGGCGAAGCAGCGACGGCGTATGAATTCGAGTACGGGCCGTGTGTGCCGGCTGGTTCGTGTGCGGGCAGCCCCTATCCGTCGCGTGTGTCGGGAGTGCTGGCGGCTGCGTATCAGCCTGACGCGGTGAGCGTCGAAGCGCGGGGGCTGCTGGCGAGCATGACGTACCATTTCCGAGTGCTCGCGCACAACGGGCATCCTGCTGGTGGGGGGCATCCGGAAGTCGCGGTGGGCGAAGAACGTGTGTTCAGCACGCGTGGCACGGGTTCGTTTGGGTTGCCTGATGGGCGTGAGTGGGAACTGGTCTCGCCGGCGAACAAGCGTGGGGCATTGATCGAACCGATCGGTGAAGACTGGGTGATCCAGGCCGCTAAGGGCGGCGGCGCGTTCACATATGCGGCGAGCGCGCCGACGGAACCGGGGGCGGCGGGCTATGACAATTTCGAGCAGGTTCTCTCGACGCGCACGCCCGATGGGGGGTGGCACTCTGAGGATATCTCACCGCCGCAGGAAGCGCCGGCGAAGGTGTCCATCGGGCAGGGCAATGAGTACCGGTGGTTCTCGGAAGATCTCTCGGAGGCCGTGGTGCAGCCGTTTGGGACGTTCACGCCGTGCGCGAACTCCGACGGGGTCGGGCAGCCTTGCCTGTCGCCCATGGCGTCTGAACAGACGGCGTTCCTGCGCACGAACTTCTATGACGGGAATCCCGATGAGCTGTGCACGAGTGGCTGTTTCACGCCGTTGGTGACCGATGCGGCGGAGGTGGCGAATGTGCCGGAAGGTACGGTGTTCGGTCAGCGTGGGCGGGATGGGACGTGTCCGCCGGACTTGATTTGCGGCCCCGAATTTGAAGATGCGGCGCCTGATGGGAGCTGGGTGAGCTTGTATTCGGCGGTGGCGTTGGTCGAAGGCGGCGGGCCGGGTGCGTATGAGTGGAGCGCGGGCAAGCCGCCGGGGGAACAGCTGCGCGAATCCAGGGGCGTGCTGCTGGGTGATGGCTCTGAAGTGCTCTCCAGTGACGGGCACCTGTATCTGCAGGCCCCCGAGGGCGAAACGCTGCAGCTCGACGCGGCGCAGGGCGTGAGTGAACCGCCCGGCAAAGGCGATGCGGTGTTCCTCTACGCGAGCAGCGATGGCTCGCGGATATTCTTCTCAGACACCAAGCAGCTCACCACCAAGGCGGGTGGCGGCGTGTACGCGTGCGAGATTGTCCAGGGTGCGGGCGGGTGGGAATGCCAGCTGGAACTGACGGACCTGCAGTCGGGCGTGTTCACAGGCATGATCGGCGCGAGCGAAGACGGCTCCTACCTCTACTACCACGAAGGCGCCCAGCTGCTCCTCGAGCACGATGAAGCCAGCGGGTGGCAGCAGACGCTGATCGCGACGGTTGCCGCGGCGGACGCCAACGACTGGAGCTCGCAGCTGGATGACCGCACGTCGCGGGTCGCGCCAAATGGGGAATGGCTCGCGTTCATGTCCCAGGAGCCGTTGACGGGCTATGACAATCGTGACGCGGTGAGCGGCAAGCTTGATGAGGAGGTGTTTCTGTATGACGCAGCGCGGCCCATTTCAGAGAGCGTGGCTGGGACGGTGGATAATCCGCTGTGCGCATCGTGTGACCCCACCGCCGCCCGTCCGCATGGAGTGGAATACCGCACGCTCAGCACCCTGAATCATGGCCTTGTAGGCGGGTATCAGATCTGGGAACCGACTGCGTGGCTCGCCGGGAGTGTGCCGGCTTGGACGCCGTATACGCAGACGTTTGGGGATCAGGCGCTTCATCAGTCGCGATATTTGTCGGGTGATGGCCGATTGTTGTTTGATTCGAGTGATACGCTCGTGCCGAGGGATGTGAATGGACAGGAGGATGTGTATGAGTTCGAGCCTGTGGGTGTGGGTAGCTGCACCGGCTCCTCGTCGTCTGGGAGTGTTGTGTTCGTGGCGATGGACGATGGTTGTGTCGGGTTGATCTCCTCGGGGGAATCGGCGCAGGAATCAGCGTTCTTGGACGCTAGTGAAAATGGGGCTGAAGTGTTCTTCTTGACGAGCGCGCGACTGACGGTGGAGGATACGGAAGGTGGCTTGTCGGTGTTCGACGCGCATGAATGTAGTGCTGGCGCGCCGTGCCCGCCACCGGGGGCGGAAGCGCCGGCGGCGTGTGATAGCGAAGCGTCGTGCAGGGCGCCGGCGGCGCCTTCGCCCGCGACGTTCGCGCCCTCCGGTAGCGAGCTGTTCACTGGCCCAGGAAATCTCGTGCAGCCGCTCGTGACAGTAAAGGTCAAGACCGCGGCAGAAGTGCGGGCGGAAGATCTCGCGGGCGCTTTGCGTGGCTGCAGGAAGGACAAGGCCAAAAAGAGGCGGGAAGCCTGCGAAAAGCGGGCGCGATCCCGGTATGGCTCGAAAGCGAGCGCCAAGAAAGCGAGCAGGACCAGGAAGGCGGAGAGGGCTGAGAAGGCGGCGGGTCGTGGACGGGGGGCGAAGTGATGCGGCGCCTTATCTTGGCAGTCGGCGCATCCTGGGCAGTGGTTGTGGGTGTTGGTGTGGGTTCGGCGGGCGCTGCGTCGGTTTCCCCGTGGTTTCGTTTGACGTCTGTTGCGCGTCCCGGGTACTTGCAGCCGGGGTTTGCGCGTAGCGACGTGCAGCAGGTCGTGACCTCGCCGGAGGTGGAGTTCGCGTTGACCGCTACGCGCTCGGATTTCACCGAAGTGAAACGTTTGGGGCCGTTCGCGACGGAACCGTACGCGAAAGAACTGGGTGTTCAGGAGGCGACGGCCGCGAATGTGCGAGCGGCGCTGGAAGGCGAAGAAGTCTATGGCCGGGGTGATGTGCAGGTCACGGGCACGGGTGCTGGTGGGCAGGCGCCGCCGTTCACCGTCACGATCGCAGACCGGGCCGTGCCGGCGCTGTCGGTGGAAGCGTTGAAAGGCACGGCATCGGTGAGCGTGCTCAGCGAAGGGCGTGCTGATGGGTATGTGGCGGTGACCGCGGTGAACGTAGGTGATGGCGGCGCCAACGCGGAAGCGTCGCCGGTCAGGGTCTCCGACGTGCTGCCCGAACACGTCAAGGCGCGGTTCATCGAGGGGAGCACGGTCAATCACGGGGGGGAAGGGCGAGGCCCGGTGCACTGCGAAGTGGGGACGCTCACGTGCTCGTTCAGCGAAGGATGCAAAGGGTTGCCGGAATGCGAAGTCGCGAGGCGGGCGCTGCTGGAGCCGTTTGAAGAGATCGAAGTGTTGATCGGTGTCGAACTGGAAGCGGGCGCTGTGTCGGGGGAGCTCAACGAAGCTAGTGTCTCTGGGGGGGGTGCGCCGACAGCGGTGATCAGGCATCCGCTCACGGTCGCTGGGGCCCCGGGCGAAGCGACGCCTTTTGGCGTCGAAGGCTTCGAATTGACGCCCGAAGAAGTGGGCGGGGCCGTCGATGCGCAGGCTGGCTCGCACCCGTTCCAGTTCACGACGACATTCGATATCAGCGAGAGCATCACGCGGGGCGCGGGGGCTGATGCGGGCCGCGAAGAACCGGTGCCGTCGGTGCTGCCGAAGGATGTCGATGTCGAGCTGCCCCCGGGGCTGGTCGGTAACCCGACTGCCTACCCGCGCTGCACGCTGGCCCAGTTCTTCGCGAAACTGTGCGCGGCTGACACCGTGCTCGGTGTCGCGACGGTCAAAGTGCACGAACTCATCGGGATGGTCACCGACGCGATCCCGATCTTCAACCTCGAACCCTCTGAAGGCGAAGCGGCGCGGTTCGGCTTCGCACCCGCTGAAGTCCCCGTGCTCTTGGGGGCCACGGTGCGTACCGGCTCGGACTATGGCGTGACCGTGCACGCGGAAAGCGTTCCCGAGACGGTCGGGTTCCTCGCGAGCACACTGACGTTCTGGGGCGTCCCGGGAGACTCGCTGCATGACCCGGCACGCGAAGCCGCGCCGACGTCCGGGGGCGCGTACTCGCAGAGCGAGCCAGAGCCGTTTCTGTCGCTGCCGACCTCGTGCGCGGGGGAACTGCGGTCCAGCCTGGAGATGGACGCGTGGGAGCAGCCCGGCGTGTTCGTGCACGCCTCGAGCAGCGAACCCGCGTTTGCGAGCGAGGGGCTGCCCGCGCTGGATGGCTGCAGCCTGGTGCCGTTCGCCGCGGAAGTCAGGGTCTCCCCGGACGGCACCGCGGCGAGTAGCCCCAGTGGCGTGAGCGCCGATGTGCATGTACCGCAGGCCGAGGCATCCAACGAGGAAGGCCTCGCGCCCGCGGACGTCAAGAACATCACGGTCACACTCCCCGAAGGGGTGGCACCGAACGCGTCGATCGCGGGCGGCCTAGAAGTGTGCACGCTCACGCAGATCGGGTATCTGGGCGAGAACGCGCAGACGCATGTCAGGGAATTCACCGACGAAGAACCCTCATGCCCGGACGCGTCGAAGCTCGCGAGCGTCACGATCAAGACACCGCTGCTGCCAGCGGGGCAGTATGTGAGGGGCTTTGTGTATCTCGCGGCGCCGCAGAACTTCGCGGGGATCCCGGAAAACCCGTTCTCCTCGCTGCTGGCGGCGTACATCGTCGCGAAGGATCCGATCTCCGGGGTGCTCGTCAAGCTCCCCGCGAAGGTCACACTCAACCAAGCGACGGGTCAGATCACGACGAGCGTCGAAGACAACCCGCAGCTGCCCTTCGAAGACGCTGAATTCGAATTCTTCGCGGGTGAACGCTCGGCGCTCGCGACGCCCGCGAGATGCGGGCTCTACACGACCGAAGCGCTCTTCGAACCTTGGACGAACACCGAACAGAGCCACGAAGAGCTCCGCTCGAGCTCCGAGTTCGATATCAGCTCCGGACCGGAGCTCCAGACCGCCTCCGGGTTGCTGAAGACGCCGTGCCCGGGCGCCTCGCTGCCGTTCGCGCCGACGCTGTCGGCGCAGGCGACGAACATCGGCGCGGGCGCGTTCTCGCCGCTATCGACGACGCTGAGCCGCGAAGATGGCCAGCAGAGCCTGCAGAGCGCGACGCTGCGCTACCCGTCGGGGGCCACCGGCGTCCTCAAGGGCGTGCCCCTCTGCGCGGAAGCGCAGGCGAACACAGGCTCCTGCCCCGCAGAATCGATGATCGGGGAAGCGACCGCCGCGGTCGGCGTGGGCGCTGACCCCTTCACGGTCACCGGCGGGAAGGTGTATCTCACCGAAAAATACGCTGGCGCTCCCTTCGGCCTGTCGATCGTGACACCAGCAAAAGCCGGCCCGTTCGATCTGCAGGAAGGTCGGCCGGTCGTCGTGCGCGCGAAGCTCGAAATCGACCGGCGCAGCGGTGTGTTGACGGTCACCACGGGCGCGATCCCGACGATCATCGAAGGCGTCCCCCTGCAGATCCAACACGTCAACGTCACGGCCACCCGACCAGGATTTACGCTGAACCCAGCCAGCTGCAGCCAGGCCACGATCACCGGGACCGTCGATGGCGCCGAAGCAGCCAGCGCACCGGTCTCGGCGCCGTTCCAGCTGACCAACTGCGCCAGCCTGTCCTTCACGCCGACGCTCGCGGTCTCGACCGCGGGGCACGCCTCCAAAGCCGACGGCGCCGCGCTGCTGTTCAAGATCTCCTACCCCAAGAACGCGCTCGGCGCCCAAGCATGGTTCCACGAGACGATGTTCGACTTCCCCAAGCAGCTGCCCGCCCGCTTGGAAACGCTGCAGAAAGCCTGCCGCTCAGCCACATTCGAAGCCGACCCTGCGGCATGCCCCGCCGGGTCGATCATCGGCCACGCGACCGTGCACACTCAACTCCTGCCCGTACCCCTCGCCGGGCCGGTGTATTTCGTGTCCTACGGCAATGCGAAGTTCCCAGAAACGGTTATGGTCCTCCAGGGCTACGGCATCACCGTCGAAATACACGGCGAAACGTTCGTCAATGAAAAGACCGGTGTCACGAGCGCGACATTCAAGAGCCTGCCGGAACTCCCGTTCGAAACGATCGAAGTGACGATCCCGGCCGGCCCGTACTCTGAGTTCGCCGCGAACGTGCCCCTCCAGGACCGCTATGACCTCTGCGGCCAGAACCTGAAAATGCCGACCCTGCTCGTCGCCTCCGACGGCGCCGAGATCCACCAGAACACCCAGATCGCGATCACCGGCTGCAAAAAGGCCCTGACCCGCAAGCAAAAGCTCGCGGCCGCGCTCAAAGCATGCCACCGCAAAAAGGGCGCCCGACGCGCCAAATGCGACGCAAAAGCCCGCCACAAATACGCCACCAAAGCAAAAACTAGCCACATCGCAGGCACACCCTCCAGTCCGGCTCCGCAACAAGCATCGCCCGGCGCACCGAGGTGGGAGACATTGCTCGCAAACGCTTGACCTGCCCCTTGGGCTGTGCGAATGTTAGCCTGGCATCACCACGACAGCCAGCCATAGGTGGCCCCGAGGTGATGCCGCCCGCCCCCCAAACCGCCATAAACACGGCTCGGGGCCCGGCCATCTAACAAACAATCAGAGGGATAGGTCGAGTAATGAAACGCCTCAAGCTACTCGGTACAGTACTAGTCGCGATCTTCGCGCTGAGCGTCCTCACAGTCGCGAGCGCCACAGCAGCAGAAAAAACCAAAGTCTTACCCGAACCAACCACATCAGCCCCAATCACAGGCACAGCCAGCGGCGGAGAAGCTTTCCTCGAACAAGCCAACGGCAGCACCGTCAAATGCAAAAAAGGGGCCGGTTCGGGTGAAGCGACGAGCGCCAACTTAGGTACCTTCACTTACTTATTCACAGAATGCACGAGCTCGCTGAGCACGAAGTGCGCGACAGTGGGTGACCCCACTGGGTTAATCGGTATTTCAGGTACAGTGCACTACTGGTTAGCGTTATTAAGCAAATCGTTAGTCGCGGCGTTAGTGTTCTTACTCAACACCATCACGTTCGTTTGCAAATCGAGCACCACTAGCTTCACGGTCGAAGTCTTACCCGGATGTCAGGCGGCGTTAGCGTCACCGACCGAAAAATTAGTAAAGACGACCGAAGACATCTTCAAAGAGACCGGTGGACATGCCGATATCACGTTAGTATTACCCCAAGAAACCACCAGCGACATTGACTGCGAACTCCAATCCAAGATCGACACGGCTGGATTCGAATCAGCAGGTCAATCAGGAACCTTCGTCAACACCGCCTTCAAACAGAGCGGCGCCGCAGTAGAAGTGTTACTCATGAACTAGAGCCCGGGCAGCTAGCCGGTAGAAGACACGCGGGTGCGCGGGGCCCATGGCCCCGCGCACCACGCAGTCAGGCACACAAGTAGACGACGCGGCCCATGCAAAGGGCCCGCCAGCACAAGCCCATCGGCGCACCTAACTACATCGATGCGCGTCAGCAAGACACAACCACGCCGACCATTTCCAAGGCAATCGCTGAGCCTCATCCTACTCTGGGCGTATCTCGCTCCTTTGGTGCTGTTGCTGGCCAGCCTCGCACTGCTTGCCGCTCCTGCAGGCGCCGTTACCCAGTTCGGAAGCTACGGCACCGGGGCCGGGGAGTTCATCGAACCGAACGGGATCGCTGTGGATCAGCACACGGGCGATGTCTACGTCGTGGACACCAACAACGCTCGGATCGAGAAGTTCACAAAGGACGGCGGGTTCCTACTCGCCTGGGGATGGGGGGTCGCCGATGGCAAGACACAAGCGCTACAGACGTGCACGACCACATGCTTCGCCGGCGCGCGCGGATCCGGTGCGGGACAGCTCCAGTTCGCCGAGGGAATCGCGGTTGACAACGACCCACGTAGTCCGTCATATGAAGACGTCTATGTGGTTGACATTGAGAACAATCGCGTGCAGAAGTTCAGCCCCACAGGCAAGTTTTTGCTGATGTTCGGAGGAGAAGTCAACCATACAGCAGACACCCATCACGAAGCGAGCAATGAGGGCATCTGCCCGATCAACCCAGGCGACCAATGCACGGCGGGGACACAGGGAAACGGAAATGGACAGTTCGACTTCACGGTCGAGGGCAGCTTCATCGCCGTGGGCCCCAACGGGATCGTGTATGTCGGCTCCCACAACAGCATCGAGGAGTTCAGCGCGGAAGGCCTCTACCAGTCTCAGATCAAGCTGCTCCCCGCACCTGTAGCAACGGGGACGCCCGAAGCCGGCGGCACGAGCGGCCTAGCGATCAACGCCGAAGGCGACCTCTACGTGATTCGTCACGGAACAGCCGGCATCGACGAGTATGAACCGTCGGGCAACCTCATACGCAACCTCGACAACGATGGCGAGCCCGCCTACGCGGAAGGGCCTACGCCGACGATCGCCGTAGATCCCGCCGGCGACCTGTTCGTCGACGTCCACGTCGACGAACGGCATCACGTCGATGAGTACAACGCCGCGGGAGCGAAGCTCGTGAGCTTCGACTACGACATGGCAGACGGCCTGCACGGCATTGCCTATGACGAACGCGGCAACGCGCTGTACGTCGTCAGCACCTCTCCGACGACCGCTCGCGTTCGCGTTCTCACGCCACCGCCACCGCCACCGTTCACCTCCACCAGCAGCGAACTCGCCACGCTGCTCATCCCAGAACTCTGAGGTCTCGCGGGGCGTGTCCGCTACCCGTAGAAGCGCGCGACCTCCTGCAGCTGGCTGAAGATGTCGTGCGCCAGGAACAGCATCACGATCACCGCGCCGGCGGTCGGTCCCCAACGTCGACCGGCGCCTCGTGCTGCCAGCGCGAGCACGACCCCGAGCAGCGGGAGCATCGGCAACAGGTAGCGAGCCTGTCCGTATTCCGTGTTGGTCCCAGGGAAGCCGATGTAGGAGTCGGCGCCGACGAGCGCCAGCAGTCCAGCGCACATCACGCAATACACCATAAGCTCGCCGACCCGAGGCCGCAGCGCCGCGGCATTCGCGAGCACGCTTCGCGCGCAGAGTGCGAGGATCAGTGCCGTCAGAATCAGCGCGAGCTGATAGACCCACGCGGGAAACTGCGTGTCCAGCCAGCCATACAGGCCGACGTATCCTTTGAACCATATCTGCTGCGTGGTGAGGACGCCGAAGTCGGCATGCATTCCCGGTAGCCGTGGCAGGTAGAGCTGCCAGATGTAGCTCAGCTCGCGCAGCACAGATCCGTGTGTGACGTCCAGTGCGCTGGCGGCGATACCGAGAGCCGGCGCGCCCGATACGAGGTGAGCCACGATATACACGGCCACGGGGCTGGCCGCCATCCCGAGCGCCAGCGCGAGCGACACATACGCGGCGCGTCCCTGCACGCGGGCCGCTCGGACGCTCAGCAAGATCAAGCCGAGAAGCGCTCCCGGCGCGAGCCCGACGAAGTTGAGCTTCGTCAGCAGGCCCACCGCCGTCAGGGCGCCGAGCGCGAGCGCGCGCCTCCGCGTGAGACCGCGCCGGAAGGCCCTCGCAAGGGCGTAGAACAGCGCCGCCGTCACTGCGTAGAGCATCGAGTCCGCGTTGACCGCCCCCGACATGAATCCGAGTAGCGGCACGAGCGCCACGCCCAGCCCTCCCACCGTCCACGCCCACGGAGATCGCGGAAGCGCTTCGCGCACGAACAAAAACGCGAACAGCGCCGCGAGCCCGCCCATGAGCGCGGACAGGAGCCTCATCAGCCCGACGCGTTCGAGCAACGTTCCGCGCTCGCCCAGCGCGTAGGGGATCACCTGCAGGGAGTAGTAAAGCGGCGGCTGTGACGCGGCCACGCCGGCGTAGTCGGCGCCCGCGAGAGGCAGGTCCTCGGTCGACTCGAGATCATGCTGCAGCTTGTCCTGCTGCGCGCGCGAGGAGATCGTCTCGTTCTCGGGCTGCTCGGCCACCGCTTGCGAATGCAGGTCTGCCAACGCGGTCGCCTCTTCGACCGAGAAGGCGCCATCGCGCGTCGGCAGGCGGCCGGCTTCGGCGAGCACCTTCACATAGGCAACATCCTCGGGCTCGTCGGGAACCTGGAACGGGGGGGTGATGAGCGACCAGCAGACGGCGTTGACGCACGCCACCAGCGCGCACAGCCACGCGATCGCGGGGACGCGCCTCATCTGAAGCCCCGCAGGAGCAGTCGCGAGCACACCAGCACCACGCAGCCCATCAGGCTGAGCACCAGCAGCGCGTTCCATGCCCCGGGCCACGCCCGGCCAAGGCCCATGCGGCGCGCCACAGCGGGCGCCAATGCCCACCATGACGACGTGCCGGGCCGCAGGTATTCAACGCGAAGCCGCCCCGGCAGCACTCCCTCGGGGCCGCGCGCCGCGAGCGTCCCGCTCACCGGTTCGCCCATCAGGGCGGCGGGTTCACCGTGACGCACGAACAGCTTGAAGCAGAGATCTACCCCCACCCTCGTCGCGGACAGGGGGCTCACCGGCACCGTGACTGCGCCTCCAGACCAGCCGGCCCCCCGTCCTCCATGGGCGATGGCACGGCCGCGCGCCAGCACCGTAACCGCCACCCTCGGCCCGAAGTAGGCTTCGACGCGAAGCCGGATCGCCGAGGTGCCCCGTGGCAGCGTTTCGTCTGACTGGCAGGCGGCTGTCGGCTGGTAGGTCGTTCCGATCGGCGCGTGTTCGGCGGTGTTCACAAGCGCGAGCGTGACGGGCGACTGCGAGAGCGTGACGGCGATCGCGGCGGCGCCCACCATCAGGCCGATCCCGAGTGTGATCTCGAGGCGTGCGTCCGTCACGCGGTCAAGCGCCGCCCTGACTGTCGTGGCCGAATCCGAGCCGCGCATGGTTTCTCCGCGGAGGGCAACGTACTTCCCGGCCGCGGCGGCACCTAGCGATCGCCGGAATTGTCTCTAACCCGACAGGGCCCACGCACTCGTGTGAGAGAGTAACTGACATGCGCCTCAAGCTGACGCTTGCGGTGGGATTGCTCGTCGGCGCCGCCGTCCTGGGCATCACGCTCTCGCGCGGCCCGCTGACGGTCGTGCGCGTGAGCACCGCGCAGAGCACGCTCATCGACGTGCTCCACCGAAGGACGGCCGCCTGCCAATCGAACGAAGTGCTGCCCCGGCGAACCTCCGCGATTCGCCTGCGAGCCGAATCGTTCCTCGGCCCGAGGGTGACGGTTGAGGTGCTGGAACATGGTCGGGTCATCGCGCACGGGGAACGTGGCTCCGGATGGACGGGAACCGTCGTCACGGTGCCGGTGAAGCCGCTGCCGACGACGAGATCCGCGGTGGAGCTCTGCTTCGCGCTGCTGCTCAACGGCGATGAATTCGGCACGCTCGCGGGAGAAGCGACGACTCCCGCGCGTGCTGCACGCGGCGCGCATGGCCCGCTGCCGGGACGCGTGCTCGTTGAATACCTGCGGACAGGTGACTCGTCGTGGTGGTCGCTCGCTCCCGCGGTAGCGCGTCGCATGGGCCTCGGCCACGCATGGAGCGGGACATGGTGCGTGCCGGTAGTGATCGTGCTGATGGCCGGCGTGGTCGTTCTATGCTCACTCGCGATCCTGCGCGGGCTCGGGATCAGGTCTGCCGCGGCCGACTCCGGCGCTCGTGCGCAGGTCGGTCGCAGCCGCAGGTGGCGATGGCTCTTCGTGTCGTTGCGCCGCGTTCCTACGCTCGCCTGGCTGTGTGCGGTGGTGGCGTGTGTCAACGCCGTCTGCTGGTCGATCATCACGCCGCCATTCGAGCTGCCCGACGAGCCCGAGCATGTGGCTTACGTCAAGCAGTTGGCCGAAACCGGCAGCCTACCCGCACACACCGGGGAGCTCTCAGCCGAAGAGCAGGTCGCGTTGCGCGACCTGCGTGTGCAGACGGTGGACGATGCCCCCGAGGAGCACACGATCTCCACCCGCGCCGAGCAGCAGAAGCTCGAGCGCGATCTCGAGCTCGCCGAGCGCTCGCCGCGGCTGGGCGGCGAAGGAGCCGGCGTCGCCGCCTCGCAGCCACCGCTGTACTACGCGCTCGAGGCGATCCCGTACACGCTGGGCGAGGGCGGCACGCTGCTCGACCGCGTGGAGCTGATGCGGCTGCTGTCCGCGGTCATGGGAGGGCTGACCGCGCTGTTCACGTTCCTGTTCGTGCGTGAGGCGCTCCCGCGTGAGCGATGGGCGTGGACCGTGGGCGGGCTCGGGGTGGCATTGGCGCCGCTGCTCGGGTTCATGTCGGGCGCGGTCAACCCGGATGCGATGCTCTACGCGGTCACCGCCGCGCTGTTCTACTGTCTGGCGCGCTCCTTTCGTGCCGGCCTGACGCGGACAGGCGCCCTCGCGCTCGGCGCGCTGATCGCGACAGGCCTGCTGACGAAGCTCAACTTCGTCGGGCTGGCGCCGGGGGCGCTGCTCGGCCTGACCATGCTGAGCGTGCGCGCGGCGCGCACCCAGGGACGGGCAGCGTACGTGTCGCTCGCGCTCGCGCTCCTCCTGGCGGTCAGCCCGGCGGTCGTGTATGTGGCCGCCCATGTGGCATCGGGCGCTCCGGTCTTCGGCATCCTCACCAACGGGGTTGCCGCCACTCACGGATCGCCGCTGAGCGAGTTGAGCTACATCTGGCAGCTCTACCTGCCGCGGGTGCCGGGAATGCGCGCCGACTTCGCGGGTGTTCTCACCACACGAGCGATCTGGCTCAACGGCTACGTCGGGCTGTATGGCTGGCTCGACACCCAGTTTCCAGCTTGGGTGTACGAGCTGGCAGTGGTTCCGGCCGTGTCGATCCTCGACCTGTGCGCGCGCAGCGTCCTCGGCGCGAGCGCGCTGCGAGCTCGCATGTCCGAGGTGGTCGTCTACGGCGCGATGTGCGCCGGGCTGCTCACGCTGATCGGCGCTGACTCGTATCTCGTGTTTCCCACCATCGATGCTGAATACGGACAGGCACGCTATCTGTTGCCGCTGCTGCCACTGCTAGGGCTGGTGCTTGCGCTGGCGGCCAGAGGGGCGGGTCGACGCTGGGGGACGGTCGTCGGCGCGACGGTGATCATGCTGTTCCTATGGCACGACATATTCAGTCAGTTGCAAGAGATCGCGCGCTTCTATGGATAGCCCGACGGATGATTCCGCTACGCGGCCCCATTCGCCTAGATCCTCAATGGGAAACACTTGTTGCCAGTGAACGGGCAAGCCGCTACGTTCATGGTCGGAACTACTGTGTGACGTCCGACCGTGTCGAACTCTGTGCGACCGTGGCGTTGCGGATGGCGTAGTTCGGACAGCCTGACTACTGGCGATAATGGAAAGGGAGGGCTATAGGATGAATAATGACTATGGCATGCGTTTGGCGGGGATTCGCAAGCGCGTATTGATTGCTGTGCTGGCGACGACCGTACCGGTCGCCATGCTGGCAGGCGCATCTGCGGCGCTGGCCCAGCCGACAGGGCCGTACGCTGTGTTTGCGCAATGTCCCACGAACGTACCGAGTGTAGCGCTGTGCAACTACGCACAGACTACGAGCGGCGAATTCGCGATCGGGAGCACCAAAGTCCCGATCAACAAGACCATCACGCTGCAGGGCGGCGCGATCTCGACTGGGGAACTGAACAACTTCTTCTTGTACCCCGCGAAGAATGGAGAAAGCCTGTCCAAAACCGAACTGAACGTGCCGGGCGGTCTCTTGGACCTCATCAACTGCGAAGAAATCACAGGCAGCGGATGGTTCGAAACCGCGGTGCGTAACGCCTGTAAAGCGGTCTTCGAAAACAAAACCACCGGGGTGACTGCGACGACCGAACTCGTCGCCAACGAACACAACCCGGCGCTATTCAATCTCACCAACCTGATCGTGGGAGAAGGCTCAGCGCTGACCCTGCCGGTGAGGGTTCACCTCAAAAACCCGTTCCTCGGCAACAGCTGCTACATCGGGTCGGAATCCAGCCCGATCCAGCTTCATCTGACGACTGGGACGACAAGCCCGCCCGAACCCAATAAACCGATCAAAGGAAGCGTCGGGCACTTCTCCGAAGAAGAAGAAGTCTTGGTTGTGACCGGGAACTCGCTGGTCGATAACGCATTCTCAGTGCCGAAGGCTGAAGGCTGTGGTGAATTCCTGTTCGTCACAGGCTTCCTCGACGCTTTGGTCAACGCAAAACTCGGCCTCCCGCTGGCGGCCGGACACAACACGGCAGTCCTCAGCGGCACGTTGAGAACGGCCACAGCGGAAGCGGTGGTCGCCAGCGAAAAATAGACCGACGATTTAACCGAGCGCCGACCATAGCGCTTCGGGTCTAGTGGTAAAGCCATGGGGCTTGCCTGGTGCACGGCAAGCCCCATGGCCATTTAACAAGGACACTTGGGAACGCCAACCTTGATGGCTGTGCTCCCTTATTCTGCGGTCACCGCCCATGTGCCGTAGATGTAATCGGTTTCGCCAGTGTTGGGAATCGCATTCAACACGACTCCCGCATCAATCGTCATGGCGATTTGGAGTTCGAAGAGGCGCGTGGTTTCCGTCTCGAAGATGCAGACATAGCCAGGTTCTGCTTCCGGATTTTCCAATTCGCTCGAGATCGGACAGCCGGCACCAACACCAGTTGGGCCCGTTCCTTTTTCGCCTTCCGTGATGATGGTGACTTTAGCCGGCGCCGCCAGCGGTATGTTGAATGAGATTGGCACGGGTGTTCCTTTTGAGTCTGCGCCACTCGCTCCCCATGTGCCCTTCTCGGTCTTGCCTTCGGGCAGGGTTTCCGTGAACCCGGTTTTGCCGTTGCAGGCGTGGGTCGCTTTGCCGGCGCCCACCTTGAATTCGGCGCCGCCTTCGGGGCACGTGGCGTTTTTAGGTTTCAGTTCGGTGTTCGTCACGCTTTCGCCATTTGGCCCGGTTTTGCCTTCGGGCCCAGGCGTCCCCGTGCCGTTCGTGCCATTCGTGCCGGCGGGCCCCTGCGGCCCTTGAGCGCCCTGCGCGCCTTTCGCGCCAGCGGCTCCCGCCGGTCCCGCCTTGCCCTTCAGCGCGGACAGCACGCTCGGCTTGATCTGCTTGGTTGAAGTGATCAGATAGTGGGAGGCCGCCAAGGCGCCTCCGGACATCGCGAAGAACAGCGCCAACGTCGCGGTGACGTTGGCGTAGGTCAGACGGGCCCTGATACGAGTGCGGAATGCTGAGAGCATGGTTGTTCGTCATCTCCTCGTTGGACGTGGTATGCGCTCGGCGATACGCACGCGAGTGTGATTGTCGAGCCGAGTCAGCCCTCCTAACATATCTCGGCCTATCCGGCAGCCAACCGATTACGCCGGAAACACCAGCAAGACAAGGCCACAAGAGTTAGAGACTCCCCTTGACACCGTTGCCAAAAAGACACACACGTCTCAGTGACACAAGGGCGCGACATCATGCTGGAGCCTCGCGCCTCCGATCGGCCGGACCCGCGAAGCCGGCTCAGGCCATCGGCAGCGACATGCCTACGGGCTTGGGGCTCGCGGCCTGGGGTGCGGACGCGGCTGGGGCAGCGACCTGCACGAGCGGCAGCGCGATGGGCGCTGAGGGGGCCATGGCGATCAGGCCGCTGGCGACGTGGCGGATGGCCTGGGCGGCGGGGTCGTCGGGGTTCTCGATCACGAGCGGCACACCGCCGTCGGCCTGCTCGCGCAGTGGCATCGTCAGCGGCACCCTGCCGAGCAGCGGCACGTCGAGCTCGTCGGCGAGCTCCTGGCCGCCGCCCTCACCGAAGATCGTGAAGCGCTCGCCCGACGGTGTGGTGAAGCTCGACATGTTCTCGATCACCCCGCCGATCTCCAGGTTGACCTTGTGCGCCATCTGCGCGGCGCGGCGCGCGACCTTCTGCGCGGTCGCCTGCGGCGTGGTCACGATCATGAACTGGGCCTGCGGCAGCAGCTGCGCGAGCGTCATCGACACGTCACCCGTGCCCGGCGGCAGGTCGACGAGCAGGAAGTCGAGCGCGCCCCAGTCGACGTCCTGCAGGAACTGCGTGAGCGCCTTGTGCAGCATCGGCCCGCGCCACACGACGGCGGCGTCCTCCTCGACGAAGAAGCCGATCGACATCACCTTCACGCCATGGGACTCCAGCGGGATGATCTTGCGCTGCGCCGAGACGTCCGGGCGCGTGGAGCCCAGGCCGTACATGCGCGGGATCGAGTAGCCCCACACGTCCGCGTCGAGCACGCCCACGCGCTTGCCTTCGCCGGTGAGCGCGGCGGCGATATTGGCGGTGAGGGTCGACTTGCCGACGCCGCCCTTGCCCGAGCCGATGCACAGGACGTTCGCGACCTGCGCGAGCGCCCCCTCGGGCAATGGGCCGCGCCCGAGCTTCTGCTGCAGCGCCGCCTTCTGGGTGTCCGAGAGGACGTCGAAGTAGACGTTGACGTGCGTGACGCCCGCGAGCGCGGAGACGGCCTGCGAGACGGCGCTGTGGAAGTGGTCCTTGATCGGGCAGCCGGGCGTGGTGAGCGACACGGTCACGTCGACCACGCCGTTTGCGCTGATGTCGATCGCGCGCACCATGTCGAGCTCCACGATCGAGCGGCGCAGCTCGGGGTCGATCACGGCCTCCAGCGCCTTGCTGATCTCGTCTCTGTCGGTCACGGGGCTCATTGTGGCAAACGCTGGCGGGGTTGCCCGGAAAGCCGGGCCATACGGGCCTTAAAGTGACCCGCGGGCGGTGGGGGCCGCCCGCGGGTCGAGGGAGGAGAGGGTGCTACTACTGCCGGCGGGATATGAGGCCGGCAGACTTTCCGCTCGCGGCCCTCTCCAGGCCGGGCGGGGAAGCTCGTTGGCTCAGACGAGGCTCAGGATGCGCTCCTGCACCTTGTCGGCCAGCTCGGGGACGCGGTTGGCGAGATCCGGCACGCGGTTGGCCAGGTCGGGCACCAGATCCGGCACACGCTTGGCGAGGTCGCTGCCGCTCTTCGCGAACGCGTCGCGACGCTCCTCCAGGTCGCTGACCGTGCTCCCGATACTGCGCCTGCGCTGGCGCAGTTCGCGCTCCACGCGCACGCGCGCTTTGCGCACGTCGCGCTCGAGCCGGTTGCGCGCGGTCACGCCGCGGCGCTCGAAGCGGCGCAGCTGCGCCTGCGCCTTCGTCGTCGAGGAGTACACCGAGAGCGTGTCGCTCACTGTCGAGATCACGCGTTCGCGGGCGATCAGCGCCGCGCCGACGGGGATCAGCACGGCGCGCTCGGCGTAGTCGCCGAATGCGCCAGGCGTCGGACGCGCGGCGCCCTTGGCGGCGGTCTTCGTGGCGCCCTGCACGCTCGTGCGGGCGCTGGGGCGACGGGCCGTGGCTTTCGCGGCGGCGGGTTTACGTTTCCTGCTCGTTTTCGGGCTGGTGGGGGAAGCTGCGCTGGCGGTTGGCATCTGGAGCTTTCTCCTGTCTGTTCCTCGCCGGGTGCGAGGAGCGGGGGCTTTGTGGGCTCTTCTATCGGTGCTCGCCGCTCTATCTCAGCGGCCGAACACCTGTTTGTACCCCCGTCTGCAAAGATCGTTACAGGGGGATCGTAGCAGCCCGTGAAAAGCCTGTAACCAAGGGATGTCGTCCTGGTCTAGCTTGTAACAGGCGGAACATGCGTTCGTCCGCACCCTGGCGGGGATGCCGAGCAGTGGTGCGAGCTGACGAGCCAGCTTGAGCGGTTGATTGTCGCTCCGAATCCGGCGGTAGCCCCGATACGCTTTCGTCGGAAGTAGTATTCCGGATTTGTCCGCTAGCCTATTCCGATATCGTCCGTCTGCGACACCGGGGGACCGGCATGAAATTGATTTCAAGGCAGGCGCGGTCATCTACACGGGCGCAAACACCCTGCCCTTGGGTGAGCGCATCTGGGCCGTGCCTATCTCTGGCCTCTGGTCCGAATAGCAACGGCGAGGACGCCCATACCGCATCAAACCTACGCTGGTCGGGGTCGGTCGCAAAACGTACGCTCGTATAGAGATCCGCTCATGAGCAAGGTGGCGTACTTTCACTAGCCGGGGTGAGCAGCTCTCACTCGCTCGATCCACAGGGAGGGCCGCTCGAGCTCGGCGGGGATAGGCAGCGCCTCCGGGCCGCTCCACGCCAGCGCCAGCGCCTGCGGGCCGCCGGCGTCGACGACCGCGTCGCAGAAGCGCCGGCCCATCTCGTACTGGCGCATCTTCAGCTCCAGGCCCAGCAGCCGCTCGAGCACCCGCCAGGGCAGGCCGCGGCTCTCGCGGCGGCGGTTCATCGCCGCGCGCAGGCGCGGCAGCGACGGCAGCGCCTCCGCGCCGACCGCGTCCATCACGTGCTCCGCGTGCCCCTCGATCAGCGACATCGCCGCCTGCATCCGCTCGACCAGCGCCCAGCGGTCCTCGCCGAGCGTCAGGCGCAGCAGCTCGCCGCGGCGGGCGCGCTCGACCATGTCTCGCAGCTGCGCCGGGTCTGGCAGCTCCGGCAGCTTCGCCATCCAGCCTGTGCGCCGGCCGTTGCCGTCGGTGGCGGCGTCGCCGTTGGTCTCAGCGGCGTCCTCGCCCGTGGGTCCGCCCATGAGCGTCACCTGCAGCCCGTCGATCAGCTCCTTCAGCATCCCGCCCAGGTAGTCGCGCAGCCACGGCGCGCCCGCGAACTGCACCGCGTGCGTGATCTCGTGGATGCTCACCCACAGCACCAGCTCCTCGCGGTCGACGTTCAGCGTGCGCGCCGCCTGTGCCAGGTTCGGCGCGAGCAGCAGCAGGCGCGGCGTCACCGAGGAGTCCAGCAGCGCCAGGTCGTACTGGCCGAGCACGCGCTGGGAGAGCATGCCCGTCAGCGCTCCCACCTGCGTGCCCAACAGCAGCCCCGACACCGTGCGCAGCGGGCCCGCGAACGGGCCCTTGCCGATGTCCATCGGCTCCGTCAGCGGCGCCAGCATCGGCTGCATCGTCTTCAGGTTCGCCGCGATCCAGCCCGGGCGATCGACCAGCTCCAGCACCGGCAGCTCGCCAGGCACGTACAGGTCGCTGTAGGAGCTGACACGGCCCGCGAACTCCCTGGCCAGCGGCTCCACCGACGCCGCGCGCACGCCCCCGAACGGCGGCGAGCCGGCGACCAGCTCTCCGACTCGCTGGGCGGTGCCCCAATCGATCACGTCCACCCCTCAAGCGTAGCCAGGCGCGAGACCCCTCCCGCGTATTCTTGGGATTGTGTCTGGCTCCAGAATCGCGCCCGCGCCGCCGGACGGCTCACCGCGCCGGCCGGACGGCATGCCCGACCAGAGCAGGGGCCGGGAGCAGGCGGGTGGGTTCCTCAAGCGCGCCGAGGTGCGCGACGTGCTCGCCTGGATGCGGCTGCTCGTCGACCCGCAGGACGCCGCCGCCGTCGTGCGCGCGCTGTCGCGGCCCCCGATCGCGCTGCGCCAGGTCGAGCTCGCGCGCGTCATCCAGGTCGCGCGCCGGCGCAAGCTCGATCTCGTCGGCGGCCTCGCCGCCGCCACCGAGTCGCCGCAGGTGCCGCCCGAGGCGCGCGAACGCATCCAGCGCTTCGTCGAGCTGCACCGCGCCGCCGCCGCCGAGCTCGACACCGTCGCGCCCGACGTCTTCATCGGGCGGCTGATCCAGCGGCTCGGCGTGCGCGGGCGGGCGCTGCTCGCGCCCGACGACGCCGCCGAGCAACGCGCCGGCCTCGAGCTGCTGCACGGGCTCGCCGTCGACTTCGTGCGCGCCACCCCTCGCGCCAGCACTCGCGATCTCGCCCGGCATCTCGCCACCGTCGTGCCGGAGGCGCAGGGGGAGGCTCGCGTGATCGACCCATCGCCAGCCCCCGCGGGAGACCAGGCGGAAGAAGGCGACACCGGCGGCCCGGGTGACCACGCGTACGCGGGTCTCCACGATCAGGAGCCCGTCGAGGAGGAGCCCGTCGACGCGCTCCACGCGACCTTCCAGCTGCTGCGCGAGGAGGTGCTCGAGGGGGTCGCGCGCATCGGCGGGCGTCTCGGCGAGCTGCGGCTCGACACCGACCTCGACATCTCCCACGGCCTCGTGCGCTACCTCGAGCTGCTCAAGCTCTCCGCGCTGCTGCAGCGCCCGGAGGGGCAGAGCCTCGCCGACGCGCTCGCCGACGTCAACGCGAGGCTGCTCGCCGCCGCCACGCCGCTGCAGCGCGAGATCCTGCAGACGTCCGCGCTCGACGACACGCTGCTCGCCGACGAGCGGGGGGAGGGTATCGGGGACCGCTCCGAGCGCGACGCCGGCGCGGGTGAGCGCGCTCGCGCCAGTGCCGTCGCTCCGCGCGAGGAGCACTCGCTCGGCCCTTTCCTGCCGCGCCGGGGCGTCGGCCTCGCGCTGTCCGCCTCCGACATCCACACCTATCGCAGCTGCCCGCTGCGCTACAAGTACGCGCGCGTCCTGCGCATCCCCACCGAGCAGACCGTCCACCAGCGCTTCGGCATCGTCGTGCACCAGGTGCTCGAGCGCTACCACGCCGACGGCGCCGACACGCTCGCGCAGATGCTCGGCCTGCTCGACGCCAGCTGGCGCAGGGCGGGCTTCGGCGAGAGCGAGCGCGACCGCGAGCTGCTCGATAAGGCGCGCGCCGCGCTCACGCGCTACCACGCGCGGCTGCACGATCAGGACTCCGAGCCCGTGTGGTTCGAGCGCCAGTTCGACTTCCGCGTCGGCCCGCACCATCTGCGCGGGCGCGTCGACCGCGTCGACCGCGTCGACCGGCTCCGCGACGACGAGTACGAGCTGATCGACTACAAGACCTCGCGTCCCAAGAGCGCCGAGCAGTTGCGCGACGACATCCAGCTGTCGCTGTACGCGCTCGCCGCGCGCGAGGACTGGGGGCTGGAGTCCTCGCGGCAGGCCTACTACTACGTGCTCGACGATCTCAAGGTGCCGGTCACTCGAGGCGCGCACGATGCCGAAGCGGTCAAGGACATCGTGCTCGAGGTCGGCGAGGGAATCCTCGCGCAGGAGTTCGAGCCCACGCCGTCGCCCAGCGCCTGCTCGATCTGCGACTACCGGATCGTGTGCCCGGCCGCGGAGGCGTAGCGGTCCAGTGCGCGTCGAGGCGGCGGCATGGGGGGTGTGTTCTGTTCAGCAGCCGCCGGTGTAGAGCCATCGCTATACACCGCGGCGTGGGGAATGTGCCTCGCTCGAGCAGGTGTATAGCCATCGCTATACGCGGGGGCAATGGCTCCAGGCGCGGGGGCCGCTGGAGCCGCCCAGGCGGATCCACACGCCCGTACCGTCGCGAAGCGTGACGCAAGGCCTCGGCAGCCCGGGTTCGGGCCGCCTGTGCATCAAGAACGCGTACGATCGACCGACGTTCGCTGGATCGACGGTCGTGCTCGAGACGCGCAGCCCGGCGATCCGCGCCAGCAGTTCCAACCCCGGGGGGGAGAATTCGATGCTGGGCTCCTTTTCGGCGTGCAACGCGACATAGCGAACGCCTTCCCCGCGCAGCGTGCGCAGCAGGCCCAGCGTGTCGCCGTCGCGCGTCGGCGGGCCCATCCAGAAGCCGTAGTTCGCGTACACGGTGAGCACTCCCGGCTGCTCCACCTCGGTGAGGTTCTGGGGCGCGCTCGTAATCGTTTCACCGACGCCGAAGCCGACCCCGAGGACGTTTGCGAGCACCACCAGCGCGAGCGCCGCCGCCGCGAGGGCTCCAGCCGCGCGTGGCAGTCGCGTGATCCAGCCCACGGCGAACACCGCCGCGTAGACCGCGATCGGGATGCCGTAGCGCGGATCGTGCACGTAGGTCTCCGTCAGGGCCGCCCACGACACGAACGCCCCGAACGCGAGCTCCGGGAGGACGCCCTGCAGCTGACGGCGGCGAGCGAACGCGGCGATCGTCCATCCCACGCCCACCGCCGCGAACGCGCACAGCGGGACGAAGAACTGCCAGTTGAGAAAGCTCCAGAGGTACCACTCCAGGTTGGCCAGCGACAGGCGCGGCGGCGCGATGCCCGGGATTTGCGTCGACACGCGGCTCGAGGACCCAAGGGCCTCGCCTCCGAGCGTGTCGAGGATGGAGAACTCGCGCACATACCAGGGCAGAGCCACGACCAGCGCGACCGCCGTGAACACCGCGATCCCGCGCCAGGCGCGAAGACCGCCACGGAAGGCCGTCGCCAGCGCCACACCCGCGACGAAGAACACGAACGTCTCCTTCGTCAGCAGCCCCAAACCCACCGCCAGGCCCGCCAGCGCTGAGACTCCCAGACGCGAGAAGCGCTCCGTCGCGAGGATCGCCCACACCGCAATAGCGACCATCGACGCCTCGGGCGCGTCGAGCATGAACTCGTGGAACTCTTCCACCACCATCGGCGAGCCAAGCGCGAAGATCACCGCCAGCAGGCCCGCCACGGGGCCAAAGGCCAGGCGGCCGACCTGGTAGCAGCCCAGTGCTAGCAGGGGAACGAAGACCACGTTCAGGGCGATGATCGCGGGCGCCACGCCGACGCCTCCGACGAGCACCCCCAGCGCGCCGACCAGGAACGTCAACGGGGGGTAGGGCGCGGCTCCTGTCAGCGCCTTCAGCAGATGTCCCGCGCCCAATGCTTCGTAGGCGTCGATCGCCGAGCCCAGATGGACCGCGGCGTCGTCGACCGGGACGCTGCTGTCGCGGCTCAGCCACCAGCAGGTGACCGCCACGAACAGCGTCGCGAGCGCGATCGAGGCCCATGCCGCGAGCGGCAGGCGGGGCCAGCGCGCGCTGCCCACACGGCCAGCACGGCTCGCCGCACGGGGGGGCGCCTCGGCCTCTGTCGCCATCGGCCAATGGTGCCCCCAGCGGGGCTGCATCTCAATCGTCTGAGCGGTTTGTCTCCAGCGGCTGGCGTCGGAGATTCAGGCCGGGAGTCGCTCGCTCCGCCCTACTTCCCCTCGCGCCCCCGCTGTCTGAGGAACCGCTGGAATTCACTCGCCAGGATGTCCCCCGACGGCAGGTCGTCAGGGGAGCCCAGCTCCTCGCTGTCGGCCGCCTGCTCGAGGCGCTCGACGAACGCCTGGATGTCGGGGTCGCTGCGCACCGCCAGCCCCACCTGGCGCTCGTAGTCTGCGGCTGAGGACTCCAGCTCGGACACGTCCACGGACACGCCGATCAGCACTTCCACCCTGCGCAGCAGCGCCAGCGCCGCCTTCGGGTTGGCGGCGGCGGCGACGTAGTGGGGCACGCCCGCCCACAGGCTCGCCGACGGCAGCCCCGCCTGCGCGCACGCCGTGTGCAGCACACCGACGATGCCCGTCGGCCCCTCGTAGCTCGACGCTGGGATGCCCAGGCGCTCGAGCAGCGCCGCGTCGGAGGCGTGGCCGCTCATCGCCACCGGGCGCGTGTGGGGGACGTCGCCCAGCAGCGCGCCGAGCGTGACCACCAGCTGCACGCCGAGCGCCTCCGCCAGATCGACCAGGTGGCTCGTGAACGCGCGCCAGCGCATCGACGGCTCCACGCCCTGCACCAGCACCAGGTCGCGCGGCGCGCGCGGGGCGGTCGCTTCGAAGATCTCGACCGTCGGCCACGCGATCTCGCGCGTCTGGTTCTCGTCGAAGCGGATGCACGGGCGGTTGGCCTGGAAGTCGTAGAACTCCTCCGAGTCGATCCGCGCGAAACGGCGCGCGTCGAGCGCTGAGGCCAGGAACGAGACAGCGCCCGACGCCGCGTCGCCGGCGTCGTTCCAGCCCTGGAACGCGCACACCATCGCCGGAGCCCTCAGGCCGTCCGGACGGCGGTCCCAGATCAGCGGCTGCATCCGAAGCACCGTACATCATGAGCGCATGGCATCCGCCACGAGCTCCTCACCCGAGAACGCCCAGACGGTCGCCACGCTGCGCAGCGACGAGCACGTCGACGCCGTGTTCGCGTGCACGCGCAAGGAGCGCCAGATCTCGCGCGCCGGCACCCCGTATCTGACGCTCGAGCTGCGCGACGCCACCGGCACGATCCGCGCGCGCGCCTTCCGCGACGCCGACGTGCTCGCCGGGCGCTTCGAGCGGGGCGAGCTCGTGCGCGTGCGCGGGCGCGTGGAGCGCTTTCGCGACGAGCTGCAGATCTCGCTCAGCGAGGTCGCCCGCGCGCAGGGCGCCGACGCCGACCCCACGAGCTTCCTGCCCACCGCCTACCGCGACCGCGACGAGCTCGAAGGCTTCCTCGAGCACCTCGCGCGCGAGGTCTACGACCCCGCCTTGAAGGCGCTGCTGGAGGCGCTGCTGGGTGACCGCGAGCTGCGCGCGGAGATGCGTCGCGCGCCGTGCTCGCCGCCCTCCCCCGCCGGGTCGGGGCGGGCGCCGTCCGGCCATCACGCCTACCTCGGCGGGCTGCTCGAGCACACCGTCGCCGTCGCCACCATCGCGCTGGAGCTGTGCACGCTGCACCCGCGCCTGGATCGCGACCTGCTGCTGAGCGCCGCCATCGTCCACGACCTCGGCAAGACGCGCGAGTTCACCTACGGCGCGGAGATCGAGCGCAGCCGGGAGGGCAGGCTGCTGGGGCACGTCGAGCTCGGGCTGCGCGTGATCGCCGGCCATCTGCCGGGCGCCTTCGCGCCCGAGCGCAGGCTCGCGCTGGAGCACTGCGTGCTGCTCCACCATGGCGCCGACGCGTCCCCCGGGCAGCGCTTCGGCTCGCCGGAGGCGCTCGCGCTGTATCGGCTGAACGCGCTCGACGCTGGGGTCAAGGGCGCGTTCGAGCACGGCATGTCCTGATCTCGCCATTCTCCGGCGCTCCGCGGTCAAGCGGGCGCTGTGCGATGCCGATAAACGCCTGTGATGGGCGACACCGCCATGCCAACCGTCGTTTCCTCCGCGGACACCGACTCCGAGGTGGCTGAGGACGAGCGCAGGAAGAACGGCCCAAGGGTCAGCGAGCAGGAGCAGAAGGGGCTGTATCCGCCGCGCCATCCGGGGCGCTCGCAGCGGATGATCGGCGAGGTGGTCGTCGACCTGGGGCTGGCCGACCGCGAGACGATCGAGGAGGGGGTGGCGGCCGCTCGCGCGCAGGGCCGCCCGACGGGCGTGGTGCTGGTCGAGCGCGGGATCCTGCGCCACGACCAGCTCGCGCGGGTCGTCGCCGAGCGCTTCGGCCTGGACTTCGTCGACCTCGCCGTCTACGACCTCGACATGGGCGCGGTCAACCTGATCGGCATCCAGGCGGCCAAGCGCTACCAGGCGGTGCCCGTCGGCTTCGCCGACGACGGCGCGCTGATCCTGGCGATGGCCAACCCCACGAACGTGCTCACGATCGACGACGTCGGGATGATGACCGGCCGGCGGATCAAGCCCGCGGCTGCGTCCGTGGAGGACCTCAACCTGCTGCTCGCGCGCCTGGCGCGGATGGACGAGTCGATCGAGGACATCGTCGACGAGGAAGCGGAGGAGCAGGGCGAACAGGTCTCCGTCGACGAGGCCGACAGCGACGCGCCGATCATCAAGCTCGTGCACTCGATCGTCGCGCAGGCCGTGCAGCAGGGCGCCTCGGACATCCACGTCAACCCCGAGGAGGGCGACACGCGCGTGCTGTTCCGCATCGACGGCGTGCTCACCCCCGCGGCGACCGTCAAGCGCAGGATGGCGATGGGTGTCGTCTCGCGCATCAAGATCATGGCCGACCTGGACATCTCCGAGCGCCGTGTGCCCCAGGACGGGCGCTTCGCGCTGACCGTCGACGGGCGGCGCGTGGACATCCGCGTGGTCACGCTGCCGCTGGTCAACGGCGAGGGCGTCGTCATGCGCATCCTCGACCAGGGCGCCGGCGTGGTCATCAGCGGCCTGGAGTCGCTGGAGATGGGGGAGGCCGAGCTAGAGCGCTTCTCCGGCGCCATCCATCGCCCCAACGGCGCGGTGCTCGTCACCGGGCCGACCGGCTCGGGCAAGTCGACCACGCTGTATGCCGCGCTGCACGCGCTCAACGACGGCGAACGCAGCATCCTCACGATCGAGGACCCCGTCGAGAAACGCATCGCCGGGATCAAGCAGATGCAGATCGCGCCCAAGGCCGGCGTCACGTTCGACGTCGGGCTGCGCTCGATGCTGCGCGCCGACCCCGACGTGATCATGGTCGGCGAGATCCGCGACCGCGAGACCGCGCACATCGCTATCGAGGCCGCGCTCACCGGCCACCTGGTGCTCTCCACGCTGCACACGCGCGACGCGCCCAGCGCGCTCGGGCGGCTGATCGACATGGGCATCGAGCCGTTCCTCGTGTCCTCCGCCGTCGACTGCATCGTCGCCCAGCGCCTCGTGCGGATGCTGTGCAAGCACTGCAAGCGCCCGCAGAGCGTCTCCGCGGCGGTGCTCGCCGAACACGGGCTCGCCGGCGCCGAGGCCTACGAGGCCGTCGGCTGCTCGCGCTGCGCCGCCACCGGCTACCGCGGCCGCCTGGCGCTGTACGAGGTGATGAGCGTCTCAGAGCCCATCCGCGCGCTGATCCTCGAGCGCGCCTCCGTCGATGACATGGTCGCCGTCGCGCTCGGCGAAGGCATGCGCCGCCTGCGCGACGACGGGTTGCAGAAGGTGCGCGAAGGGGTCACCTCCATCGCCGAGGTCGAACGGATGACCAGCAGCTTGCTGTAGGGCAACCCCGATGTTCAGCTCGATGTATCAGGGAGAGGCGGGCACGATGCGGTAGATCGTTCCGGTGGCCCAGTCGCCGACAAGGAGCGAGTGGTCGGGCGCGAACGTGACTGCGAGTGGGTGTTCCATGCCTGTGAGGAATGGCGTGACCGTGCCGTGGTAGATGTTGCCGGTCTTGTGGAGGGCGACTTGCTGGACCTTGGCTACGTTCCACTCGGCGACGATGGCGGCCGTCCCGATGCTCGGTCCGAGCTGGCCGTCGGCGAACGCGACGCCACCGGCGGCCGCGTGTCTGTCGAGCACGGCGACAGGTTCGGGTGCGCCGGCGCAGTCGGGTCCGCCCTGGCCGTGGCATTCGGGGAAGCGCCAGTCCTGGCCTTCTGCGACGGTCGAGAGCCAGTCGCCCGGCGTTTGCGCGCCGAGGTTGTCCTGCTGGTTCATGGTGACGAACAGGTCGCTGGTGCCGGGGAGGTACGCGAGCCCGAAGGGTGCGCGTATGCGGCTCGCGTAGACACGTAGGCCGCTGCCGTCAGGGCGGAACGCGACGATCGCCCCGTCCCACTTGGACGTCGGGACGCAGTGGTCGCACGTCGCGCTGACGCCCATCAGGAAGCGCCCGTCGGGGGCCATGACGAGGAGGTTGTTCTCGCCTGTCGCCAGCGGCCCTCTCAGGATCGTCTGGTGCTCGGTGAAGCGGCTGCCGTCGAAGCCTGCGTAGGCGTCCACCCGTCCGACCGACGCGACGTAGAGCTTGCCGCGATACCAGTCCAGACCAAGCGGGTCATCCAGACCGGAGATGACCTTCCGCGCGGGGCCGCCGGGTGTGGAGATGACGTATACGCCGTCTTCGGCGTGGGTTTCAAGGCCCGCGGCTGTCAGCCACAGGCGTCCCTGTTCGTCGAAGGTGAACGCCGCCAGCGTGCGCGGCCCTCTCGCGTAGATGGAGGCCTGCAGGCCGGAGGGACCGTTCAGGCCCGCGCCGATCGGCGCGAGCCCAGCTGACGCGTGGCTCTTGGTCGGCGAGCGGGTGCTCGCGCAGGCGGCGAGCGCCAGCAACGAGAGCACCAAGGGCAGCGTGGCGCGACGCGGTCCGCCCCCGCTGGGAATCTGCGCTACGCGCCGCACCAGGACAGCCAGCCGTGGTTGGGCATCTTCATCGTCGAGCTCATCTCGATCCAGCTGCCGGCGTTGTGCGCCAGCGCCGGCACGGCATCCGGGGAGGACGCGACGAACACTCCGAGCGCAACCCCCGTGAATCCCACGATCTTCACAAAGCGATCATCCCAGCCCATCGCTCGCTCGGCGAACATGATCAGTGTCAGGAGCATCATCAGGACGAGACTGCCGCCGCCCAGCACCACCGTGACAGCCATCAACGCCCAGCAGCAGGAGACGCAGATGAAGCCGAAGCGCAGCCCGAGCA
>Ga0210390_10000470_pt1 | contig 44165 bp, 46 predicted proteins | sample IncBWH11OmetaG_FD_161050 | JGI IMG/M metagenome (GOLD analysis project Ga0210390, IMG submission 161050) | Forest soil microbial communities from Barre Woods Harvard Forest LTER site, Petersham, Massachusetts, United States - Inc-BW-H-11-O ... | reverse complement strand
GCTGACCCCGACATTCCTGTCCTCATTGCTGCGAAAGCGGAGTACGCGAAGTTGCAGTGAATCCGTGTCGCGGGTGAGAGCCTTCGTGTGTTTGGAATTTGATTAGTGGTGAGAAAAAGGACCGCACGCTCTATTGAAGGACATTCCACAACGACTGCAAACTTCGAGGCAGAGGCTGCGATTTAGCTGAAGCTGGCAATCCCTTGGGTCTCGTCTTCCATGGTTGGAATTACGCTGAGCAAATGCACCGTCTCCAGGACCAGCCTCACATTTCCACGCGGCCGCAGCAGTTTCAGGCTCGCACCTCGATGCTTGAGGGAAAGAAACGCTCGCACAATTATCCCGATACCCGAAGAATCCAGCTGGGTGACATCGGTCAGATTGACCAATATCTTGCTGTTTCCATGGTTAATCAGCTTTCGTAACTGGCTGTCTAGGAAATCATTCGCGGGACCCATCGTCGCTATTCCCGTAAGGTCAACGATGACGACATCGGCAGCACGACGGACAAAGAGTTGAAGGCCCAAAGCTACACCTCCGAACGTGGGCGGGCTACTCGGCTGGGCCTGGGAATCCCCAGAGGTTACCGCCTCTGAGGGAAGGCGGTTCGCATGCCTGTCGTAGCCCGCAATCACGTGAGTCGCAATTTGGAAGCCAATGTCTCGGTGTACACGCATCCTCTGTCAGTAATTTGGACAGGAAGACCTGCGCTAATTCCGCTCGGAAAGTTATGGCACGAACGGCCCACAACTCGCGTGTGTTGATGGCGAAAGAGACTCTTACAGGTATCGAGACGCCACGACCCTGATGTCGAAGTCCGCCGTATCGGATGCAGACAGTTACAAAGCAAACGACCGGTGCTCACGTCACCGTATCCGGAAATGGCTAAAGCGCAATCCTGCCCGTCACCATCTGGAGACCATAACTAAATCGTATACGCGCGTATCTAATAGACTCTTATAGACGTAGGCCCAAGCGCGGCTTTGGCGACTGCATTGCTTAATCTGTTCGTCAACAATTCCCATGTCCAAAAGGCGTTTTCAGATTATGGCTAGAGCGCTGAGCCTCTCGTTGCTGCTTTTTCTGTTTGCGCCAGTCATTAAGGCCCAGGAGACCCCGCAGTATGAGGTGTTCGTAGGTCCGTCCTATGCTCGCGAAGACCTCACAAACATCAAGTTCATGAACGGCATTGGCTGGCACGCTTCGCTCGATGGAACCGCTAACAACTGGCTCAGTGCCGTCTTCGACTTCTCCGGCTATTACAGCTCTCCGGAGGTGAAACTCCCCGGACTACCGCCTGCCATCCCAATCGATTCGAGCACCTATTTGTATCTGTTTGGTCCTCGGTTTACCTACCGGAGATGGGAGCGGCTCACTCCGTTTGCAGAGACCCTCTTTGGAGTTTCCAGTTTCAGGTTCACGGCCTCTACAGTTGGTCTCACCAACGCAGTCTCTTCGACAGCGTTTGCGGCTGCCTTCGGTGGAGGGGCGGACTATACCGTCAAGAGCTGGCTCGCCATCCGTCTCATAGAAGCCGACTACGTCGTCACGCGCTCCCGCGAAATAATCGTCAACCCAACCACTGGCTTGGTCGGTTTCAGCGGCCAGCGTGGAACACAAAATAACGTTCGTGCATCCGCGGGTTTCGTTATCAGGTTTGGGAATCGCTAGCACAGTCGCACATATTTGGGGAGTCCTTGCGTCACTTGGAGGGGGCATGCGAACACATCGAGCGGTTTTGCTGAGTGGATTATTCGTATCCGCTTCGCTCGTTTTCTCAATTCCGATTGTCAAGGCGCAGAACGCCCCAACCCTCATCACCCAGCCGGTTGACGAATCCAAGCTCACCGTTCTCAAGGGCAACACGCGTCCCGAAGCAAACGTGAAAAACGACCGTGGACCCGTCCCCGATAGTTTTCGACTGGAGCACATGTTTCTGCAGCTTCGCCGGTCTCCGGAACAGGAGCGAGCGCTCGACCAGTTGGTTGACCAACTCCACGACAGCAATTCACCAAACTTCCACCACTGGCTTACGGCACAGGAATTCGGACAAAGGTTCGGGCTGGCGCCGGAAGACCTCACTACGCTTACCGATTGGCTCCAGTCGCACGGCTTCGAGGTGAATGTGGTTTATCCCAACGGCATACTGATAGACTTCTCGGGCACGTCTGGGCAGGTGCGGAATGCCTTTCATACCGAGATTCATTATCTCGACGTAAAGGGTGTTAGGCACATCGCCAATATGCGGGAACCGCAGATTCCTGCGGCACTTACCTCAGCAGTTGTCGGCGTCGTCTCGCTGAACGACTTCAGGCCGCACCGGATGCTCACCTCGATGGGACCATGCGGCCTGAACAGTACCTGTTACTCAGTGGTACCATCGGACCTCACTACCATCTACAATTTCAATCCGCTCTTTACTAAAGGCATCTCGGGCCAAGGGCAGACAATCGTGGTGCTCGAAGACAGTGATGTCTACAACCCTTCCGGCGACAACCCACCTGACGACTGGAAGGCCTTTCGCTCAACGTTCGGCCTGTCCAGCTTTACCTCCGGCTCCTTCACGCTCAGCCATCCGTCTAGCGGTGCGAACAACTGTGCCGACCCTATGGTCGTCCCTGGCGAAGCAGAATCGGAAGCAATCGTGGATGCAGAATGGGCCAGCGCCGGTGCACCCAGCGCAGCCATCGTGCTGGCGTCCTGCGCAGACACAGCCACGAACTTCGGCGTGTTTATTGCCTTAGAAAATCTCCTCAACGCCACTAGCACACCCCCTGGCATCGTCAGCCTCAGTGCGAACGCGTCCGAGTCAATCCTAGGTGTAACGCTCAATGCGTCCATCAACTCACTGTACCAGCAGGCGGTCACAGAGGGCGTCTCCGTTTTCGTTTCGGCAGGCGACCAAGCCGCGGCTAGCTCGGACCGGGGCGCAACTGCTGCAACCCACGGAATCACTGTCGGGGGGTTCGCCACCACACCGTTCAATGTGGCGGTCGGCGGCACGGATTTCAGCGATACCTTCTCTGGCACGAGCTCTACTTACTGGGGTGCGACGAACCCCAGTAATTTCGGCTCGGCGTTGTCTTACATTCCCGAGATTCCCTGGAACGACTCCTGCGCCAGTGTGCTGATTGCTACCTTCGTAAGCGGTTCCGGAACTACGTACGGCACAAGCGGCTTTTGTAACAGCCTGCCCTCGGACTCACCCCTTCTGAATACCGTCGGTGGCAGCGGCGGCCCAAGCCGCTGCGCGATGGGAGTGCCGTCTACTCCTGGGGTTATCAGCGGAACCTGCGCTGGCTATCCCAAGCCCCCCTGGCAATCTGTTTTCGGTAACCCGATTGATGGCGTGCGTGACATTCCAGATGTTTCGCTGTTCGCTGGGAACGGATTCTGGGGGCACGCCTACGTGATTTGCTGGTCTGACCCGTCGCAAAATCAGAATGGGTCCCGTCCCTGCACCCCTGGAATTCCCAACACTTGGTCAAGCGTCGGTGGAACGTCGGTCGGAGCGCCCATAGTGGCCGCGATACAGGCACTGATAAATCAGAAAACCGGGATGCGTTGGGGTAACCCGAATCCGACCTACTACTCGCTCGCCGCTGCAGAATATGGAGCGAGTGGCAACGCGAGCTGCAACTCCAATCTTGGAAGAGGCGTGGCTATCACGTGTATTTTCTACGATGAAACTCACGGTGATATGGACGTGCCCTGCTATTTCAATGATTCCAGCCTCTTCAATTGCTTCGACCCAGACGGTACAAGTTCGAACGGCGTCATCGGTGTGCTTTCCACCTCCAATTCGGCGTACCAACCAGCCTTCGGGGCAAATACCGGGTGGGATTTTGCCACAGGAATCGGCACAATCAACGCCGCCAACCTTGTGAACAACTGGCCTTCCAGTACGGTTGGCGTAGGATTCAGCCTCTCGCCAAATCCCGCAAGCCTCAGCATCGCAGCTCCTGGTCAATCCGGAACAGCGACCATCACGGTCACAGGAACGAATGGCTTCACAGGCACCGTCAGTTTCGCATGCAGCGTTTCTCCTCTACCCGCGAACAGCCCGCCCACTTGCTTCGCTAATCCGTCTTCAATTGCGCTAAGTGCCACAACCACCACCGCTACCGCGAACCTCAGGATTGCAACTATTGCGGGACTGAATAGTGGACTAGGACAGGAAAAAGGTCCGAACAAGCCAGGTTACTTGGGGGCGAATATGGGACTCGTCCTGGCATGCATTTTCCTGCTGGGACTTGCACTTCCTAGGTCGAGAAAGCACTGGACAGCATCGCTTGGATTGGTTGTGCTCGTTTTGATGGGTGTCGCTCTCAGCAGTTGCGCTAGCGGTAGCGGTGGGAGCAGTCAAATAAACTTCGGAACGCCAACCGGTAGCTACACCGTGACCTTGACCGCTTCAGGTGGAGGCACAACACAGACAACGAATGTTGCGGTGACCGTTCAGTAGGGGTCGCGATACCTCGGGTCGGGCGGTCGGCAACAATACCGCCCCACCCTGCAAAGCAGCACTGAATCAGTTTACGGTTTCTGTTTATGAGTCTGCGAGGCACATATGATGACGCTCATTGACGCTCTCCGAAAGATTTCTTGGCTGGCACTTCTCAGCCTATGTATCGTGGTGGTTTCGACGACTGTAAAGGCGCAGCAAAGGATTCTGTGGCAAGGAAGGGTCAGACCAGACCAGATAAACGTCTATACCAGTGCTTCACTAAGCGACCGCGCAACCATAACCCTAAAGCAAGGTGACGTGGTAGATGTAGTCCTCCAAATTAACACCATGGGCGTCGGGTGGTGCCAAGTCTCATTCTCAACCCAATCCGAACCACTCGGATATGTGCTGTGCTTAGGTCTGGAGCAGAACGGTGTCGCACCGAATCACCTTGTTCACAGTGAGGCAGTTGCCACGGAATCGGCCGCGACGTCTGCTAGTTCGAAGCTGACTCCGGCGGCCGTCGCAGATTCAACGGCGTTAACGAATAAAGATATTCTAGACATGAATAAAATAGGGCTGCCGCCACAGATTCTGGTCGCGAAGATTAAATCCAGCCAAACCGATTTCAATACATCACCAGCCCAGCTCAAAGAACTGAAGGCGGAAGGTCTGCCTGACGCCGTCATTCTAGCGATGGTGGAGGCTCCGGCCTCGCAGGGTGCTGCTGCTCCGAACGACCTGGACTCGGCTAACCACACCGAAAACGCAACGGCCGCGCGAGAAGCTCCGCGTTCGCAACCCGGAGCGCCAATGGTTCACCGCAAGATTATGCTCGAAGATAACACTCCCGTTCACCTCGTTCTAAGCGACAACCTATCGTCAGCTAGTGCGACGACCGGTCAAACCATTTCTTTTGAAGTTTCCGAAGACGTGCTCGTTGACACGCTGGTAATTATTCCGCGCGGCTCGCTTGCATGGGGAACAGTGACGGACGCTCAAGCGAAACGGAGACTCGGTAGAGCCGGGCACTTAGATGTGAATATCGACAAAGTTCGGCTCGCTGATGGCGAGAAAGTCTTGCTGAGTGCAACATCACACGCGAAGGGAGCAAGTCACACAGGAGCGATGACGGCTGGAATAGTAGCGACGAGTCTTGTCGTGTGGCCCGCAGCTCCGTTCTTCTTATTCATGCACGGCCACGATGTGACGATTCCTAAAGGAACGAAAATCGAAGCGTTCATAAATGGAAATGCAACGCTGGACGCAGCGAACTTTGTTTCTGCTCCGAAGTGACGCGAACAAAGTATGTACTGAGGTGCGGAAGTGCGCTACTTCCCACCTTACCAGCACATCATTTTGTTCGGGTCTTCCCCTGTCGTGGTCGCCGCAGGCCCACTCCGTGGTATGCCATCAGGCGGTTCAGCCCACATCCCACATAGCGCAGTGAGTGTGGTCGCAACCTACTCGACCAGCGGCCCACCTGGATGGATGCATCGCCGGGTCTCCTACCGTGAATCGCTCGGCGCAGCAAATCACTAATCCCGCCAAACGTTCACGCCTGTCCACATCCCCACCCACGAAAAAAAGTTACGGTAACACGTACGACCTTTTCGGCTCTATCAATACTATTAATGAAAGCGACCGGCATTCCAGATTTCGCAGATGGGCGTGGGGAGAATGATAAATGGACACAGTGGGGAAAAATTCGACCTCGACCTTTTCCAGCCAACACTTATACCTTGTGGCGTTTTTGGTTTGTGCAGGTCACGGCATAACTGACGTCGTCCGCAACGGGAGTCGCGTGTCGTTCGAATTCGCACAAACCCCTGAACTGCTCACCGACGTGGCCGGGTTCATGTCGGGAGCGTTGATTCCTGCCCGGCAATTTTGTTTTGAGCTGTTGAAGCTGAAAAGAATGCTAAACGGAGGTCAAACCAATATGGACACATTGAATAAAAATGAAAACACACGCTTCGCCCGTGAAGGGCAATCGCGCTAACCGTCAAGAATCTCGTACAACCCCGTCAGTAGCCGCGTCTCAAGCCAAACCGACCCTCCACCATGATTTCGCAGCCATCCCTGCTGAGCTGAAAAAACTCGCACGTTGGGTGAACTGGCAGTTCGTAGAGCGGGATGGCAAGTCCACGAAAGTTCCTGTGGACCCGAACATCGGACAGCCTGCATCGTCCAGCGACCCGGACACGTGGAGCACATACGCCGATGCGTTGGCGCGTTTTAACAGTGATAGCGTTGACGGCATCGGCTTTCAGCTCGGGGACTGTTACGTCGGCATCGATTTGGACCACTGCCGCGACCCAAGGACCGGTGACATCGAGCCATGGGCCCGTGAAATTATCAGACAGCTCGACAGCTACACAGAAATCAGCCCGAGCGGCACCGGTATTCATATCCTGACGAAGGGCACCTTACCACCACACGGTAGGAGGAAGGGCCCAGTCGAAATCTACAGTGACGGCCGGTTCTTCACAATGACGGGCCAGCATCTCGACGGCACGCCGACGACTGTTGAGGAGCGGCAATCAGAATTAACGGAGCTCCACGCTCAAATCTTCGGGACGGCGCAATCCTCAGATGCCACAACGGGAGGCGCCGTTCCAGCAGCAGTGAACTCACTGGCCGATGACGAAATAATTGACCGCGCCCGCAACGCGAAAAATGGAGACAAATTTAGCCGTCTGTGGACCGGCGATTTCAGCCAGTACAATTCCCCCTCCGAAGCCGACTTGGCGCTGTGCATGATGCTTGCGTTCTGGACTGGGCGGGACGCCGAGAGCGTGGACCGGATTTTTCGGCAGAGTGGACTCTTCCGGCCGAAGTGGGATGAGCGTCACAGCGCGGATGGATTCACCTATGGTCAGCTCACAATTGAGAAGGCAATTGAGGGTACACAGGAAGTCTGGAGCCAACCAATGGCTCCGCCCAACAGCGGCAGTGGAGGGAGCGCGGACCCGGGTCTGATTAAAGAGCTGGCTGATGCGATTTCATCGGAACACAAATTCGCTCAGGACCGCGGTGGCTGGCTTTACCGATACGCGGAGGGCGTCTACAAGCCTGACGGGGAAGGGCACGTCAAGCGCACGGTGAAGTTTCTCCTGGAGTCGTGGGGCCAAACGAAGAGATGGAGTTCGGGCCGAGCAGATGAGGTCGTCGAGTACCTGCGCGTCGATTCACCTTTAATCTGGGACCGGCCGCCGCTCGGCGTCGTGAACGTAGCGAACGGGCTCCTAGATGTAGAGACAGGCAAATTGAAATCTCACACGAGTGATTTTCTTTCCCCCGTTCAGTTGCCCGTGAACTATGACCCAACGGCTACGTGTCCGGCGTGGGAGAAATTCGTTTCGGAGGTCTTTCCTAAGGATGCGCAGGAGCTGGCGTGGGAAGTTCCCGCATGGCTCATGACGCCGGAAACCTCGATTCAGAAGGCCCTACTTCTATTAGGTGAGGGCGCGAATGGCAAATCGGTGTACTTGAGCGCCCTTCGGGCATTTCTTGGTCGCGCCAATGCAGCTGCCGAAAGTCTCCACCGCCTGGAGTCTGACCGGTTCGCTGTGGCCCAACTCGTTGGTAAGCTCGCCAATATCTGCCCCGACCTGCCCAGCTCGTCCCTGTCTGGCTCTTCGATGTTTAAGGCGATTACGGGGGGAGATGACATCACTGCAGAATACAAGTTCAAGCAGCCCTTCGTGTTTCAGCCCTACTCGCGGCTTGTCTTCTCTGCCAATTTTCTGCCACGCAGCAACGACGCATCGCACGCTTACTTCCGCCGCTGGCTGATTGTCCCCTTTACCCATACTTTTGATGAAAGCGAGCAAATTCCGCGTCAGGTGCTAGATGCACGACTTGCAGCGCCTTCCGAGCTAAGTGGCTTGATGAATAAAGCGGTTGTTGCACTCGGGGCAATCCGTCAGCGCCGGGGCTTCACCGAAGCTAAATCAGTTTCCCGTGCCGGGCGCGAGTTCGTGCGGCTGACGGACCCCGTCGCCGTCTGGCTTGATGCCATGACCAGCAAGCACCCCGACGCCATGGTGGCGAAGAAGACGCTGTTCGAGGCTTACAACGCAAGCGCTCGCAAGGAAGGGCGTGCCCCTATCACCCACACCGCCTTGAGCTTGGCCGTGAAGCGTCTGGTACCGGGAATTAAGGAGGGCCAGCGGACGGTTCTTAGAGTCAAGACACACGTTTGGCTCGGCATCGAACTGCTCGACGAGAAGGGACTGGGAACACAGCACAGTGACGATTAAGCACGGGGTTCACAGGGTTCACAGGGTTGTTCTACCTTTTATCAAAATTCCTTCCGGAAATGGGGTAGGGGAGGAAGTGTGGGAAGAATAAATTACGGAAACCCTGTGAACCCTGTGACTCTGTGACCGGCTCAAGCTACCTTGTCACCGCTGTCCCTAAGAAAAGGATGACGGAGTGGCCATAGGGAGTGAAATGCACTCTGCATGTGATAGACGGGAAAAGAGTAGGGTCTGAGATGGAGCAAACCGACTAGCAATCGTGACCATAGGTATCCCGTCCGCTGATAACGGACCGAGAGAGGAATCATGAAAAACATGATGGAGAGGTCTAATTGTAAATCCAATCGGAGAGAGGGTGCAGCCGCTCGTAACCTTGCGACACAGCTGGTCCCCAATCGTGTTCAATTGGCTAGTGTGAACCGTGACGCACCAACCGGGACCAAAAATGGCCTAATCAAAGCAGATGAAAAGCCAATTCGCATCTCACCCGGGAAATTGCTGCAGGTCCAGGGGCGATTGCTACAGGGAGAATCGCAACGCCAGATTGCAAGAGAGCTTCATGTGTCCCGAAGCACGACCACGAGAGTAATCAGGAGCCAAGATTTTCAGAATTGCATAATGGAATCGCGGGAAAAGCTGTTCGGAATTGTGCCAGAAGCACTGGAGTCATTTCGCACTGCAGTGAGAGTTGATGGCGCCATGGCCCACGAATTCCTGAGGGAAATGGGAATTGTCCCAGAGCGCGATGCGATGCTGGCGCTAGCGCAGACCATACCTTCCATGACGTCGGAGGAGGCTGGCAGGTTCAGGCAAAGTGTAATGATTGGAGCGGTCTTGCTCGACAGCGAGAAGAATTATGGGGCGTATCTGCCAGAAGACGTCAAAACGAAATTGAACGAGATGAAAACGTTGGTATAGCTCGCGAAAAGATATTTCACGCGTCCCACGCCGCGTCAGTCGCGGCGTTGACCCGTGGCGTGGTATGTAAGCGGGAAATTACAGTGCTTGCCCACCTTCGGTGAGTTCCTCCAGGAGAGCTGGGAAGTGTGCATTCGTTCGACGGGAGGACCAGGAGGGCCAAGGCCGGCATCAGCCTTTTTTCTCTTCGACGCCAAGGCTCCAGCGGCTTATGCCGTGCGGTGCTACTTCATGGGGACGCTGAAGACGATTTGCGATTTGCCATGAATCTCCTGGCTTCTTGGACCCACGGGATTTTATCTAAAGGAATTTCACGAGTTTCTTTAGGAAAACTGTTGTGAACCAATTTCTCCACTACGGAGCGTACCGTGATGCGGCGCCCTTCATTAACAATCCACAACGCATCGTCTTTTTCTAAAGCCAATCCCGTAATCCAGTACACAAGAACTATAAGTCGAGCAATCGTCCGTACTGACACCGCACGCAAGAAGATTCTAAGCATTTTCGCACACTGTAACTGAAGCCGAGTATCTAGGGAGATTTCCCGGTCAATGATTTCAATTCTGGCGCGGCGCGGCCAAAATTTCTCCCAGGCAGCTCCAAGTGGCGAACCCTTCTGGTTCCTCTCTAGGTAGCTTCTCACCGCGATTCGTTGCTCCTCGATTCCCGATGCGGCCTTATGGAGTATGTCCTTCAGATGGACAGTTGCTGTCTGCTTGCTCCGGAGTTCTACCTCGCGTCCGATTTTCGCAAGGAAAATCTCGGTGTCTTTGAATTCCTTCTGCCAGACTTGCTTCTGCGTGCGGTAATCCTCTACTTCACCAAGAATACCCCGCAGCATCCACACAGAGGGTCGGCGTCCGTCTGGTTTGCAGAGAACAAAATCCAAGTATCCCGCCTCATGGTGTAGTTCGCGCACGGCCCGGGGGCCCTCCCACAGGTCACTTTGATAGGTAATGGCGCTTCGCCATTTCGTGAGGAATGCCTTGAACTCCGCTGGCTCGATACGCATTGCCCGTATTTTGACATGAGCATTGCGTGTTTGCGTGATTTCAAAATATGAGAAAACCCTTCACGCGAAGCCGCTCGGCTCCGTCACTCGCCGCTGCTCAGTACGCAGGCGGACCACTAAGGAGAACGGCAATGGGGGCAAAAAAAGGAACGAAAGTAACCACGAAAATCGTGAAGGCCAGTAAGCCGGAGGTTGTTTGGAGCGATGCTGAATTTGAGCGTGAGCTCGAGAAGGCAAAGAAAATTGGGCCAAAAAAGATGGCCAGTGAGGACCTGTTGAACTTCTGCCGCGGGGTGAACGGTTACTACCACGCGCACTTCTGGGCTGATTCCCGACCGTTCTTCCTGGAACTATGGCGGCGAATTAATGCCGGGGAACTCCGTATGACCAAGTCCGAGGCATGTCGGAAGATTGGCTGCACTCGACAAAGGGCGAACGAAATCGTGTCCGGTCGCGCCGACGAACACCGCGAAGCCCGCAAAAAGGCGAAACAGGCGAAAGGTGGAAAGTTACTTTCCGCCGAGAGTACGGGCGCGACAATTCTAACCGATGAAGAATACGTGGGTGAAATCTTGGAGGAGGCATTCGCCAAGCTAACGCCGTTGCTTGAAAGCCACTGGGACCACTACCGCACAATTTGCAAGGAACTAGCAAAGCACTTCGAAGAGGCGTCGAAGACCCCGCCTACCGGTAAAGCTCGCGCCGCGGGAGCTGACTGACGATGAACTAAAGGGGCCATTCATGGTGGAGGCCCCCACGCTGCAATAGGGAGCGGTGTGTAGACACTCCACAACCGATAGCCGTGGGGGCCGTGGCATTGAGATTCGCGATTTCACTTGCCTGAAACGCCGGCTAGAAAAGTGACGAAATGCAGAACGATGCTGCTCTAAAAAATTCCAGCGCCAAGGAATCAGGCGCCTCAAGTTCACCATCTAGGGACGGCGTGATAGAGTCCGTCACAGCGACGGCTGAACAGCGACGGAGAGGAAAATCAATGTCGCGTCGTTCAGGCCAAGTAGGAACCATTGTTAAGGAAGGCGGTTGGTACCGAGTGAGATTTCGATTGGACATTCCGGGGCAATACCAACGGGTGCAAAAGAGCATCAAAATTTGCCCTGTTTCCGGGCCGGGACTTCTGACCAAGTCGGAACGGGAGCGCCGGAAGGTCGAAATCGTTAATTCATTCGGAGCCAATTCAGTGGAACGCTTCAGGAGGGTCGTGGAAGGCGCAACAGGTGTGTCATTCAAGGAGCAGGCGAAGATATGGCTGTCTGACGTGCAAACGCGCAAGCGCAAACCCGTCAAGCCAGCGACCGCACGCGGGTGGCAGAGCTATCTCGACAAGTGGCTCAACCCCGCCATCGGTAACATGCTCATCGCTGACGCGAACAACTCTGCGCTTAGAGAGGTGGTGAAGAGGTTGGACAAAGCCGGGCTTCGACCAAAGTCCATCCGCAACATCGTCCAGGTTCTGCCGATGGTTGTCGCCTCTGCGGTGGACGGAAACGGTGAGGAGTTGTATGCCCGTCGGTGGAACTACGAGTTCGCTGACGTTCCGATAATCGAACGTCAGCGCACCCCGATGTTCACCGGAGAGGAAATCACCCGACTCGTCGTCAAGGCTGAGAAACAGGAACGTCTCATATACGTTCTGTTCGCGGCCAGCGGCCTACGAGCGGGTGAACTGTTCGGCCTCGAAGTGAAGCACCTCAACGGCAACACAATCACGATTGCACAATCCGTATGGGAAGGTCGAGTCCAGAGTCCAAAGACGGTGAACGCCTTCCGTCAGGTGGACTTGCACCCTACCGTTGCGGTCATGCTCCGCGATTTCGTTGGCGAGCGGAAACAGGGCTATCTCTTCCGGACTCGCACGGGGACTCCATTTCTTCAATCGAACTTCCTTCGTAGCTCTCTGCACCCGATTCTCGAAGAACTCGGAATCGAGAAACAGGGCTTCCACGGCTTCCGCCGGTTCCGTGTCACCCATCTTGAATCTAGCTGCGTGCCACCCGCCCTCGTAAAGTATTGGACGGGGCATGCAAAGTCGAGCGACGGTGAAATAGTTCGACAGACCGTCACCGACAAATACATCAAGATGGGGAAAGACACGAAGTTCCGTGCGGATGTTGCGGAGCGAATTGGGCTGGGTTTTGAATTGCCGAAGGTCGAAACAGTCGAAGTTGTTCCAAGTGTTCCAAGCTCTCAAGAAACGGAGGTGACTGCAAGCATTTGAAAAATAAGGAGAAGATTGGCTCCCCGGGCTAGATTCGAACTAGCAACCCTTCGGTTAACAGCCGAGGATGCGAAAAATCTAAGTGCCCTATCTGGTGTCGCTTATAAGAAAGTGGGAGCCATTCTTACCTTTCTAGTTGCACCCAATCCTGCACCCAACTTTTTCAACCCGAACCAGCCCGAGGATAGTGGGAATGCAGATAGCACAGAAGAGAAAAATCTACTCCAACGGGAGTACTCCGAAAGATAGTCTGTTAAGCAAACTCGACGGATAGGAGCGAGGTGACTACTTTACTCGTGTAAGAGCGCGGCCCGCGTTCCATGTTTGCGAAGAGGCAAGACGCCAGTCACTTGGACCGGTTTGGCCGACCGGAATATTGGGAATGCGTGCAAATAGGTTCCGACCTTCGTCATAGATTAGAAAATTTTGAGGGTCGTTCGACTCCCGCTCCGAATATTTGAAAATATAAGCATCAACGTCACAGGCCGCCGGATTGCCTGATGAATTTCGCTCCTCCCATCTTGTTGCAGATACTTTGACAGTTTCTGCAAGACATTCAACATCGTTTTTTAGGAATCTATTCTGATATTTCGTACCGATGGGAGCACCCCCAGTAACAATCGGTGGAATAACGAGCGGCGGAACAACAACGTTAGCAGGCACAGTTCCTTTGTCTCCCGTTGTGGTGCTACCAGGGCTAAGGGATTTGAGCTCGTCTGAGAGTTGGCTCATCAAAGTAGCGGACTCCCCTCTACAATCTTTGGACCCATCAGGCATTACTGGACAAATGAATGACACGTAGCAGTTTCCCGAAGGACCGTAATCTCGACCTCCTCGGACGAGTATCCCTTCAACGGTATTGTTTGCCTGATTAAAGACAGGAGAACCAGAGTTCCCACCAAATGTATCTAGATTCGAAATGAAGTATCCGTTGGGTACCACATTGTTCACGATGGCACCATCGGCGAGTTTTTCAGGAAGACCTGAGGGATGGCCTAATACATAAACAAACGTACCTTGGGCCACGTCTCCGTCCGTATGAAGTTTCAGGGGCAAGTGGCCTGCCATCGGTCGATCAACTCGCACTAAGGCATAGTCCGCTCCCGCAGGATCATACTTTTGCGCAAGTATCTGCCCAGATCGGTACACTTCGGACGCGGGAATAATGGCGGGGATCTGTACTTGTCCTGACTTCTTTTCGTTCCGAAATCCGAATACAATACGCGACGATCCAAGCAAACGAACGCAATGCCCGGCGGTCGCAATTACGTCTGGTGCTACGACAAAGGCTGTGCAGAGTGACGGAACTTGCTGATCGACGTACGATTCATTGCTACAAAGATTATATTTAATGCGCAAAGTAGGGCAAGTTCGGCTGATTTGGAACCCTGCTCCAGACCGAACAAGATCGACCTCGCCAATAATGGCAGCAACACTGTTTGCCACCTTCAAGATATCGGGATCCTGAATCTCGAAATAATCTTTTTGTCTGTTAGCGCCATAAATCGCTTTTTCGCGATCAACCACATTATCGGCGATTACATTGCTGGGAATATTCGTTAGTTCGGATGGTTCACTGCTATACGAAGTCTTATCGACTCGGTTATTCAAGATATCCCTTAGCTGCTCAGGTGAATACTTACTTAAGACATCTTTTTGGTTTGCATTCGACTGTTGAGCTGCATTGTTTAAATCCGTAGATTGAGTCGGCGGTTTGGATTCGTCTTTCTTTCCACATCCAACTCCAAAGAGGCACGGCAGTATAGCGATGCTGAATATCAGTTTTGCGATGCGCGGCATGCGATTTCCTCCCGACCTTCCCACGCAAAATAGCTTCGACTGTGCGGTTGGAACCCTATCCCTAAAACTTGCGCGTCTTTGAGACGCTTCCGGCCGGATCGCTGATATCGTTCAGTAACGCGTTCATGACACTCACTTTTGCCAGGAATCAATCGGGTTTGGAGCAGACGCCATCTTGTTGAATTTAGAATATTTAAATACGTAACTTAATGTCTCGGACTTCTCAACAGTCGAGGTCAAAGGATCAATCAGAAGATATGTAACGGTAGCTCCCCCATTGAAGGCCGGTGTTGGGGTTCTCCAGAATACCTCGACCCAGAAATTATGAAGAAGTCTGTAGCTGCCGCCCGCGGCTGTTGTCTCCAACACTAGTAAGCGAGCCCGCTTCTCGTCGCTAGATGGATTCAATTGCGCTCTTAGACGACGACCCACGATGATCGACGGCAGCACAGCAGGCGCTGGAGACGGGTTTTGGTTTTGATTGGTGGCTCCATCAGTTGTAGCAGGAGCTGCCGGCGCCGGATTCTTCGCGAGGCTAGAGCTTCCTATAAGCGACGCGACGAACGTCTGAAAGAGCTTGTCGGTAGCCGTATAATTCGGATTACCCTGACTTTCCGCTCGAACACGGATTAAGCAGGCTAACTGCGAAGGAATATTTAAGTCGATATCCGCACAGTCATGATCGGGGATGTCTGAGTTAGCGGGACTGTCAAGATCAGCATGCTCGAGCAATAAAAACTTCGGCACAACTGTAGACGAGGCGGGCAAGTTGTGCGCGACCTGAGCAATCAAGGCGTCAAGATTAATATCGACTGGTTGAGTAGCATATTCGGTGCTGGAACGCACCATCGCGAGAGTACTGATAATTGTCTGAGCGTCGGGTAATCCTGCTAAGGATTTATTATCGCTGCCAAATGTGAAAGCTGCTTCCAAGGTGCTCACAGTTACGGCGTAGGCATCATATGATTGCAACGCCGCAAACGTTTGCGCATCGTAGATGATGAGCTTCGTACCCTTTACTTGGTCTGCGATATGAGCGGCTATTTTATCGGATGCTTCGTAAGCCATAACGCTGGCTTCAATTCGAGAAGTCGAGGAGCTGCTCTGTTGCCCGTTTGCAGACGGAGTACCGCCCCCGCCAGATCCACCCCCCTGGTTTCCCCCTCCAGCACCTCCAGTCTGCGAGCCGCCGCCAGAACCTTTTGACTGTCCTAATACAGCAGACGTAGGCACTAATAGATACAATGTAAAGACAAGTAATGCTCGCCAGCACATCCGTCGCGTTGGAAAGGTCAGCATAGATCCCTCTTTGAACGTTGCCGTGATCAGATCTATACCGTAGTTGTGACGTTATGTATAGCCTTATTAAGTGAAACGGATGTCGTACGTCCTTCTCGGTTCTACGGCGAAGCGGTTTGTGCCTCGTCGCGTCAATTGCGATGAGCCTGTTCTGGCGCAATTCCCGCTTCCTCCTGGTAGGCTGTTTGACGCACGAGCAGATCGATTCGCTCGCTCGCGACAAAAAGGCACGAAGATACCTGCTGCGATCCGTTATCGCTTATCGCTCGCTGGAAACGTACCGGAGGAGGCGATCTACTTTAACTGCAACCAGGATGCTGACGGTCACCCGCTCGACGGCGCGCAACGCTATGAGAACGGGCAACTTCCACCGGTTAGCGCCTTTTGGTCGCTCACGATGTACGACGGCAAGGAAATACCTCCCACAGCTTCGATAATGTCTGGCTTGTCTGATCACCTGATCCTGCCCCCCGGTTCCGCATCACAGGTTTAAGAGCCAACAACCGAATGCACTTGTACAAACGGGCCCCAATTTACTAACGGTAAACATCCTTCCGATCTATCCGGGTTTTTAAGTATTCAGAGAGTTAATACTCAATGTGCTCGAACAGTATCAGGCGGTGGCAAAACCCGGTAATCCGAAGCACCGCACCCCCGAGAGGATACCTTATAATCAACTAATATTTCGCCATTAGTTGATATCGCCTACCCTTGTGGTAGTATCCGCAACGATAATCACCCATGGAAGCATCCCCCAAGCGTGCCAACTCTGAGCTCTTCATCGGGCTTGTACAAGCGACCGGAACGGACTTGACAATCGTCGCAAAGACGCTCCAAGAACAGCTGGAGGTGTACAAATACAAATATGAAAGTCTGCGCCTAATAGAATTGCTTTATGAAATTCCAAGATGGCATGATTTGCCACAGACTCCGGTCGATGTGCGCATCGAGTCTCACATGGACGCCGGAAATGAGTTTAGAGCTATTGTGGAAAACAGTGCTGCGGTTGCTCTCCTTGGCGTTGGTGCCGTTCGAGAGAAACGTACAAGGAGAGGCAGTCCTACGGCGAATGTTCCAGTCCCTCGGTGCGCATACGTCTTCAGAGGTCTGAAGCATCCCACAGAAGTTAAGGCCCTCAGGGGTATTTATGGTGATGGATTTATTTTGATCGGTGTCTACTCACCGCATGCAGTGCGGCTAGACTATTTAATTAGGCGGATCTCAGAAACAAGACACGATTTTCAACTTGATCCGTATCGCGCAATCGCCGAACGCCTGATTCATCGAGATCAAGAAGAAGCAGGCAACAAATTTGGACAGAACGTCCGAAACACTTTCCATCGGGCGGATGTATTCGTGGATGCAAGCGACCCAGAATCGGTAAGTAGGTCGATAGAGCGCTTTGTCGACCTACTTTTCGGCTATCAGTTTCACACGCCGACGCGCGATGAGTATGGCATGTTTCATGCCCAGGCAGCGGCGTTAAGGTCCGCTGACCTAGGCCGACAGGTGGGAGCCGCCATTGCTACGGAAGAGGGTGATATTATCGCTGTTGGCACAAACGAGGTGCCAAAAGCCGGTGGTGGACTGTACTGGTCTCAGGATGAACCCGATCAACGAGATTTCATCCTGGGTTACGATTCAAACGACCGGAGTAAGCGTCAACTATTGGCTGATCTTTTGGAACGACTAAAAAGAGAAGGATGGCTATCAGAGGACAAGCAGAAACTCAGCACCGACGATCTGCTGGAAACCGCCCTCAACGAGGCGTCTTCGTCACTGTTGCGAAAAGCGCAGATTATGAATGTAATAGAGTTTGGCAGAGCCGTACACGCAGAAATGGCAGCATTGATGGACGCGGCGCGACGCGGTGTTTCAGTTAGGAACGCAACTCTCTATTGCACTACCTTCCCTTGCCACCTGTGTGCTCGTCATATAGTCGCTGCCGGCATTCGAAGAGTCGTTTATATTGAACCGTATCCGAAAAGTCTTGCAGCCCAGTTGTATCCTGACTCAATCGGAGTAGAATCCGCAGTCAAGACAGATCGTCAGGTTTCATTTGAGCCGTTTGTTGGGGTAGCTCCGCGTCAATATATGAACCTTTTCTCGATGGCAAAACGAAAGGATGCGGGAGGCTCTGTGATTTCGATGGAACGGAATACGGCTTCCCCGCAGTGTCAAAGCTCCCCGCCGACATATCTCAGAAATGAAGAAAGCAATTTGATCCGGCTGACTAGGGCAATACGAAGCAAAGGATTGTTTAAAGATAAAGGAGACACCTGATGGACGAGAAACGAGGATGGCTAGAAAAGGTCCTAGACGATGTGACGGCTGACGTTGAATCGTGGCCGACTTGGTTAAGGGATGACGAAGGGCAGAACTGTGCGGCCAACGATTCCGCTCGCGAGGTTAAAGAATCCCCAGCCGATCAGGATTCCGCGCGTCGTCTTGCGAGAGGCGCGTAAAAACGTCCTGTAGCCCCTTATTCCGCTGGTGCCAAGTAGTACACTGGTTTGAGCGGTAGTAGTTGCTTGTCGGATTCAGCGATTTTTTCGTAGTGCTGGACCGACAGATCGAACAGTCTTTCTGAGTCTATTAGCGTGACCTTACGTCTTTCTTGTGTGCGACCTTCCGACGCCGCGTCGGCTGTAAATCCCCCCGTCGAAACAAAGATCCCGACATCCTGGTCTCCCAACATCGCCATAAAGGAACGCAAGCCCTCCGCACTGATCTTGTCGGCGCGGCGCTTGACCTGCACCTTAATTCTCGGAACGCTGGTTCCCAAAGGATCGGTGTGTGCCAAGATGACCTCGCAAGCTGTCAGTACTGCTCCCTGCAGTTCATGCTTGCAGGAAAGTCATTTCCGGATAGAGAAGCGCTGTTAAAGGGCCTCCAATCGTTCCGCAACCCGTGTTCAGGCAGATAACACCATCGCCAACGAATGGTGTCTGTGTAGCTTGTAGGTAGTGCCCGCAAATCACAAGTTTGCTGAACCGAAGGTCGTTCTGGAAAAGAGAGGGATGACGCCCAAGCACGATCTCTGGGAGTTCACGACTTTCCGGACAAACCGGGTTGATACCAGCGTGGCAGGCTACCAATTGACCAGTTTCGAAGAACGGCTCACAGCTGGACAAGAATTCGAAATGTGGACTTGGCATAGCCGCAACAAGTTCGCTGCGAACGTCTTCGTTTGCTTTACCGACATAGCTTCGAATTGTGGACAGGCCACCCATCCAAGCGTATTCGAGAAAAGAAAGTCTCCCCGAAAGAAAGGCAAGCAAGCCGAGCTCGTGATTACCTGATAGGAAAATGGGATTGGGGTCGAGGTTCGTGATCTCCAGAAGGACTTCGATTACTTCTCGTGAATTCGGCCCATGGTCTATGTAGTCGCCGAGAAATACGAGTCTTCGGTTGCCAAGATTTCCAAGTAGGGTTGACAATCGGAAGCTGTCCGCATGAATGTCTCCTATGAATGCGAGTCGGTCGGCCAAAGTTAGAACTCCACGTCCTGGAGTGCATCGTATGTGAAAGGACGTCCTCGTGCTAGGAGCCGCAGCCCTAAGATCATCGCGAGGTTGTTATGGGCACTCGCGTTGACGATGAAGGCCTCTAAGGAACCTTCCAACCGTTCACAAGTGGCTCCCGTGAGTTCCTCGAATAACGCGCGTGCGACAGCGAAGGCTTGGAAGTTACGCTGCGAACGAACGTTTGAGAGCGCAATTTTGGCTCGACGTTGGCCAAGTACGTCAAGGACGTGTCCCATGGCGAACGACCTGGCCCCCTGGTCGAAAGCTGCCGCGTATAGATAGGTTCGGATCAGATAACTTACGAGCGAATTCAGGCCCTCGACATTCTCGATGAATTGAGGCTCTGCGACATCGAGCAATGGCGCACAGTCGCAAACTTCTTCCTTAACTCCATCATAGCCCAACGGAACAACATAGGCCGACTTCAGGGATCCCAGCACGTCCTGTGGGTCGGCAAGCGCGAGTGCCTCTTCTACGAGGTGTCTTGCGAAGAGGCCGCCGCTACGTGCAAGGCGCAAGAGCTGCTCGAACGTGTAGCAGGTGACGTTGATGCGTCCGACGACATAGGGCGCCGTATGCGTCGGCGTCACTTGCAGGACATCAACGTCCGAGGCCTCCTCGGCATCGCCTCTGGCATGGCTCCCATATAAAAAAAGAGCCGTAAATGGCGGTCGTATTACCGCCAGGAGCTCTCGCACCTGCTCAGCGGTAAACACGGTGGATTACAACCGCAGCTACAAGCGCGTACCAGAACAGGCCGAGCGACGCCGCAGCAGTGAGAAGGACCGTGGCCCGTGTTCCGCCGCTAAAAGCCGTATAGCCGAAGGCAAGGAACAAGGATGCTGCACGCGCGAATTGTTGCAGCACGAGCGACGGTTCGAAGGTATCAAGATGACAGTCCTGGTTAATAAACGTGACATGGGAATTAGAAAGTGATAACGCGTACGCCGACACGACGAACATCGCGGCCAGCAACAGGCGAGAAAGAGAAGTACCCCCCTTCGTTACATGAAGAATCAACCATGCTCCGAAAATCTGCGCGGCACGCGGTAGTACGTGTAGCAGTCCTTCTTTCAAGGGTTGCGCCCGAAACACTTCAAAACGAGCCTTTAGTTCGGCCCGTTTTAACTCAAATAGTCCAGAGTCGGAGTGATCAGTATGGCAAATCTCCGTATTTGATTTGAGGAGTTGGGCCGCGAGTTTCCGGCGCACCTCAACCCAATCTGCCGCCACCTGCGCAGCAGTTGCTTCTCCGTCGGGGATAGGCTCTTCGTAGTTGTAGACTGGAGGCGGTATTCCAGCGAGAAAAGCCGTAGGATCAACTTCAGTCGTGATGAAGCTGGCGTTCTCTGCAGTGCACTCAGTGAACTTACAGTCCACGAATTGGCACTCACTGAATTCCGAGTCCTCGAAATCGCATCGGCAAAACGTAGAGCTCTCGAACGTGACATGACGAAAGAGAGTTCCCCCGAGCATGCAGCGTTTGAAAGTGCAGTTCTTGAAAGTCGAACCCGAGATTCTCGACTCTTCCTGAGCGTCTGGCCTGTGGAATTTGCATTCGTGGAAATCCGTATCCGAAAAGATGAGATGTGGAACTAGGAGATGGAAGCGAACGCCTGGAACAGAACGCCGTTTCGTCTTCTCGAAACGGACTGGAAGTTTCGTGTGCAAGTCGTCTGATTTCTGGATAGAGATTTCCCAGACGGGATAGAAAACTCCGAATGTGGCGCGGCGACGTGTTGGGTCTCGCTCGTTACGCCACGTCTTCTTGATGGGTTCCGGCTTGATTTTCGGGCCTACCGGACCCGCCCATGGATCGGCTGCTATTCCTGCGTTCCCTGGCATAGTGCCTCGATATTCTGGCAAGCTGCCTGTATGTCGCGCATGAGCTACGTCCGAAGCTTCACAGCGTCAAAAGGGGATATCCTCATCCGAAATTTCGGGGCCTTTGTCTTCCCCAATTTCCTTGATCAAATCGCCTAGTGCTTCGTCTACTTTGAGCGCGTGCCGACGTGCCCGCTCGAAGAGCCTAGGAAGCACATTATCCGGTTGACCCCAGATGCGAAGAATCTCTTCGCCTTGGGCATTAGTGATCGTGAGATAAAAATTCGTACTTCCTCGATCCTCGTCCATCGACCTGTCCACGGTGAGCGTCCATCGACCACCGTAGCTTGCAGCGAAGCGGTCTGGCGTCCCGGTGCTCTCCCAACTTAGCTTTCCGCCCAGTGTTGCACGGAGTAGCGTTGCGATTAGGTCTTTGTCATCTATATCTGGCATGGTTTATGTGCTCCTCAAATCTTGTTCCTTCTGAACTTTGCCTTCGACGGCGCTAATGTGATCGTGTGCGCCAAGTTGAGTGTCGATGATGCGCTGAAGGTTAGGAGTGTCCTTACTCGCTTCCTTCGCAATAGTTCGCATCATCGTGATCGCCTGATTTAGCGAATTTTTGGAATCCTTTAGAGCCGTAGAATCTTCCCATCTGTTCACAATGATTCGGCAGGATTCCATTACTTCCTCTGCCTTCAATTTCACGACTTGCCAGTTCTTGACTCCCGCATGATTGCTAACCTGTCTGCTGGCCGCAAGTGCGGCTTGAAGATCTTCTAGCGCTCCACGAGTCCGGGCACTGGCCTTTGCGATTCTTGCAGCCTCTTCCGCTTCCTCAGTAGCCTTTTTTGCCGCTGTTTTGGCCCCTTGCGCAACCCAGAGAACGTAAACGCTCACGCCAAGTCCCCATACGCTGGCCAAATTGCCCCAATTTTTTCCGACCCAGTCCTTTCCCGCAGGTTGAAATTCGGGAATCAAGACAACAATAATGATAAGGGGTAGTGGTAGGAGGGCAATGAGAACGTCGACCCAGTCGGGCTTATGCATGGAGGGGCTGATGAACGTCTCCTGCAATTAACGCGTTACTTATACCAGATTTGCAGAAACTATGTTCGATTCAAGGTTGTTACTAGCCCCAAAGGACTCGCCTCAAGACTTCATTGAATTCTTTCCGTTGTTTCTTGGTCATAAAAAACTCCGGCTCTCCACGGTTCAGATACTTCTCGACTCTTGCTATCGAACGTCGTATCCGGCTAATTGCGGCTGGATTTTTTCGCTTACCAGTTCCCGTCACCCAGTCTTTCCTATACAGCTTGCGGGCGATAGCCGACTGACTCTCCGTGCCTTTCACGCTTGCCAACCAGATTCTTAAGTCAAGTTCCGAGAGCGGATGATCTGGCGGCTCGGATCCAATCTTCTTTTTCTCATTCTCTCGCGCAACTTCAAAGGCGCGAATACGCCACTCTACCCAATTGATCAAGTCGCGTTGTGGCCAATCAACCATTGCTTTTGCCTGGGTGTCGAAAGTGAATTGAAAACGCGACACCCACTGTTCCCGAACTTTAGCAGGGTCTATAAGCAAAGCATAGCAAGGCGAATTTGGGAGATACAGCATGGCCGGACGGAACATCAAGACGAATTTGGAGCTGCGACTCAAGGGCTGGCAGGCAGCTGCAAAGTCTCCTCGGACGCCGAGTTGGCTCCGCGCTTCCATCATCCGAAACATTCGCGAGCTGAAACAACGCTTGAAGAACCGTAAAGGCGTGAAGGGTTCGATATGAGTGGTGACGGCGTGGTAACCGTGCGATTGCCCTTATCGTTGCTCGGTGCAGTTCGCGCAACGGCCCAAGAGCACGGTATCAGCATACATGAAGCAGCTGGTCGCTGGATCTCCTATCTGCCGTCGCTTTCCCCGGGCGATTTAAAGGCACTGAGGGAGCCCCCAAGGGAATTTGATATGCCGAAAGTCTCGCTGTACGTCGGCTGGCGCGTCGTCGATGCCCTAACCGTCGCGACGCGAAACAGCGATCTCACTAATTCAACCATTATTCGCCGATTGCTATACGCGGTGCTCGTTACGAACGATATTGAATTTGTCCAGCAAAACGACCGCTGGAAATTACAAATTGCAAAATCAAAAAACAGCGAGAAATCAGGTTTTTACAACGCCGGAAAAGGGCCGCGATGCGCTTAGCTGATAGCAGACGAGCCAAATTATCTCGATTTCGAATTCTCGACCTCTTATCGGAAGGATTGTTTGGATTCACGTGCAACCAGTTGGCAAAACGGTCTGGACAAACGGGCAACGTTACCCGTTCATTCCGTGCAAGCCTCGCGACCCGCCTTCGGAGGCTCCAATCTTCTGGTTTGGTTCGTCGTGATCTGGACAAATTCTCACGCCCGGCTCATTCCCCGCGAGACGGAGTTTATCGTTGGCGACTTTCCGCGCGTGGAATCGCGCGTCTCAAATGGGCGAAGGAAAATGGGCGATTGTGAGAATGAGAGATTGAATTTGCACGCTGTGCGGAGCCACGGGGCAACAGTGCGGGCAACGACCGATGACACCTGTCGACCCTGCGACCGACGGCGTCGTGGCTCCGCTCCATTCCGGCCCAGCACGCCAGAGGGACATAGAGAGTTGTCGCCCCCTTCTCCCCGGTCGCGAAGCGACAGGGGAGAAGGGCGGGGGATGAGGGGTAAGAACGCGCGAAGCGCGTTCTATTTACTTGAAAAACCGAGATAACTGTGACGCAGCAAATCGAACTTGAACGACGGTCTCACGATCCCAACTTTGTGCTAAGCCGAGAGGCAGACCGTCGTCGAATCTCTGCGGACATGCGCCGCTTTCGTCGTTTAGTACGGGAATCAGAACCCGATGTAGCTGACGATGCCGAATACGTTTCGCCTGACTACGCTTTCGACCTGGAACGCGAGGACATGTCTGGCGGGGCTTGCCGTGGAAATGGCGGACCACGGCGCGCTGGTGCGGAATTTGCCGTCGAAGATGCCTTTGACGGCGATGATATCGCGCCCGAGATTGTGGCCCATGCCTCGTCCCGGCAAGTCGAACAAGCCGTCCTGCTGAGGGCAGTCGCAGCAAATTTCGAACGTGCGGGCGACACAAAACGAGCAGACAGCTTTCGAGCCAAGGCGGCGCGGCAGGCTTGGTGTGGAATTATTGGCCATGCAAAGGACTGTACGAAATCAGACTGCCGACAAAGGCGCGGAAAATTCTTCAAACGTCACGATTGTAGGCTTCGCTACTGCCCACGTTCCGGGCCCAAGGCATTTCGTGAGCTTTACGTGAAACATAGCGGACGGCTCAGCTTGGTTGCTGAAGGTCTGATCCGGAGCCATCAAGAAACTTGCCGACCACGCGTCATCGCGAAGATCGATATCACGCTTCGCAATACAGGCGAGATGCCCTCACAAGAAGCGGTCCAAACCTTCAATGAGAACATTCGCCGATTATTTCGGCGCGTCGAAAGGCTGCTGAAGATATCGCGGCGTGACTATGGATTTGCTTGGATGGACGAGTTCGGCAGCGGAAACGAAAATCTACACGCGCACGGAGTCTACGTTGGTCCTTGGTTGCCTCAGAAATTACTTTCGAAATGGTGGCGGGGAATTACTGGAGATTCATTCATCATCTCGGTCAAGTCAGCGCCTTCCTTCGAGAGGGCACTGAGCCATGCTCTTAAATATCCCTCCAAGTTTTGGGATGCCGCTCCGTCGCGTCTAGTTGAACTTGAAGTTGCATTCCACAAAGTTCGACGATTTCACGCTCTCGCCCGCTTCTTCAACCCTCCAGAGACACGCGACGAACCCGGAATGAATGACGGCAAGGATGAAGCGAAGCGATGCCCGTTTTGCGGCTCGTACTTGCAGACACCGATTCGAAATCGAAGTTGGCGCTGGATATCCGATCTCTGTCGTGACGGGCGGATTGACCTCGAAGAGGCGCGGATTATCGCAAGACGGGAGAAGGTGTTGTCGGGAGCTGACCCGCCATGACGAGGGGTCCGCACAATTCGACGGGGCGCATGTCTCTTGTTCAACAAGGTGACGACAAGGATGTGTGCGCGGAGCCTCACAAAGGCTCATGCAACGCTACGTCGGTCGTCTCAGGTGCGTCATTTCGGTGTTCCTCACTCGGTTCTGACACCTCAGTCGACGCCGGAAGTGGGCCTTGGAGGCTTCCTAATACGGACAACTGTGCTACGCTGCGACCCGCGACACCAGATAGACGGCCTAGGAGAAAGTCGATGGCTCGTCGTTCTGGTCAACTTGGCTACGAAGAAGTGAAAAGTGGCTGGTTTCACGTTCGATTTCGGATTGATGTACCGGGACGGGAGAAAAGGGTCTATCTCAGCAAGCCGATTTGCCCTATTTCAGGTCCTGGTTTTCTAACGAAGCCCGAACGTCTCAAGAAACGGAGAGAAATAATTGCCGCTAGCGGAGCGGACACCGAGGAACACTTCAGACGTGTAGAAGCGATCGATCACGGTGTGACGTTTCGCAAGCAAGCTGAGTGGTGGTTAAATCACGTGCAAAATCGCAAGCGTAAACCCATCAAAGCAGCTACCGCGCTCGGGTTCACGAGCTATATAAACAAGTGGCTCAATCCGAACATCGGTGATCTTCCGCTCTCTTCGATCAACAATCTCGTTGCCAGAGGATTGGTGACGAAGATGACGGAGGCAGGTTTGTCGCCGAAGATGTGCAAAAACGTGATTCAGGTCGTGAAGATGGTCGTGGCATCCGCTGTCAATGAGAATGGAGAAGTAGTCCATCCACGGACGTGGAACCACGAATTCATGGATCTGCCCGAGGTAAGGAATCAACGGCAACCTTCTCATTCAGATAAAACGATGACCGCAATTGCAGCTGGCTCGAAGGGACGAGAGCAGATGTTATTTGTCCTTCTGGGTGCATCTGGTCTGCGATTCGGCGAAGCGCTCGGACTTGAGATCGATAAACACGTCTCGGAAGACTGTTCCACTTTGCTGATTCGGCAGAAGGTCTGGGACGGTCGCGCTCAAGCATTCCTAAAGACCGAGAATGGAGTTCGCGATATCGATCTGCATCCGGATGTAGCGGCAATGCTCAAGAGGTTCATCGGGAATCGGACTTCGGGCTTTCTGTTCTGCTCGAAAAATGGATTTCCGCTATTGCAATCGAACGTTTTGAGACTCTCTCTACACCAATTGCTAAAGAAGTTAGGGCAACCAAAAGCGGGTGCTCACGCATTTCGGCGTTTCCGTACGACCTGGCTGAGAAAACAACACGCACCAGAAGACCTGATTCGTTTCTGGCTCGGTTGGTCCAACAAGAGTGTCGCGGATGTGTACAGCAAGTTGAAAGACGACGTGGCATTCCGGAGGAAAGTTGCGGAACAGGTCGGGATCGGCTTCGAGCTTCCAACGGAGAAGGCCGAAGATGCACCCATTTGCACCCAAAGCGGGTCTCTATCAACGTTTGCGTAAAAGGCTGACCCTAAAGAGGACGAATGGCTCCCCGGGCTAGATTCGAACTAGCAACCCTTCGGTTAACAGCCGAATGCTCTACCGTTGAGCTACCGGGGATCCGTACAATGCATTTGTTTTCATTCTAATACAGACGGCAAAATCAAGCTACTTCGAGCATGCGTCCAGCGTGGGTCCAACATCACGATTATTTGAGGCTCCCTGCCGGAATGCTCATTTTTGCCTGCTGATTCTCTGGGACTTAAGCCCCCAGTTCCTCATAGATTCGCAAGAGCATTCGGTGCGGGGACCGAATGCTCTTACTGTTTCGGTCTGCCAAGCCTTCGGTTATGTTCCCAAGCGGCCTTGCAGAAATGTTCTCCGGTATTGCGAGCCTCCACCAATAGACCTTAGGGTAAAGCGCAGGGCATCGCGTACGCGGTGTCGTAAAGTGCTACTTCACATCTCCGATTACGCGACGCGAACTAACCAGATGAGTTGACTCAGCAATCGTACGGTTGGGTATATTTTTCTTGATGGTCAGTTGATCGTGTCTGCGGACCAGGCTTCGACGACCTCCTTCACCCGCCGATTTCCGCCCCAAGCCTCCTGGCACTCTAACCCGACTTCGCCCTTGGATTTCCTGGGGTTCAGCGGCAAATAGACGGCCCATGTTCAATCTCCCTCCCATCAGGATGAGGCAATTTCGCGAACCCGCGTGTGATTCCCGGGAATGAAGAAGGTTCCGGATCAGGTGCAGCTGGCAGGTGTGTCACGGAACAGGAACCGAATGGCTGGACGTTTACGCGCATCTACTCCATCAGGACGAGCGGTCACAAGGCCCGGCAGTGATGTCAGAACTTGAAGTCATAAATCTGTGTAACATTATTTCGAATATTGAATCACACGACTGATCAGCTAAGCTTCATCTCCGTTGAGAGGGGGAGTTGGCATGTTTCGCATCCGGCTCGTGTTGACTGGTATGGCTTCGGTGGCAGTTTTGGCGGTATTGTTCCTTCCGCATCTGGACGCAGTGGGTGGGGAGAAACACCCTGCGATCGACACTGCACAACGCACTCCCGTGCTTTTGGAATTGTTCACGTCAGAGGGATGTTCGGATTGCCCTCCTGCCGATGCACTGCTCGAAAAATTAGACCGATCCCAGCCGGTGAGCGGCGCCGAAGTGATCGTTCTTAGTGAACACGTGGACTACTGGAACGATATCGGATGGAAGGATCCGTTCTCTTCTCACGAGTACAGCGAACGGCAAGGCGCATATGCGGGTAGCTTTGGCCTCAACAACGTCTATACGCCACAGATGGTCGTGGATGGACGCATCCAGCTCGTCGGCAGCGACGAGACAGGAGCGATCCAGGCAATCGAGAACGCAACCAAGGCCGAAAAGATACCAGTGAGTCTTTCGTCGATCCATTTCGAAGGCGAAAAGATTGCCTTGCACCTCGAGACCGGCCCATCGCCTTCCTCAATCGCAGAGAGGTTCGCGAACGTCTTGCTTGCGATAGCCGATGAGAGCGATCAATCGAGCGTGACCCGCGGAGAGAACGCTGGAAGGACCCTCAAGCACATCGCGGTGCTGCGAGATCTTGTGCGAGTCGGAGCGCTGGATCGGTCCGGCAACTTTTCTCAGGATATAGCCATAAGCTTCAATCACGGCAATAAAGGGAATCTCAGAATCGTCGCGATTGTTCAAGAACCGACAGCGGGAAGAGTTTTGGGAGTGGGATCAGCTCGCCTTTCGAACTAGCCTCGCGTTCGCGCCGTATCGGCGTTGGTCATGTTTTCACGACGGTAGCTACTAATTTCGAATTGCGAGGCAGAATGCGATTGGCCGTGACGGTTTTGTTGATTTTTGGATTCGTTGGCCTGGGAAAGAGGCAAGACGATCCATCGAGCAAGCAAGCCGCCTCGCCCGCGGTCGGGTTGCAGGTTGGGCAGCAAGCGCCCACCTTCGCGTCGCGCGATCAGTTTGGCCGTGCCGCATCAAACGACACACTACGTGGAACGAACGGAACAATTCTTCTTTTCTTTCGGTCCGCGGATTGGTGACCCTTCTGCAAAGCGCAGCTGGTCCAGCTGCAAAATGCGAAATCAAGATTTGAGCAACAAGGGATCAAGCTGGCCGCGATCAGCTATGACAATCCGGCGATCCTGAAGGACTTCGCCAAGCGGCACGAGATCGTGTTTCCGCTGTTGGCCGACCCCGACTCTGAAATCATTCGGAAATTCAATGTCCTGAATAGGCAGGCGACCGGAAGGAACAAGGGGATGGCGCACCCCGGGTTCTTCTACATAGACTCGAGCGGCTTGATTCGCGAAAGATATTTCGAAGCGAAGGATACGGATCGGTTTACACCCAACAACATTCTAGGCAAGCTTTTCCCCGCACTGAGCGAGGAAGTGAGTCGCAATGTCGAGGCGCCGCATCTTCAACTCACTTTGGAACAATCGGACCATGACTTGATTTCCGGCAACCAGGTTAGCTTGATTGCTGAAATCGAGCTTCCGCCCGGCGTGCATGTCTATTCTCCGGGAGTACAGGGTTATAAGCCAATTCAACTGACCCTGAATCCGATTGCCGGAATTGAGTTTGCACCGGTCGTTTATCCAAATTCCAAGGTTCTCTACCTGGAAGCGATTCAGGAACACGTGCCAGTCTTCGAAGGAAAATTTCGGATTACCCAAGATGCGACAGTAACAACTTCGAAGGCGCGGGATGTCGTACGGTCGCTGGTTTCTGCTGAGAGGACGATTTCGATCACCGGTGAATTGAAATACCAAGCCTGTGATGACAAGGTTTGCTATCCACCGGCATCTGTGCCAGTAATGTGGAGCTTGCAGGTTCTTCCGCTTGACCTCAAACGATCCCCTGAGGCTATCCGGCACAAATAGACGGATCGTGGACTCGCATTTGGATGACGCTCGACACTAGAGATCGGAACACGATCGCCCTCGCAGCGCTGCGAATCTTCGTGGGAATGCTCTTTCTGATTTTTGGCGACTACAAGGTTTTTGGCGCGGAGTTCATCTGGGGAGGCGGCTTCCAATTGTGGATCAACCGGTTTCTCGTGGAAGGTGCTTACCCGTTTATGATTCCAGTACTTCAGAAATTCGCATTACCGCACGCCACAGCCATAGCCCTTTTCGTGGCCTATGGAGAGTTGGCTATCGGTGTCGCGCTCATTCTCGGCATTCTCGTCCGTCCGGCCAGCATCTGCGGACTCATCTATATGTTGAGTTTGCTGTTTTCTTCAAACTATCCCGGACCACACGCTGCCTTCTGGCAATATTTCGGGGCCTCTCTTGACCATTCTGTGCTCGCTCTTTGCTTTGCCGCACTTATTTTCGGGGAAGCGGATCGAGCCTTATCGATTCGTTCGTACTGGCCGTTGATTGTCGGACAGCAGGAAACTTCAGCCACACGCACCTCGCCGAAGAGCGGGACTCGGAACCGAGAGATGAAGAGCTGATCCAAGTCATGAAGGAGGAAAGCATGAGCGATGTCGTTTACGTTTCAAAGTCGCGTATTGAACGGAAGCAGGGACCTCTACGCATTGCGCATTTGCCGGGCGAGTCGCAGCCGGTCATCTTTAGCGTCCACGGAGCTATCGCCGAGCACTATAAGTTGAACCCTGCGACTCTGAAGGAGTCGCATTCCTCGACGATAGATTATGTGATTTCCGCAACCGCCGGCTGAATGATGGGTACCTTCGGAGGTGCGCTGGAAGCGCGCCAAATCGACGCCAGCAACGGGCGTTTGACCGCGGACGTTACGGGGGAAGTGGAATCGGAGGAAGGCGTATTGGTCATCAGTCGGATCCATGTGGCCATGCGCTTAGTGGCGCCGGAAGAGGCCAGAGCAACAATCGAGCGCGTGCATGGAGTTTACGCGATGCGCTGCCCTCTCTACCGCACCTTGCACAACGCAATCCAACTTACCTCTTCGTTCGAGCTTGTGGCCGGCTAGGGGCGTTATGAGCGTCTCAACGCGACGGCTGGCCGCGGAAGCCGAGCCATTTTTTTCTTGGCTCTTCGTGAAACCTTCGAATGGCATGCGAATCATACCCGTGGCGATTGAATGTAGGTTCATTCTCCCGACAGATTGCCAGGTCGTCCGGAGAACGAATGACTTTCGATCTTGGGTAGTTAATTGGTTACGGGCATTCGAGCGACCCTCACGGTTGCACGTTAGCGGTGGGGACGTATAACAGGTCACAAATTCGAACAGGAGCTTACTAAGGACAATGACAAAGAATAAGAAGGCTTTGATGGCGGGGGCTGCGCTTGCGGGCTTGCTCGCGGGCACCAGCGCAACACTCCAGGCATCCAACCTGCTTCCGGGCCTGCACTCTTCAGTTGCAGCGCAGGACCAGTCTCAGGACCAGAACAATGTGAAGGAGAAACACGCTTGCAAGGGCCAAAACTCTTGCAAAGGCAAAGGTGGCTGTAAGTCCAGCGACAACGGTTGCAAAGGCAAGAACGATTGCAAAGGCAAGGGCGGTTGCGCGACCGACGGATCCAAGCCTCCGCAGGACAACCGATCTCGATAGTAATTCCTAACCGATGGTGTTCTCCCATGGGAGTTGGGTGGGCCGGTGAGTTTCGCCGGCCCTCCTTCATTCAAGTGGACGGAGATTTGATGCCAGCCAACGCTTTTAACAATCTTACCGAGTACGGCATCGGAATCGGATTGCGGGCCCAGCACTATCATCACATATTGAGCCGCAAACCCGTTGTCGATTGGTTCGAGATCATATCCGAGAATTTCATGATCGATGGCGGACGCCCTCTGCGAATCCTCGATCAGATCCTGGACCAGTACAAAGTCGTACAGCACGGCGTATCGATGTACTTCGGGTCAGCCGAACCCGCGAACCGCGAACACCTCCGTCGCTTGAAAGAACTGGTAAGACGAACCAAGACCCCGTGGCTCACGGATCATCTCTGTTGGGGCAGTGTAGACGGGCGGTACACGCATGACCTGCTTCCCATGCCCTACACGTTTGAAGCTGCGGAAATCACGGCGCAGAAGATCCGGGAAGTCCGCGACTTCCTCGAAGTACCTATTGCCGTTGAAAACGTAAGCAGTTACGCCGAATTTCATGTCTCCGAAATGACCGAATGGGAATTCTTGACAGAAGTTGTCGAGCGCGCGGATTGCGGAATTCTACTAGACGTGAACAACATCTATGTTTCGTCCCGGAACCACAACTTCAACCCGGGCACTTATATTTCGGAGATCCCTGCCTGGCGCGTCGCTCAGATCCACATTGCAGGTCATTCGAAATATAGAAAATACATTCTCGACACGCACGACCATCCGGTCATCGATCCGGTTTGGGAGCTATACGCCCAGGCGATCCAGCGTGCGGGTCACACGGCGACCCTGCTCGAATGGGACGACAGCATTCCTTCGTTTCAGGAAGTCCACGACGAAGCCTTAAAGGCAAACAAGTTTCTCGCGACCGAGTCGCTGGCTGCTGCCGTATGAACCTTATGAGTTTGCAACGCCGAATGGCTCGCGCCGTTATGACACCTCTCACTCGGCGCGAGGGTATGCGCCGGGTCAATGCGAATGGGCGATCGATGCGCGCCGTAGCCGCTGCATTCATTAAGCCGAACAATCGGCTGACTTCCTTTGACCGCTTGGAGATTTACAATAGGCAATACTGGTTCCGGATATTATCCAGCTTCGCAGAGGATTTTCCCGGTCTGCGGGCCGTGCTCGGCGACAGCCGCTTCGATTTAATGGCCAAAGCCTATTTGTCCGGGCAGCCATCCCGTTCCTTTACACTGCGCGATCTCGGTTCGCAATTGGAAGGATGGCTTCGAAAGCACCCCACTTGCGCGGGATCGCGCCTGAAGTTAGCCCTGGACATGGTGCGGCTCGAGTGGGCCCATATCGAAGCTTTCGACGGCAAAGCAGAATTGCCGCTCAACGCGGAAGATCTGGCACGAGCCGACCCGTCGAAGCTACGGTTGCGGCTTCAGCCATATTTCCAAATGCTGGACTTGCGGTATCCGGTGGACGACTTGCTGCTCGAGTTCAGAAATGACCGTAACACTACTTTCGCCAGTAACGCATTCGACGAGCTCCGGAAGCGGAAACGCTTCCGCGCGATCGGGGAACTCAAACCCACCGCGATCTACCTCGCCGTGCATCGCTTGGACTTTTCCCTATATTTTCGCCGCCTGTTTCGCGAGGAATTCATCATCCTAAGCCAACTGCGCGCCAGCGAAACCGTGAGACGTGCAGTCGAGTCTGCCTTTCGTGAGAGCTCAATCGCTGTAGTGGAGCGCCCTTCATGCGTCCAGCATTGGTTTCAGACTTGGGCGGCGCTCGGCTGGTTCTGTCAGCCTGACAAAAGCAAAATTACATCCCAAATCAGAATCCGAGAGGACAACGAAATATGAACAACATATTGGCTTCAGTCCACAAGCTCTATGCCTTGTTCGTTACAGTTGCTTGCCGCTTGCAGTCAGCGTTTCTTGCGATCGTCCGCGTCTACTGGGGCTGGCAAATCGCGCAGAACGGCTGGGGAAAGCTTCACAATCTCGCGCACGTGACCGAATTCTTCGCGAGTTTAAACCTGCCTGCACCCGGACCGACCGCCACGTTCGTCGCCACCTTCGAATTTCTAGGTGGAATCCTTCTCGCCATCGGATTCTTCTCGCGGATCGCCGCGTTAGGCTTTGTGATTGACATGACCACCGCATACATCACAGCCGACCGTGAAGCATTCCTGTCGTTTTTCGCAGACCCGGGCAAGTTCTACAATGCCGATCCCTTTGTCTTTCTGTTGGTCGGACTACTAATCCTGATTTTTGGACCGGGCAAGGTTTCAGTGGACACTTTGCTACAATGTTTCGTCGCCAGGCCAACTGCCCGGGAAGCAACTATGTCGGCAGACTGAATCGCCTGGACAACTCTCACAATCTTTGAAGACGGCAAGTAACGAAAAATGTGACGGATCGCGTTATGAGCGATTCGAACCAGACTGGCAGTAGAATATTCATCTTCGAACTGCGGACTGGCGCCAAAGTTCGTCGAAAATGAGCATGCCACAGGCGCAGCCACAATTAGATTCGAACGAGGCCAGACTTATCCGCCGTGTTTGCGACGGAGAAACCGAGGCCTTCGAGGAGTTGGTCCGTCCCTATGAACGGTTGGTCTACGTAACCGCGATTACAGTCTTGAGAAATCAAGCCGACGCTGAGGAGGTAGCGCAAGAGGCAATTCTGAAAGCCTTCTCGAATCTCTCGAGCTTCCGGGCTGAATCGAAGTTCAGCACCTGGCTCGTGCAAATAACATATAACGAAGCACGAATGAGGCTGAGGAAGGACCGCCGCGATCTTTATGAATCGCTCGATAATCAACAGTCGGATGTGGATGGCGACTATTGGCCGCGAGACTTCGCGGATTGGCGAGCGATACCTTCCGAATTGCTTGAGCAAAACGAGGCGCGCCAAGCATTGGAGAACGCGATTAATTCGCTTAGTCAGATGTATCGAGAGGTTGTGATGTTGAGGGATATCCAGGATGTGAACATTAAGGATGCCTCGACGATATTAGGGGTATCGGAAGGGACTGTGAAAACTCGGCTTCATCGGGCTCGGCTGCTGTTGAGAGATGCCCTGGCTCCTGGAATCGATGGTCGTTGGTGCACGAGCCAGAGCTATCAGAAAGTCAGGCCATGGTGAAAAAAGAAGGGGGCAATGGCCACGATTGAAATCAGTTGCGTTGAAGTCTGGCGGGAAGTCTCCAACTACCTTGGTGGAGAGATATCCGGTGAACTGCGTGAGAGAATGCAGGCGCATTTTGAGGTCTGCAAACACTGCACGGCGGTACTCGACGGGATGCGCAACGTCGTGGGTTTGGTCGGCGACGGCAAATTGTTTCAAACTCCCGAAGGGTTTAACAAACGCCTGTACAAGAAAATCGTGGCGCGCCGCTAGTCTTACGCGTCCCGACGAGTCGCGCCGGGCTCGAACGGATCAGCAACATCCTGGTTATCCATGTACATCCATAGTTTCCAGGTCCCTTCCTGATTCTTCCGCCAGATATCCACGTAGCGCTCGCGGCGATAAATCGGCTGGCCGCCATTTTTGGGCGTGAGCGTTAATTCATGCCATCCGTAATCATAGGCGACGTCTCCTTTTATGCGAATTTCGGCAACAATTACGGTTAGCTTCGCTGTAAAGCGTTTGAAAAGATTCTTCAGGCGAATTTCAAATGCATCCAATTCGCCATTACAAAATTCGCTGGGTTGACCGTCGGAGAAATTAACGAGTTCAGGATTCGCAAGCGCCAGGATCCGCTGCACGTCGCCAAGATTGAAAGCATCGCGATATTCGGTCTTGGCCTGATTGATCGCGTAGAGATCATCCATCTCTAATCCTTAATGGGTGGTCGGAACCGGTACTGAGGCTACCAGATTGCGTCTACCCAACGGTAGCCACTCGGAGCGAATTCGATTGTTGCTGGTCGCGGCCTCGGCGGAACTGCGCCATGATTCGGTCCACGACACCTTCCAAAACGATGCGGACTGGCGGCGACGATATGTGTGCCTGGCGAGTTACACACGAGAACTGGCTTTCCCAAGCTGGAGGTATACCTAAACGTAGCCAGCCGTATGAAGTTGACGGGTATCAACTCGCCCGTTCTCTGGAAGCAAATTCGAGGTTAAACAGTGCCGAATCAAGGGTTCGTGTGAAATTTAACAGCCGAATGCTCTACCGTTGAGCTACCGGGGAACCGTACAAAGCATTTCGTTTCATTTTAATACAGACGGCAAAATCAAGCTACTTCGAGCATGCGTCCAACGTGGGTTCAACATCGCGATTATTTTCAGGCTCCCTGCCGAAATGCTCATTTTGGTCTGCTGATTCGCTGGGACTTTAAGCCCCCAGTTCCTCATAGATTCGCAAGAGCATTCGGTGCGGAGACCGAATGCTCCTTTTTTCACTACAACATGGAGTCCCGGACTTGCTTCTCGTTGCGTTCCCGCTAGTCAGGCACCCGCGGCTGTCATGACGACTACACCACCGCCGAACGGCGTCAAAACCCAGCCTTAACTAGTTGAATCTGTATGCTTGTATGTGTAGAATCCTACACATAGGAGATCACAATGCCTACCAATCTCGCGATCGACGACCGTCTGTTGGAAGAGGCCCAGAAGGTGGGCCGACACCGGACGAAGCGGGAAACCGTGACAGTTGCGCTACAGGAGTACATCGAACATCGTAAGCAACAAGAAATCCTTTCTCTGTTTGGGAGAATTGATTACGAGCCTGGCTACGACTACAAGCGCGAGCGCAAGGCCAAGCGTATATGAATGTCTTGATAGACACATCGGTTTGGTCCCTTGCACTTCGTCGAAAGAACGAAAGTCTCAGCACAAACGAAAGATTCCTAGTGGCCGAGTTGTCTGAACTCATTCGAGAAGGCCGAGCGCGAATGATCGGACTTGTTCGGCAAGAGCTCCTCTCGGGCATAAAGGCAACGGAACAGTATGAAAAACTGAGGCTCCATCTTCGCTCCTTTCCAGACGAGGTTGTCGACACCTCTGACTACGAAGAAGCGGCGAAGGCCGGCAATCGTTGCAGAGCAAAGGGAGTCGTAGTATCGATTGTGGACATTCTTCTATGTGCGGTCGCGAACAAACGACTGTGGACAATCTTCACCAGTGATCCTGATTTTTCAAACTACGCAAAAGTGCTTCCCCTTCGTATTCACGCGCCCCGAAGATAGTTAGTTTTCTGCTGAACTCGCTCTAAATTAGAAACCGGACTTCTCGGGTGCTGCGAACCGACACGAAAAGGCCGGGGCAATTTAGGATCCTGTAAAGCTAACAAAAGGCGATTGGTCTGTGTGAACAGAAAGCACCTTGTTGTGGAGGTTCCCGAGGTGCGACCGCTTCGTTTTTTTCCGAGCACAGGATTAATCCGAGCGGCGGATTCTCATCGGGCAGCGTCCAATGCTCCCGGGCGTAGTTCAGACGGCAAAATCAAGCTACTTCGAGCATGCGTCCAACGTGGGTCCAACATCGCGATTATTTCAGGCTCCCTGCCGAAATGCTCATTAAGCCCCCAGTTCCTCATAGATTCGCAAGAGCATTCGGTGCAAAGGCCGAATACTCTTACTCTTTCGGTCTATCATTCGCCCTTGTGTTTCGTTTTCGTTTCTTCGTGACAGTGACCCACACATGATATAAGCAATCACAATGTCGTTCCCTACCCGCAAGGGTTCACGGATGGTCATGGAGGAAGCGATGACGTCTTGTCACGAGGGCCAAATCAGCGTAGCGCTTTTGATTTTCTCGGCGGCCATAGTGTTTTGCAGCATCCCTCTGAGCTTACACGCTCAGGAACGCGGACCATTGGTCTTCAGCTTCGATGGTCCCGTCCGCGGCACGGTGAGTGTCGCAGGCATTGGTGAATTCCTGGGAATTCCGTCCGGCGCTAGAACGCAAATTTCAGGGCCAATTGTCCAACGCGCGGATTGACAGATGTGCTGCTGATGACACCGAAGGTCGGTGATGTAAAGTTGGTGTCGGGATTCGCAAACTGCGGATGGTTGAGGGCGTTGAAGAACTCGGCACGAAATTCAAGGCTACTTCCTCCATGGGGCCATTCGAACACCACCGTTTTCGAAACTGCAATATCCAAGTTTGCTTGTCCAGGACCGTCTACGATGCCTGTCCCGCTGTCTCCGAAAGCTGTCCCAATGCCATCGGCGCCGATTACCGGCGGAGTCGTAAAACACGAAGTGTTGAAATAACCGTTCAGTTTCGATTCGATGGACCCTCCCTTTACCAACTGGCCTTTCGTGCATGTGCCGGTGAGTTGTGCCCGGTCCTCGCTAATTCCAAAGATATTCGTAGAATTTGTATCGGCGATCGTGAGAGCGCTGCCAGACTGAATGGTTGCCACTGCGGCCAAAGCCCAGCCCCCCAAAAAAGTTCGTCTTACGCCGTAGCGTGGACTTGGGAGTGTCCATGTTGTGCTGAAAACGAATCGATGAGTGCGATCGAAACTCGCCCGTCCCCATCGCTGTCCGGGCGAGTTCTGGTCTCCCAAGGTAAGCGCGACTCCTGCTGATGTTGCATTAATATCGGCGCCATCTGTGTCCAGCGTCTTCGAGAACGTGTAAGAAGAAAGAAACTGAAGGCCGTGGCTTAATCGCTTTGTCAGGCTCACCTCGAGCCCGTTGTACCAGGAGCTTCCCTCGGATTCCACCAGGTCGAGCGAGTCAGCAGGTATCCCGACAATGGGAACTCGTAGCCCAATATTTGCTAACGTATCCGAGGTCACGCCCCTGATTGGATTGTTGACAGTCGCCTGCAACGCCTGATTCAGCGAACGCACACGTTGCAAGTGTGTCCCCCGGCTGCCCACGTATCCGACTTCTAACAACCAACCCTCATGGAGTTCCCCTTGAACATTCAACGAATACTCCTGAACGACTGCTGAACGAAAACCCGGTGCAACGGTGTAGATAGTTGTTGAGGTGCTGGGAGAGTAAGACGGGAACAAAGGAAAGGATTCGGGAGTGGGAAAGGGCTGCGGGAAAGGCGCTTGAAACGTTGCGCCCGCGTTTGCCTGTCCGACATTAATTCGAGTTAGGGCGTACGGAGCGCTCTCTACGTTTTGAAAGAAGGCCTGGCCGGTTGGAGGGGAGTAATACAAGCCGAACCCCCCTCTGAGCGCCAACCTGTTCGTATTGGGCAGAATACTCCACGCAAATCCGACTCGCGGCGCTATGGTGTTTTGTCCCGCGCCGTCATTGCCAAACGTGTTGTCCGCCCTGAGTACACCGGGAGGAACAGTACCACGAAAATTAGAAGCAACAATGTAACCGGCTACACTGCCGCTTGGCGGAGGACTGGGGTCGGCCTCGCGGATATCGAAACTTGAATTTCTACCCAATCTGTCTCCGAATTGCCCCAGCCGCTCGTACCGCAGTCCTATATTCAGAGTAAGGGATTTAACGAGCTTATAATCGTCCTGCGCAAACCCTGAGCCCTCCCACACCCTATACTCGCGACTGAACTGGCCGAAATCGTCCGCCGACGCATATACGTTGCTGAAAGTTCCTGTGCCATTGCCAGCCGCACTCAGGCCCAATAGGAAATCTGGCCAACTTAGGAACTGCACAAAGGACCCATCGCCTACATCACTGAAGTTATCCTGCAACCTCGTCAGTGACCCTCCGAATTGGACGGAATGAGCTCCATGGATGAAACTAAGAGCATCACTAAATACGAAGCTGTTTTGGGCGAAATTGAGAGGGAAGGCGGAGGCCAAACGGACGGAACCAAGGATATTTAAGTTGGGCATCCCGTTGTCGTTATTCATTTTCCCTTCGGCAACTCCCACATCCGACCAGTCGAAAGGAGCCCTGCTCTCCGTAGTGCTCCTGGCTCGGACATACCCAATACGAGCGTCATTGAGCAGGCCGCTGCTCAGGGTGTAGGTGTCGGCGATAGAGAAAACTCTGAAGCCCAAATTGTTGGGACTCGAGAATCCAGGAATATTAGCCACCGGATTGAAAAAATTGCCCGGGAAGGTAACCGTCTTACCATCATCTGCAAAGAAAAAACGGGCTGTGATTTTGCTCTTCTGCGAAACCAGGTAGTCAAGATTGGCTAAAAACTGATCTTCGCTAAAGTGACAAGGCAGGGAAAAGTCTGAGAAACCCTGACTGGCAAATGGTCTAGAGGGATCCACCGTTTGAGGTGTTGGAATCAGGAATGCCCCATTGGGCAATTTGAAATTCAGCAGGGCGAGAGCAGAGGGATTGATATTCGATCCGTCTGGATTGATCGCTACGCCCCCAAGAGCGCCGGACATTCCGCCAAACAGCTTCCCGAGTGCAGCGGGTGACCTGTCATTTGTGAGCGGCGGGGAACTCAGCGTGGCCGTACACGCGATCCTTGATTGGCCGGCAGCCAGGCCGTTTATCTGGCGCGTCCCTTGATACGAAACGAAGTAAAACAATTGCTCCTTCTTGATCGGTCCGCCAAGCACAAATCCAAACTGGTTCTGCTTGAGGGCCGCGCGTTGCTGACCGGTTGCGTTCAAGAAGAAGTCATTTGCGTTCAAAACATCATTGCGTAAAAACTCGAAGATCGTGCCGTGGTAGGCATTGCCGCCGGTCTTTGTGACCACGCTGACGTTGGCACCGGCATAGCGTCCATAAGCAGCATCGTAAAGTCCGGTCTGGACCTTGAACTCTTGGATGGTGTCTGGATTCGGGATCGGGATGCCGCCGCTTCCAGAGCCACTACCTTGCCGATCACTCACACTGATCCCGTCCAACTGCCAGTTGTTGTCATAGGAACGCGCTCCATGTACGTAAATGCCGTCATTGGACTCGCTTATCTGCGACAACGCAGTTCCACCGAGGCCGAGTTCTCCGGCGTTGTAGACTCCGGCAACCACGCCTGGCGAGAGGCTAGCTATTTGCGCAAAATTCCTGGTGACGAGCGGAAGATTGCTGACAGCTGTCTCATTGACCACTCGCCCAAGAGCTGAGCTGCCGCTCTGAACCATGGGTGCCTGAGCAGTCACCTCTGCCTGTTGCACGACGGTGGCGAGCTGCAGCCGAAGCTCGAGGCGGCGCGTCTCGGTGACAATGATGTCTATGCCCGAAACGCGCAGAAGACCGAAGTCCTTCTTGCTGGCGCGCAGCTCATAGCTGCCCGGTGGGAGCAGAGGGAAACTGAACCCTCCCTCTTCGTCCGAATTGGTGGACAGCGCTTCATTGGTTTTCAGGTTGACGAGATGGAGGTCCACGCCAGGGACGACCCTACCGGAGGGGTCCAGCGTCACGCCAGTCAGCGCGCCAGTCGAAGGGGTTTGGCCATAGACCGCGCTTGTAAGCACGACCATGATCGCAACGGCGAGAATCCCACGGCCGCGACGTTCTGAATAGCAGCTGTTGTTTGGGGTGTGGCACATTTGCCTGAAAAAAAATCCGTTGTCGTGTCGCAGGGCGTGGCGGCAGGGCAGGTGCCGTGGCTCGGACGGTTGTTTCTATTGCTTTCTTCTCGCGATGAAGCGTGTGCCGCGACAGTTGAACGGACATATACCGGTGCCGAGCAGTTATATCCCTTAACTTTCCCGATGTAAATAACTGTCAATTGCGAGGCGGCATGTGCTGACGATGACAAAAAGATGTGGGTACTGCGCTGTGGGTACTGCGCTTGGCCGTAGCTCCATTCTCTGCTATTTTATCGGTACTACAGGCTACTAGAGTTGTTGCTACGCTTATTGCCGCGGTGGAGTCGTTCGTTCTTTGACTCCGACGGTTTTGAGGTTTTTGATTGCGCGATCACCCCAATCACCGAATTGCCGCGGTCAAGTCTAAACGAATGAGACAGTATCCCCGCGAACAAAATAGGCAAAGCCCATGCAGAAAGTGGCGACTGAGGAATGGCATCTTCATGCTCTTTGCATGCTGTCTCCTATTGCAGCCAGCCACCGCGTCGCCGACCAAAGAGATCCGGCGCGTCCTTTTTATTCACGAAGTGAGTCCCTCGTTTCCCGGGGTAGGTCTCATCGATCGGGAGATAGACGCCGCTCTATCAGAATCGGACTATCAGATTGAGCTCTATAACGAGGCGCTGGAAATAACTCTGTTTCCAGATGATGCACACCAGCGGAACTTTCGTGAATCGTATATCCGCAAGTATCAAGATCGCAAGCCAGACCTGATCATCGCTGAGGGGGCCTCCTCCATCGAGTTCATGGCCGAGGCGCACGAGAAGTTCTTCCCGAACACCCCGGTTGTCTTTTGTGGAAGCAGCCAGGAACAGGTCGACAAACTGAAGCTCGACTCTCATTTTACGGGTACGTGGATGACTCTTGACCCGGAGAAAACGTTTCGCGCAGCGCTTCAACTGCAACCCAACACCAGGCGCGTGGTGGTAGTCGGCGGAGCGGGACCGTGGGACAGACCCATCGAGGCTCTCGTCAGGGACAGCCTGCGCAAGTACGAACCCAGGTTCGAGTTCACCTATCTCACTGACCTGGCAATGCCCACGCTTCTCGAACGACTGTCGCGGTTGCCGAATCGTACGATCATCTTCTATACGTCACTCACGCAGGATGCCGCGGGAACGCACTTCGTTGATCCAACGCAGGCGCTTCCGAGGGTTGTCAGCGTCGCGAATGCGCCAGTCTTTGCCGCGGCCGACGTTTTTGTTGGCCAGGGAACGGTGGGCGGCTATGCGACTAGTTATGTTATGCAAGGTCAGGTTGCTGGCGCGATCGCCGTGAGGATTCTTAAGGGGGAGCGGCCGCAGGACATCCCTGTCGTAAAAGGAACCAGCGTCTACATGTTCGATTGGCGAGCATTGCGACGCTGGGGATTCAGAGAAGGCGCCCTTCCGTCCGGGAGCGTCGTGCTTAATCGGCCGCCCGACGTCTGGCAGTTGTACAGGCGATACATCGTAGGTGCTGTTTTTGTGTTCTTGGCAGAATCCCTGCTGATTTTGGCGCTGCTGTGGCAACGGGCGAGACGGAGAAAAGTGGAAGACGAGCTGCTTGTTACTAACGACCGGCTTCGTTCGGCAATGGATTCCGGCAGAGCCGTGGGATGGGAGTGGAACCTTAAGACCGGGCGGGATTCTTGGTTCGGCGACCTGAAAACGATGTTTGGAACTCCGCCCGATACACATGTTTGGCGTACAGAGGACTTCTATGGATGCGTACACCCCGAGGATCGTCAGCACGTCTCGGAGACTGTAGCTAATGCCAAGACAAACCAAAAGCCGTATGCGGCGGAGTTCCGTGTCCTTCGGCCGGACGGAGCTCTGCGCTGGGTCGCAGCGACAGGAAAATTCTCCTATTCGCCAAACGGCGAGCCAGAGCGGATGTTAGGCGTAGCGCAGGATATCACCGACCGCAAGCGAGCCGAAGAGACTCTGCGCGAGAGCGAAGAGCGATTACGTCTGGCGGTCCAAGCGGGAAAGCTGTACGCGTTCGAGTGGGACATCGCAAGCGATGCAATAATGCGAACCGGACAGTGCACAGATGTCCTCAATTGGATGGCCGACCCAACATGTGATACGGGTCGGCAATTTGTCGCCAGAGTTCACCCCGATGACCGCGAGGCGTATGCGGCCACGGTGACCGGACTAAGTGCTGAAAATTTTACCTATCAAACCAGCTATCGGATGTTACGGCCCGACGGTAGTGTCATTTGGTTGGAGGAGAGCGGGCATGCCTTCTTCGACGGTCAAGGTAGGATGCTGCGGACGATCGGCATAGTGTCGGATGTCACGGAGCGCAGGCTTGCGGATGAGGCCCTCTCGAGCGTGAACCGCAGGTTGATTGAGGCGCAGGAGAAGGAACGTACCCGGATCGCCAGAGAGCTTCACGATGACATCTGTCAACGTCTTGCCCTGTTGACAAACGGATTGGAACAACTCCGACACGACCCTCCTGACTTGCCTGCCGAAGTCCAAAATCGGGTTGGCGTCCTGCGGGACCAAGCGTCGGGCGTAGCGACCGATATCCAGTCCCTGTCGCACGAGTTACATTCGTCGAAGCTTGAGCATCTAGGCGTCGTAACGGCCATGAGGGGATTCTGCAGAGATCTCTCTGCGCAGCAGAAACTTGAAGTCAACTTTGCACACCACAACATCCCATCCACCGTGCCGCAGGAGATTTCACTTTGCCTTTTCCGCATCTTACAGGAGGCCTTGCGAAATGCAGTCAAGCACAGCGGCGGGCGGCACTTCGACGTGGAGCTGTGCTACGCCTCGGATGCGATCCACCTCATCGTGAGCGATTCGGGATCCGGTTTTGACGTTCGAGAAGCAATGAAAACTCCCGGGCTCGGCCTTACCAGCATGGCGGAGCGTCTGAAGCTGGTGGATGGGCAGCTTTCCGTCGATTCAGAACCCAAACATGGCACGACGGTCCACGCCTGCGTTCCCCTCAGTTCGGGAAGCCATTCCCTGCGTGCAGCCGGGTAATTGGACCGAGATGGCCCTGTCCTTCGTGCAGGACGTCCTGGGTTCTGTGCGGAGCGTGTGGGAGATGGGTTGCCTGCCAAGAAGCAGAGAGGTTTCTGACGACTGGACTCGCTGATGTTTTGAAGCCCGGATACGAAATGTTCGAGCGTGCGCGATTCGAATGCGGGATTTGTTGCGAATTGCTAGACTGCCAGAAATTCGTTTAACCGACGACCAACTAAAGAACGGCTGGCGAAGCACGGCACCTTCGTGAGATTCAGTGCATCCTTGATAGCGTGTCTGGTGAAGTGTGCGCCAGCGTCTTATTTTTACGCGTTCGTACGGCTTCGAGTGTTTTCTCGATTTTGGTTACACGAGCTTCCGAGG
>Ga0210390_10000469_pt1 | contig 44187 bp, 41 predicted proteins | sample IncBWH11OmetaG_FD_161050 | JGI IMG/M metagenome (GOLD analysis project Ga0210390, IMG submission 161050) | Forest soil microbial communities from Barre Woods Harvard Forest LTER site, Petersham, Massachusetts, United States - Inc-BW-H-11-O ... | reverse complement strand
GCGGCGAGCGGGGGAGCAGAGCGCCCGGCGGCGAGCGGGGGAGCAGAGCGCCCGGCGGCGAGCGGGGGAGCAGAGCGCCCGGCGGCGAGCGGGGGAGCAGAGCGCCCGGCGGCGAGCGGGGGAGCGGAGCGTGGGAGTAGCGATCGCGTTTATCGCGATAGAAAGCGGGATCGAGACGGCGGCGGGGATCTGGGGGTACGTGTTCCTGACGTCCGGCCAAGGCGTGTCGGCGACGGTCGCCGGCGTCGCCGTGTCGGCTTACTGGGCGATGATGTTCGCCGGGCGTGCGCTGCTCGGACCGGTGGCCGAGCGGGCCGGGGCCTCCCGTGTGCTGGCGATCGCCATCGCCGGGGTGCCGGCCGGCGCGCTGCTGATGACCGTACCCGGCCCGGCGGCCCTCTCGGTCGCCGGGATGATGCTGCTGGGGCTGGCGGCCGCACCGGTGTTCCCGCTGCTCACCCTGACCACGGCGGCCCGCGTCGGGGAGGGCGGCGCCGCGACGGCGGTGGGCCTGCAAACGGCCGCGTCCGCCATCGGCAGTGCCGCCCTCCCGTCCGGGATCGGGCTGGTCATCGGGGTGGCAGGCGCCCAGGTGACCGGCCCGGCGCTGCTCGTGCTCGGGCTCGCGATGTGCGCGGTCTACGCGCTGGCGCTGCGTCCGGCGCGTGCCGTCGGCACCGTTAGGGGGTAGCCGATGCGGTGCCGCGGCCCTGGCCGTTCACCGCCTTGCCGCCGCCGACCTTCACCGGCTGGTCGAACGGCTGCGCCTTCGCCGTCTTCAGAAGTTGGGACAGCTTGCGCACTTCCTGCTGATAGTCGGCACGGTACTGCTGCACCGCGGCGGACAGCGCCTGCTGGTTGGCGTTGACGATCTGCTGCTCGTAGCTGGCCTGCACGGCGAAGTAGATCCCGGCCAGGTCGGTGGACTGGGTGCAGTTGGCGTCGGTGACCGCCATCGCGATCTGCGCCTGGTTCTCGGTGGCGCTCACCGACGACCCGCCTATGTTTACGTGAACACCGCCGGGGCCGCCGCCGAAGATGCTCCGCATCTCGTCCTTGAACCCGGTCCCCGGGTCGGGGTAGGTGTACCCGTTCCTCGCCATGCAGGCGGACCACGCCTTCGTCGCGTTCTTTATCGCCGCGTTGTCCTGGATGTCGTTGTAGAGGGTGTTGGTTATCGACTGGATTCCGGCCAGCGGGCCGTTGTTCACCTCGTTACTGAAGTCTTGCGTGATCGTCTGGCACTTGCCGATCGCCGTCTGCTCGGCCGCGGGGTAGCTTTGCGGGCTCGTCCCTGGCGACGGGTTGTCGATGCCCAGGGAACTCAGCGCCGAGCCCGGGGGCCGGAGGAAACCCCACTGCTGCGCGGTGGCCAGGCCCAGGTAGCCCCACGCCCCCCAGGGCTGCCCGAACGCGAGCCCCGCGACATTGATGGAGACGGCGATCGCGACGGGGCCGCTTCCCGGGTACCCAGCGGCGCTCATGCATGCCTCGGTGATCGCGTTGGTTGACTCGTTGGGCGCCAGCCCGTCGTTGTTCGACAGGCCGAGGGCCGCGTACGGGGTGAACGCCATGCGAGACAGCGCCGCCTGGACCGAGTCCGGTGGCGACGGCCTGCCGACGCTGGGATCGGTCACGGTCACGTCCGGTCCCGATGAGCCTGCCGTGGTGCACGCGGCAAGCCCGGCGCAGCAAACGCCGGTGAGCAGCACTCCTATGCCGCTGCGTATACGCATTGCCGTTCCTTTCACTGGGGTTGTCAGGCGGCGGGTCAGGCGGTCCGCAGGGCGGCCAGCGGGCTGGTGCGGGCCGCGCGCAGCGCCGGGTATGCTCCGGCCAGCACGCCGACGACGGTGCCGATGAGCGGCGCGGGCAGCGTATAGGCCGGGTTCAGCACGGCGGTCCAGTCCTTGGCCGCCGCGGAGATGACCACGACTCCGGTGCCGATGCAGGTGCCGATCAGCCCGCCGAGCGTGCCGAGCACCGCGGCTTCCGCCAGGAACTGGGCGGCGATGTGCCGTGGCCGGGCGCCGACGGCGCGGCGCAGGCCGATCTCCTCGGTGCGCTCGAGCACCGCGACCAGCGTGGTGTTGGCGATGCCGACAGCGCCGATCAGCAGGCTGATCAGCGCGAGTACCAGGAACAGGCTGGCCAGGTCGCCGGTCACCTCGCTCTGCAGGTTCTGCGGGTTGGGCGGCGAGGCCACCACCAGCCGGCTCGGGTCGGTGGGGAGTTCGGCGGCCGCGATCTGCTTCGCCACGGCCTGCGCCGCGCCGATCCTGGTCGCGACGACCATTTGCGCCTCATCCTGGTTCCCGATGCCCGGCTCGGGATTGGCGAAGTCGGCCAGGGCGGTGTTCTCGGGGATCAGCATGGCGCTCTCGTCGGTGACCACTCGCTGCGCGGAGCTGTAGATGCCGACGACCGTGTACGCGATGCCGTTCACGAACACCGCGGGATGGCTGGCCAGGCGCGCGGGTGCGATGCCCAGCTCGGCCGCGGTGCCGGTGTCGATCATCGCGACGTGCTGCGCGGATTCGTTCTCGTAGCTGGTCAGCGGGGAGCCGGCGACCATGGTGACGTCCATCGCCCGCACCGCGCCAGGCGAGGCCGCGAGCAGGCTAACCGTCTGGGATGCGGTCGCGGACAGGGCCAGCGAGCCGGTGAAGTTAGTGCCGTCAGGAAGCGAGACCGGCCACCAGACGCCCGCGGCGACCACCCCGTTGATGCGGTCGGCGATCGCGTCCGCGTCGGCGGGGAAGCCGATGGCCGGATTGGTTCCGGGCCGGGCCACGTCGTTGACCGGGCCGTTGTCCTGCACGTTTACCGTGGTGTCCGCGAGGATCGTGAACTGATGGGAGATCTGACCGGCCCCGGTAGCGGTCAGCCCGAGCACCGCCACGAAGGCGCCCACCCCGAGCACGGTGCCGAGCATGGTGAGCAGCGCCCGCCCGGGGCGCTGCACGATCCCCGCGACGGCCTCGCTCGCCGTGTCCCGGCCGGACAGTCGCGGCGACGGCAGACCGGTGCGGGCCCTACGCATGGCGGGCCCCGATCCGCTCGGACAGCATCCCGTCGCTGATCGCGATCGCCCGGCGGGCGTGCGACGCGACGTTGGCGTCGTGCGTGATCACCACGATCGTGAAGCCGGCCGCGTTGAGCTCGTCGAGCAGGTCCATCACCGTCGCCGCGTTCCTCGAGTCGAGGTTTCCTGTCGGCTCGTCACACAGCAGCAGGCTCGGCCGGTTCACCAGCGCCCGCGCGATCGCGACCCGTTGGGATTCCCCGCCCGACAACGTGGTCGGCAGCGCGTCGAGGCGGTGCCCGAGCCCGACGCCGCGCAGCGTCTCGACCGCGCGGTCGAGGCGCTGCGCCCTTGGCGTCTGGTTGTACAGCTCGGCGAGCAGCACGTTTTCCAGCGCCGTCCGGTACGGCAGCAGGTGGAAGGCCTGAAAGACGAACCCGATGCGGCTCCCGCGCAGCGCGGACCGGTCCCGGTCGCCGAGCGCGCTTGTGTCCAGCCCGTCGAGCAGGTAGGTGCCTGCCGTCGGCGCGTCGAGCAGGCCGAGCACATGGAGCAGCGTGGACTTGCCCGATCCGGACGGCCCGGTAACAGCGACATAGTCGGCCGCGTCGATCACCAGGTCCGCCGGACGCAGCGCCGGCACCGGTGGCGGGCCAGGGTAGGTGCGGGTCACTCCCCGCAACTCGATCACGGGAGAGCTCATCAGCCGCTCACCACCACGTTCTGGCCGGCCTTGAGCGCTCCGGGTGTCACGGGCGTGACCTGCGCGTATCCGTTCTCGGAGATGCCGGGAGTGACCGGCACCTGGGTCTGCTTGCCGTGCGCGCCGACCACGGTGACGAAGCTGGTGCCTGACGCCGTGGCGACGATCGCGGCCACCGGGACCGTGAGCACCGGTCCTTCTGTCTGCCCGGTGTCGACGGTGACCAGCACGTTCTCTCCGTTGAGCGCAGCGGCCAGCGCCGTGGTCGGGCGGACGGTGAGCGGCACGAACGGGGTCTCCCCTGAACTGTTCGACGAGCTTGAGGAGCTCGAGGAGTTGGACGAATCCGACGACGAGGACGAGGAATCCGACGACGAAGACGAGGAACTCGACGAGCTTGACCCGATGTCGACGATCGTCCCGGTCGGCACGGTCGTGGTGGCCGTGCCCAGGTTCGCCACGGTCCCTGTCGCGTGGATGCCGGTCACCTCGTCGAAGATCTGCACCTTCAGGCCGGCCTTTACCTGCGCGGCGTACGCGGGCGGCAGCTCGCCGGTCAGCGCCAGCGACCCGCGGGCGGCCAGTTCGAGGAACGGCTGCCCGGGCTGCTCGCCGGTCGCGCCGTTCACCGCGATCACCGTCGCCGGCAGCGACGGCACGAACACCACGTCCGACGCCGGCACGCCGCCAGAGGACGGCGGGGTGTACCCGAGGTGCTCGTAATACAGGTACACCGCGTACTCGGTCGCGGAGCCGAAGTAGCCGGGCGTGTCGTAGCCGTCGTAGTACCCGAGCGCGGCGAGCGCTTTTTGCAGCTCGGCCACGTCCGGGCCGCTCTCGCCCGGGGTCAGGTCCCGCCACGCGGGCACCGTGCCGGTCAGCGTGAACAGCGGCTGGCCGTCGATCTCGGCGAGCTGTTCGCCGTTCTTGATCGTGTTCCCGGCCGCGACATCCAGCTTGGAGATGTATACCGGGGACGAGCTGGAGCCGGAGCCGGAGCTGTCCGCGCCGGTCCCGCCGGAGGACGGCGCGCTGGGGTACACGGCGTACTCGGTCGCCGGATAAATGACGCCGCGCATCTGAACCGACGATGTCAGGATCTGAGAGACGACCTGCGCCGTGGTCACCGTAGGCGCGGGCGGCGCGGTGTCCGCGGCGAGCTGCGCGGGAGACTTCACGAACGAGGCGCCGATCAGCCCGCCGACGGCAAGCAGGCCGGCGCCGGTGCCGACCCCGATCAATACGTTCCGTCGGCGGGCCAGCCGCGACCGGCGCGCTGATCGCCCGCGGTCGCCTTCAGAAGTGCCGCTCTCCTTGGCCGGAGAGCCCAGTTGGGTCACAGGATCCTCCCCTGATCGGGTGCGGAGTTTCCTCCGCTGACGGGTGCCAATCCTGCGGGGCGGATCTGCAGTGGGTGCGGGAGAACTGTGTGAGCTCCATGTCAATGCCGGCCCACGGTCGGCTCACACGAAACTTGCAGGTTTCTCTCACGCGGTGTTCACCGCGCGGTGCTGCGATGATGCGGTGATTGCCGGTGACAGTGCCAACCTGCTCGTAGTGGACGACGAGCACTTCCTGCGGGACGCGGTAGCGGCGTCGCTGCGTTTTCTCGGGTTCGAGGTGACGTCGGCGGACAACGGGACCGAAGCGCTCCGGCTCGCCCGTGACAAGCCCTTCGACCTGGTGATCCTGGACGTGATGCTGCCGGACATCGACGGGTTCGAGATCGTCAGGAGGCTGCGCAGGGACGGGAACCTCGTTCCCGTGATCTTCCTGACCGCGAAGGATGCCAAGGAAGACAAGGTCAACGGGCTCACCATCGGTGGTGACGACTACATGACCAAGCCGTTCGGCCTGGAAGAGCTCGCCGCCCGGGTCCGCACCGTGCTGCGCCGGACCCGCCCGGCCCGCGCCGATCCGGTGCTGACCTTCGCCGACCTCACCCTCGACCAGGACAGCTACGAGGTCAAACGGGCCGGGCGCGGAATCGACCTGTCGCCCACTGAGTTCCGGCTGCTGCGCTACTTCATACTGAACCCGGGCCGGGTGCTCACCCGCACCCAGCTCCTCGACCACGTGTGGGATTACGACTTCGGCGGGTCGAGCACGGTCGTGTCAACGTACGTGGCCTACTTGCGGCGCAAGCTGGCGAGCACCGGACCCGACCTGATTCACACCCAGCGGGCTGTCGGCTACTGCCTGCGCCTGCCGCGGCCGGACGATCCGGGGGAGCCCGATGATGAGACACCCTAAGGCGCTAGTGAGCCGGCTGTGGCGCGCCCAGCTGCGCCTCAAGGTGATGGCTGGCGTCGTGATCGTCACGCTGGTGGCGCTCGTCGCGTTCGACGTCGCCGCGGTCAACGTCATGCGCCGGAACCTGCTCAGCCAGACCGACGCCAACTTGCAGGTGGCGCTGACGCTGACCAAGCCCATGCTGGCCAGGATCCTGGCGCCGCCGCCGGGCCAGGTGTTTCAACAAGGACGCGCGGTCGCCGCGGGTGCCGCGGTCCCCTTGTCACGCAAAGCACCCAACTTCATCGCGCTCGCCGGCGCGTTCGACATGGTCTTCCTGCCAAGCCGTGGCGCCCAGATAATGCTGCAAGAAGCCGCGGGCGGGAAAGCGGGCGGCGTCAACTGGACACTGTCGCCAGTGGCCGCCAAGGTCGCCCTCGCGCCTGGCCCGCACACGGTGGCCGCCCAGCCCGGGAGCGCGTTGATCCGCACCGAGTCCGTCCACGTCAAAGGCGGTTCGCTCGTCGTCGGCGCCAATCTGGACCAAGTCGACACGACGATGGGCCAGTTCGAGCTGGTCGTGTTGTTCGGTTCGATCGCCATCGTGCTCCTCATCGGCTTCGGTGTGTTCCTCGTGCTGCGCCGCGGCCTGCGGCCGATCGAGACGATGGCAGCGCAGGCCGACCGGATCACGGCAGGCGACCTGACCGAGCGGGTGACCCCGCACAGCCCGCGCAGCGAGGTGGGCAGGCTCGGCACCGCGCTCAACGGGATGCTGGCCAGGATCGAGGCCAGCGTGGACGAGCGCGAGGCCAGCCAGGAGCAGATGCGCCGGTTCTTCGCCGACGCGAGCCACGAACTGCGCACCCCGCTGGCCTCGCTGCGCGCCAACGCCGAGCTGTACCAGCAGGGCGCGCTGGCCAGCCCGGACCAGGTGGATGAGGTGATGCGCCGGATCACGCTGGAGACGCGGCGGATGGGCCGGCTAGTCGACGACATGCTGCGCCTGGCGCGGCTCGGCCAGCATCCCGGCCAGTATCGCGAGCCGGTCGACCTCACCGCCCTGATCAGGGACTCCGCGGAGCGAGTGGGCATCGCCGACCCCGCCAGGGTCTGGCGGGCGGACATCGCCGACGGCCTGGCCACGGTCGGCGACGAGGAACTGCTCCGCCGCGCGGTGGACAACCTGCTCACCAACGTGCTCGTACACACCCCGCGGGACGCGACAGGGACGATCACGGCCTCCGCCGCCGACGGGATGGTCACGGTCGAGGTCAGCGACGACGGCCCGGGCGTGCCGCCCGACCGGCTGCCGCACATCTTCGAGCGCTTCTACCGGGCCGGGGCGCGGCCGTCCCGCCCCGGCTCAGGCCTCGGCCTGGCGATCGCCGCCGAGATCGCGACGGCTCACGGCGGCACCGCGCAAGCGGCGTCGGTGGCGCCGCAGGGGCTGGCCGTCACGCTGACCGTTCCCCAGGAGGCGAGGGCGGCCACGGGGGGACGGGTAGTCCCTCTGTTCGCAGGGGAGATCGCTCCCTACCAGAGCGCCCTCTCCACCCAGCCTCAGCCCCGTCTCACCATTCGAGATACATGACATGTCATAGGGCAACAGCGCGCCCTCCGAAACGGGCAAATCAGGCGTGTAGAGGTACGTCTTTTGCCTTAAGTCAGTAAGTGACCAGGTTGTGGCTGCGTGTGAGGGGCCGGGCGGGGCCGGGGATGGGATTTGGCTCCCGCCGTTCGGGATGACTCGAATGATCAGCCGGTGCGGGACCGGAGGATGTCGTCCAGGACAGGACCTGGTGCGGCGGCTGGCTCCGCGAACCATTCCCGGCCGGCGAACAGCGCGAACACCGGGGCGGGCAGCCTGACCGCGAATCGGAACAGCCGCGACGCCCGGCCACGTCCGTTGACCGGTGAGCGGTGCGCGGCCAGCGCGGCCTGCTTGCGCGCGGCGTAGCGGCGCACGTTCACCCGGTGCGTGATCGCGGCGCGGGGCGTGCCCGCGGACCTCGCTTCGGCCACCGTGTACCGGGCAACCAGGCGCAGTCCGCGCAAGATGGTGACGCCGCGGACCGCCAGTTCCCGCGGCACGGTTGCCTCGATGACCCGGACGCCAGCCAGTTCGGCGGCGAGAGTGCCGACCTCATGCACCTTCACGTGGTCGCGGTGGTGGTACCCGCCTTCGGGGTCGTAGCTCAGCAGCAGGTCGGCCTGCTCCTCGCGGAGCAGCCCGGCGAGCTTCGCGGCCGCCTCGGCCGCGTCGGCGCGGGCGAATCGCGCCCGGCCGGGCGGGTCGGGGTAGAGGACGGGTCCGTGGCCGCTGTCGGCGTAGCCGAGGTGCTCGGCCCGCGCGGCGCCCAGGATCGCGGCACTGGCGCGGAACTCGTCCAGCCTGCTGTTCGGCTCCTCCATGGCACCGTCACAGGCGACCACGATCACCACCCGGTGCCCCTGGGCAGCCAGCTTGGCCAGCGTCCCGCCGGTGAGCAGCACCTCATCGTCGGGATGAGCATGGAACGCCACGACCGTCGCCATGATCACCAGCCTGACATGCCGTGGCGCGCGCTGTCCCCCACCCCGGCGGTACAGCATGAGGGCTGTGGCCCAGATCCCCGGAGAAGAGGCATGGTCCACAGCCCTCGGTTAGCGGTCGCGGTGGATGTGCGACGCGCGGCTGACGAACACGACGGCCAGGGCGATGACGGCGACCCAGAACCATGGCACGAAGAAGGCGGCGACGGTGTGCCCCACCGCGATCGCGAGCGCGATGACGAGCACCACGACCAGGAGCGGGCGCGCGCCGCCGTGGCGCCGGCGCCGGTAGGGGACCGCCGGGCCGTTCGGGCCGCCCATCCCTGAGGCCCCCGCCGGCTCAGGGTCGGGCAGGTCGTCGAACAGGCCGTCGAGGTCGCCTCGGGTCTTGGCCGCCATCGCCCGGCCGACCCGCTCGTCGAACTCGGCCTGGTCGAGCCGGCCGTCGCTGTAGTGTGCGGCGAGACGTTCGGTGACCGCGTTGCGCTCCGCGTCCGAGACGCGGATGTGCTGGTCGGAGTAGCGTACGCGGCGCGACCACTGCTGGCTGGATGTCGATGACATGGCGCGGGTCTCCTAACGGCTTCCGTGCTGCAGGGAGTCGAGCAGCGAGCTTGCGATCGATTCGTCGGTGCCCTCTTCCGGGATAAGCAGCAGGCCGGCCAGGTAGGCCGGGATGCCGGCGCCCCCGAGGAAGGTGAGGATGACGAAGGCGATGCGGACGAGCGTGACGTCCACGTCGAGGTAGTCGGCGATTCCGGCGGCGACGCCGGCCAGCATGCGTCCGTCGTAAGCGCGGCGGAGCGGCGGGCGGCGGCGGGCCTGGGTCTCCGGCATGGGCTGCGATTCCGTGGTGTCTGTGTAAGTGCTCATGGCTCAAGCCTGCGGCCTCGTGCCGCGCGGGGGTATGGGGATCTGCCCTGGCGCGACCCTGATCCGGCTGCTTGCGACCCTGAGGCCGGGTCAGGCATTGATCGGGGAAAGCCCGGATAGCCCCGACCGGGTGATACAGGTGATGATGGTCATGTGCAGCAGGATCCAAGCCAACCGTCGTGGCCGCCGTTCCGGTTTGATGAACCGGACGGCCCGGACGCGCGTTCCGACCGCCGTCTCCGCCACTGGGGCGGCAGGCCCGGCTGGCACGACGACGGTGCCTGGCACGGCCCTGAGGCCTGGGGAAACCGGAGGGCGCGGATGCGCCACCGCGGCGACGGTCAGCCGCTGCGGCGTGACCCGCAGGACCGCCTGCTTGGCGGTGTCGCGGCCGGCATCGCCGCCTGGCGCGGCTTCAGCCCCACATCTGTTCGCATCGTGCTCACGGTGATCGCGCTGTTCACCGGGGGGTGGGCGATCCCGCTGTACTGCGCCGCCTGGCTGTTGATCCCCGCCAGGGACGCGGAAACGAGCATCGGCGCCAGAGCACGGCACGACTCGGCGGGCATTACGCTGGCCGTCGGCCTTGGCTCGCTGCTGTGCGTGATCTTGCTGCTCGCGGGCGTGCTGAACAACAACGTGGTCGCCACCTACGGTTGGCCGCAGGTGGTCAGCTTGCTGTGCCTGACGCTCATCTGGCGTAACGCGCCGGATAGCGAGCAGGAGGCGATTCGGCACCTCGTCGAGCCGTTGGAAAGCCTGAGCACCGGGGGTGGCCAGACCCGGCGGCTGTCGGTGATCCGCCTGGTGGTGGCCGCCTTGCTGCTGGCCGGGGGGCTCGGCTGGCTGGTGGAGTCGCACGAGAAGCTCTCATACCTGGCCGCCCCGCTGGGTGGCGTGGTCCTGGTCGCGGGCGGGCTCGTGCTCCTGCTCGGGCCGTGGTGGCTGCGGATAGCCCGCGATCTGATGGTGGAACGGCAGGCGCGGGCAAGGGCCGAGGAACGGGCCGACATGGCCGCCAGCCTGCACGACTCGGTGCTGCAGACGCTCGCGCTCATCCAGCGGCGCGCCGACGATCCGCAGCAGGTCGTCCAGCTGGCTCGCGCGCAGGAGCGGGATCTGAGGTCCTGGCTGTTCGAGGGGCGGGCCCCCGGGGAGTTCGACGCGACGTCGTTCGGGGACGGGATCCGCCAGATCCAGCGGGACGTCGAGGCGAGGCACGGGATTCCCGTCGAGGTGGTCACCGTCGGGGACTGCCCGTTGGACGACGACATCGGCGCGCTGCTCGCCGCGGCCCGCGAGGCCACCGTGAACGCCGCGAAGTGGTCCGGTGCCAGTGTCATCTCGCTGTACGCCGAGGTCGAGCCGGACACCGTGGAGGTGGCAGTCAGGGACCGCGGGAAGGGCTTCGACCCGGACGCGGTGCCAGGTGACCGCAAGGGGCTGGCCGAGTCGATCCACCGCCGGATGTCCCGGCACGGCGGCTCGGCGGCGGTCAACTCGGCGCCGGGCGAGGGCACGAAGGTGACGCTTCGGCTGCCGCGAACGGATACTCCCGCGCCGGGTCCGGCTGATGGGACGGGTGAGGTGCAGGGCAAGGGGAGGCGTCGGTGACCGGGTCATCCAGCGCGCCGCGGGTGGTCCTGGTGGACGACCACGGGCTGTTCCGCTCCGGTGTACGGGCCGAGCTTGGCCGCCACGTCGAAGTGATCGGCGAGGCCGAGGACGTCGGGCCCGCCATCGACATCATCGGACAGCTCCTCCCCGACGTGGTGCTGCTCGACGTGCACCTGCCCGGCGGCGGCGGCCAGGCGGTGATCGCCGCGGTCAAGCAGGAGCACCCCGATGTGCGGTTCCTGGCGCTGTCCGCCTCCGACGCGCCGGAGGACGTGATCGCGGTGATCAGGGCGGGCGCCCGCGGTTACGTGACGAAGACGATCAGCACGGAGGACCTGGCGGACGCCATCCGGCGGGTCGCGGACGGCGACGCGGTGTTCTCGCACCGGCTCGCCGGGTTCGTGCTCGACGCGTTCGCCGCCGCGCCGTCGCCAGCCGACGTCAAGCCGTCCTTCGACCCCGAACTCGACCAGTTGACCAGCCGCGAGCGCGAGGTCCTGCGGCTGATCGCCCAGGGCTACACGTACAAGGAAATCGCCCGCGAACTGTACATCTCCGTCAAGACAGTCGAGACACACGTGTCGTCCGTGCTGCGCAAGCTCCAGCTTTCCTCCAGGCACCAGCTCACCCGCTGGGCCGCGGAGCGCCGCCTGACCTGAGCGGCCGACCTAAGCGGCTGTAGGGTGCGGTGCATCAGTTGCGGCAGGATCGCCGTAAGGATCAGCCGGGCGGCAGTGAGGCCGCCGGAACCTGGGGAGGCGACGATGCCGGCCGTGCAGGCGAACAACATCGAGATGTATTACGAGGTGCAAGGCGAGGGCGAGCCGCTCGTCCTCATTCCTTACCTGGCGGCGGACCAGGCCTGCTACGCGTTCCAGGTGGCAGATTATGCCAGCCATTTCACCTGTTACACCGTCGACCTGCGCGGGGCAGGCCTGTCCGGGAAACCCGAGGGCACCTACACGACCGAACTGTTCGCCGACGACATCGCCGCCTTCATGGCCGCGGCCGGGATCGACCGCGCCCACGTCAGCGGGCTTTCGCTCGGCGCCGCGGCCGGGATGTGGCTGGCCGCGAAGTACCCATCGCTGGTGAAGTCCCTGTCGCTGCATAGCGCCTGGCCCGCCACCGACCCGTACGTGCGGGTCGTCGTGGAAACCTGGCGGACGATGGCCAACGGGCTTGGCGACGTCACCGACATGGTCATCCAGGGCATTTTCCCGTGGTGCTTCACGCCTGAGCTGTACGCGGCCAAGCCCGGGTACATCGAATCGCTCGCCGACTTCGTCCGGGGCCGGCCGATGCCTCCTGTCGACGCGTTCATGCGCCAGTCAGGGGCGGTGCTCTCGCACGACGCTTCCGGCGTGCTTGGCCAGATCGAGGCGCCGACCCAGATCACGTTCGGCCGGCACGACGCGGTGACTTCGACGAGGTTCGCCGGGCCGCTCACCGAGGCGATCAAGGACTCCGAGCTCGTAGTCTTCGAGGACTGCGCGCACGCGCCCATTTACGAGAACGTGGCCGAGTTCAACGCCGCGACGCTGGAGTTCCTGACCCGTCAGTCGGGCTGAGGGCTGTCCCGCCCCCACACTTGATCGCGGCGGGAAAGGCGGGTGAGCCGGCGGGCGATCCGCGTGCGGTCCGGGTCGTCCGTGGCCCGGATCCGCTCGATCAGGGTCGTGGCGTGCGTGCCTACGTGCGCGCGCCACGACCTGGTCTGCCCCATCGTGGCGGAGACCGGCGGCGGTTCGATGGCCAGGATCTGTTCGGCATACCGTTCCAGCAGCGTGCCCAGCGGGCCGCGGGAGCCGCGCACCCGGAGGGCGGCGATCTTCCGCAGGTCGAGGAGGCGCTCGGTGTCCGGTGACGCGATTACCCGCCGCTCCAGGTCCCAGGCCGAGCTCGTGAGCCAGCGCGGGTTCGCCGAGCCGTCCGGGTTCAGCGCGGGGACGACGTAGGCGGCCCGGGCGCCGGGCGCCCGCTGCCAGGCACGCCGCTCGTCCCTGCGCAGCGACGCGAAAGCCCGGCTCTGCAGCTGCAGCTGCCGCTTGGCCCACAGGTACTCCTCGAGGAAGCCAGCATTCTGCGGCCACTCGAGCTCGCTCAGCGCCTGCAGGACCACCTCGCGGATCGGTGGTCCCGGCTTGGTGGCGCGGAGCCCCGCGCTGGCGGTGCGCCGGAGCTGGTCGATCAGTTCCTCTCGGCGCTGATCGAGCCGTCCGAGCATGGTCGCCTGGGCGACGAGATCCGCGACGGGTACCTCGTCGTCGCGCGCGTCGTCCGCGAGTCGCTGTGCCAGGCGCCGGGTCTGCTCGAGCGTGGCGATCAGCTCGTCGCGGGCAACAGGCAAGGTCACAGCGTGCTGTGTACCCACGAACGACGGCCGTGATGCATGGTGCCCATGCGATTGGCGCATGGAGGGACTGGGTACCGAACTAGACGAGAGGGGAGATCACGAAGGAGGTGTTTGCGGTGCCTGCTACGAGGGTCACGCGGTTGCACCAGGCGCCGTCCGCCAGGCGGCGTTTCCCCGCCCGCGCGCTGCACGTGGTCGACATCGAGAACCTCGCCGGCACCGCGGTGCCAAGCCTCGGCCAGGTCATGGAGGTCCAGGGGCGCTACGGGGCGCGACTCGGCTTCGGCGCCGACGACCTTGTGGTGATGGCCGCCAGTCATCTTGGGCTGCTGAACGTGGCCCTGGGCTGGCCGCATGCCAGGTACCGCGTCCGGTCCGGGCCCGATGGCGCCGATCTGGAACTGCTCGACGTGCTCTGGCATGAAGACGTCGCCGCCAGGTTCACGCATGTCGTGATCGGATCGGGCGACGGGGTGTTCGGCCAGGCGGCGGCGAACCTGTCGGAACGCGGCGTCCGGGTGACGGTGGTGAGCCGCCGGGACAGCCTGGCCACGTCGCTGGCCCGGGTCGCCATGGACGTCGTGTACCTGGACACCTCGCAGGCCGCCGCCGCGTAGCTCCCGGAACGCGAAACGGCGGTGGGAGGCGGGGTTGCCGCCTCCCACCGCCGTTTCAGCTAGTGCCTTACCTGCCGTACTGGCCGACGCCGAAGCCGCCGGTGATGATCGCCGCCATCTTAGGCGTGCCGACCCCGGTGGCCTCGTCGTAACCCGGCGTGGTCGGGTACAGGCCGTTGTTGGTCGCGGCCTGCTGGCGCGGGCCGATGCCGGTGATGTCGTTCAGGTACTCACTCGGGTTGGTGCGCAGCCAGGAGTACACCAGCGGGTTGATGTTGCCGGTGCGGTGCCCCTGGTAGCTGTCACGGTCGGCGATTATCGCCGCCCACAGCGGAGTGGACAGGCTGGTGCCGCCGATACCGAACCAGCCGGTGGAGAAGGTAGCGCACGCGCTGTACGGCGTGGCCGTGGTGCCGGTGCAGTACTCGGCGTACGGGGTGAACTCGTCCGCGTTCGCCGAGACGTCCGGCGTCTCACGGCACGGGCTCCCCGTGCTGGCGAGCGTGCAGTTCGCCGAGCCGTTCGCGTACGTGGTGTAGGCGCTGTTGACGCCAGGACCCTGCTGGTAGAACGGCCGGCCCCAGTACTGGCTAGTGCCACCGCCGCCCGCGCCGCTGGCGGCGCACCAGTACAAGCCGCCCTGCTGGTCGTTGCTCGCGGCAGGCGCGTCGGCGTTGCACAGGCTGTCGACGTTCCAGACGGTCTCGGTGCCCTTGGCCGGGTAGGACGGCGTGGGGTTGGCGCCGGGGTTGTAGTTCTCGAACGAGGTGCCGCCGACGCTGGTCACCCACGGCTGGGAGGCCGGGTCGGCCTGGTCGACGATCGTGGTGCCGTCGCTGCGGATGCAGCCGAACGCGCCGGTGTCACCCGCGGAGTTGAACACGCTCTGACCCTGCAGCGCCATCTGCTCGAAGATGGTGTTCTCCGCCTGGACGTAACCCGCGGTGACGTCGTTCTCGCACACGCCCCAGCTGGAGCTGATCGTTGAGGCGACGTCCTGGTTGGCGATCAGCGTGTACTCGTCGAGCTCTGTCTGGCCGCTGTAGTCGTTGGGCGCGTTGTACACGAGGATGTGGGCATCCTTGGCGACCGCCATCGTGTTCTCGATGTCGGCGTCCACCTCGATGTCGTTCGCGTAGTAGTTGTACTCCGCGGGGCAGCTGTCGTCAGCGGGGCAGACCGCTGCTAGCGGGCCGCCGTCGACGGTGATGTTCGTGAGGTTCGGCGTGTAGTGCGGGCCGTAGAAGGTGCTCGCCCACGCGTCGATGTCCGACTGCTGGTAGGCGGACAGCTCGAAGACCGCGGCGTTGACGCCCGCGCCCTGCGTGCGCGGGCTGGCGGTCGGCGCGCCGTAGATGGAGTTGGTCTGCGACGGGGTGAGGCCGGCGCAGCCCGGGCCGCCACCGTAGCCGTACGGCAAGCTTCCGCCGCCGACGTAGAAGCTGAACAGCTGCGCGTCGGTCGGGTAGCCGGTCTCGCAGCTGGCACTCGACGACTTAGCGGCCGGCTTGCTCGCGGTCTTCCCGGCGTGGTTGAGCGGGCGGACGAGCGACGTGTGCTCGCGCACCGTGTTGGTCAGGCCGACCACGCCCTGAATCGACCCAACGATCGTGGTCGGCACGCTCAGTGCCTGCGAGTTCGAGTAGTAGCGGATGCCCCGCGGGTCCACGTAGTCGGTCAGCTTGGTGTGGAAGGCGGCCGTGATCTTGGCACTCGACCCGGCGACTCGGATCAGGAACGGCGAGCTGGTTGACGTTACCTTCAAGCCCTCGCTGGCCAGGTAGCTGGCGACCGAGGCCCGCTCCGCGGTCGACGGCGCGTACAGCCGGTCGAACCGCCCCGCTGCCAGGAACCGGTCATACTGGCGGCTGCCCTTGGTGTAAACGGCGCGGAGTTCGGCGGCCAGGTTCGCCTCATGCTGCGGCGCGAGCGCGACCTCGACAGACATGTTCGCGGCGGTGAAGGTCCCGGTCTGCCGGTCCGTGGTGGCGGGCAGGCTGTTCTTAATGGCGGCGAGCCGTGGCGTGGCGCTGGGCGACGCGACGGACGCCGCGTGGGCCCCGGCGAACGCGCCGGTGGCTGCCACCGCCGCGAGCCCGAGCACAGCTGCGCCGCCAGCCCTGAGCGGCCGGTTGAGGAAACGCAATGCTAACCCTCCTTGGGGTTAAGAGCGTCCTGACCGCCTCGCCCCTCGCGAGCGCCCGTTACCCGTGCGCCGTGTCTCCCGATGGCAGTGTGCAGGACAGTATCAAAAAGTGGTAAGCCGGTTATACCGTCCTGGAAGTGGCGTGAGGGATAGAAGTTGACCGATGTTAACTAATTTGCAACCATCTGCCGGAATCGTGTCGCGCTGGAGGTCGGTCAGCCCGTCGATCTCGACTAGCCGCCGCACGCCTGTTACGCGGAGATCAGGGCGTCCGTGAGCGGGTCGACCACTGCCAGCTTCGCCGCCAGGTCGTGGTCGAGGCCATACCGGGCGGCCAGCGTGGCGGCCGGGTAGTACGACACCCTTGTCTGGCCCGCGTCGTCCCAGATCAAGATCTTGAGCGGCAGGTCGAGCGCGGCCAGCGGCTTGGCGTCCATCACCGGCGTGCCGGCGGCCGGATTCCCGAAGATCACCAGGACTGTGTCGCGGAGGTCGAGGCCCGCCTCTTGCGCCTCGGCGGACTGGTCGATCGCCGCGAAGACCTTGATCCCCCTGGCAGTCAGCATGTCGGTCAGGTGCGCGACGGTCGCGGGGACCGTCCGGGGGCTGAGCTTGGTGACGATGCCTTCCTCGTTCGCGGCGTTGCCGTTTGTCATGAGCCAGCTCCGTTCGGGTATGAGCTCGTCGGTATGACTGATGGTAGGGGCGGGGTAACAGCGCCGTGCAGAGCCCCCTGCCGCGCGTCACCGCAGGGGTTGGCCGGCGGTCGGGAAGGACGTGTGGGACGCTAGTTTCCGGTCGAGACCGAAGGGAGCGCGCCCGTGCCAGAGCCGTCGCCCGAGCCGCAGCCGATACTCACGCCGCTAACGGCTGCTGCCATCTTCCTGGTACTGACGGTGAACCCGGGTGGTGAGGACGCGGCTCGCGACCTGCTGGGAGATGTCGCGGCGCTGCAGCGGTCGGTCGGTTTCCGGATTCCCGATGCCCGGTTGCAGGTCGTGGCCGCGATCGGCTCGCACGCCTGGGACCGCCTGTTCGGCGGACCGCGGCCGGCCGGGCTGCATCCTTTCCAGGAGCTCGCCGGACCCCGGCACCGGGCCCCGGCCACAGCAGGGGACCTGCTGTTTCATATCCGCGCTGACCGGATGGACCTGTGCTTCGAGTACACCGCCCAGGTGATGGCACGGCTCGCCGGGTCGGTGACGGTCGCCGACGAGATTCACGGGTTCCGCTATTTCGACGAGCGCGACCTGATCGGGTTCGTCGACGGCACGGAGTCGCCAAGCGGGCGGGTGGCCGTCGCCGCGGCCATCGTCGGCGATGAGGACCCTGAGTTCGCGGGCGGCAGCTACGTGATCGTGCAAAAGTACGTGCACGACATGGTGGCGTGGAACGCGCTGCCGATCGAGGAGCAAGAGCGGGTGATCGGCCGCACCAAGTTCGACGACATCGAGTTCCCGGACGACGTCAAGCCGGTGAATTCGCATGTAGCGCTGAACACGCTGACCGGACCTGACGGAGAAGAGCTAAAGATCGTGCGGGCGAACATGCCGTTCGGCGAGCCGGGGCGAGCGGAATTCGGCACGTATTACATCGCCTACGCGGCGACGCCCGCGGTCACCGAGGAGATGCTGCGGAACATGTTCCTCGGACGGCCTGTCGGCAACACCGACCGGATCCTCGATTTCTCTGTCGCCCTCACCGGTGGGTTGTTTTTCGCTCCGTCCGCGGACTTCCTCGAAGATCTGCCCGGTCCGCCGGGGCAGGCGGCGGCCGTCTCGGCCGACAGCTCCGCTACTGCCAGCCAGCCCGCCGCTAGCCCGGCCGGCGACGGCTCACTCGGTATCGGCTCCCTGAAAGGACAGCGATGAACAACTTGTATCGCGAACTCGCCCCGGTATCGGACGCGGCGTGGGCCAGCCTTGAGGACGAGGCCAGGCGCACGTTCGGGCTGCACGCCGCGGCCCGCCGGGTGACGGACGTGACCGGTCCGGATGGCGCCACGCTGGCCGGGATCGGGACCGGCCACCTGGCGCCGGTCGACCCGCCGGCCGATGGCATCCTCGCCGGGCTGCGCGCCTGGCGGCCGGTGGTACAGCTACGGGTGCCGTTCACGCTGGACCGGTCGCAGATCGACGCGGTGGAGCGCGGCGCGCTCGACCCCGACTGGGCGCCGGTCAAGGACGCCGCGAAGCGCATCGCCTTCGCCGAGGACCGCGCCGTCTTCGACGGCTACCCGGCGGCACAGATCACGGGCATCAGGCAAACCTCGTCGAACGCGGCGCTGACGCTGCCGCCCGAGGTGCGCGACTACCCGGACGTGGTAAGCCAGGCGCTGTCAGAACTCCGGCTGGCCGGCGTGGCCGGGCCGTACTCGCTGGTGCTGTCCGCGGACGCCTACACCGCGGTCAGCGAGACCTCCGACCACGGGTACCCGATCCGTGAGCACCTCGCGCGGCTCATCGACGGCAGTATCGTCTGGGCCCCGGCGATCGACGGTGCCCTGCTGCTGTCCTGCCGCGGCGGCGACTATGAACTCCGGCTGGGCGAGGACCTGTCGATCGGCTACCTGTCCCACGACGTGGAGCACGTGGAACTGTATTTCCAGGAGTCCTTTACCTTCGCCGCCTACACCGCCGAGGCCAGCGTTGTGATCACGGCCTCGTAGCTTCCGTCACTTCCAATACATTTGATTGGAATTTGCGCAAACTTCATCACAATCGGCCACGCCGGATTAGAATTCTCCTGTCTTGCACCTCTTGCCCTTTTACAGTGACGGGGATGGGCATATGTCGCCGAGCAGGATCATTAGACGATCTTTGATCGCTTTTTCCGCCGCATTTTTCGTCCTGCTAGGCACGTTGGCCGCGGCGGGCACGTCGCAGGCGTCGCTGCCGCCGTCGGCGTCGATGGTCTCGCTGACGGCGAGCGTGGCGCCGCCGGTGCCGTCGGGCACCACGCGCCTCGGGGCGCTCGCGCTCGACACGAACCTCAGCATCGAGGTCGCGCTCAACATCCCCGACCAGGGCGCGCTGACCGCGTTCCTCAGCGGGCTGTCTGACCCGAACTCGCCGGGCTTTCAGCACTTCCTGCGGGCCGGGCAGTTCGGCCCGATGTTCGGACCATCGCTGGCCCAGGTGGCGGCGGTAGAGAACGTGCTGAAGTCGGCGGGTCTGTCCCCCGGCCAGGTCTCCGCGAACCGGCTGGCCATACCGATCACCGCGTCGGCGGCCGCGATCGAGCGCGCGTTCGGGATCACACTCGAGAGCTATCGGCTGCCCGGCGGCCGGGAAGCTTACGCCAACATCAGCGCGCCGCGATTGTCCGCGGCCGTCGCCCCGCTGGTCCAGGGCGTGCTCGGGCTCGACGACGTCTACCAGGTGCAGCACCTGAGCAGCGGACCGCTGCCGGCCGCGCCAATCGTCTCGAACGCCTCGGGGAAGGCCGCGCCGGCCCGCCCGGCGAGCGGCCCCGGGCCGCAGCCGTGCTCCGCGGCGGTCGGCACGGCGAACACCGCGGACACGATCGCAGCACACTACGGGCTGTCGCTGCTCTACCTCATCCACGATTTCGGCAAGGGCGTCAAGGTCGGAGTTCTCGAGCTAGAGCCGAACCTGGCGTCCGACATCAATGCCTACGAGTCGTGCTACGACGTCCACCCCAAGTTGAGCTACATCCATATTGACGGCGGCGCCGGGTCCGGCCCCGGGTCCGGCGAGGCCGCGCTCGACATCGAGATGGTGGCCGGTCTCGCGCCGCAAGCCGAGATCGACGTCTACCAAGCGCCGAACACGGGGGGCGGCCCCGGCGACGGGGACTACGACATCTTCAAGAAGTTCGTCACCTCCGACACCGACAAGGTCCTGTCCGACTCGTGGGGTCTCTGCGAGGCCGAGTCCGTCCTAGCGAACGACAAGGCGCAGGAGTCACTGTTCGAGCAGGCGAACGCGCAGGGCCAGACGATCTTCGCGGCAGCAGGCGACCAGGGCTCGACCGCCTGCTACAACCCAAACGCCGGCACCGCGGACGACACGTTGAACGCTCTTAGCCCGGCGAGCGCCCCGTACGTGATCGGTGTCGGCGGCACCAGCTTCAGCGGCGCAGGCTCAAGCCAGCAGGAAATCGTCTGGAACGACTCCAACAGCCTGATCGGCAGCGGCGCCACGGGCGGCGGTGTCTCCTCCATCTGGTGCATGCCCAATTACCAGCACCAGACGCGAATTCCTGGAATCGTCAACTCCCATTCCAGGAAGGACACGAGTTCGTCCTGCCCGAGCAAGTACTACCGCGAGGTCCCCGACATTTCCGCGGACGGTGATCCGGTCTACGGGTACGCCGTGTACTACGAAGGACAATGGCAGCTCGGCGGCTTCGGGGGAACGAGCGCCGCCACGCCGGTCTGGGCATCCATCGCGGCCCTCACCGACGCCTCGCCGTTCTGCGCGGCCTACGGGGCCAAGGGCGCCACGCTCCCGCAGAACCTGTACAACGCGGTCGCCACGTACCATTCGTACGTCTACTCGTCGAATCCCCAGGTCGTGCGCGACGTAACCAGCGGCAACAACGACTATACGCCGTCCGGCTACACCGGTGGCCTGTACCCGGCGACCAAGGGATACGACATGGCCAGCGGGCTCGGCGTGCCGATGGTCAGCGGCCTGAAGAGTAGCTCGTGGTCCGTGTACCTCGCCGGGCTCACCCAGGTCCTGTGCCACCAGGCGGCCACCAAGCTGAAGACGGTGAAGGTCACGAGCGTCGTGCCGAACCACGGCCCGGCTGGCAAGAAGATCAAGGTCACGGTCCATGGCTCCGGGTTCCTGCCGATAGGCTCCGCCGACGAGGCACAGATCCTGTCCGGTAACAAGGTCCTCGCCACGGTTGCCGCCAGCTGCACCACGACCGCCTGCACGCTCACCCTGCCGGCCGAGTCGGCGCGGACGGTCGACATCAAGATCTTCGCGGAGTCTCTCTGGTCGAGCGCCAGGTCCGTCAAGGACCACTTCACGTACCGCCGTGCCTGACCGTAACTTGCTCGGTAGCCGGCGCCGCGGCTTCGACCCATCCTCGCCCGACTGCGAGTTCGACGTGCTGAGATCCGCGGCGTTGCGAAGCCGCCATGGTCAGGCTCTGAAAAACTCAAGCAAGTCCTGATTGAGTCGGTCCTTGAGCGTCGTGGGTAGGCCGTGCGGGGCGCCTTCGTAGAGCTTGAGGACCGAGCCCTTAATGAGCTCGTGCTGGAGCAGGCTCGCGTTCTTGTACGGCACGATCTGGTCGTCGGTCCCCTGAATGATGAGCGTCGGTATGTTGAACGTCTTCAGGTCCTCGGTCTGGTCCGTTTCTGAGAATGCCTTGATGCAGAAGTAGGCGCCGGGGAAGCCCGCCCGCTGGCCTTGGCGCCAGAAATCCTGGACAACGCCCTGCGAGGCCTTCGCGCCCGCGCGGTTGTAGCCGTAGAACGGCAGGGCGAGATCCAGCCAGAACTGCGAGCGGTCGGCGTGAACGCTGGCGCGTAGACCGTCGAAGACCGACATCGGCGCGCCGCCGGGGTTGGCGGGCGTCTGCACCATCAGCGGCGGCACGGCGGAGATGAGCACGGCCTTGGCCACGCGATCCGTGCCGTAGTTGCGAATGTAGCGGGCAACTTCGCCGCCGCCGGTGGAGTGGCCGACGTGGATGGCGGGCCCCAGGTCGAGGCTGGTGACCAGCTCATGCAGGTCGGCGGCGAAAGTGTCCATGTCCTGGCCGTTAAAGGGCTGGCTCGATCGGCCGTGGCAGCGGCGGTCGTGACTGATGCAGCGGAAGCCGTTGGAAGCCAGGAAGAACATCTGGTCTTCCCAGGCATCCGCCGACAGCGGCCAGCCGTGGCTGAAGAACACGGGCGGCCCGCTGCCCCAATCGTTGTAGTAGATCACCGTGCCGTCTGCGGTCGTGATCGTGCTGTGCCTCTTTGTGACAGATGGGTCAGATGCCATTTCTGCGCCGGTCATCCGGCATTCCTTTCTCTGGATCTCTGTGCACCGCCTCTAGGCGGTCACACTGTGTAGTGCCCTCGAATCCCTGCAGCAACCTGGCTAACTAATGTGCAAAACCTCACTGACTGTGACTGTGGGCGATAGTTGGCCCCTGTGACCGATACTTGGCCCGATAACTTGTTCGGACAGATCTGCCTGCTTTGCACTTCGGAACCGGAATGGTGGTCGGCGGAGGCGACCGCGACGGTAGCCATGCCGATACCCGCCTACGGCATTCCCATGAGGGTGCTATCAGCACCAGCCGCGTCACGCCGATGGCTCAGGGGACGAGCAACGCTGCGTTATTGGCGTCCGGATCTACCCTGTCTGGTTACACGCGCCCGGTCAGGTGCTGGCGCTCTCCTCGCCGGCCATCTGCCGCGACACCCTGATGTAACCCTCAAGGTCACGCACACGCTCGGCCGCCCTGTCGGCTTCAGTCACGGCCGAGGCCACTTCCGCCTGATCCCGCGCGACATCGTCACCAGCCTCGCGCTGCTCGGCCTCCGCGGCGGCCAGCAGGCCGTCCCCGTCCAGCCCGGGGTGACGGGCAATGAACGCGCCGATGAAGGTCATGTCAGCCACACGCCCCCGCGCCCGTTCCGCGGCGTCCCGGGCCCGGTCCACGTCCGCGTCGCGAACTTCGGCCTGAACCTGCGCGTGCCGCAGCGCCGCGGCCGCCCTCGCGGCGATGTCTTCGTACCCGAGCACGGTCATGCTCTCCTCCTCGCGTCGCACCCTGGCCACCTGACGCTACGACCCGTGACATCGTGCCTGTCAAGACTCCCCGCAGCGGGAAGTTTTCCCCGGCACGTTCCCTGCCCTGCCTGGCACTCACCGTATGGCCGGACGCGAGTTCCTGTCGTTTACCCGGGGCAGCAGCGCCGCGGGTTCGTCAACGAGTAGCGGCGGTCCGGCTGGGGCTAGTTGAGGGGCGGATGATCCGGCTGGAGGTGCTGAACGGTGTTCCGCCGTTGTCCAGTCCTCTAGTTCCGGCCGCTGCCGCCGCGCACCCGGACTTCGCTGCGTGATCTGGCGGCTGCCGCGTTCGCGATCCGGCCGGCCTGCCAGCGGCGCACGAGCCGCCGCAGTGCCCGCCTTCCGCGCCAGGCCGACAACCGGTTCGACGAACTCGTCCGGGCCATCGCCGCCGAGCTGCGCGGCGGCGAACTCATCAACTACCCACGCCCGCCGCACCGCCCTGTCCACCTGGGAACTCGACGAAGAAACCTGGCAGCACCTCGCGTCCGAGGCACGCGCCCGGACCGACAGCCGCTACCTGGCGCGGGGACCGCACGACCGTGTGGACCGCCTCGCAGCCTCCGTCGCCGTCTGGCAGCGGGCCACTCACGGCCACTACCGCTACGCGCCCTTGCTGAAGACCGCGCCAGGCGACTGGTTCCGCCGCAGCGACCGCGTTACCTGGAAGATCATGCTAGGCCGGGGCTCAAGCCCCGTCGGGATTGAGCTTCACCGGCTGCTCAGCGACTACGCCGACCAACTCGGCACCCGCATTGACGCCAGCTGACATGATGAGCCGAAGCTCGATAGTTGTCACGCCGGATCCTCGTTGCTGAACTAGGTGATCCCCGCGGACGAGACACGCTTGCTGTCGCCGATAAGGCAGTGAACCTGCTACCGGGTTCAGTTGGCAGGCCGCAGGCTCAGCCGACCTGATCATGACCGCGCGTGGACCATTGGTAACGAGGCTGCCAGCCGAGGACGCGGGCCGCGGCGGACCAGTCGAACAGGGAGCGCCAAGGGTCGCTCTCGGTCCGGTACGCACCTTTGTCATGGGCGGCTCTGACCACCGCAATCACCCCGCGCTGGCCCGCAAGCTGCAGGCCTGCCTGCGCTGGCGTAATGCCCACGCCCGCCACCCCGGCGTGCTGGCCGCCCAGCGCCGCGGACGCGCCCGCATCCGCAGCGAACGCCAGCAACGCTGGGGCGCCCGAAACCTAAAGCTGCCTAACCGAGCCGGTGCACGTTCGTGGCCAGCGCACTAGCGATGGCCGCGCAGGTCGTCCAGGAACCTGCGGGCGGCGGAGACGGCGTCGGTGCCGCGGCGGAAGGCCTCCGCGGCGGCGTGGGCCGCGGTCCCGGTCAGGCCGGGCATGGCCGCGGTGGCGTCGACTATCGGGTTGCCGGTTTCCTCGACGATGCGGGTGCCGGGCGGGATGCGCGGGCGGAATCCGGCCGGGTCAGCGGTATCGCCGGGATCCGTGGTGACGCCGTCCAGTTCCCACCATTCCGCGGGGGCGTCGCCGTCGTAGGCGATCAGGCGGAGCAGGCTGCCGGTCTCCGCGTCCACGATCGCGTCGGCCGGGTAGAACATCGTCGGTCCCGCGTGCGCCGCGCCGTCGCCGCGGGTCACCCGCAGGTGGTAGCCGCGGCGGCCGTGGTAGGTGATCTCCACGCCGCCGGACAGCCGCTCGCCGAGCAGCCAGGACGAGCCGACCATGCTCGCGAACTCGCCCGTCATCGGCCGCGCCGGCCCCACCAGGGTCACGTTCTCGCGGACCTGCCAGTGCTGCTCGCCGTCGCAGGCGATCATGAGCGGTCCGGGCCGGCCCTGCCAGGACGAGTAATCGAGGTAGTACAGCTCGGGGCCCCCGATACGCAGCTGGCCGGTCGACAGGGTCACCGTTTCCTTCCGGGCTACCGTGTCGAGGAGATAGCCGGCGCTGCCATGTCCCGCCGCGCGGAACGTGCCGGCCGCCTGGCCCAGAACCGCCTTCGCGTCGTTCCACCGCCGCACCGCAGCGCCGCGGACCTGAGGGTCGTCGCCGTCATACTGGCCGCTGCGGTAGAGCAGGCCGAGCAGGTCGTCGGAGGGCAGTGGCCCGTCTCCGGGATCGAGCGGGCCCGGTTCGGGAGACGGCATCGCGGCCATGAAGCTGGCCTCGGCGGCCGGGCGGTGGCCGGGCAGGTGCGGTGCCAGCCGGAGCCAGGCCCCGAGGCCGCCCGCCGCCAGGCCGGCCGCGTTCGCCGCCACCTGCCAGCCGAGTCCGCTCCGCCCGGGGGCATCCTCCGGATCCCGGACGGGGCGGCTGCCCGCGGGCGGCGCGAACCGGGCCGGGTCATCGGCTTCCGGCGGGCTCATCGTCACGGTCGTCAGCTCGAAGAGGGTGAGCAGCTGGCCCTGGAAAGTCTCCTCGCGGCGGAGCAGGATGCCGGTCTCGGCGTCCACGATCAGCTCGACGCGGTCGCAGGCGGGAGGGCGCAGGCTCGTCCAGGACCCCACGGCGCCGTGCCGGGGCACGGCCGTCACGGCGATCGCCTCGCGGCCGCAGGCGGTGACCGGGCCACCCACGTCCAGGGTGAACCCGGCGAGCAGGCCGGCCGGGCGGAACAGGGACGGAACCGGTAGCCCCGAGACGACCTCGAAGCCGGGCGGCGGGAGCGGCGGCGGGTCCGGCGGCCGGAGCGTCCAGGCCTGCTCGCCGTCAGATCCGTCGGCCTGTCCGCCGTGGTCGCCCTCGTACTCCAGGCGGTACCGCCGGCCGGGCGCGATCAGCAGGGCCGCGCGCCACCGGTGATAGCCGCCCCGCTCGTCGTCCGGCTCCTGCTCCACGTCCGGCATGCCGGGAGCTCCGGGGCGGAACCCCATCCGCCGCATCGACTCCGTCCGGACCGCCACTTCCCGGCGGCGGGCCAGGTCACCGTCCTGTTCGAAGCGCACCTCGGCGGACAGGGACAGGCGGGTCCAGTCGGCCCGGTAGAGCAACCCGATTACTTCTGGCTGGCCAGCCATGATGGACCATCCGAGGCGAGTCGGTGGCGGGAGGCGGGAATGCCAGCCCGTTTGGTCAAATTATGCCTTGTGCCGGCTCGGGACCCGCACGGCTTGTGGTGACGCACAGGGGGCGGGATTCACCGGCTCGGTTATGCAGCTTTAGGTTTCGGGCGCCCCAGCGTTGCTGGCGTTCGCTGCGGATGCGGGCGCGTCCGCGGCCCTGGGCGGCCAGCACGCCGGGGTGGCGGGGGCGTGGGCATTACGCCAGCGCAGGCAGGCCTGCAGCTTGCGGGCCAGCGCGGGGTGATTCCGGTGGTCAGAGCCGCCCATGACAAAGGTGCGTACCGGACCGAACCGCGCCTCGATCGGATTGGCCCAGGATGCGTTCGTGGGCGTGAAGCACAGCTCGACGTTCTCGCGCCTGGCCCAGATCGAGTGTGGGCGTATCACCGCGGCATGTCAGCACCCGGTGAACGTATGTGGCCAGCGCACTAGGGTCACAAGGCCAGTTAACCGGCAAAAAACTGAGACTCGGCCAGCATCAGTGAGACCGGACACCTGCTAGGGCTGACCGGATTCCCTGGGAGCTATGAGCGGCCAAGTTCCGTGAAAAGTGGCCAACTAAAAAGAAAGGTCTCAACTGACGGGCACCCGGGTCACGCGGGCCGAAGTCCTCGCCACACGGGGTGCCGCAGCCGCCCGGCGGGCGTCAGCTCGCCGTAGGTGACTTCGGCGTTCAGCGCCGGGCGCACCCAGTGCGCCCGGCGGGCAACGGCAGGCGGCAACGGCCCCGCGAACGGGGAGTGCGCCTGCTCAAGCTGCCTGAGCTGCAGCGTCAGCTCGCGTAGCTCGCCGGCTGTGAAGCCGGAACCGACTTGCCCGAGGTAGTCCAGTCCGGTCGGGCCGGGCCGTCCCACGATCACGGACCCGGCCAGAGATGCCCGCGAGCCGGTTCCCTGGAGCCAGCCGCCGATCACCACGTCGGCGGCGAGCACGTGCTTGACCTTGAGCCACGAACCGGTCCGCTGGCCGGGGTAGTAGTACGAGCGCAGCCGCTTGAGCATCGCTCCCTCCAGGCCGAGCTGCCTGCTGGCGTCGATGACCGCCTGCACTTCGCCGGGGAACGAGGGCGGCACGCTGACCGTGCCGGTCCCCAGGCCGAGCGCGTCAAGCAGCGCCCGGCGCTGCGCGTACGGGTTGCGCAGCAGCGATCGGCCCGCCTGGTGCAGCAGGTCAAAGGCGACGTAGCTGACCGGCACGGCGGACCTGAGCACCGGGGTGGGCCGCCCCGCGTGCATCCTTCTCTGCAGCCGTGCGAAGCTCGGGCGCGGCCCGTCGAAGGCGACGAGTTCCCCGTCCAGGATGAGCGAGCGCCCGCGCGCCGTCGAGCCGAGGTCCGCGGCGACTTCGGGGTAGGTGGCCGTGATGTCCTTGCCGTCCCTGCCGCGCAGCACGACCTCCCCGGCCGCGACGAAGGCCAGCGCGCGGACCCCATCCCACTTGATCTCCGCCGCCCAGGCGCCGTCGTCGGCGGGCAGATCGCGCGCCGTGGTCGCGAGCATGGGCGTGATGACCGGCAGGCGCCCCGGTCCGGCCATGCGTCCCCCGCGGTTACGGGCCGCGGCGCTCGGGACGGCGCGGCTACGGCGAGGGGTTCTGGCTGCGGGGGCTTCCTACCCGCCGTCACCATCCGCGAAACTCGCTATATCGTGACACGATATAGCGAGAACGCTACGATATATAAATCGCTGCCGCTGTTGCCCCACGGGCGCGCCGCCTGCGCTGGATACGATGACTGCGGGCCCCACCCGCAATCTTTGGAAGATGACGATGACCCAGCTCACCCGGGAAGATTTCGAGAAGCTGCTTGATTTCCGCGTCGCGCTGCGCCGTTTTCAGCGCTGGAGCGAAGACCAGGCGCTCGCGGCGGGCGTTACGCACGTCCAGCACCAGCTTCTTGTGGCGATCAAGGGCCACCCGGGAGACCAGCCGCCGACGATCGGCGATCTCGCCGGCTACTTGCTGCAGCGGCCGCACAGCACCGTGGAACTCGTCGACCGGGCCGAGGCCGGGGGACTGGTGGCGCGGACGTCTGACGCAGGGGACGGCAGGGTCATCCGTGTCGGCCTGACACCCGAAGGCGACCGGATCATGCGGGAACTGACCCGAGCTCACCTGGAGCGCCTGCGCGATCTAGCGGCGGTCCTCGACCAGCTCGTGAAGACCCCTGCCGTCGCGCCCCGCCCCCGGTAACCGCCACATCAGCCACTCGCGTGACGACTTGGTATACACCACGACCACTAGGTATACGCCACGACAATTTCCTCGCCCGTTATGTCCGGGTATGGGCAGGGGCGACGTGGTCGCCATGTATACCAAGTGGTCAGCTCGTATGCCAAGTGACCTCCTCCGACGCGTCCATCGGCGAGGGTTCTGCCGTGTGGTACACCGATGATTATGGAACATCACGTGACGACCGCCGTCGGCGCGCCGCCCGAGGCGGTGTGGAGCCTGTTCGTCGATGTGGAACGCTGGCCCGAGATGATCGAGAGCGTCAGCGACGTGCGGCGCGTGGACAGCAGGCCGCTGCGGGTGGGCAGCGAGGCTATCGTCCGCCAGCCGCGGCTCCCGCAGGCCCGGTGGCGGGTGACCGAGATGGAGCCCGGCCACTCCTTCCTGTGGCAGACATCTTTCCCGGGAGTGACCTCTGTCGGCGGCCATACGGTGGACGCGGACGGACAGGGATCGGTAGTGACCCTCACCCTCCGGATGCACGGGCCGCTCGCGCGGCCGATATTTGCCCTCACGCACGCCCGCTCGCGCCGGTACCTGGCGATGGAGGCCGCGGGATTCAAGCGGGCCGCCGAGGCGCAGAGCCCGGGCAGTTAGGGGCAAATTGGACGGGCCGGCCTCAATAGAGGATGCTTGTCTGCCGTGCGCTTCGTCTTCAGTCCTCCGGCCGAGGAGGCCGCCGGGCTACTCAGCCTGCCGTGGACCGAGCCGCTCGAGGAGTGGCAGGACGAACGGCTGGTGGAGATCCGCCAGCGCGGGATCTCACGCCACGTGGTCCGCTTCGTCTATGACAATGGCACGCTTTACGCGCTGAAATCCCTCAGCGAGCGGCTCGCGCGCCGGGAGTACCGGCTGCTGCGTGCGCTGGCCGAGCTGCGCATCCCGGCCGTCGAGGTCGTTGGGGTGGCGGTGGGCCTGGGCCCGGGTGCCGACGCGATCCTGGTAACCAAGTTCCTATCGTTCGCGACGACCTACCGGGCGGTGTTCTCCAGCCCTCGCGGCAGCTGCCCGCCCACGGACAAGCTGCTTGACGCGCTTGTTGAGTTGCTGGTCCGGCTGCATCTGTCCGGATTCTTCTGGGGCGACTGCTCGCTGTCCAACACGCTGTTCCGGTACGACGCCGGCACGCTCGAGGCCTACCTCGTCGACACGGAAACGAGCGAGAAGCATCCGGAGCTGACCGACGGCCAGCGCGGTTATGACCTAGAGCTCGCCGTCGAGCGGGTGTACGCGGAACTGCTCGACCTGGAGGCCGGAGACCTGCTGCCCGCCGGTGTCGACCCGCTTGAAATGGCCGAGGAGCTGCAGCGCCGCTACGAAAGGCTGTGGAACGAGCTCACCCGCGAAGAGATCATCCCGCTCACCGAGCAGCGTTTTCGGATCGCCGAACGGCTGCGCTGTCTCAACGAGCTAGGTTTTGCCGCTGAAGAGGTCGAGTTGATCAGCACCCCCGACGGCAATCGCCTACGGGTCCATACTCGCGTGGCGGAAGCGGGTGATCACGTCAGAAAGTTGTTCCTGCGGACGGGGATCGAGGCGGGCGAGAACCAAGCCCGCAGGCTGCTGAATGACATCGCGTCGTTCCGCGCGTACCTGGAGCAGAAGGAACGCCGCCCGGTGTCGGAGATCGTCGCGGCCAACCGCTGGCTCACCGAGGTATACGATCCCGTCGTCGAGGCGATTCCTGAGGGCCTGCGCGGCCGGCTGGCGCCGGCGGAGGTGTTTCATGAGATCCTGGAGCACCGGTGGTACATGTCGGAGCTGGCCGGCCGTGACGTCGGCACCACGGCGGCCGCGCGCTCCTACTTCGAGCGCGTGCTCCCCGAGGTGCCCGAACCGCTGGACGAGGGCATCAGCGCGGGGTAGGTGTCGGTGACTTCTGAGCTGCAAAACTGGGCGGGCACGTACCAGTTCACGGCACGCCAGGTGATCGCCGCGCGCACCATCGACGACGTCCGCCGTGCCGTCGTCGCGAGCGGCGGCCGCGTCCGTGCGGTCGGGACGCGGCACTCCTTTAACGACCTCGCGGACAACGGGGCCACGCTCGTATCGGTTACGGGGATCGCGCCCGATCCCGACCTCGACGAGAACTCGCGAACCGTGACGGTCGGTGCCGGCAGCACCTACGGCGTCGTCGCGGCGTGGCTTCAAGAGCGCGGATGGGCGCTTGGCAACATGGGCTCGCTGCCGCACATCTCGGTCGCCGGCGCTGTCGCCACGGGAACCCACGGATCGGGGAACCGCAACCGGATTCTTTCCGCCGCGATCGCCGGCCTGGATTACGTAGACGCGGCCGGTGAACTCCGTCACGCGGGGCGGTCTGACCCGGGCTTCGAGGGGATGGCCGTAGGCCTTGGCGCATTCGGCGTCGTCGTGCGTGTCACCCTGGACGTGGAGCCGAGCTATCTGGTCAGGCAGGACGTGTACGCCGGACTGCCGTGGGATCGCGTGCTCGCCGACGTGGACGAGGTGACGGGCGCCGCCTACAGTGTCAGCTTGTTCACCGACTGGAGCGGCGACTCGGTTCAAGCGTGGGTCAAGCGCCGGCTCGCGGGACCGGAAGACGACGCCCTTCCCGGGGACTTCTTCGGCGCGCTGCGGGATCCTGGCCCGCCGCGGCTGGTTGACGCTCCCGCCGACAATCTGACGGCGCACGGCGTGCCCGGTCCATGGTCGGAGAGGCTCCCGCATTTCCGCCTCGATGCCACGCCGAGCAACGGAGACGAGATCCAGTCGGAGTACTTCGTCGACCGGCGGGACGCAGCGGCGGCCCTCGACGCCGTGCGCCACCTGGCGCGACTCGTGAGTCCGCTGCTGCTCGTCTCTGAGATCCGCACGACTGCCGCCGACCGGTTGTGGCTGAGCGGTTCGTACGATCGCGAGACGCTGGCGATCCACTTCACCTGGCGCAAGCTTCCCGATCAGGTCGATGCGGCGGTACGGGAGGTCGAGGCGGCACTGGCGCCGTTCGGGGCCCGGCCGCACTGGGGCAAGGTCTCACGCGTCCAGGCCGGCCAGCTGGAATCGCTGTACCCCCGTCTTGGCGACGCGCGAGCGCTGTTCGAGCGCCTAGACCCCGAAGGACGGTTCAGCAACACCCGCCTGGAGCGGCTCGGGGTACGCGCGCTTCGACCGTGACCCGGTACGTATCTGGCGGCGTCTGCCGCCCTCTCCCCTTGCGAGCGGAGAGGGGACCCGATATGAAATTCATCAGCAAGCCACTGACGGTGGCGGCAGCCATCGCCGCAGCGGCCATCCTGGTGCCACCGATGGCGCTTGCGTCGACGTCTGACAGCGCCGCGGTGCAACACCCGGCGAAGACCGCACCGGCGTGTGGCAACGCGCAGCCGGCGCTGCCGGGCGGGGCCTTCGTCTGGGCGGGAATTCCTGGTGACGGCTTCGCCGGCGGGCAAGGCTACGTCGTGGAGATCACCAACGAGGGCCGCCACGCCTGCTCGCTGCGTGGCGTTCCAGGCGCCTCGGTTCGAGACAGCAACGGACACATCATCGGCAGCAAGCTTCCCGCGTCGGGCCAAGGCCCGCTCGTCACTGTGAATCCGGGTGCGACCGCGTACTTCCGGCTGATCATTCACGACGGAGGCGCCGTCTGCCCGCACCCGGTGGACGGCCAGGTCGTCATCTACCTGCCCGGCCAGCGGCAGTCCCAGCCCGGCTGGCTGGGTGCGCAGGCCTGCCCGGGCCTGCGCGGCGGCGGAGTGCTGGTCCCGGGCACCATCCGGCCGGGCACCGGCGTCCCGTTCTACGACGCCTGACCGCTCCACGCAGCCAGGTAAGCGAGCGAGCAGCGACTGGGTGATTCGCTCGCCGATGACCGCGGTCGGCATGTTCGTGTTCCCGGAAGTGACAGTCGGCATGAGCGACGCGTCCGCCACGTAGAGACCTTCGATCCCGTGCACCCGGCCCTCAGCATCGACGACGGAATCCCGTTCGCTCGCCGGCCCCATCTTGCAGCTCCCAACCGGGTGGTAGTAATGCACGGCGGCGTGATCGAGGAAGCGGTCGATCGCCTGCCGCCCGCAGACTTCAGGACCGGGGCTCGTCTCCCGGCCGAGAAGCCGTCGCAGGTCCGGCGCCCCGGCCACTTCGCGGACGCGCTCGACGCCTTCGACGAGCCGGGCCCGGTCGTGTCGACCGGGATCGCTGAGATAGCGGTGATCGATGACAAGCTGGTCGTCGAGACCGGGACCCGTCAGGCGCACGCTCCCGCGCGAGAGCGGGGTGAGGCACGCGACCCCCAGTATCCAGTACCAATTCGAAGCGGCCTTGCCACCGCCACCGCCACCGCCACCGACCGCGTAGATATGCAGGTCGAACCCCTGCCGGCAGCCGGTCGACGGGAGCTTCGCGATCACCTGTTCGTCGGGTCGCCAGCCTGTTCGCGCCTGGTGGCGTTCCATCCGCTCGATCAGCTCGGCGCTTCCCTCGTACCGGACCTCAAGGCACGGCTGGTCGTGCAGGTTACGGCCGACGCCGGGGAGGTCAAGCACGGGCTTTACCCCGATGGCGGTCACCTCGTCGGCGGGCCCGATACCGGACCGGAGCAGGACCGCGGGGCTGCCGTAGGCGCCGCAGGAAAGCACCACTCGCGACGCCCCGATTTCCGTCAGACGCTGCCCGTCCCGCACGGCCACACCGACCGCCCGGCCACCGCGGACAAGCACCCGCTCGACAGGAGCATCGCCGGCCACGATGAGCCGGTCACGGACCGGATCGACGTACGCGAACGCGCTGTTGACCCGGGTGACCCCGTCGATGTTGACCGGGAAGGGCGCAACGCCGGCATTCTGGTCGAGGTCGTTGAAGTCCTCCACCGCGGGGATCCCGTCCGCCACGATCGCATCCCTGAAGACGCGCTGGAACGGCGTCAGCTCATCGAGACCCACCCGCCGCACCCGCAGCTGGCGCCACGCCGATGTGAACAACGGCAGAAGTTCCCGGGCCGACCAGCCAGGATTGCCCGCGGCCGCCCAGCCGTCGTAATCGAAGCGGCTCCCGAACACCACCGCACCGGCGTTGTGCGCGGAGCATCCGCCGACCACGCGCGCACGGTTGAACCGGATCACCTTTCCGCCGAACTCGCCCGTGTAGCCCCAGTCGTGGGACGACTGGGCGACTTTCGTCGCGTCGAGAAGGTCGTCCGGCCAGCGACCGCTGTCGGCCGGCCCGTAGTCCGGCCCGGCCTCCAGCAGCAGCGTGCGGTCGGAAGTGCTCGCCGCGAGGCGGCCGGCCACGACCGCACCCGCCGTTCCGGCGCCGACAACGATGCTGTCCACTTCCGTGGGAAGGGGTGCCACGGTAGAACCCTAATCGGGGTCAGCCGTGACTCAGGACCAGACCGGTGTCGGAGCTGTTGATCCCTACCGCCCACTCGCTGCTCGCCCCGGGGAACGTCGACGCACCGTACAGCGGGCTGTAGCTACCGTCGGTCGGGTCGGAATCCTGTGACCACGAGCTGCCGTTCCAACGCAAAATCAGCCCCTGCTCGACACCGCCGTTCACGGAGGGCTCGTTGGAGCCGACGGCGTACACGTCGGTAGCACCGCGCGCGGCTACGGCGTTGAGTATCGGGTAGGCGCCCGGTGTCGGGCTCGCCACGATGCTCCAGGCCGAGCCGTTCCAATGCTCGATCAGGGTGCTGATGCCGAGCCCGGGCACCTCCTCGTTCTCGCCCACGGCCCAGACGTTGTTGGACGCCACCGCGGTCACGCCGTGCAAGACAGGGCTGCTCGGGCCGCTGATATCGGGCTGCGGGAGGATGAACACGGTCCAGGAGCTTCCGTCGTAGTACTCGGCGTAGGCCGAGTTGGTGTAGCTCGTGTTGGTGAACTCGCCGACAGCCCAGATGTCGGAAGCGCTGACTGCCGTGATCGAGGTCAGGTTGTTGCCCGCGGTGTCGCTGGGGTTCGGATTCGGCACCGCGACGCTGGCCCAGGCGCTGCCGTTCCACTGCTCCACCTCACCGCTGAGCCCGACCGCCCAGGCGTCGGTCGGGCTCAGCGCCACCACGGCGTTGAGCGTGGCACCGGGCCCGGGCACCACGCTCCAGGCGGAGCCGTTCCAGCGTTCGTACAGCGCGGAGGGTGTCCGGTAGCCCGCGGTCTGGCTGAATCCGACCGCCCAGGCGTCGGTCTCGCTGTCCGCCGCGACCGCGGTGACACTCGAGTTGCTGGTCAGCGCCGGCGTAGAAACCAGCGACCAGGCGCTGCCGTTCCAGCGGTAGGCCACGGGTCCGATCGGGGAGCTGTACTGTTCGCCGACCGCCCACGCGTCCGCATTGGTACGCGCGAAAACCCCGTTCAGCTGGGTGTTGGTCCCGGTCAAGGGGATGCTCACCACCGCCCAGCCGGCCGCCGCGAAGGCGGGCCCAGCGGTGAGCGCTAAGGTCGCGGCTACCGCCGCGACACCAACCCAACGGGTGTGCCGCGAAAAGAACATGACCCCGCTCCTTTCTTTGCTGGAGAAGCCTGAATCCGTGAGGGGGGCAACCGCGCGCGACGCTACCCCGCGAGTGCGGGGCAGTAAACGGCGCCGGAGCGGCCGGCTAGACGGCGGCGGTGGGCAGGACGCTGAGAAGGTAAATCGCGCCAGTTAGCCCGGCGCGAACAGCCCAGGAAATGAAAGAAGTGTCAGCGGCTGGCGTCCGAGAGTTCCTCCTGCTGCTGGGCGGACGGGCGGACTCTCTGGTGCCCCGGCCACATTCCGGCACGGCCGGTCAACGCCACCAGGCCCGGCACGACGAGTGACCGGACCACGAACGTGTCGAGCAGGACCCCGACGGCCATGATGATCGCCAGTTGGCGGAACTGCTCCAGCGGTATCACCGCGAGCAGCCCGAAGCTGGCCGCCAGCGCGATCCCCGCGGTGGTGATCGCACGCGAGGCGCGCGGAGCGGCGATTGCCACGGCGTCGCGCACCGGCAAGGACCGGGCTTCCTCCCAGATCCGCCCGACCACGAACACGTTGTAGTCCGACCCGAGCGAGACCAGCAGCACCCCGGCCGCGAACGGAACGAAATACACCAGGTCCGGCGACCCGAAGACCGCGTCGCAGATCGCGACCGTCAGTCCGAGCGTGGCGAGCACCGCCAGCAGGCTGGCCGCCAGCAGGTAGACCGGGGCGAGCAGGGCCCGCAGGAACAGCAGCAGGAGCAGCAGAGCCACCACCATGATCGCTAGCCCTACGCGCCACAGATCCGACGCGGTCGCGTTGATCGCGTCGCCGGTCAGCGCGGTCTGCCCGCCCACCTCGTACCGCACACCGCGCAAGCCGGCCGCGCTCCCCAGCGCTGGCAGTCGCGCCGTTAGCACCCGCACCTGCCCGATCGCGGTCGCGTTCAGCGGATCGGTGTCATAGACGAGCGCGAAACGGACCGCCCCGCCGTTCTGAGTGATCATGGGGTTGGCTGCCGAAGCCGCAAGAACCGATGGCCCGACAACACTGGCCACGCCCGGCTGCCGGCGCAGCGCGGTTTCGAGGCGGCTAGCCGCGGCGATCTGCGATCCGACGCCCGGTCCGATGGCGAGCACCTCGGTCGGCGCGAGTATCCCCGGCGCGAACCCGGTCGAGGCCGCCGCCGCCGCGCGGGCCACGTCCGACGACGCAGGCATCTCGCCGATCAGCGGAGACCCTAGTCCGAGCTCGCGGGCGTAAGAGGCCGCACCGCCGAGCGCCGCGACGCAGCCGGCGACCACTAGCAACGCCACCGGCTTCGAGGTCGCGAACCGGGCGAGCCGCGACTCGGAGACGGGCGACTCTCCAGGGGTAACCCTCCGGAACATCAGCCCGCCGAACACCCCAAGCAGCGCGGGCATCAGCGTCAGCGACACCACCATGGACACCAGCACCGTCGCCGCCAGCGCGGGGCCGAAGGCGCGCAGCAAGCCACCGCGGGCCACGATAAGCGCCCCGCTGCCCGCCGCCACGATCAGCCCGGCGGTGAAGACGATCGGGGCGGACGCGGCGGTCGAGTCGCGCGCGGCCTGCAGGCGGCCCGCCCCCTCGGCCAGCCGCGAGCGCATCCCGGCCAGGAAGAACACGCAATAGTCGGTGGTCACGCCGAGCAGCAGCACCACGAGCACCGGGTCCACGTCCTGCGGAAGCGTGACCCCGGCCCGCTGCGCCCCCCAGCCCACGATCCGGACCGCGATCGCGTACGCGGTTCCGGCGCTGGCCAGCGCGGCGAGCGGGGCGATCACCGACCGGAACCTGACGCCCACGATCACCGCGATCGCCAGCACCGTGAACAGTTCCACCCAGCCGAGGTCGCCGGTGATGATCAAGTCCTGCTCGTACTCCGCCGCCACTGGCCCGGTCACGCCGACGACATGCGTCAGGTAGCGTCCGGCGTAGGCGCGGGCGTCCGACACCTGCTGTTGCTCCGTCGACGCGTCCGCGCCGAAGTCCAGGTACGTGACGATGGTCGAGGTGCTGTGACGGACTCCGCCGAGCAAGGCCAGCGCCGCAGCCGCGTCGACGGGCGAGCCGGTGATCGCGGGGGAAACGCCCGTGCCGTTCGGTATGGGAATGACTGCCAGCAGGCCGGGGATGCTGGCGCTACGGTCGTAAGCGACCGCCGCGTGTGCCGCCTTGTCCACGACGGATGGCGGCAGGCCGTGCGGGTCGCGCTGGACGATGGCGACGCCCGCTTCGAGGGGATACCCGAACAGCCGGGTGGCGTCGGCGTCCGCGTGCGCGGCGGGAGACCCGGCCGGGATCAGGTCTGACAACCCACCCGAGGACGGCAGCGGCGGCAGGAAATGCACCGCGGCCACCACCAGCGCGGCCCAGCCGAGGATGAGCGGAACCCGCAGCCCGACGACGAGATACGCGAATGTCTTCGCCACGACGGTCGCCACTACCCAGCATCGGGCGCTTCATGGCGTCGCGCGGGCATCTAGAGCGGTAGCCAGCCATTTATTCGCTCACCCCGGGCGACAAGGTCCGCATCGTGGCGGAGATGTGCGGCCGCTGCGGTGAACGGCGATCATCACGGGTCAGCACTGCCGACGCTCAGCTATCGCGGCAACGATCTGGCGGATGCTTACGCACTCGGCCGTACTTTCCAGATGTGCGCCCCATAGGTTGGTAGGGCCACCGGGCCCGGGTACGCCAATTGTGAAGGGATCGCGATGACCAATCCGAATCCGCCAGCAGGCGGTCAGCCGACCTCTGCCGTGAGAGCCCAGACCTTGCCCGCGCAACGGCTGGTGAACCGGGTGGTCCGCGGGTTGCTGCGCACGCCAGGGGTGTCTGGCCTCGTCGGCAAGCGCATGCTCACCATGTACGTGGTTGGCCGCAAGTCCGGGAGGCACTACGCCATCCCCCTCGCCTACACCCGGCGCGACGAGACCCTGCTGGTCGGCACCCAGTTTGCCTGGGTACGCAACCTGCGCACCGGCGAACCGGTGGACATCCGTCTCGCGGGCAAGCGGCGATCCGCCGACGTTCAGGTCGTGGCCGACGAGGCCGGTGTCGTCGAACTCTTGGCATTCATGGCTCGTGATAACCACCGGTTCGCCAAGTTCAACATGATCGGCTTCGATCAGCGCGGAAACCCCAGCAGTAACGACCTTCACCTCGCCTGGGCTGCGGGAGGGCGGGTCGCCGTGCTGACACCGCGGTGATTACAGCGGAGCTCGCGGCCGGGGAAGCTTTCGCCTAGGCATCTGGTTCCCGTAGTTAGCAGGCCCTGGCGCAGGAGGGCCAGAGCCAGGATCCGTAAGCGGGGTGATTCCCATGACCGTTTCCCGTCAGCAGATCGTTACGATGCTTCGCCGGGCTGGTATGGAGGACGCCGCAGCCGACGCCATTGCCACTCTCCCGGACCAGGTAGACGCCAGCGAGGCGGTGGAGTTCTGCACCGCACATGGGCTGTCCAAGGAGTCCTTGATGAACCGGATGGGCGGAAGTCCCTGAACCCGCTTTGAAACGTCGCGTTTCAGAGCACGCCGAGCATCAGCCGGATGGCGCGGTCGACTTCTCCCGTCTCGACCGCGTCCAGACGGCCAGCGAAGTCGCCTAGTCGGCTGGCATCGACCGCGCGCATCTGATCGACGAGGACGCGAGCCCGTACGCCCTCCACCTCGATCTCTGGCCGGAAGATCGCAGGCTGCGCGCTGGCGGAGGTCGGAGCCACGATCAGCGTGGAAAGCAGAATCCCATCAGTCTGGATCGATACCGCGTATCTGGGGCCGCGCGGTTCATGCCCGGTGGTGTCCTTACCGGAGCGCAATCGGTACAGGTCACCACGCACGGGTCGTGCTCGGACCGAACGGCCCTTGTACCGGCAATCAGTCTTACAGCGGGGGACCGGCTACTAGGTGCAGGGTGCTCGTCGTCTTCTGCCCGTTCAGGTTCACCCAGGTGATCGCCGCGGTATTACCGGGACGGAGCTTCGCCAGGATGCTCTGCAGCTGGGTCGGCGCGCCTACCGTCTGTCCGTTGACCGCGGTGATGACCGTCCCTCCCGTTATCCCCGCCGCCGCGGCCGGACTTCCGCAGATCACGCCGTCGACGAGCGTGCCGGAATTGACCGGCGCGATCTCCGAGGGAACCTGCAGATCGGCATCGCTGGTATAGCAGGACGGCACGTACCCGCCAAAGCCGCCGAACTGGTTACCCGAGGACGCTTCCTGCTGCTGCGCTTGGGTCTGGGGGTTGGAGCTGGTGCCCTGGGCCACGTATATCCCGATGAACGGCGGATAGCCGATCGAGATCGTCGAGCTGGCGTGTCCGGCCGCGATCTGCGACGCCACCGCCAGCGCGGTGTCGATCGGGATAGCGAACCCCGTCGGCGACGCTGACTGGCCGAAGCTTACGCTCTGCCCGGCCGTGTCCATTCCGATGACCTGACCCGCCGAATTCGACAGCGGCCCGCCCGAGTCACCCGCAACGATGTCGGCGTTGGTCTCGAGCATGCCGTGCAAGGTCTCGGTGGTGATCGTGCCGCCTTGGTCTGCAGCGGTGATCGTCTGGTTGACCCCCGTGATCGTGCCGGCCGCCGGCAGGATGGTGCCCTGCCCTTCGGCGTTGCCAAGTGCCACCACCGGATCGCTGGCCTTGATGCTCGAGGAGTTGCCGAGTGGCACGGTCGTCAGTCCTGACGCGTCTTGGAGCTGGATCAGCGCGACGTCCCCGGTCGTGTCATAACCGAGCACCTTCGCCTGGTAGGTCTTGCCGGTGGCGACAACGGTGGCGGTGAGCTTCGTGCTGTCCTCGATGACGTGGTTATTCGTCAGCACGAGGCCGTCGCTACTAATCACCATCCCGGTGCCGGCCCCGGCTTCGCTCTGGTACTGGATCGTGCTGCTGATGATGACGATGCCGGGCTCGACCTTGTTGATGACCGCCTGGACCCCGGTCCCGCCGCTGGAGGACGAGGATGGCCCCGGCGACGGCACGGTCGCTGGAGCCGAGGGCGGTGAAGACGGCAACGGGGAGGCCGGGGTAGTCGACGCGGCCGTCGGGCTGCCCGTCGTCGTTGGATGGTCAAACGCCAGCGTCGCTCCCACGCCTATGGCCGCCGCGAGCAATGCCACGCCGAGATGGCTCAGAAAGCCACCGCCTCGCCTGGGCGGCGGGGGCGGCGGAGGCGGCGGGGGCGGCGGAGGCGGTGGCGGATATGAGCCGTAGCCGGGTTCGCCAGAACCCCCGCTATTACCGGGATAACCGTAGCCGGGGCCACTGCTCTCGAGCATCGTCGTCGCACCTCGTCGTCGCGTCCTAGCGGCCATGGTGCCGGGGCGCCGCGTGGCGGCGGCCCGGTCCGGTGGCCGGCCGACTTCCGGCTCCTATCTCATCACCCGAAGTCTGGGAGTTAGCTGAAGAGAACCGCAAGAGAGTCATTGTCATCACCCACCTGTCCACCACCGCCGCCCACGCTAGCGCGTCGGCACCATGCGCAACGGATGTCTCAACAGTTGGTAACAGTCCGGAGTGTTACTGTGACGGAGAGCTATCAACGAACTATGGTGGGAGTGTCATGGCACGAGCGAGAGGGACGTGAGCTGAAGTGGAATTTGTGAAGGCACTTTTCAGCAAAAGAGGTGTCCTCATCGCGATCTACATTCTGGTTGGCGTCTTTCTCAATACGGCGACTCCGCATTTGCCAACGACTCCGAGCAGCGTATCGTCGATCCATAGCTGGATTCAGTACGTCATTTCGGTCTTTTTCTGGCCGTTGGGTCTCTGGCATCCGACCTTCACACTAGGCAAATGGACGCCCTGATCCGGACGCTTAACCCTGGTGTGGTGCTACACGTCGCCGTGGGCGGCCCGCTCGTCCCGGTCGGTCCAGGTACAGACGCACACTTCGTTGCCCTCCGCATCGGCTAGGACCCAGAAGGACCGGGCGAAGGAATCGTCGACGAGCCGTCCGCCGGCGGCCAGCGCTGCTTGCACGCGCGCCTCGGCCTCGTCGTGAGCGACCGTGATGTCGAAGTGGATCCGGTTTCGCTGCGGGCGCGGGGCATCCATCTGCTGAAACCAGATGGCTGGGAGCTGGCCGGCGGGATCGATGATGGCGTCTTGCGGACCGTTCTGGCCCGGCTCGTCGGCGTAGGCCAGCACAGCTTTCCAGAACGGGCGGATAGCTGCTGTGTCCAGGGCGTCAATGGCCAGCTCGAGCATCTGCACCGGGCGCGGCGACTCGACCGAGGTTGCCCCAGTGGGGCGCAGTCCGAGCCTGCCCAAGGCGCCGGTAATGCGACGGGCGAGCTGGGTGTCGCGGCTTGTCACAGCCGCTAGTGCCCTGGTCTGCAAGGCGAGTTCGACGCGATCCGGGCGCACGTCGATTCGTAGGTGATCGTCGGCCTGCGGCCCGGCGGCCGCCACAGCAGCAGCCGCCACTTCGCTGGCGTGCGTCAGTGAATCTGTCGGCACAGATGCGCACAGCGTGCCGAGCAGGAACCGCCAGCCGATGTCGAGCACGGCTTCTGAGGCGGCGGTACGAGACAGCGGTGTCTCACGGTCGGCCTCGATCATGCACCTCAGGATGCCAGTTTCATCACTAGCCGCGCGCGGGTCAAAATCAAAAAGGCCGGTTCCGCTAGAAAGTCAACCCCGGTAGTAGGATCTTCTGTAGATCTCATACGTCTGGAGGCGAGGATGCAGTACCCTGTGCCCCCTGCCGGGTTCGCATCGCTGAGGGTAGCGTTGGAGTTTCGTTGATTACTATTTTCGCCCCGCTGTTTGAGTGGGTGGGCGCAGACCACTCAGACACCTCGAGGCCGCGGAACAACCTCGCGAAGAGCTACCTGGCTGCGGGGCGGATGGCCGACTCGATCCCGCTGTATGAGCGGAGGCTCGCCAACTCCGCGCGGGTGCTGGGCGCTAACCACCCGAAAACCCTGACATCGCGGAACAACCTTGCGATGGGCTATCTGGCTGCGGGGCGGACAACCGAAGCGATCCCGCTGCTTGAGCGGACGCTCGCCGACTATGAGCGGGTGCTGGGCGCCGACCACCCGATTACCCTGACATCTCGGAACAACCTTGCGATGGGCTACCGGGCTGCGGGGCGGACGGCCGAAGCGATCCCGCTGCTTGAGCGGACGCTCGCCGACTCCAAGCGGGTGCTGGGCGCTAACCACCCGGACACGAAAGCGGCGCGAGAGGCACTGGTTGCCTTGACGGGCGAGCCGAATGGCACATATAGGCGCACGTAACCGTTGTTGCCGTTTGCTGCTAGCGCGGGGTGAGAACGTCCAATTCGTTGCCTTCTAGGTCGGCGAGACACGTCTTCGCCTTGACCGACGTCGATGTCGGTGGCGCCGAGAGCCCGCAGCCGGGCCACCGCCGCCGCTCGATCGTCACCTGACGAGGTGTCGGATCGGGCCGCCTCCGTTCGTAGAGAGGGTGGGGGTGTCCGCAGGGGCCACCCCGGCAAAGGAGGAGACATGACCGAGTACCTCATCGCCTTTAATGACGAGTGGGTGCCCGACCACACGGTCGAGGAGCTGCGCGAGAAGTCCAAGGTTGTCAGGGTGTTGGTGGCAGAGATGAAGGCAGCTGGGATCCTCATCTTCACCGGCGGTCTGGACGATGCCGCCCCGGTGTTCAGTGTCGATGCGTCCAGCGGCACGCCGCTGTTCACCGACGGCCCGTTCATCGAGTCCAAGGAGCACCTCGGCGGCTTCGCCGTCGTGGACGTGCCCGACGAGGAGGCGGCGCGGCTGTGGGCCGGAAAGATCGCGGTGGCTTGCGGCTGGCCGCAGGAGGTGCGACGCTTCCGGGTCCCCATGCAACTTCCGGAGACTTCTTAACTGCTGCCTCGCCAGCACCGGCGTGCGCTTCCCGAGATTCGTACGGTTAGCCAGTGAGCATCGAACGGTGTCGGATCTTCGCGTTCTCCGGAGTCCTGAAGCCCCTGCTCAGCGGGCCGCCGTCCGGTGCGCTCGTCGACGCCGTGACCTTGGTGGAGCTGAGGGGCTTGCCATGCCATGCCACATACGTGCCGCACGTGACGGCGAATAGCGGTTCAAATCCTCTGGGATGATCCTTAGACTCGAATTGGTCGCTGGGCTGAGCATTGGGAGACCTCAATGAAGGTGCTGGGCGCGGGCCGTGTGCCGAAGTTGTTCTTCATTTTCATGCTCTCTTCTGCGTTGGCGTTCAGTAGCAGCTGCAGTGCGCCGCAACCCGTGTCTCAGCCTCAGTTCACGGCGATGCCGCCGCTCGGAGCGGATGAGGCGAATTACGTGACGATCCTGGGGCCAGTTACCGGCAATGGTTCCAGGACCTTCACCATCGCGGCCCGGACTGGCATTGGCGCCACGCTAGGTTGCATTGGGAAAGGCCTTGTGTGGCTCAGAAGTCCGGTAGGCAGCTTCGCCGCGGCCTGCGGTGACGGTGGCGTCTGGGACGGAGGGGGGACCCAGCCTACACATTTGCGAGCCGGGCAGAAGGTGATGGTGCGCGTCGTCGCTGCATCGACGACCAGATGGGAACTCCGGATCGACGGCACGCCACAAGCCTCATAGTCGCCCCCGCCGCTCAACGCGGCGCGACCGTGCCGGGGGGCGGGCGCCCCAGCGCAGGTTACGGTGTGTCGTGGATGTTCAGGGCACGGTTGATCGGTCGTTCTGCTTAGTTCATGACTAAAAGCTGTCATCAGGAAGCCTTGCATATCTCACGTTATTGCTCCTACGTTTGCTCTCAGTCGTTTCCGAGCGAGGGGATCATATGTTGGATGCTGCGCGCTTTCATTGGGGCATATTCCGAAAGTTTTTGATAAGTACGGCGGTGGTGGTGGCGGCGCTTGTCGCCGCGTCGTCCCTGGCGCCCGCCTCGGCGGCGCATGCCGCGCCGACGGCACTTCGGACGGCTGCGGCTGGGCATCTGAATCCGGATGCCGCGCTCACGGCCAGCGATATCCTGCCAGGTACTTCGATCGGAACCGCGTGGCCGCCGCTGCAGGGCGGCACCACCTACAGCGAGACCCAGTCTTATACGGAAGACTGGTATGCGCTCTACAAGAAGCACGACACGGCGATCGCGACGATTACCGTGACCAATACATCAAATGCGAGCCTGACCTGCAGTAGCATCCTCGCCGAGTTGTACGGCGTCGACGGGACCAGCAACTCAGTCGATTACTCCTACCTAAGCGCAAACCAAGCCTTCACCTTCACAGTCCCTGGCTTCGAGGCCACCGATCTGCAGGGCCGCTACTACCTCGAAATCACCCCCAACTGCAATAACGGCCTGCCCGACGGGCAGACCTACACCATCGCCCCGTCACCAAGCGGCGAATGGGCCAACCCCGTGCGCGTCCCGTTCGCCAGTCCGCTCGTGCCTGGCACCTCCGTCGGCACGGCGCGGCCGCCGCTGCAAGGCGCGCGGGTCTACTCCGACACGCTCACCCAGGGTGAGGATTGGTTTGGCCTGTACAAGAAGAACACGTCGGCTGTGGCGAGCATTCGCGTCGTGAACACCACCATTGACGGGTCCATCTCCTGCGGCAGCATCCTGGTCCAATTGTGGGGCGCTACCGGCACCAGCGACTCGATCAACTACGCCTACCTC